>Ga0136643_10002921_pt1 | contig 22637 bp, 11 predicted proteins | sample TergutLab28metaG_FD_96883 | JGI IMG/M metagenome (GOLD analysis project Ga0136643, IMG submission 96883) | Labiotermes labralis P1 segment gut microbial communities from Petit-Saut dam, French Guiana - Lab288 P1 (version 3) (version 3) | ecosystem: Host-associated > Arthropoda: Insects >... | reverse complement strand
TCTTGTTACTTACTGCCACATATCTTGTTACTTACTGCCACATATCTTCCTCAGAATCCAGTTCGCGAAAACCTTCAACGTGTGTTCCGTCCCTTGATGTGCAAGGTCAATTTTCACGTTCTTTTAAGAACAAGATGCAAAATTATATTAGTGTTTATTCCTTCAATTTTCATATTAATATATAATGAAGCAGTAAAAAAAAAAGATTCTGAATCGCATGCTAGCTGGCATTCCTCGAATTTAATCTGCTCTTAATTTCACAATTCATTCAATTTTGATTTGCTGGCGTCGTTCCCGACAGCTGGAATTCGCCACATTTTCATACGACTTGTTATCTATCTTATGCTGTGATTATGTCTTGTGTTATGCTCAAGGGACATAAACGTTGACGTAGTCTTTTTCCGTATTAACTGCTAGACGAAACTTCAAACTAGCTGCTAAATACAAAGCGCCTGTTTTTTTGTAGTTTTTTGTAGCTTATGTTTTCGTCCAATAAATTACCATTATATACCCTAAAATATCTTTTTATAACACAATGAGAACTAATTTCGTCTGGAATTAGACGAAGTCTAGTTGATCAATATCTACCATATTTCTAGGGGATCATGTTTTCGCAGTTTTCGGGGTAAAGGAGACCTTATTTCTATGCCGTAAGCAAGGTGACAGCAGGATTTCTCCGAAACGAGGTGATGGGTATTAATGTTGCGGAAAAGCTATTGTCTCCATATACATAACGGAATATTTTCACACACTGGAACATACTTTTGATTTCGTTTACAAGTAGACAATATCTCCGGTCACTGACATCATAAAATACTATTCAAAAAATTAAAACTTAAGTTTTGGTTAAGTTTGTTGGTAACATAAAACATGCTCACAAAAGGACAGCATATTTTTCCTTCACGTGGAGGCAAAATTTACATTACATTGTTGGTACCTATTAACGAAACTATTTGGTGTCTAAGTAGAAGTCTGATGTGTAACATCTGCCACCAATTGTCATGTATACATCCAAGTTGCAATAACGTGTTCGGCATTACAGTGTTTGTTACTTTATATTTTGGACCCTCATTGTGCACGTATCCATTTTTCGCCGTGAAAACATAAAATTTCATGATTTTCAATCTCGTATATGCATTTACACATTCACTATTTCTACGGTACAAAGCAAAAATACTGCATTTTGCTTTTGACAAATTTAGGTTAGCAGAGTGAACTTTGTTCTTGAGTATGGAAGATTTGATGAACTTTGTTCTTGAGTATGGAAGATTTAACTTGTATAAATATTTTAAGTCTAGGAATAACCTTGGTGATGAGGAAAGGATAACGAAATACCGTATGAATAAAAAGCACACACAAAAAAAAGTTTTGTTACGCCATCTTTGAATTCACTGAAAGCTTTTTAAATTGGATATACAAAACATGTTTTGTAAACCATCGACTTACTCTTTTGCAATATAAATCGTGTGAAATAAAAAATCTGAACCAATAATCTGCAAGCTTTTAGACAAAAAATTTAATGTATATAATTTTGCAGGAGCCTTTAATCCAGCTACAAAATTGTCTTTAGTGTAAAACCAGTTATTTTCACGGACGCAGCAAATACGTGACGAAAAACGATAACAAGAAAAAATTATATGTCCCAGCTGTACTGACAGCAGTCGGTGCATACAATAACATTCAGCAATTTAAACACACTACAAAGCAAACCGTCAGATCAAACGATGTCAAAATCGGCTGCGATAATTTTATCTGACAATGCAAAAACGTTAACATGAGCAGAAACGTGACTCAAATAGACTGTACACGATTCCTTCCACATTTTCAGCATGTTTTGACAGTTCGATATCGGGCCGGGAATACAGGCGTAAAGTTTATTAACGTAGGGGAAAACGGACAATGAAGTGTCACCATTATTTCTATTAATTTTTACTTATAAATAGCAATAATATTTGCACCTAAGCGTGAAATATGGGCGGCGGGATTTCAAATATAAACAAATAGTTCCTTTTCATAAAATTTAACTGCGTTTTCTCACAGTAATAAAAATTACGAAGGCACTGTACATGTAGGGACGTCTTTGGCAGAGTGGGTGGTAAAAGATACCCCACATGTAATTTAATATAAATTAATGTAACTGTAATGAATACAATTTTAATCATATATAATAATGTTTTCCTTACCACTAAGAGTCACTCCGTTACTTCTTTGTAACATTCTTAAAGTTTTTGAAGATTTTTCCACCGTTTGCAACGTCCGCGTGAATGGAGGGTTTTGAAAGGAGGTGTCAGGTTTTCGTGTAGCAGCCTTTCACAGACTAAGTAATACTCTGCTCAGAGCAATACTATAGTAATTTTTCAATGCCTTTTAAGATTTCTCTCGGAATTTGTAGACAATTTGTACTGAGAACGTAAGCACGAAGCGGAACGCAATTTTTATTTTTTGCAGTCTACCAACTGAAATTCACCGTAATGAAGTACTTGTCCATCTAATATTAACAACATTACACTTTCACTTTTCCATGTAAGAGTACATGTTCAGTCAAGTCTTAAATAAACATGAGTTCAGGTAAAAAATCTTATGTTTCACAAACTTCTCAGATCCTGCTCGCATTCCATCAACAAATTATGTCTTAGTGTTGATAACTTTAACAATACTACAAATAGTAACATGTTCTATTATCCATGGTTTACACATCGGTGATAATAGAGAACAATTTGATTCTTGAATAAAATTCAACCACATCACTTCAAAAATGAGTCGGGCGACTTTACCAAATTGAGGAGCAAAGACGCCTCGCATTATCATGTGACGATGGCTTGGCTGGCGATAGTTTTAACGGCAAGAAATGGTATCGAACAGCCTACCGTTCTTTCTTGCAGACTCGTGTTAATACTACTTGATCCACAAACACACAGAAAATTATAAAACCGCAGCTACCGAAAATATAGAAACCACGTTCTTACTTTAAAGAGAGTAACAATGCTTTGAGGATTGCCCAATTGCTACGGCTTGCACATTCCCAGACTCATCACTGGAAAATCTTCTAAATAGGTATAAACGTTTTCCTTGTCAATGTTTACTGTTCACAACAACTAATGATGGGGCGTCATTGCTCTGGGCACGAATTTTTCCATTGCACCCTACTGAAGATTTCTGTCTGGTACGATTGACTCCATGTAACCTGGCGGAAATTTATCAGGGTTTTGAAGAAAGTTATCTTCTTAGCTACTCTGATACCGCCACTCCCAAAGTGCCTATAATATATTGCATATTTTCCGCTACTAAAGATACTCTTGCCGGTCCCAGTGGCCGCGCGGTCTAAGGCGTAGGTCTGTGGCCGCTCGCCTGCTGAGATTGTGGGTGCGAATCCCACCGGGGGCATGGATGTTTGTCTGTTGTGAGTGTTGTGTGATGTCAGGTAGAGATCTCTGTGACGAGCTAATCACTCGCCCAGAGGAGTCCTACCGTCTGTGATGCGTCGATGTGTGTAATCTAGAAACCTCGTGAATGAGGAGGCCCTGGCCCACTGGGGGCTGTTGCGCTAGAAACGAAAAGGTACTCTTATTTCGAAATACTGCACACAGTAATAAGTTGTGAGCGCAATGACGTCCGGGTAAAAGGCAAATTCGTCCTCCTGCCCGCCACGAAGTTAAAAGCGTAGCGAAGTTATGGCTCCAATCATTCTCACTCTCGGGTTGGAATGGGAGATTAGTGAGTTTCGCCCTCCAAACGTTTCCTCAGTACCTGCTGGATAGGAGTTTGGAAGAGAGGGGGAGAGCCATTTTGGATGCTCTGGAAGAGAGAAAAATCCTTAGTCCCTACCGGCGACGAATCACGATTCCTCCGAAACCCCGCCCGTAGCACAATCACTGCACACGCTGAGCTAACCAGATCTTTCTCGAATTGAAATATTTGAGAATCACTGCTCTAAGACAATAATACAAGCTGCAAAGATGGATCCAAATAAATTAACGAATATATACATACACAGATTTGGTGTGAGAAACATGCGTCGACAATTATTGAGATTATTATAATAAAGCAAAAGTATTGCCAGAATGGAAGCTGTGTAAATAGAATATAATCATGGAAGAAAGAAGAAAATAGTGGAGGAATGGATTAGGTGGCGAAAGATGTAGATGTGCACATAATATTGAAGGGTGAAGAATAAGACCACGGATGTATGCGCCTTCGAATTCATCAACAATTTTACAATAGATTTCAAACATTCCTTCACTCATTCTCACGTCATATCCACCACAGATGCAAATGTAGGCATACTGCTATGCAGCCGATGAGAAATATCAAATCTAAATATTATAAAGTTCATACAAATGCATTCCGACCCTGCAGTGTGAGGCTTATAGCGTTGCCTTTCTTTTCGAAAGTTATTTCAAATTAGAAATTACGCAACTTATCTCTACGAAATATGATGTGTAGGACTTAGTTTCATAAAAGTCGTCAAGTGGATTTATTATTTAACTACACTTATCCGATTAACACATCATTCTTATGGAGAAAATTCTGTATATGTTTTAATCCTTAATTTTGCAAACACAAAAAGTACGGATAAAATTAAAAATCTTAAGTTTTATTTAAGCGTTATTTTCCGATATTGTATTATAACACCATAAAGGATTAAATGAGTGGTGCATGTAGCAAGAGTGGTATAGACAAGAACTGCATAGTATGCTTTGTCCATAGTCCTAAAAGAACAAAGATGTTTTGGAAGGCCTAAGCGGGTATGAGAAGAGAGTAATGAAATGGGACTTAACGCCAATGTAATAGATGGGTGTCGAATGATTTTACTGGTTGAGATCAGTCAATTTTGGTGGAGTTTTGTAAAGACGGTAGTGAAATTTCTGGCTCCAGAAGAAAGGAAAACTTATCGTGTAGCCGAGCGACTAAACTATTCTCGAGACGAAATCTGTTTTTCACAGTTTTCAAATTACTTATATTAATATTTCGTCACATGAAATGCGATAAAATAAAGGAAGTGCGATAAGCTTTTGATACCAAGTCGACGTCAAAAAAAGCACAGTGAAACATAAAATAGCGACAAAATTCAAAGTTTGAATAAAACTTTAGACTTTCTTTTATCCTTTCATAGCACTGTGAAAAAACTTAGTCTTCAGGATTGAAACGAACAAATAAATTATAGCATCGAGCATTCAAAAATCTGTTCACTTTGGGAACTTAAGATGATGGCAGTACATTCCTTTGAAACATCAAGGCATCACAATCTAAAATATCGCAACAAACTGCATGGTGAATCTCAGCTGCACTGACTCACACATTGAATTCCAGTCCTATACGTAGTCACTACAAATTTCTTGTGTGTTAAAACCACACTGTTTTGAATCACAAGCCAGTAAGCGAGAGGGGTTTGGCGAGGACAGACATTGACCACTTGAAACTGTCCATGTAAATTTATTCGGGCACAATGCAGATAACGTTATTGCAATCAAATGCACACTAAGTTCGTGGGTTTCTTACAAAAGAAATACCCCAACGGGATATACGCGTATTGCCAAAACACTTTCCAGTCTAAATACATGTAAAGAGACTGATTTTGAACTCAAAGTTCTTCATACTCATACTGTTTCTGTGTGTGTTACATTAAACCGCAGAATCTCTTACCTGAACACGAAATTTACCACGCTTTTATAAGTTACTAGCCTACCACGAAGTTTACAAAAGGGTTTGTTGAGTTTGCGGCCCAGGCTGAACCACCACACTTCGTGTTAGATTAGGTAGCATTTTTACGCCTTGTACGACAGGACCCGGCTTCAAATCTCAGCGACAAGACAGTCCCTCTTTATTAAGATTTTGTGATTTTCCTCATTCCCTCCAGAGTAGCATCTCAAATTAAATTATGGTCTCTTCCACATTCTTTCCAACTCACAATTTATTATTTTTCTCATCATTAGACATTTCATATCTAAATGTAAAATTAAATACAGGATTGCCATGCCAAAAGAAACATTCAGCTACAATGAAGACAATTGTCACCATCAAATTGGACTTAAATTCATAGAACAAAGTACTCAACTGCTGTATTTGGAGCAGAGCTTTATATGGTGCTGAAACTTGGCTATTTCGGACAGTAGGTCAGAAATACCTAGCAGGTTTTGAGATATAGTTTGGAGAAGGATGGAGAAGATCAGTTGAACTGATCATGTGAGAAATGAATTATTGTATAGAGTCAGGGACGGTAGTATCCTACAAACAATAAATAGAGGCAAGGCTAAATGGATTGGTCACAGCTTGCATAAGAACTGACTTCTAAATCAGTTAATGAAGGAAAGACAGAAGGATAAAGTGATGGGAAGACGAGGAAGAAGATGTAAGCAACTACTGTATAATCTTGAGGAAAGAAAAGGATACTGGAAATTGAAAGGGGTAAAAGTAGATCGCATGCTGAAGAGGTTACGGACCTTTAGTAAGACAGACTACAGAAAGAATGATATTGGTGCATCTCAGACCGTATAAATAAATACATAAATATATATATATATATATATATATATATATTCTGAGTCAGATAGCGGAATCAGATGAACCACAAATTAAAAAACAAGTTACGAGTCTTTTTAATTTGTTTCATTTCTTTGCTCATTTTACATCACTATTCAGGTTTCGAATTGTTTGAGTATTAGTTGCACAGCTATTTTCATTACAGAGTGCATAAAAGTTTCTTTGGTTCAAATTTCGAACCATTGAAATGTTCTGTACACCATAACAACACATATTTTTAAAAAAATACCTCTAATTATCTTTGCAACTGCTGTTAGACTTCTTAAGTTACACGTTCCGCCACGCATTCCAAATAAACTTCGTCTGCATTTGTAAAGTGCATGTGCGTGCTACATATCTCATTCACCTCACCTCTTAAAGTTAATTTTACTCACCATATCTGGTAATTAATGAAGATTATGAAACTTCTCGTTTTGACATTTTATAAAGTAGTTTCTTTCTTTCAGGTTTTTTAGATCCAATGATTTACAGAACATCTTTTCTTCGACTGAGAGACCTGGCACTGCATTGTGCGTAGTTGCGTGTTTACTATAAAATCTGAATAAAGTGCTTCCTTGTAGAAGTTCCTCTGCCTAACATCGTAATTTGCTAGAAGCTAAAGTACTCTTTACTTGTAAAGAATCATTTCGTCTAAAATGCACAGTGGTAAAGAGGACTGTTGAAGTACAGCCTGGCACAACATTATCAACCCTTATTTTGCCCACAGAACGTATTTAAATTTCGTATATTTTCAAAAAAAAACAGCCAGTACTTTTCAAAACAGATCTAACGTATTCCTCGTCAGAATGAGATTTCAGTTTGTTTACTGCGAGATTAAAACTAGTTGCTTAAATATTGTTTCGGTTAAATTAGCTTCCCAAAGAGTTATCTATCTAGCTACTTCTAAGTGGGAGGCGGATAATTTTAGCGATTAATCTTACAGGTAACAGAAGTGGTAACTCATCATATCGTTCGCCTGATATAGACACAAATTGTAAGAGAGAAAATAATGAGTTATTGTACCTCCGTGATAATGTGTAGTCCCCCATTCTCCGCTTTACACACGGAAGTCTCCAATCAATCATAGAGAAACAATCAGTCAAAACAATATGTGCTCTCGTTGCTAAGTTGCCTAATTTCGTATGAGTCAGTACACGCATTCGGATATCCGCAACCTTCATCAATATCGTTGAATTTGCACGCGCTACCCCGCCCCTTCTCTCGACACACCATCAACGCCACCTGTCAGCATCACTTTACATGGCCATCTTTAATCGTACCAGGTCCCGCCCGACCGTTCACGAATATAGGCTGCCCAGAAAACCCATTCGATTTTCCATCAGTGCACGGAACTACGTGGAAAGTCTGTTGTTTAGGAGATAGTGTTTATTAGAGTAGTAAAGAAATTTCACATATTTTACCTACCCAAAGGCGCGTTACAGTGTTCAGAACAAACTGCTAGCAGCTCCTACTGTGATCTAAATAAACTGCACACATACCTCCCAGCTATATCCGAAGTTCCATATGCGCCTATACCTACACAAGTTTCTCTCCCTCCCTTTAGGTTTTCCAACCATACTTCACACACACACACACAAACAAACACACACACACACGCATGCACACGCGCGCGCGTCACATCCATTTCATGTGTGCGAGATACTCCACCCACGTCAATCCCTTCCAGCTATAATGTTCTAATCAAGTCTTGGCTATCTGAACACAAAGCCTTCGTATGTGTTTACATGCTGAAAGTCTGTGTTGCTCCGGATCTTAATTCAGCTAAATTAAACACATGCTATTAAGACCTTTATTGGGAGGGAATGTATAATTTAATGTACTAATAATATCGGAATTAAATTAAGGTGTGTAGTCTCCTTAACACTCTGCTTCTTTTAACAACTAGAACTTGGATAATAATTATAGCCAGAAGAACAGGGTAGTCGTTTAGCCTTGAAGGAAGTTATGGTAAGAAATCTACCGAAACATCCGCAATATAGCATATATATATATATAGTGTCAAAGTGCCAAACCATGAATTACGTCACTTTAAAATAAGATATTTGCAGTTTCTTACGTAAATGACAATATTTACAAGAAATTAATGGTTAAATTTCATGGACGCAACAATTTGAAGTGAAGTGACATAGACGCCTGAAAGTTTTCTCAAGAACTCCTCGTTATAGTTTCCGATTCTGGTATTCAGGGTCATTATTATTATTATTATTATTATTATTATTATTATTACTAGACGATATGGATGTCACTTGTCACAGGCCTTTTCTTCTTGGTACTTCTCTTGAACTAGCGGTGATCCCTACTGCTCAGGCTTCAAGCTTCACACTGCAGTACTTTCCGTATTATGTGTGATGTTCCAAGTATTATTATTATTATTATTATTATTAGTGAAAGTAGGAAATATTGGACAAGTCTTGGTTGTAACCCCTAAATCGGATTTCAATAAAATCTATTGAACCGTTAATGACAAGCGGTAAAAGCCTTTGTAAATTAAGATTAATTATGGATTAATGTCTAAAACTTTAAATACATCGCTGGCCTCCTCTCGTAACGAATTATAAAAATTTCAGCGAATCCATTTAAGAGAAATATTGAAAAAACACTTAAGGTTTCGTGTAAAGAATGTTCTTTTATGGCTCAATATTGTTGAAAGTCGGAGTTGTCCAGAGCCTCTTAGCAGATAAGTATGTGCCCATTTCAAAGAATCTATCCAGCGGTCTAAGACGGGCATGTGAAATGGCACACGTCAGGGCAAAAATCGTCTGAAATTGTGTGTACTGCTGAAAAGATTACAGTTCATAAAATGAACAATTTAACTGGATACTAACCTATCATTGGGAACTGGAATATTTATTTTACAAATTCAAAGCAACATCATGTGTCTGATTTGTCAAAAGACTGTCAGCGTTTGACAGGAGTATGGGTTCAAACGTCATTGCAAAACATACCATAGAGGTAAAGTATGACATGTTCACAGAAAATGTAAAAATGTCAAATTCTGCGTATTGCAATAAACTTTGCAAAATCAATTGAAAGTCTGCTACAAAAATAAACAAAATTAACCAGCAATTAAATTAAGTTGTATATTGACCAATTTAATTAAAACCATTCAAAACCCTTTCACACAAGGAGAAGTTACCAAAAGGCTTTAATTAAAACAGGTTAAATTATTTGTCTGGGATTTAAAAAAAATTGGTCCCTGTAGAAATAGAGTGGTATAACTATCAACGACATAACAAACGAGATAACAAGCTAATTAAAAGCAAATAGTAAAGTCTCCAGGCCCCTGGACAGCAGTTAAGACAATCACATATATTAACCCTTACCCAGCTAACGTGGAGAATATGGTGAGCTCCTAATAATGCCAGCGGATGGCAGATGGGATATAACTCGGTGTTTAAATGGTTAAAAATACTGCTAATCTTCTAGTATTTTGTCAAGGTTGTAACCACAAATAAGTTGCAAATGAAGAACTTTGGAATAAATTCCTATCCATAAACTATTATTGGAGAAGAAAGTTCCTGTCAGGCAGATAATTAACTAAGTAATGAAGTTACACTGAAGAAACATGCCCGATTCTCCTATGAAGGCTACTAAAAGGGAACTATTTGAAAAATAGATGAAAAATTCGTAGAATTTCGGCATTTTCTTCTAACAATACACCAAATGGTACTGTAAGGCAAAATAATGAAACTCGCCCAAAAGTTGGGCCAATCCTCCTCTGAGGATTACATATTCGAGAATGCTCCTTTTACTCTCGATACTGAGACCAGAGAAGACGAAATACCATATTACAGAGAAAATGTATGATTACCAAGTCACTAGATGTTAAAGCATTTTATGCTTTCATACGTAAATTTGTTATCATCAACATAACCAAACTCCATAAGAGTTTATGGTCACAGCTATATTTTAATTTAACCTACGATGTTTCAGCTTGGTTATATTGTCATTCAGTGATGATTTGTACAAAGTCGGAAATGGAACATAACGAGATTTGTATTATATTTTGGAAATGAAACAAGAAGTTAGTGACGTAAAAATATAAAATGCTAACGAGAAATGCCAGCTGTAGCTCGTGGCACAAAGCAACGAAACAAGTCAAAAGTGAAACTACAAGAAAGACAGAATTTAATAACATAATTCTATCACAAAATGAAAGCTTTTCAGAAGACGCTTTGACTCTTGAAAACACATATTAGGAACAAAATTGCAGTACCTTCTGAAATAAGCAACAAATCATTTAATTTGCGTGAGTGACGCGCTCGGTTCATTTACTACACAGAAAATATTGGACTGCAGGAAACCAAATTTTAAAACCTTTGTGAAATAAAATTTCCATGCCCACTGAACCATACAGGTAAATTTGACGTTCATAAAGCAGCCAAGAGTACACAAATGAAAATGCTGTCACAGCAATGTTAAATGAAAAATTTAAGTGAAGTTGTGGTGCCAAGTTCTTACACTCACTCACCTGTACACAGCTTGACAAAAATTCTTAAAATTGGCTTGCCAAATGTTTGGTGTTACACATATGTGTTTGAACATTTGTTTACGTTCGTCAATAACAAAAGAACCCCGAAAACACACGTTTTTAACCGATACGTTCATCTTCTCTAAAAAAGGACACCAAACTGAAAATTTGAATCCTCTCTGAAGAAGATATGAAGAAACTGAAGATATAAATTTTTTGTAAAATTTTTGCATGAGGGGTCATATCTTAGAACAGTGCCAGACTGGATGTGTTAGTTTTAGATTTCTGTAGATTAAAGGTAATTATATTTGCAGTATTTATGGTATGTCAATATAATATTTCATTTGTAAACGTACGTGGCACAACCTTGCGTGTGTTTTGGCTTAATTCGGCCTGCACGCAGCAATGAGTTTTGCACGCAAACTAAAATCTCTGATTCTAAACTGCTAAAGGGTAACGACTTTCACTTGCGTTATATTTTCCATCCCGTAAACACGGCTTAAAATATTAAAAATTATGATTCTTCTATTGTGTTCCTCTTACTGCCTACGTCACTTGAAATACCACTAAAGTCGTTTTTTAATTCAGTGCGTAATCGTGCCCATAAAGACGGCAGCACCTGCCATTATATCGATGTGCAACTATTGCGGTGAAGTTTTCGCTTTAGCATTGAATCCCCAATTCCCACTCACTCACGCATTCTCACCCCTGCGACAGTACTTCGACTTATCATTAATAATTGAACAAATTAAAACTGTCAGAATACTGAAAGGTTAATGAATTAATAACAATGCAGGCAATGTACGCAAAATCTAACCTTTAGGCGCGCTCTCATAATCACTGTTGCCGTGGAAAAGCAATGAGTAAAACATATTTGTAGTCACAAGTATTCTGCATGCAAGGCGCATGCGCCATAATATCATCTGTGGCCTGCTAGGCTCCACAATATTTTTTCACATTATCATATAAATGGCACTTTTTTCGTTGAAGAAATTTTATGGAATATAAAACGCGTGTCTTGATTCTATCTACAACTTTTTTTCTGAAACATCTCATTCTAAGAACTGAACGAGATATGGTCAGAAATGTACATTGGTCTTCATGTAAAGTACCCGTTATTCTTGGCAGATTTCAATTGAAATTGAATTTTCTCGACAGATTTTCGGAAAGCACACTTATGTCAAAATTCATGAAAATCCGTCCAGTGGGGGCCGAATTGTTTCATGTGGACGGACTGACAGATGGACAGCCCGATAAAGGGACAGACAGACATGAACAAGCTGATAGACGCTTTTCGCAATTTTTCGAAGGCGCCAAAATCTACTTACACCTGTATACAGGTAAAAGACGAAGTAAATTTTTCCCATTGTTTACTTAAGCACAATGCTAAGAAGTCATGTTAAGGAGCCCAGGCATAAAACCATGTAACCTGAATTTCAGAACCAGACCGTGGCAAATAGTCAGCATCACACCGCTGTTCTTTATGCCCAGCACCTACATTACCCACCGAATAAGCTACTAATAACAAATAATTCAAACATGAAAATGTTGCAATTTTTGAGACACCCTATCATCATGACGGATTCAGCCGCTCCTGTGTTGCCACCGCTGTTACTGCTGGAACAACTAACTTACCCCGAAACCCCCAACCCTCCCTCAGTCGCCAGATTTCAGCTCTAATTCCATGTCCTCATAATTTACGAACACTGGTAAATTTATTCGATTACACATCGCTATGATCATCATGGTGACAGGCCTTATCAGTCTGTGGATGAGTGAAAGTGCGGCCGCCCCATGTCGGATTTCCATACAAATAAATCGAATTTTTTTCATAGGTATACTTCCCCTCGCATATATTTTTAGTTATATGTAAATAAAAAGATATTTTGTGCGGCTGGATGTGTGTGTGTGTGTATGTGTTGGATATGTGTATATTAGGCAATAATATGGACCAATATTGACAGTTAATTCAGGAACCAGACGATTGCAGCAAAAGGCTAGTAAGCGGTATTTATTGTGCAGTCGGTATTGCAGCACTTACCATTGCCAAGAACTTCAGAGCGTAAATATACATTTAACTATGATTTCAGAGTGTACTTATGTGGCTATGATATTTAACAGTATTAATAAGCATCGTAAATAAATACGATGGGAGGTCGAGGGGCAGATTTACGTGGTTAAGAACGGGGACATATGGAGGGCGGTTGTGAACAAAATAACGGAGCTTCAGTTTCCGTAAAACGATTGGAATATCTTGACTGGCTAGTGAGCCAGTAGTTCCCTTCAACGACTCCAATCCATGGAGTCAACTATTACGTAAAAAGTACAACAAAATGAAAGGGTCATCTGTGAAAAATCTGTCAAATTTTCAAAGAATATGCGCGGAAAAATGAAAATTATGTAGGAAGAGAGGAAGAGAGCTTATCAAGAAATAAATTTAAATGCCTTTTCTTCTGTGATGAAGGAGCAGAACATTTGTTTCGTCGAGCCCTGTGCGTCATGTAGGCACACAAATCGGTTCAGTGTGACATGCGGACGAAAGGGGAAAAAGTCGAATCAGTTAATGTGCTGTTTTCTGTGTGACCTAGTTTAGTACGTACAGGACTTGTGTTCTTGTCCTGAAAGCATTTACTTCTACGTGCACTTCATATGAAACAAGGAAGCCTGCATCTTGCCTGCAAAATACGTCCAACCTTCATTCTCTCTGTCCATCCAGGGTAACAGAGCTTGAGCTTCAATCTTCTCAGCAAAATGGCTTGTGATCTGGAAGGTAGGAGTACTGAGACCCTTTAAAGCCCAGTGGTTACTTCAGACATCACCAGCTCTAGCAATTCATGAATTCCACTTTTTGCCCACCCGGTGTGTTTTTTTATGTTCTTTATGGATCTCAAAAAAAAAAGGCGGATTATTTACTTACACAAAATTAACGGGGTTCTTTTCAGGCGCTTTCGCAAAATTGCGAAAAGTAACAACTAAATTCGTCACGTCTGTCGTCCGAATTGAACAACTCTGCTCCCATGGACGGATTTCCATGATATTTTATATGAGTAATTTTTTAAAATCTTCAGAAATAATTCAGGTTTGATTAACAACTGACAATAATAAAGGGTACTTTACATGAAAACATGTTACATTTATGATAACATTTCGCTGAATTCTTCTTGTAATGAGAAATGCTTTAGACAAACTTTATATAGAAAATCAAAACACATTTTATATTTAATATCACTTTTTTCCGAAAATCGTGCCATTAATGGGGTATGTGGAAAAACGCTGTAGAGCCAGAAAGGTCACAGGTGACAATATAATACGGCACAGTGCTGTGCATGCTGGATAACTAAGGCCACAAACACACGCTCAGAATGTGTAATACTTATTGCTTTCCCACGGCAACTATGGTTGCACAAACGCTCCTCAGTGTTACAATTTATGTACATTAACTCTATTATTGATACTGAGACGTACAGCGTTTACTGCGCGGTACGAACAGAATTTTTAAAAATAATTCAAGTTATTCTTAGTCCTTGAAAGGTTAATTTCCTCGCATACATATAATAAGATAATCACAGATTTTTTCTTACAATTTACTTGCTGCCAAGTGTAATGTGCTGATCTTACAGTCATTGTAGTACCGAATTAATTTAGAATAGAATGTTAGGTCATCTCACCAATCAAGATTATTCTCGAAGATACAAAGTGAAATGCCGTGATATTCTTGGTCTGGCTTGGCGTACCTCAACTTAGGTTCTACAAACTCTTCAGTTGTTTTCTTATCTACCGAATACTGTCCGGACCATCATGGGGCTACATCTTCAATTTCGTCTGCTCTCATGGCAGTGGTCACCACAATCTACCAGCGTCGATCTGACCCAGCGTAGGGATTTGCTTTGATGTTATACATGGACTGAATCATCCGCAAAGCCGACATTCACTCCGTACTGCTACCTCCTACCTCAGAGGGAATAAATTATGTCTTCCCTACAATCATCCCGCAATACAGTTTAAGCAAATAATCGCTGTTATTCTGAGAATCGTATGGAACATATAAATACAACGTGTACCTGAATTACACATATCCTTGTCTTTAAAACTGGCGGTAAACATAAGTCACTGTGCTTTGAAGAATTATGGTAATGAAAGGAACTTTGCAGTAGAACTTGAGGACATTTCTGGACATTCTTCACTGCCATATTTCAATTACATTTGTGCATTTACAAACGTTTAGAGAAAATCAATAAACAGATTTTATGTTCAAGAACTTTCTTTTTTCGAAAATCGTGCCGTTTATGAAATAAAGCGGAAAAATGGTGTAGAGCGGGGCAGGCTGCAGATGACAATAAAGCGCATGTCCATTGCATGCTGGACACATAAGCCTGCAAATACACGCTCAGGATGTGTATTAATTATTTTCCTTCCATTGCAACAATGGTTGCAAGAACGCGCCTCGATGTTACGTCACATGTACAGTGCCTGTCTTCTTTTCAGTTATGTGAATAATTAGACGTTCAGGTGACCGTGCATCGTGATAAATTCTTATAATAGAACCAATTAGATGCACTAATTTCTCAAATTTATTTTTGGAATAAAACTCTACATGTTTCGGATAGTTTGTCTGTCCATCATCAGGAGTTCTTTACTGTAAACAGAGCAATGGTGTATGTCATACTGGTTTGCTGACTGCTTGCGAGCAGTATCAGGACAGAGGAACTGTCCGAAACATGTAGAGTTTTATTCCAAAAATAAATTTGAGAAATTATTGCTTCTGGTTGTTTTCATTATAAGAAATGAATAATTACTCATTCTATTTCAGTGCCATGGTTAGGAGTTATTTGTTTTACTACGTAACCTACCGTGATTACGTCAGAGGCACTAATATTTCGTATTATGAATGGGAATTATTGATAGTGCTTAATATTCCAAAGCTTAACGTATTTCACACTCGTGGTCATCAACATTTCCCTGTATGCCCACGTTCAGTTTTAAAATTTCCTTGTGGACCTGTGGTATGCACAGTAGGTCTCTCTTGAAGTATGTAGTGCTATTATTATCAAAAATCATTACGCTATTCATAAGTACACATCATTAATCAGTGACTCGTAAGCAATCTGGGCATAGCCAAAGCCTTTAAAGTTTATCCAATTCGTCTAACGCCACCCCTACATCTACGAACCCTCTCAGTTTCATTCAAATATTACACTCCAATTTCTCACCCACATTTCTCTACTCAACAAAGTAGGATATCGATTCTACAATATACAATTATACAGTCACAATTTTGTTTTCAACAAAAAACAGAACATAATATATATGATTACATGAGAATATATTTAAAAAAAACAATATATAGCACATTTTTCTTGTAGTTTCTTCAACATGAAATGTGTCAAAATAACCTTACAAATTAATCTACAGTCTTTATGCAAGACTAAAACGATGTAACCAATCTCAATGAGCAACCACTTGGGCAGAGTTAAGAGAAGTAATTTTAAAGGCAGACATCCCGTTGTGTTCTCATATAATTATTTAAAATTAAAAACCGTTAACACAATTCTATTTTTGTTAATTCCTATAGGAACATTTACTTCTAGAGTCATCATCAGGCTAATACTTGATAGAGCACTAGAAAGGTAAAAAATTGCATTTGCTAAAATGCAAATTTAAACATTCTTAAGTGCAATTCTATATCTTTTTAAGTTCTTTATCAGTTACAAGCTTGATAATAGCCATTTAGGGTCTAAACATATTGCTATACAAATTACAAAAATTAACTTCTTATAGTACGTATCGTGCATTTTGTAGATTTTACTATATTTGTCCCATATTTTGTGAATTTGTTGGGCAATACAACAAAATAAAGTTAAGTTAAAAGTTTTTGCTTATTAAATAATTTTGAGAAATAAACAGTCGTTCATCGCAGTAGTAACTTCCAAGGTTCTTACAGAACGCGTGTATTTATTACCACGTTCACAACAGTCCGCTACTTGTTCCTATCGCAAGCTACCTGAATCAAACCCAAATTCGGAACCCTATGTCTTTTGAGATCAACTCTATGCCTGTCTCGCAAGCGACGCCTTCCCTTCAGAATCTCAGGCCGCATTTTCGTAGTAAGGTTTAGAGCTTTTACGGCGGTGTATCTTCAGATTGTAGTCTTGTGGGTCGACGTTCACCGTAAATATGAAACCAACAGGTTTATAGCAAACGCTGGAATCCTATTCAAGACTAAACAGTATCGCAGGCCAAAGTACATGAAACCAAAACGTTGTAAGTACTTGTAGTTTCTAGCAGGCAGATTTGGTGGGCTTACTCCCCCCAACCACCTCGCCCTTATTTTGATCATTCTTAATAAAGTTCCGTGTGGCGCAAAAACTGCAAAGCTCCTAAGCAGAACTCCGCATTTTCTTGTGATTTCAACATTCTCTTACGTCAAAATATTCTTAACTAAATAGATAATTACTTACCAATACTTTGATTTTTTTATGTTTGGCTGACCGTGCATCTCAGTATATTTATCTTAGTAATTAACCAACTTGGTGCACAAAATTTTGTTTTACAATAAGTTTATTTCATGCCTCTACATGTTTCGAGCACCATGTGGCGTCCCTTGCACGGGACGGCTACCTGTAGGTGTGATGATACCAGAGGCTGTGTAATAAACTTTTGGCCGCCTGATGATAAGCACATGGTGCTCGAAACATGTAGAGGCATGAAATAAACTTATTGAAAAACAAAATTTTGTGCATCAAGTTGATTAATTACTAAGATAAAAAGCAATCCTTTGATATTACACACAGGTATCTTTGCTCCCTCCAATATGTACTTTGATATTACACAGAGCAATCTCTGCTCCCTCCAGTATGTACTTAAAAGTACCACACTGCAAGCCTGATAAGTAAATTCGCTTATTTGTGTCTTTTTCACTTTGGTGGAGATTTTGGATTACGATATTGTGTAATCTGATGGAGTGGGCACCATCGTACCCTATGAAGAAAGAAGCAGAATATTCTACCAAAATGTGGATATTCGCCAACCAGAAGACAAAATGTCATATCAAATAACATTGTAATACGAAGCTCAGAAATTACAAACCAAATCACCAGGTGCTCTTTCGCTCCTCGTCGGCCTCCAAAGACCGGTTTTCCTCCCCCAAAACTATCAGAATTCTTCTATCCATGTGCCCAGCCCATCAGCCTCTTTTGATTTCATTAAAAGCGTAACCCTTCTTATTACACTACGCACGAACTAAACTAATACCACTGTAACTTAATTACGTCAAATAATAAGCTCTCATTCTCTAAATATTAAATATGTTGCACCTTCTCCGACGAACTTGGTTCAGCGCTTCACGGTAGAGACACATATTTGCTCTAAATATAAATCGAAATTTCATAAATTCATCAACGGAAGCAAGTCTTAATTCAACAAGCGAGGAGCGAAAATCAGGCAAGGACGAGAATGAAGGCAATAAAGGCTTTAACGGCATGAATAGAAATGCTGGGATATCGCATGATATTACAAGGCACATGTGCAAGATGACACTTTTCATAACTCAATTTTACGTCTTTCGTTCAGTGCGGGGCTTAAAGAAAGTGGTTCGCTCCTCTTTATCCAACATCATAATGCATGTTCCATACGAGGGCCGTTACAACAACAACGCTGAAGCAGGGCGCATACTGTATTTAATCCCTTAATGCACAGTGGAAACTATATGTACCACCCGCTTCATCGTTCAGAAACTCCGGATTTTACACAAAGAATGTTTATAGCCTACTCCCTACGGTTCTAAAAAAACACGGATTATGCAGTTTTATTACGTTCGTCCCTGCAGTGGACAGACGGTTTGTTCTGTAATTTAGCAAATGCATTTGTAAATTTTACTTGTGTGAAGATTAGGCTTCAAAAGATTTGTCGAACTCCACGTCTAAACGTAATATAACAACACATACATGGAAACCCTACACATAAATGAATAAACCAACAAAGAAGAAGCCTACACATTAGGATTTTACCCTCTGAAACACGTATCACATGCAACATATATTTCAGAAAACATTTCCTACCTCGTAGAAAAAACCTTCTTTTCGTTGTAGAAATTAAAAAAAAAAGATATGCCCTTGGATGTATAGTAATCATCGTCATGTTTCAACTATTCATGTGGTCATCTTCAGGGTGTTGAGAACAAGAACACAAATACAAGTATAAGGTGTCGAAATCACTCCACAGTTAAAAGACAACATACATTTTCGGTTAAAAATTCATGGTCTAAATAGCACAATATCGAAGAGTATAAAATATTAGAAGTTGAAAGTTGTATGGAGCATAGTTCTGTGGAATGATGTACATGGAAATTATAAAATTTTCTTTTCCGTTATAATTATTCGCAAACAATCACATTTGTTGTGAGAATTACGTGAAGTTAATGGATATGTCTTACCGGCAAGGTGTAGATTTAAAGTCTTAAAAAGTGGCACATATATTGGCCATTATGTTTAAACACCGAAAGCCACGATATCAATATTCGACATGTCATTCATTAAATGCTGCCACAACACCCTTCTAGTACAACGAAGTTAATCAGTGACTATTCTTAATGTGACTTTAGCTAGGAAAATATAGCTCCCTGATGATGGTCTTAGGACCGAAACATGTCGGAGCAATTTTAGTGTTTTAATGTGTAAATTTTATATAAGTGCATTAGTTGGTGTATTAATTGAGTAAACTCGACAACATGCACGGTGTAACAATGAAAATAGCTCAGACTATACAATGCCGAACGGTACAATTGTTACTGAATAACAAAATGGGAAGTTTCTGGAAGGAGGAATCGGGGCCACATTTTAGATACCATCCCGGCTTTCACCTGGAGGAAGAGATCCATCGTAATAAACTTCCGTCAAGACAGCTGTTATGTGGGCTGAGATATGAACCAAGTACTTCCCAAATAAACTCAGAAGTGGTAACCACTGAATTGTGACTTCCACTCTGTGTCGATTTGTCTAAAGCTTTCTGGAGTCCTCACAGCAGTGGGTCTGAGTGTATTATTTTTTATTTAAAATCTTCTATACAGTAGACAATGTACAAAGATTCGCGTGCCTTTAGCGGTTACCCGGATGGGAAGGGATCAAACAAACATTACTCATGTGGAAAGAAATATTACTAACCTGTGGACACTTTTGATACATAGCGGTTGGTAGACAACAAGAGCGCAAGATAGATAACACCTAAAAGAAGGACGCTACTGCTTCAACGTACAAAATAAGATAATGATAAACGATCAAAATATTTATCTATGTGTCATGAAACTGTGTTTCTCCCTCTCTCGTTACATCGAACAAGTTTAATACAATTTGATTAAGTCTAAAAGCAGAAAACAACCTGGAAAGGTAAGGTGGAAACGTAAGGTCCTCATAAAATTGGAGAGCCTGCGTAAGTAAAACACATTAATTTAATTTTTTGAACAAAGAACAAACACAAAAATGATAAAAATAAGAAGAAAGGGAAGGAAGAGTAGAAGTTGAAGAAGAAAAATTGGGGATATGGTGATAGACATTAAATTTATTACCCTGTTTATACCCATATCATATGGTTACAAATATTGTACAACGCCTATGTGTTTGTCTCCCATATAAAAGGTAAAGTTTGAAATAAGAGTACATATCGTTACTTTTACGGATCCTTTTGAAAATTCGCGTCACTTTATCTCCAACACCAAAGAACGAACAGAATATACGAGAGCAGGGTACTGAGGAGGATTCTGAATCTGAAAGAGTGATTGTAGAGAGAGATTGAAAAAATACAATAATGAGAAGTTTCAGAGCTTTTCCACTGACTACAAAATTAGAGTGGTCAGATCAAGGAAGATAAAAATTGTAGGATATTCAGCATACAGTTTCTGCTGAGAAATACCTATAAGCTTTCAGCATTAAAAATTGAAATAAAATCGCTCAGGAGATATATGTGTTGGTGTGGAGTTAGTATCAAAATTAACCTTATTAAGGGAATACATCGTGGGAGTTTCAGTGTGCAGATCCGAATCGGGATAATGTCCAGCTGCGAATTCTTGCGTCCGCAGTAATAATTCATCGTATTAACTAAAAGGCAAAGAGTTACTCGGCTAGCTGATAAATGACTTGAATCTCAACAAAAAATTCTACTCGTCGATGAATTTGCTGCAAATATAAATTTGATGCTTGTACTTTATTCGCATTAGACACTGCAGTACACAGTCGCGCACCTAACACTCTATGCGATGATTATTATTCAAAGCACTGGAAAATTTCTTAATAAAACATCTTGTAAACCGTAAGAAGGAATATTCATATTATATTACGAAAAAATAGATTTTGACCTTCGCCAAAGTTGAATTTGAATTTAGTGTATGTAGAATGCAGAGCCTGCTTATCTGTGTCAGTGCTGGTCTGGAGATCGGATCATGGACTATAGAATAAATGTTGGTCTCCAAAGAGAATTAGAGATTTTTATCTTCGTAGTAGTGTGTGGGCTCATATTATATGGCCAACGATGGCTATTTCCCTGGGCTAAAACGTACCCCCATTAATCTTCATAGCGTGAAACTTAAAGACGAACTCAAGGATATGGTCTTCTTCTTCTTCTTCTTCTTCGTCTTCTTCTTCTTCTTCTTTTTCTTAAGGTTTATGTCGGGTTGTTACATTTGTTGCATACAATTACACACAGTAACAAAATTGTTTCAAATATCAACTTAAGTAATTAATTCCATATATGGGCATACATTGTCATTATGTGTAGCAAGTTATTACAGAATTAGTGTACCGCGATATCATAAATTAAAATTCGAAATTACCGTAAATAGAAGACAGAGGCCCATGGGAACGGTTAAAACCACAAATTCTCTCTACAATTCTTAGTTACGACACCACAGACCGAATTTCGTGGAAATATCCTCAGTAGTCCGGGTGTTGAACTCGCGATTAGACAGAAAATCATCGCCTACACACGGCCCTTTAATTAAGAAAAAAAATCACTGCACAAACACGACGAAAGAAAGGTGGCTGGGAAGGTATGATTTAGGAAAAACCACGAGTTTTCCAGTCGTAAAAATAAAGTGAACAATGGACAGAAGACAATGGCAGAGCAGCAGAGCAGCGATGTTTTCACGCAAGTAACCGTCTCCTGGAGCGGAACGTGTATATCGGCCTACAACCTACTGTTTGTTGTCTCTCGACGTTGTTTCCACAGTCACAGCAACCGCAGTACCTGTTCCCTCTTCACTCTACACAGAACACAAATCAGTTCCTGAAGCACCGGTTAATACTTCAGTGTCTGGTCACATCTCATGAATTGAGGGTTTTATCACAGTTCGCTCGGTCCTCGGAATGGAGTCGAGCGATTCTTAATCCCTAAGCATTTGAACCGAATCGGTGGGCCAGCAGGTGGCACAGTTCCCAAACTGGAGAGTGTGTGGAGAGTGCGGATCACGCATGTAAAGGAGATAGGTAGTCGTGGTCCATCTTGGAGATTTATTTCTGTAGAATTTTAGAATGAGGACCGCGGTAGCACAGTGGCTATGGTGCTGTGCTACAAATCGGAAGGTCATTGGATCGAGACCAGCTGGTGCCATTGGCATTTTTTATTGAAATAACTTCTTTCT
>Ga0136643_10002918_pt1 | contig 22639 bp, 17 predicted proteins | sample TergutLab28metaG_FD_96883 | JGI IMG/M metagenome (GOLD analysis project Ga0136643, IMG submission 96883) | Labiotermes labralis P1 segment gut microbial communities from Petit-Saut dam, French Guiana - Lab288 P1 (version 3) (version 3) | ecosystem: Host-associated > Arthropoda: Insects >... | reverse complement strand
ATGATTGTGCAGGTTGAGATTTGTGTTGGTTATAAGTGGGTTGATAAGTATCCTCCCGTAGGTTACTTAATGGCTCAAATCTATTATCAGCAGGGGGAATGTGTGGAATTGACTGTTTTAAGCACCTGAAAGTATTCTTCGGTAATTTGGCTTTAAGATTTTTCCTGCGAAGTTCAGTCCATTCACTTTCACTAGAACTTACACTATTGCTTATAACGTGAGGTTTAGAATTCGCACACGTGTGTACGTTTTCTGTGGTCGTAGATAAGGTCACTTTGGATTGAAGTTCGTCCTGTAATAACTTGATTATTAGTTGAGCTGATTTCAGTTCAGTTGTAAGAACTTGCATGTGATCCTGCATATTCATGCAATTTGCGCACAAATTTTCCTCACTAACACAAAGACCTTGCTCAAATTGACGAGCGCCGTTACTTATCGCAGTTACACCCGACGCCATCTACATAGTCACATATTAGGGATGACAATTTAAGAAGCAACCTTACTGCAGCCAGTCTGGTACATTATCTTTTTTATTGGGACTACTCAAATTTGAGATAAATATTTAAATTTCTGCTATATACTGTATCAATAATTATAAGTCATGCTTACGACACGTAGAATCGTCCCTCCAATTCTTGACGGCTGTGGTTTCACCATGCTGACTGCATACTTTTGCAAACACTGTGAACGACTGACAGGCACAGTCATTTCGTTGGGAATTTGATTGCCTGCATGAGCAGAAGTCCCATTTGCAAGCTTCATAATATGGTCTCACATCCACAACCTACAAACAAATTACATTTTTTATTTCCAAAGTGTTAAGTATTTGGGGCATGGGTTTATATTTTCTTAAAACATAGTAGAGTCTTTTGATAATAGTGAAAAGGTTACTTTCATATTATGGTTCATAAATAACTAAAACCCATTTCAGGATGCTCATGGGTGAAGAAATTGCAGCAGTTAGGACAGATCACCATAGGCACTTAGACAGTCACAGTGATCCAGAAGCTACATACCCCACCTGCAAAGATTTCCTTGGCTTTTTGCCATAGCCATTGTCCAATGTCCTTTAATGTTCCAAAATGTCATATCACATGCTGGAAAGTCCGGACTGTAAGCAGGATATTTTAGCACCTCCCACAGCATGGCTGTCAGCTGGTCCTGAACTCTGTGGACCACATGGGGACTAACCTCACTGTGCAAGAAGATGATGCCGTTAGTGAGGGGACCCAGAGTTCAGGACCAACAAAATGCCATGGTATGGGAAATGGTCAAACATCCTGTATTCAGCCAATTGCTAACAGAGTTTCAAATGTTAGGACCATTAAATAAAAACCCTTGAATTTACAATGGATGACAGCATGCAGGAAGCAGAGGAATAGCCGTTCTGGTAGCAGCCCAAGGAATTCTTTGCAGATAGAACACCCAGCTTGTGGATCAGTGTGACTTCTGTCCATATGCCGGTGGTGACTTTGTCCTAACTGCAATATTCTCACCTGTGAGCACACAAAAACAGGCTTCAATTGTATCTGCCTCATACATTCTACACATGCTAGTAATATCTGCAGAGAAGCACTTAATCAGCCATACGTTGTGACACATTATCATGGCAGGGTTCCAAATGCAATTTTCAAGCTGAGTTATATGAAATTCTTATACATTTTAATTTACCATGTGTCATAATCTTAAACATACTAGGACAAATAAAAAATATGGTGGCAAAGTTTATTGTAGGAAAACTAAAATGTTTACAAATAATTCTGAGTGAACTTCTTAACATATAATCCTCAAGGCTGTATGTAGTGATTCCTGCAATCCTTCCTCTTGTGGTCATGAATGTGACACATATGTTTCAGAAAAGACTGCATCTTCCATGTGTAATAAGTTGTACCCATTACATCTTGGATTGCTTCCCCTTAGGGACAAGCTATAGCCTGGGGAAGCATAAGAATTTGCATGGGGGCAAAATCTAGTGAGTAAAGCAGATGTAGAACCCCTGGCATTCTGTGCTTGGCCAAGAATTCTGTGTGGCATGGTCCAGTGTCACGGTGCAGAAGCCAGGCACTTGAAGACCATTTATGATACTGTTTCCAATGAAATGCCATCTCTATGGCATAGCAGAATGGTTCAGTAAACAGTCACATTAATGTTCTGCTTTTGGAAAAGAAATCTGGGTTGCACCAAATCCTCCACATCAAAGATGGCAGTCTAAGTTGTCTTGATTACTGACCACACTTAACTCACTTTCAACTGAAGTCATGTTCATGTCATCCATTATAAAACATTTGTTTTGTCTCAAGGTCATAGTCATAAACATAAAATGGCATGGCAATTAGAAGGCATCATTTCTGGCATGTATGAACAATTCAAAACATGCTTGTTGCACACTGTTATGCCTGGTCTTACCTGAGAAGCCAAGGAACGAGATTTGCTGACATGCATCTCATTCCAAGATCATGCATGAGTACTGCTTCGCATATGGCAATTTAAAGTTGGCTTCATCAGTAATCTCTCTGATAATCAAATGCCCTCACAGATTAATTACCTGATATGTTCACCAGTCTCATTGGTTCACACTGTTAATGACCAGCCTGTGTATGTGGACCATCAATGACAGGAGTGTAATAATTTTTAAAACAGGAATGCCACTCAAATGTATTGAATGGATGCAACATTTTTTCTGCAGTCGTTGTGTAGCACCTTTTTAAGTGTCTGTGGACATACTAAGTTTCAAGCAGAAATTAATGCAAACATGTTGCTCCTTCAACAAAACCAACTCATATTATAGCAGAGGGAAAAAATTTTGCACTGTAGATAATCTCACTTATGCATGGTTAACCTGCCACCTGCCCATCTGGTATATGTAGCATCAGAACATGATGCTATATAACCTTTATGGTTGTCACTTCAACATTACCAGTAGTGTCTCTATAAAAAATTTTGTCATAAATATTTTCCATCAGCCTATGCACACTGGCCTAATGCTCTACATACGTTGAACATTTTGGTCTTGTTTTAAGAAGTATACAGAAGATGAACTCTAAAATAAATCATGAGCACAAAGGCACTAAATGTTTAATGGTTTGGCTCCCAGCAGGGCCAAGATGCTTTTTCATGACAAACACATCCATACCACCTTGCAGGCCAACCCAGGCTCCTAGCAGCAGATACTGGGGCTTGTTCATCAGAAGTAAATCAGATTGGATATTATGACCAACCACTTCCATCCTGCACTAAAAGCTAAGAAATGCTGAAGGTAAACCTCTACAAGAAGGCCAAGATTAATGAAGTGCCACAGTAAAAATCCATATCCCCATAAACTTTCCAATGTTAAAAAATGTACTGAAATTCCACAAGTTCTTTCCATTTTTTTCAGCCAAAATTAGAAATTGTGTTTCACCCTTCTCTCATGATGGTGCAGTACTCCTGCCATGCAGAATCACTCACAGAAACTAAAATATGTGCAACGTAAATGAAAGGAATAATGCAGAGTATATCACACATAATACAGAAAGGCAGGAAAGTGCATTTGGAATACGTCTGACACATTACATAGAGCAGCAACTCCAGTTTGGGGTATATCACACATTGCTATGTCTCTAAGCATTCACAGTGCTTCCTGCTTAAGATTTTTGAATGGACCTGCATAAAAGAAATTCCTGGAGGGAAAAAGATTTTACAAGAATAAGTACATTTTCTGGTTTTATAATATGTAAAGAACCAACAAATGTACTCTAATTGTATGATATATTATTATCTATAATATCTTCATGAACATGTTTCAGCCAGTAATCCGGCCACCTTCAGGGTGATGCCTTTGATATAAGAATACCATTTGTAGTTAAATGTGTCACAGTCACTCCATAATATTAAAAATGTGTTATTTTAATTAAAATTTGTACTTGTGAATAATAATATAAAACAATATAGGATAAGAATGGACAATTATAAAATACAGGAAGTTAACATTCCCTAATGTTTGTGAAGTGATGTATGCAGCAGTTACATGGTGAGTTGTAATGCAGAGTATAGGTGATGTGTTTTCTATGTTGCACCACACAGAAAACACATCACATACACTCTGGATTAGAACTCACCATATAACTGCTTCATACATCACTTCACAAACATTAGAGAATGTTAACTTCCTCTATTTTATAATTATACATTCTTATCCTATATTATTTTACATTAAGATTCAAAAGTAAAATTGTAAACAAATTATACATTTTTAATATTATGGAGAGACTGTGACACATTTAACTACAGTAGTATTCTTGTATGAAAGGCATCACCCTGAAGGTGGCTGGATTACTTGCTGAAACACGTTCTTGAAGGTATTATAAATATAAATACACCATAAAATTAAAGTGATTTGTTGGTTGTTTGTACATTTTATAAATCCAATTAATGCACAGAATATGGAACACATTAAAATTCATTTTCTGGACTCACTTCCACATTTTTATGTCAAGCAATTTTTTCATAATATGTCCACTATAAAGATCACAAAGACATATTAACAGTGAACTGTGAAATACCATTGTCTCAGTGCTGAACAATAATTTATAAAACCACAGTCATAACAGATCATCTAAAAAGTTTAAGTCTAAAGTCATTTATTGGTGGCATAGGTTCAGTTTCTTCATTTATCTCTCTTGTGTCCTCCACCTCAGGAATGCCACTAAACAGGTTTCCATTAGTCATAGCACATTATCATCTACTGCAACAAACTTTCAGAACCATACTTGAACTTCAAACCTTGTTGCAGCACCTCTACAACATGCTTGTTAGCAAAAATTTAATAATAAAAACTGAGGAACTAGAAATGAACAGTCATTACCTCAGGTGCAAGTGATGAAGTAGTCCACAATCAATTATCAATTATGGTACAGTTCAGCCATTGAGAAATGACAATGGCTGTATTGCCTTTTAAGCACATTATGAGTAGTTGGGAAACTTTTGAATAAAAGTCCAAAAAAATAAACTTCTAAAACAGAAAAAAATCTTACAAAAGAACTTTATGCATGGGAAAATTTAACACTATTATCATGGAAGTTTTGATGGGACTTCAAAAATCTAATTTCTTTCATGGGAAATACTTCTCCCTGGGAACTTCTTACCCAGGACTTTTTATCCATGAAACACTGTGTTCTCTCACCACTAAATGTTCCAAACATAATTGCCCGGGAAACCAGAATATGAATGAATATGCTCTGTATCATCCCAAGTTCTAGTATTATGTACTCACATTTCTGCAAGCCATAAAACGTGTGTCATTAAGAAGCTTGTTACAAAAAGTTGTGGCAGCACTCTCAAGCTGAAAATGTTCTTCCTCATCATCATGTATCTTGTACCTGCCACAGGTATGAGTTTCTACTGGTGGTGATGAACAGTGATCACCTGAAATTCAAAAATGAAAGAAGTAACAGGGAAAGAATTTAGTCTATACATGAAACAGAACCCTGCTGCATGAAAAATTAAAACAAAGAAGACAGAATGAGGAGTGAGTACAAACCCACATGGGTTCCCTCAGGAATAATACCAACAGTAATGGATATTCAGGATGTCCAAAGCTATGCAGAATTGATCAAGTTTTATTAGAATAACAAGGAAGAGGAAAACTTGTAAAAAAGACGCAAGTAGTATTCCAGGTCATGGATGAAGGCCAAGAACAAGGAGGAAGAGGACAAGATTTTTGCTGTTGAAACCATCATCACTGTGGAGGCGGTGGCAGTTGTGGTGGTGGAGGTGGTGGTGATGATGGTGGCAGTGGTGGTGGCAGTGCCAGCGATGGTGGTGGTTGTGGTTTTATTGATGTTAGTGTCAGTGGCAATGGTGGTGATAATAACAATGATTACGATAAATATGATCGTGATAATTAAATTTACCAACCTCCCAGTGGTTTAACGTTCCAGCTATTGATGAAAGAAGAAAGGCTATGTGCAGTTGAGCCATCTTTACTCATGAAGTCATTTTCAGCTCTCCCATCAAGCAGCCCACACAGTCCTGCAGATCTGTTCCACAAACTCTCAGTTACACTAATAGCCACATAATCCTGTAACAATTCAAAATATTATACAACAAAACATGGATTTTTTGTTCTTTGTATCTATGTTTTCCTTTGTTCTATGCATGTTTTACCAGCCCCAACAAAACTTCCACAATAATAATGTCACATTTTCCTGAAATATGTATACTGTTTGTGTTTTCTGTCCTATTCCTAAATTACACATTCAAATTGAGTAAAAATTGACTTGCTGCTGCTCTTTTAAGTGCTCTCAATTCAAAAAAACAGGGAAATAAAATTTATTTTTGGTTATAATTTCCTGTATTCTCTTATTGTCTTCAAATACATTTACTATACCATGAATTCAAGGTCATGCCAGGAGAGTGAAATCATGTTTCCTGCTGATGTCAGGCCTCTGTAGTGACAAATGAACGTTGATGCAAGTTACATGTGACCGTGAGTTCCACATGCTTACTAAAACAGTATATTAGTGTTGTTTTTTTAATCTACTGCAAATTTAATTGGTAAAGTTTTATTTTCTCCCTCTAATTCATTATAAGTGACTACAAGTTTCACATTCTTATTAAGATTCTGTGTTACTGATGCTTGGTGATTTAATGCAAAGTGACATACTGCTGTATTTTAATATCTGGTTATGATACATCTTTCACCATTGTGAATCAACCAAAGAAGAGGGAAGCATCTCTACTCAGGAACAAAATTCACTTCCCAGGCCAAGTGGATGCTAATAAGGAAAGAATATGTTTTATTGGCTACCTAAATAGGAAATGTGCCATGAACATTAATCGCTATTGTTTAAAACAGGAAAGAAATCGAAAAGCGTTGTTGACAAACTGGCAGGTCTTCTGGCCATAAGAACCTGAAACAGTCACAGTTTCAAGAAATGTTCAATTCATTGGCCACATGGGTTAAATAAGATACAGCCAGCAATGAAGTAATTATTGGCACACTGCTGAGACAGAAGGCTCTGTACACAGGTACGAGGATAGGTATTGAAGATTTCAAAGCCTCTAAAGGCTAGATCAAAAGTTTCAAGAAGCAACATAGTGTTGTGTACCATGCTGCACAGGACAGTGCAAAATGATGGACTCTTCAACTGTGGAGGAATGGAGAAAGGAACTATTATTCAAAATTAATGAGGGTTACAAACATAAGATTTACAATGCTTCCTAGGCTGGACTGTTCTCCAGGCTTCCACCTGACAAACACGGAGTATGAAAGGGGATCCTTGCAATGGTGGGAAGAATTACAATGAGATTTTTTTTTAGCATGCAAAGACTATGAGACGAACAAATTCCTACCAGTAGTGACAGGGAAGGAGGAAAACCCTTATAGGTTTAAGAAATTTCCCCACATACTATGTAGCCAACAAAAAAGTACGGAATATACAGGGCAACTTTATGACTATTATGGGAATCTAATGCAGAATAGGTAGCCAAAACAGAAAAATTTTACTTCTGTGGACAGTGTGCTGCTCATCCCCAAGGCACAAGTTACAAGGCGCAAATTGTGTTTTTTCCCCAAAACAGTATCTGCATTTTCAAACTTGACCAGGGAATCATCACGTTATTCAAACACTATTACTGCCAGCAACTTGAAGAAACACTATCACAAGTTGTTTCATGATGAACATGCATGTATATGAGTTAAATATTTTTAAGGATGATCATGAGATGACACCACTCCAGACAGCATAAACTCCTAACAGTAGGTGTGCCCACGAAGCTGCTAACATGTTGGGAATTTCAATTGAATGACTTCTGATCAATATCAAAAACAACCTGAACATTTGCTGAATTGCCACCAAGTGGTTTCTCTATCATGATAATGCACCTGCTCACTCTGCAGTCTGTGCATAAATTTCTAGACAAAATAACAGTGACTGTCATTCCACATCCTCCATAATCTCCAAATTTCGTAGTCTGTAACTTCTTTATTTTCCCAAAAGTTAAGATGGCACTAAAGCAAAGAATATTTAATAACAGGACTATGATGCAAGCAAAACAACAAGAAGCACTTGCCAAGTTTCCAACATTTCACTCCAGATAATGCTTTTTTGGTATAACCCCTAATTTCAAGGGGCCAACACTAGCATAGCATTGCTAGGGACAATCAAATTCAGTGCACAAACTATTTGGTCACACCATATAATGTATTTGGCATACCAGATTTCACTGCAGAATCATGGTTTGGTGTCACCTACATGACAATAGTGAACTGCTTTCAGATAAGTGGATTTAATTGAAAGCAATCCAAATTATGGTAAAGAACCAATAGCTCTCACACGATAAAATAACATTAAGATCCAATAGAATGTAGCATAGACAAAGATGACAGGGGTCAGCTGACAGCAGATGTGTCACATCATATGTATCGTGCAATAATTATCAAGTAATATATGAGGTACAAACAACAGAACAAATGAGGGATAAAAAATTTACATTTCATGTGCGTGAAAGTGGGACAAGGCGAAACATGGGGAAGGGGAGGGAAAAGGACAGAAGGATGATGACAGGGGAAAAAGTGAACATCCAACAAAATTCTTTCAACACCAGAAGACATCAACACTATGAGAAAATAAATCAAAGTTTTATGCCATCAGAAGCATGTAGAATGAGGTGTGCAGGGTTCAGAAACAAAGAAGCAGCAACTCACTTTAATGGACATGTGGATAAACTGAAGATTACATTTACAATGTAATACAGACTTTAATGTATTTAACTTAATAGTTGAATAAATCATCATGTTGTTTTATTTTACATTAATTTTGAATCATACCTTCAGAAATATAAAATCCAAGTTTCACTGGATTCCAGGTTTCTTTTACCATAATTTGAGTGCTTCCACAATGGATACGCAGTATTCATTTAAATAAGAAATCTGACAAACTAATCAATAATATTGTACCAGAGGGCAACAATGCCTAGTAATGTGGCAATCTGCAAAGCCTCTGACATCAAGACTGCTGGTATGACAAACACTTCCTGCACAAGGACAGAAGCTTCTAGAGGTAGCCAGCGATGACCAGAAAGAGATGGCAATTTCAAGGGCTTATTTGGATAGTGTAGAAGGTTCCAGCAGTGCAATCAGTGCTATATAAGGCCAGCAAACCGCAAGAAATAGTGAGTCTTGTCACAGTGATTCAGAGCGTGGGGTGTATAGCAGAGCGTGGAGAGTAAAGCTGAGGAAATGCATAATGTGCAGCAAGTGAAGAAAATCTGTGAAGTACTGTGTTCGAGACCAATGTCAGGGCTATGAGCCCGGAGTACTGAGTAGATGAGTACTGAATTGTCTTTTGAGAGTGATTCTTGAAATTCTGGTGAAGTGTTATGTGGTCATTACTGTTTTAATTGTTTTATCTGTAGTGTCAATAAACAATGCTATTTGTTTAATCCAGGGCCTATCAGTTACAATATACAAAATTGTAGCATTTCTATTTCTTCTCTTTCCATTTTTCCACTGCAGACACAACACAGAACATTCAAAATTACTATGAAATTTACTATGAATTTCTGTCCATATTCACAGCAGCCATATATGGCTTTAACAGTTAGAGGCTAGGATATTTACAGACATGATACTAGTGTCAAATGTGTGACTGTATGTGTTTTACCTGGCCATCCCATTTCAATGTAAGTCCAGTGCCTGTGAGTTTGAAAATTATGAAATGGGCTTCATTTTCTACTACGACCCCACTCAACTGTGTAGGAATTCCTACATGACGTGTCCCAACATAGAAGACTGGGATGTTTTCCTCTGCAATAAAATTATACACATACTAGAGACATAGAACTTTTTTATGTGGTGTCCTGGAGTCTGGAACACTTCACAAACTGTCTGTATTCCAGAACAAGTAAATTTAGAAATTGCACCATACAGTTACGGAACCAGGACTTTGTTTTCATTCTGTTCTGATGATAAGCTAACATACCTACATTTTGAAGGTAAAGCACTTTCCTTTTTGGAATTTCCAGGCACATTCACAAAATCACAAAAAGCAACCATTAGCTTCTTATGTTTGCCTGTCTGCCTGTTCATCCATCTACATGGAATAACTTGGGTTCCACTGGATGAATTTTCATGAAATTTGACATTTGAGTACTTTTTAAAAATCTGTCCGGAAATTCAAGTCTCATTAAAATCTGACAAGAATAAAGGGTGCTTTACTGAGGAGTTGAATATAGTTATGATAACACCTCACTGAATTATTCTTAGAATGAGAGATGTTTCACACAAAAGTTGTAGAGAAAATCAAAACATACATTTTATGTCCAATAACATTTCTCCAAAAATCGTGCCGTTCATAAGATAACGTGGAAGAACATGGTACAGCCAGACAGGCCACAGATGACAATATGATATGGCACATGCACATTGCATGCTGGACAACTAAAGCTAGACACACACTCTAAATATATAAAACTTATTGCTTTTTCATGGCAACAATGGTCAGACAAACATGCCTCAATGTTACATTATATGTATGCTGTCTTGTTGAATGTGTTTTAGTAGATTTTAGGCATGGTGTTCCAAATTACAGAAAACCTCCTTACAAAGAAAACCCTAAGAACCAAGCACTCTGGATAAAAGGTCCCATACTTCTATGTGTATATACTCTCACTCACTCTCTCTTTATATAGTTGCTAGTACCTTATACTGAATGGAATGTGTCAGTAACAAATTCAAAAGGCTGTTACTACAACTAAATGTCAAACAGGTAATCATAAAACAAAACCCACAAAATCATTATATAGGACAAAGTACTAATCATAGTAATTTTGCAAAAAATTTCTGAAAGAATTTATCATGTATTCAGCATATCAAAACACATGTGACCCATAATTTGATTGGTAGGCTATTAGGTTATTTAATTACACTACACAAATTTACCACTTACAGAAGTGTATCAAAATTACATTCTTCTAGGATGTGATGCTGTTCAGTCAGGTACAGAGGGAACTTCATTTTCAAGAACCTGACTAAGAGTGACTCTTCTACCATGAAAATGAAGCCAGTACAATCCTCTGGAATGTTTGTACCTGTCTACCAAATTGCATAACATCGCATCTCAGAACCTTGCAATCCAGACACTGCCACAGCAACTTCAAATCTAAATGGTAGCCACATCTGCATTTAACGTTCAACAGTATTTGAAAGCTGATGTCAAGTGAGTAGTATCAGGAGCTCCTTGGTGCCAATCACAGCCCAGAAATTAGTTAACCTCACAGACTTTCTAATAGTTTCCATTTTTCCTCTGTCCATCCAAGTACATGCCAGAATAGCACCTTAACTTATAACAAAAACACTTTGTTAACATAATTTAAAATTAATTACTCACTTATTATGCTGTAACTTCTTGCATTATAATTTGAACCACTTACAAAATAAAGAAACAAGTAAATACATAAACAAGTAACTAAACAAATAAGTCAATGAGTATTAAATAAATAAATAGGTAATTAATAAGTAAAATAGATGAATAATTAATACACAAATAAATAATGCATTAATAAATATGTGTCATTTGAGGGTCCCAAACCAGTGAAATCTTGATACAATGAACTGATGTAGGCGATAAAATTATATTTGTTTTTATGAAAGGGTGTTACACTGAAACACATTACAGATTTCAGAATGACAGTCACGAACAGCTACAAAAATTAAGACCAAACTTACGATGCTCACTATGTAAAAGAGTGGATAAATTTTCCCTGTGTAGCTAATTTTAATAGTGATTTCTTAGTAAATTCTCGCGGAATTCACTGACCTCCAATACACAGCCTACGGTCACTATGAAGCCCCAAGAATTCATGCCATGTTGTATCATTCCATAGCAGTACTGACATACTCATTATCACCACCATCTGCTTCTTCCACTGCCTCTGATGTCATGTCATTACCATAAACCCCATTTCTTGTCATCAAGGTTTTTGACACTAAGTCCCCACTGTCAGCTCTTCAACAATAATGGCAATATTATCCACACCAATAACATCGTCCAAAGTCACCTCACAATCTAATTTTCTTTTACATAACTTTGCCAGTTTTTCACCATACCAATGCCACTGAACTTTCAGTTTCACTCTCACATTCAACTTGCAGGACAATTACAGATTAGAGAAATCAGATCACAATTGTAGCTGAATTTTACAATTCTCTGCCCTCGTTCGATTTTCCAATCATAAAACTCCCTCTTCAGATACGCCACCCACCATCCACACCCTTATATTATGGTAAAATTCATAAGGCAGAAAATGCACATTCCTCAAACACTACAGATTTCTGTTCACAAAGTTGAAAGCTGGGGAAATGTCTGCGAAGTACACAGAAGAAACAAATCGTAACATTACTGCAAGAACAGAGGAACATGGTGTGGAATTTTGTTAGAAACCATTTGCTGTAACAGATGGTGTTGGAACACAAAGTTAATAGTCATACAGGGTACAGTAATCAGAATTGTGTCTGACAGTAACATTGAGGGACTCAGATCTGGCAATCCCACTGTGAGGTCACACAGCTCCATTAACTGGCAAGCAAATTTTTTTTATGATGCTAGTAGTGTGACTACATCAAAGTTCTGACCTCAGAGCGCAGTATAAACAGCTCAGCTAGAGAACCATGTTTGCATCAGTTGACTCAAGTTGTATGAAATGCTAGCCCAAACAAATCCTGTGTCTACATGGTCATCTGTCATTTCAACTCAATTCTGCACAAACCGCAACATACAATTACACAAATAATCCACATCACAAAAATTGAAGGAAATGAGAATGTAAGTGTTAACATGGGCAAGTAAGTCATGCAGCAATAATGAATTTTAATGAAGATGTATTCTTTCTGCTTCAGATGAGTCAAAAGGCCTCCTGACTCATCACATTGCAATGCGTGCCATCTGACTCAAATCAACCAATGTAAAGGCACCTTTTCTAATTTTGTTAAATCAACCCAACTGCTGATTGATCATATCTGAACATGGCTTCAATTTTTGATCTTGATTGTACAGCTAAAGTCATGCAACCCACCAATGTAAATGCACCTTAAGTGAGGCTGTTCTGCAGATGCAGAGTGAAATGCACTGCTGGAATGGTATTCTTGGGTTGCAATCAAGAAGAAGATGAGTTTCTATCTTACAGTTTTATGCATAGGATAGCTTCCATGAAGCAGCTATACAATCACACGTAATTCCCTTCTCTTTGCCCCCCTCTTGTCTTGTACCTGAAACAGGGGCTTTTACATTAACGTGCTCTGTGCTGTTCAGTGGTTTTGTTTTTACACATGTCATTATACTCATTATATTGTTGTTCTTAGATGGGTGGATTTTTATTGCATTACACTAGTATTTTCATTACAATAATATTCAGAGTATGTATTCATTGAAGTGGAACATTTTTACCTATATATGGTAAATTGGTGGGGCTCAGATAAACATTTCATTTAATTTAAATGTTGTTATTCTCACATTCATTACAACAAGATTTCACTGCAGACTGAGGCTAAAAAATTAAATAGGTTAAAGCAGTATGCAACCAAAACTGCACTGGACATGCAATGTGTAACCATACCCCAACAAATTAACTGAATCATTGATATATATCCACAGACACTTCAAACATGTAACACTTGCCTGATAACATCAATGTGTATTCCTTGTCCTGTGCAAATATCTTGATCGCTGTGTGATTAACTCTCTGCTCTAAATTTATACTAAATGTATTATCCACCACATCAAGCATCACTGTGTATGAACACTGACTTTCGAAGCTGAAATTAATAAAAATCTTATAATTATCTATTAAGAGGAAGAGAATAAAAGGATACAGAGTAGAATTACTGTAATCTGGCACCCACAGGACCAAACAGGTCCTGGATTATCAAATATTCCATATTATCACACACTACCCATAAACTATCACTTGGTACAGCATAAAGGATCATAACTGGTCCCTCTGCTTCTTTATATTATAGATAAACGACAATCCAGTGCTGTATGAAACCATAATCACATTGCGAATTTCACCAATTTCACGCCTCCTCATTACTTCAAGTTTCCGAAGAATAGTTAATGTTACTTGAATATGCATCTTACAATTTTTAGAAACCATTATAATAGCTCATTGAGTTCAGAAATTCCAGACAACACACACTTAAACTAGGAAATCAATACAAGCATTTAATGTTACTGATGCCAAATTTTCAAGATTTGGGACCATTTTCCTCAACTGCTGAAATATCATAAACATCTGGAGTATGAGTTTCTGGACTGAAGGAACTGTACTGTAAAATACTAAACACTGAGTCAGAAAGGTATGTTATTAAACTGATACATGCACTGCATATTGCCCACAATCTTGTTTTGGTTGTACAAGCTCATTCCACAGACTGGCTCTCTCCAGAATCAGGTGAAAATGTAAAAACTATTAAGGTGGGCCCATTAGATGGAGTTAATCTATTCCCAAACACAAACAACGCACACTGTCCAGCATCTCATTCTAGTTAAAGAAACATGATATTTCTGAAATAGGCTCTGTTTCCATAAAGGTAAAGATACAGCTGTTTCTGCGCATGACATGAAGGCATATAGGAGGAGTAGAAATCAGGTGAAAATATGAACACTGCTGAGGTAGGTTGTTTAGATGGAATTAACCACTATCCCCAGACACACAAATACTGCACACTTTCCAGCATCACATTGCAGTTAAATAAAACAGACCCTTCAGAAAACAGCCATTTTCAGAACTGTATTGCCTACATCGTTGACAGCACCACAATGAATGGTGAACAACCTTTATACTTACCTAGTTAGGAATTAAACAGTTATTGTGATATATGCAAGTAACCTTCCAGAACTGTGTTTTCTACACCTTTTACAACTTTTGGCCTTATTATGTCTGTAAAAATTCATATCTTATAGGATACCTGCTTTTTAGAATTTTAATAATAATTTATCTGCAAAACTGTGTAAGTATATGACATAATTAGTCAGCAAAAGTTACACATTATTTCCAGGAAGAGGGATGAGATTGACCAGATATGTCAGGAGGACTGTGTGAATATACAAACCTCTGAAGGACTGTGTGTAAATGGTGGTGTTCATTTTGAATAACACTGAGTAGTACAGAATAACCAGATGTTAGAGTCAAGTGGTTAGCACTCTGTTCCATAACCAGAAAGTGCTGGGATCAGATCTCAGCTTGAAGAACAGTTACCCTGAATGAGACTTTCCACAGTTTACCTTACTCCATTCAAGCAACAGTACATCCAATGAGGCCATGAAAATTATTGCCTTCTACAGCCTCTTCATTTCACTATTCATTAAATGCCCTATCATTAAACACTATATTGTGTGAGGCTCTGAGACAACTGTTATATCAACTACAAGTAAATCCATAATACTGACAGAGAACCTAAAGGAAGTAATGAGTTTGATTATATGAACAAATGCTATTAATCACGACTGACTTTACAAGCAGTATGAACAAGAAATATTGTGAAACTTACAGTGTAGCTCAGACATTGTACGTAATAACCATTAAAGTACGCTTATGAGTACAATTGATACCCTCTTAATCAGTACTCTGTCATGTGTCAGTCAACTAAAGACCATCACATGGGAGACAATTATGCAAGATATAGCAGAACCAATAAAATTCATATAATTTTGTATTCTATATTGAACATATCTTCCATTAACACTTTGCCAACCAGATGACCTTTTAATTAAATTCCCCAAATTCCCAGACATTTTACACACTTCAAATGTTCAACCCCTCATTATATTCTCAGTTACAATTCACTGTATAGATGATACTCCTGAACCCAATACTGCAGAAAGTTCATGTAGAGTCTAGCAGTTCCTAATTGAGTGGTATTTCTCAAAACAATACCCTTTGTGAAGTGGAACAATGCAAAATTTACAAATGTACCTTGTTTCATTTCATTTCTTATGTGCAGTACACATTTTACACTGTCTTGCAGGATACGACTTGCCCTCCCCACCAGCAACAATTTTTTCCAGTTTGTTTTTACTAAAGTCTGCCTGATAAATCCTGTTTAGGCCCCCTTGTATTGGTTGCTTCTCTGGCAATTGCCATTCATCAGAACTCGACTCATTTGGATTTTGGACTTTCGTATATCTGGGAACTTGCTACCTCTTGCAGTAAGTTCCTGTACATTATATCTTGTTTGTGTTTCATGTTTAGTATACAAAAATGCATCGAAGGTGCACAGTTTAACATATACATTCGGCCGTTTCACAGTTTTCCTCAGATCTGAGTAATAACTGAGGTACTTGTCTGTCCTATCTATGTCCTTCATAAATATACTGCACTGAACAAAACATGAGGTTTCTTTATTTCCAAGTCAGTTCTGTCTTTCCTTCCTGCATTGACTACTGCTGAGTCATAGATCATGCTTGTCATTTGCACAAATCTTTTGTCCATTCACACTTGGACTATTATGTCACCTTCCCTCCAGAATTCTGACTGCCCTGTTTTCAAGTGATTGATTTCACGTTTAGGTCAGACAGAATGCTCCTTGTTAGTCTCATAGTGCCACAAGTCTCGCCTTTCTATCAATGTTTCAGCTGATCTCACACTATTATAAAAATGGCTTGATAGATGTGATGATTCCGGCCTAAGTTTCTGTCTAAAAGTGATAAAACTGTGTCCTCTAAATTCTGCCCCTCGGCTGCATATATCTACTGCCTCACACACCATTCTGACCAGCACTCAATATTTAATTTTCCCTGGACTGCATGTCCTAAATTTCAGGTGACCCTGCTACAGGACCATGGCTTCATCAAGTTACAGTTCTTTGGGTTCTAAAATGACTTGAATTTCTGTATAAAATATTCATGTACAGGCTGTGTTTTGAATAGCCTCCCTGCATCTTGTGTTTCCTGGCTTGTTTTATCTTCACAGCTACCCAGTTCACTACTTTCTTTCTCTTATTGTATTTGGCACTCGAACTAGTGAAAACTAAGGGACAGATCAAAATTCTTTAAGTGGAGGAGTTGTGGGGACGTCACTATCAGTCTAAAATATCAGAGTTATAATCATCAGACATCAGAATATGTATCCACACATAACACATACAAAATATTGTCCTCTTTCATAACACTCCTACACAAAGCCATGGTATCTTCTGAAGGAAGTTACAAAAGAAAATGGAAAGGGTATTTGAATTTATGGTCACTTTGTTGCAATCTTATGGTTCCAAGAATGTGGGGTCAGAAAGGGTCTGCATGCTTGTAACTTGAGATCAAAACATTCTACTTCAAGGTGTCAAAAACCTTGATAGGGTAAGTGAAAGAGAACAGGTGAGAAACTCATGTATAGAATATTGTGTGTGAAAATGTTGCAATAAGTGACCTGTCAACAACGAATGGCATAGCAATCATGTCTTTATAAGTGAACCAACAGCAAAGTGTTAAACTTTCTTAAACAGTACATTTTATTTAAATACATACTGTGTCCTAATTTAAGTAATACTTTGTTTGCAGATCTGCAGTTCTAACTTTCTTATTTGCAAGTACATCCCGCCTGAAAAAATTAATTTTGTTAAAATATTTAGTTAAAATACACTAAAATCTCAGTACTTACTAGGAGCAACTTTCATACCGTATACAGCAGCAAAGCAATTTAAAGCTCCTTGCTGTAAAATTTTCCAACATTTTAGGTTCCATGTGGTCCTGTATCCTATCCCAAATGATGGGATACTATTGTACAATAAGCAAAGTCTGATTGATGGATCCATTTGAACACGTAAAACAGAACTTTCATGTCTACTTGTAGATGGTTAGACACAATTTTGATGTATTATGTACTGAAAATAATACCAGTAAAGTACAAGTACAACTAGTGCGATTGCAGAGTGTTCAAATACGAGACTACCTAGAATGTCTAAAAAAATCCAGAATGATGTCTGTAATGTCCATTCAGATACATCAGTTTATATAAGGAATTGGGGGGGGGGGGGGTCTGTGCTGTCATTTGGAACTACAGTTACATCATAGCTTCAGACAACTCATCCTATTTGCACTCCAACCCTTAACTGTTAAATGGATAAAGTATAAGCACTACCAGGTGCTGACCAGCTGTGATTATGGTATTGGGTTAATCTTTTTATGGACTGGCTGGGTCCACTAGCTTGCATAATCCACTATTTCCTGCTTGGTAGAAACTCTTTTTTTTTCTGATACTGGAAATAACTGTATCTCAGTGTTTATGCTACATTACATACATAACAACAGTCACACCTATGTAGGAAACAGTAATATGTGACATCTCACCAGTTAAAGAAAAATAAGCAATAACAGTGCTTATTTTTAAGCAAAATCATTAAACTTTGCATTATGCAATTATGCGTTACTTATGCATAAACATGTCTATAATAATATATCTTATATACAGATCAGCAAAAGAAGCACTACAAAAATTAAGAAAGAATAGTTACTCAAAAAATATTAAATTGGAAAGCTTTACTACATGACATGTTTAATATAGAATGCAAATGAACATAAACTTTATTACCTCCACTACAAATCATATAATTGTCTCTCTTCAACCATATGAAAAACATTGCAGTATTAATAAGCAGGGTACCATCTATACCATAAGTGTAATCAAATGTTTATTATTTACAACATGAAATGCTATTTACCTGAATATATTGTACTCTTTTTTACCTCAAAATATCATCTTCAAAATTTACTGCAGAATATATTTATGCACATGCAATGCCATTTGGTATTTTTCCTAGAGCCTACAACTGTTAATATTATTTACTGATATGAGTCTATGATTTTTTGATAAAGAAATAGCTATAAAATGTTTCCAAACAATTATAGTCTCCTGGAATGTGACAGCATGTAGTTTGTTAAATAGGTAACAATGTTTTTGTGGAACCTGCCGCCTTAATCTTTCAAGTAGAAGAGTTCTTTTATCTTTAACATGGGGCCACAAGATTCCTCTGATATTCTAGAAGATTGTTTCTTAGTTTCAGAAATGTATATTACACTGACAGTTATTTGTTTCACTTAAAAGCTAGTCAATAAATGTAAAACAAATGCATAAACAAGCTGTCACCAATTGAACCTTTCAAAACTGAGGGTGAGCAATATATCTGGGAATTTATTCAGTTCAGAAAACTATAATAGCTTATTCTTAAAGTTACCTGAACACTTGACCATCGAAAGTTCTGTAATGACTTCGTCCCCATATGTAGCAGGATCCAGGATGTGGCAGATGCTGTACAACTGAAATTTCTGGTCTGCCTAGTGTCCCAATACCAGGCGGCAAAAGACCTTCAAGAAAGTGAGACCAGTTCAAAGACTGGCTCAAATTCACAGAATCAATTGAATTCAGTGATCCTTGGTGCAATATTCCTGATAGTGCATGGCCAGGTAGTACCTCAATACCAGCCTCTGGAACAACAGTAAAATATTAAGTCAGTGTACTTCCTTCACTTGCAGTTAACATTCCTGTCTTCTCTTAAAATTTCCACAATTGTTTGTACACTAAAGAAAACACTTTATTGGCAAAAGACTATTAGGACAAGAGGTTCTTTTCTACTACATACATGAATTATGATGATGAGATTAAAGATTCTCACAATAGTGAATATTAAGTTTATGTTGTTATAGGATGTGACACCATGCAGTTTTGTAGATAGCTACCAAATATCTTCTGGGATGTAACACTACATTCTTAAATTCATTGCTACCAAAAAGCATGGTGTCACATTTCAGGACAGCATGATTTTAAAGGATGGTAATGGTCATAGTCATGGTGCTAATGATGGTGGTAGTGGTGATGATGACAGAGTTAAACATATTCATAACAGAGCTATGATATATCACAACACGTTTATGCTGGTGTGCAACAAAGGACCTCTAACATAAAAAGGAATGATTGCTCACTACAGATCTTATATACAAGGTTAAGTCAGAAAGCAAGGTTCTCAGTATTATTCCTGTGAAAAACAAATGACCACAACAAGCTGTTACTTTGTTCCATACTGGTGCATGGCTTCATTGATATGCAGGAGGTATCTTCACCAGAACAAAATGACCCTAATGAATAAGCAGACAATGGAAGAGACATACACTATTATCCCATTCCTGCAGGCACAAAACACAGAATCCATAAACATCTACAGACAGACCGTCGCTGTGTATCGTGCAAATGAGATGTCAATTCAACAAATATGGAAATGGTACCACAACTGCTGTGGGCCAGGTAGCGTAGTTGGTATAGCAACTGGCTATGGGCTGGATGGTCCGGGGATCGAATCCAGGTGGGAGAAAGATTTTCCGCACCTGTCCAGACCAGCCCTGGGGCACACCCAGCCTCCTGTACAATGGATACTGGGTCTTTCCCAGGGTAAAGAGCAGCTGGGGCGTGACATTGACCCCCCACCCCCTTCTGGTGCCAATGTCAAGGAAGAGTACATCTATACCTCTACTCCCCGTATGGGCCATACAGCCTGTAAAGAACCTCAGTGCCTGTATAAGGGTGAACTTTACCTTTTTTTTTACCACAACTTTGCAAATGGTTGGGTGAATATCATGGATAAAGACCCAAGTAACCATCTATCAATGTCTAAGATGTTCATCAGTTATTTTAAAGTTGTCCACTCCATGCATTGTTTGATCAATGTACTCAATTTATTTCACCAACCAAATGCACAATACATTGATGTTTATCAATGACACCAGTGAACTGGTGCAGATGGACAGACATGTATCACTGAAGCAGTGAGAGCCAGCAATCACTCTCACTCTCAGTGTTGAAGACACTGCTGCTCAGCTATTGCAAAGTGTGCAGCATATGGATACTTATGTACATATTCTCAGATCAACAGAAGCTTGACAGATTAACCACTCCACCAACCAACCTCACATGTTAAATGTTTTGGTCATGCATTGTAACTGGCAATAAGATGTGGGTGTACAACTACAGTCTGGAGAAAAAGACAGGATCCATGATAGAGAAACATTCTACATTTCTGGCAAAGAAGTTGAAGACAAGTGGGGGCACAGAAATGGTGATGGCAACAATCTGTTGAGATAGTCATAGGATCATTCTCATTCATTTCACACTACATGGTGTTATGGTGACTGACTGACTGCCTATCAGATGACATTACATTATAAGGAAATAAATCTATGTCAAGAGGCCTGGCCTGCTTAAGTGAAGTGGTCACTATGGCACAATAATGCTAGGCAACATACTGGTCATACTGTCACTGCCTTGCCAGGTACCTGGCATTGCGAACATGTACCCCACCCATCATACAGCCCTGACTCAGTACCCTCAGACTTCTATGTGATGAGCAAACTGAAAAAACATCTCCAACGTCAGAAATTTCTATCTGGCAACACTGTCAAGGCCAAGGGCCAGCTGTGACTTCAAGAGATTTCTATCACCAGTCCTTGGAAAATCCCACCATACATTATGACCAGTACCAGTAGAAGTAAAATAACTATGAGAAGAAGAAAAAAAAGGGGGGGGGGGGCTGGTGACCAAATACAACTGTGTGCTTTACTTGCCTCACTCCAAGATGACACATAACTGTTTAACAGTTAACACAATGTAACAGTGTAGAAGACTTGAATCTGTTTCAACATCTCAGTAAAAACCTCACATTGCACAACTGTGTAAATGTTTTTGCTGTATATTACCATAACTGGGAAAATCTTTCAAGTTACAGGTCCTCTTTAATGTAGATTCAGTTTAGACTAATTTTTTATTTCACTGCATCACAGTAGTAGTAGTAATGTCATTGTCATTTTCACTGCTGTTATTGTTTCTATCATTATATTAAAAACCATGCTCACAATGTTTCTGGCCTGGGAATGCTCTTAAATTTCTTAATGTAGTTATTCACCAGGAACATGAAAAATCCACCAAATTTTTCATTATATAATTTTCTAAATTCCTCATTTATTTCATCTGTCAAGGGTCTATAAACTTCCCTTAACCATTTGGGTTCCAAACTGTTTTACCCTGTGGTCTACTAGGACCAATCAACCTACACCAAAAAAATCATTATGGTCCTTTGTTTCTGACTACCAGTCAAAAAAAATTTTCTGAAGTAAGTTCCTGCAGGTTTCAGTGTAGGACAGGCACAGAACATTCAAAGACAGAGTCTACATCCAGGTTATAAATGCAAAATATTAAGAAAGTTAAATTTCAATACTTCAATTTTATCTTCTACCCTTGGAGTATGTGAGCAAAATAATACAAAATATTTGCACCTTATTTCTTGTCGAACAGCCTGGAATGTAAAAATCCTTACCAAACACACACTGTGGGACAGGAGCAGGATGGAATGCTCCCACTGAGTAGAAGCACACATACTGTGAGGCAGGCTGCTCTTGAAAGTGAGATCCAGGAGGACAGCTGACAGTGCAAGTAACACTAGCATCAGATTCCGTGCATTTATAGCCTCCATTGAAACCCAGATTTTCTGCGAAGCAAGCTGACGCAGCTGTGAAATAATAATGTGATCATTCTTCTGAAGGTACATGCATTATAACCACTGCCACCGGGTGACAGCCCATTTGCAGTTAAATTTATTATTATTATTATTATTATTATTATTATT
>Ga0136643_10002914_pt1 | contig 22657 bp, 8 predicted proteins | sample TergutLab28metaG_FD_96883 | JGI IMG/M metagenome (GOLD analysis project Ga0136643, IMG submission 96883) | Labiotermes labralis P1 segment gut microbial communities from Petit-Saut dam, French Guiana - Lab288 P1 (version 3) (version 3) | ecosystem: Host-associated > Arthropoda: Insects >... | reverse complement strand
TCATACTGGAGACAATAATAATAATAATAATAATAATAACGATTATATTATTGATTCATATCGAATCACTCTCTTGACATCAACGTGACACAATTCAAATGAAAAATATTCCAAATCACGTAGGCCTCTAGTGCTGAATATGGTGAAGACAAGTTGGTAACTTAAACTTATGTAATAAAACCAACAAATGCACATACGTATGTGAAACGTATTTTGTACGTGTGCGTTTGTTGGTTTTATTACGTAAGTTTAAATATTCCGTTACGTCGCGCATATGGAACATACTGAGTTGTTAATTGCCAGAACTGTTGTACATGGGCAAGATGCCAAAAGAAAACTTGAAAACCAGAACTTGTTAATGCATAATTTAGAACAGAGTAAAACTGCAGGCGCTCTTGTCCGTATTTTACCAATATGCTAAGAATAAATTTAAAATGCGATGAGGATTGATGTCTTATAACCTATAAAGCTATAATACACACGTAAGGACGATATGGCCATTTTCCTTCTTTTTGTGCACATTTGCCGTCACGTCACTGAAAGACTTATCCGATACCTTTATTTAAAATCTTCTTCATCCTGATAAACAATTTTATTCAGATTTTCATTTTAATGCAAGCGTTCTGTATTCCGTGGCTCTTACTGTTCTAGTTTTATTGATTACGTGTCTATACACTGTTTGTTCTTTCGGAACGTTCCCTAATTGGTCTGTGTTGATCCAGCAATTTTGCTGAAGTTTACTGATCAAAGTATAGACGCCTGCAGTAGGTACTGATAGAATAAGCTTGTGTATAGAGAAAGGAAGGTCGAATAAGGGAAAATAAAGGCATTGAAAGGACGGGAGTAAAGGGGAAAAAGCACAGTTTGGTAATGGAGCAAAGAAGGAGGACGAAATACAGAACAATAGGGGACGCCAATTTGAAGAGGCGAATCTTCGAAGATCTAATGTTGGAATGGGGAAATACTGCTGAACAGAAAACACAGCGTAGGAACGAGGAATGAATCGCGAAGAGAAAATGCGAAGGAAAATAAAACACAAAACAGAAATTAGACATGACATGGAATTATTATTTAATGCGTTCTAACAATTCATATATGCTCAAACAGCAAATTTATTTGATCACATCTTGAGTTCAGTGTTCTAAACCCATTCCACAAAACACATAATAGCCCTCTTTCTACTTAATAATCACAAACGAATTACGCCGAAGCTTAAGCCGTAACTCTAATTTTGTGTAATTAAAGCTCAAATGGATTACTTAGATGTTTAGGACTTAAATACCTTCAAGTTTTAAATCCAAACCATCTAGCTTATTCTAAAAATGTAAAAACGACCACAAAATGCGTACACTGAAGAGAAAGTACCTTGGTGGCTATTCAGATATTATGTCATTCTTTAATTGAAATGTCATTTGCAAAAGTTAAAATTAGTCACATATTAAAGGTTCTCAAAATATTTCCCTCAGTTCCGCTATGTGGTTTGCTCGGATTATGTGACATTCATTAGTCATGAAATACGTCATACAATTTATCTTTACACAAATCGATGACGTCGCTCAAAATGAATGTAGAAATTTTTCACAGTATAAGCTTCAAAATATGATTTTGTATGTTTGCAAGGAACGTCTTTGGTATTCTACAGATTTTGAGTTCGATTCTGAGGCCAAAGACGGTTAACACTACTTGACATATTTCGCGGTTTTCGCTGTCCGTTTAGGCGACTGCTAAGATAAACTACTAACTAACAAACTAACTTACGTAGCAGATTCCTTTTGAGAAGCTAATAATATTTCATTTCGTCAAAAATTTCGCCCATTTTATGGGAATTGAAATTTTGTTACCGTGTTCACATAAGCCCACCGCCCGCTGCCATCGTAAACCAAGTCAACGCAGTCCACGCCCGCCTATTCTATTTCTTTAGAATCAATTTTAATATTATTCTCAAAAACACGCCTAACGCTTCCATCAGGTTCTGTCGCTGGGATTTCCAGATCTAAACCCTTTATAAATTTCTCGTCCATTAACGGAAGAAACCAAGTTCTACTTTATTACAAAACAGAAGAAAAAATTATAACTCTTTTAAATTTTTCTTTCAGATTCTAGAGTAGAAACTGTTAAACTTAATGGTATCTAAAGCATTCTCGTAATTTCTTCTCGCCCGTATCCATCAAGGCTAGAGTCAGGCTAAAGGAGAGAACCATCCACTCCCCCCAATACAATGCTAATTTTACAAATTCCTTATCCATAATTTAACACTCTTCTTTGTGCCTAATCCAAACTTTTCACCAAATCTGTTTCTACAAGCAATTAATGTAATCATTTCACCAACGATGCCGTGGTGACGTATGAGGTATATTAAATTTAAAAAAAACACAAAACTTTCTGGTGTCAAAATCTAATTGTGAAAAGCGAGCTGAACTCTAATAAAAGGAATAGAGTGAGGAACATCAGACGTACATAGGCCTCGGATTTAAGGGACGTGGAGAATTTTAATAAACATTTACGCCCTTGATAATTCAGCTCTTCCCTACAGTTGTACATTTTGCAGTAAAATGTATATATTTTATCAAGTTACTCTCGAAACTGTATACAAGACTGTTGTGTAGACCTACGGAAACACAAATAACACTGAGATAGCTGCTACAATTAGATGACGCAAGACACAACACATGTGATAGAAGAGTAAAAAATAAATAAATAAAAAATAATTTCACCTTTATTTTCTTGAGGAGGAAAATAAAAATTTAGAACTCTATATAAAATCCTGTAAGACCCACAATATGACTGGAATTGCCTAAGCAACATGTACAACTCTTTATATTATTTTTCCTTGCACCTGGAAATACTTTCATTCCAGTTGTCCATTTAGATCCGGAAAGGATATATGTAAACAACTTCCACAGTGTTGTAGAAAGAGAATATTACAGTGGCAGTATTGTTTTCAGACGCCCACATACCTATCTTATATCTCGTCTGCTCTGGGTGGATGAAGTTATGTCGTAGGGTATTCGGTTACCAGAATACAAAGGCAATTTCTCTTGGCTCATCCTAGAAGCAGAATAGAGAGTTTCATTAATGTATACTCAATTCCCCCTGTTTGTGAGGCTTCCCCAACAATCTGCGCCCCTGGTTAGTCCGTGTGTTACGCTTAAGACTTTGAGCTTCGTCAGATCTTCCTATTAAGTTCAGCTTCAACTCGTGGCTTGGCTCCAAATTCGTATGAGAAGGAGAGCATGCTGTTTTAAAATGCTCTGTCGCTCGTTTCCAAGTATGCTCCAGTGTCAGTACTTTAAGCAACCACAATTACTCATGCTTAATTTTACAATTTAGTTCGCTTAAATTGAAACACTGTGTGTACATGTCTCCTTGTAAGAATATAAATGTCTCCATACAGAACCTGTCCAAAATAAACTATATAAATTATGCGTACTGTGTTCAAGATCCAAAGAGACATTCGAGTAATACCAAATCCTAGTTCACTGTGCTTCATAGAACACGCGAGGATAAAAACTTACCTAATACACTGTGCCAACACTTGGGTTAAAATGAAAGTAATTTTTAATCACAATACTGCCTGCAATAAATTACCGTTTCCCTTATCAATTAGAAGGTTTAAGCAGTTGGCATTATTTCACAAACTTTCAGGCGCTCCGACATTTAGATATGGTCACGATTACAGTGTCATATTTTAAAGGAAATACAAAACGTGTTGAAGAGGAATTTTTTGATAATGCCACATATCACGAGACAGAACAACAATACGTGTACATTTGGTGCTTAAATACACATCACTAGCTTGTCTTCCTAAAGTATTTTAATGTACCTGCTTTTAGATCTTCTTTCAGACGTGGATATATGTTTTGAATGTGAGTGGAAGACGATTAAAAACGATAGGTAGATGAATATATTAGCTGCTAAAACCAAGATACATACACTTAGACGGGAATTTGGTATCCCCACTGGTGAGGCAAGAATTGGACTTATTCTGATCACGAAAGCCGGATGTTGCTAAGCTACTTCATCCACCTCTCCGAAATTTTTATTACAAATAATACTACGAAATTAGAGGTAGCAGTAGTAGTAGGAGGAGGAGGAGGAGGAGGAGGAGGAAGAGGAGGAGGAGGAGGAGAATTCGTTTTAGGAACTTTTTTCCTCTTGTTCAAGAGACAATGTTTTACGACAATAAAAAAGGAAATGTATAAAAAATAAATATACAAAAGGGAGGAAAGGATGTACAAAGGAGATTAAGAAAGAAAGAAAGAAAGAAAGAAAGAAAGAAACAGAGAAGTAAAAAGAGTGGCCAATTCTGCTAGCTTCGTAATGTATGCCGATAGCGGTGTGCTTTATTCTACGGGATTTGAGAGTAAAAGAATTATTTGCGACAGTAGAATTCATAGCAGAAATCAATGGCTTAATTTTAACAAGAAATGGTACGTCTCAGGACCCAAGCTTCTCCCGGATCAATTTTTTCTGCAGTTTACACCGTTTTTTACATTCGACACAACAAAGTCTCTGTGTCCAAATAATTCCACTACCAAAGAAGTTACTTTCAGAAGATATTTGTCTCTCACCTCAGGTGGCCATGAGCGTAGCGACTGTCATATGAAAACCAAAGTTTTATTACCTTACTTAAAAGGCCCGCAAGATAAGTTACATTTTGACATAAAAATTCAACCTTATATTTTATTCGTCTGAGACCCATTTGAATATTATCCTCTATTGTAAGTCAAGCACTTCCGAGTGGTCAATTTCCTTTAATTCTTCCACCAAAGCGTTGTGCATATTTTTCACAATTCATACTTCTAATAAAGTAAAATTAACCTAAGAACCAGCATTTTTTTTCTGACCATGTATCTTAGTATAATCTTAGTAACTGACAAACTTAATACACAAATTCTTGTTTTATAATAAGCTTATTATATTTCTCTACATGTTTCGAGCACTATTGTGCTCATCATAGGAGGTCAAAATTGTATTATACAGCATCTGGTATCATCACACTCTGTAGGTGGCCGTCCGGTGCGAGTCATATATATGACACTCTTTGAGCAAAATTGTAATTGTGATAACCTCAAGATGGCCGTTTCAGGCCGAAACATGTAGTTATTTACTTTTTTAATAAATACCATCATCTAGCACACAATTATAGTTAAGTTTTCTGACTGAAATTAACTCACCATTAGTCCACAACATAATTTTGGCCATTGGAAAACCTAAACACCGCATTAACAAATTTCATTTCGGAAACTGTTTTTTTACTGAGGGAATTTAAAACTTCGCCCAAGCAAATCAGAGGGCAGTATATTATAACAAGCCAATATTGTTTCTCTTCTTATTTTCCAGCGTTCCCCATTGTGTATAGTTTCTCCTGCTCATTAATTTCTTCTTACATTGATGTAAAATTATCAGCAGACATTTGATTTAGGGGGTTTGAGAAGCCGGTTCTAAGAAAGATACTAATATTGGGGACTACAACACGGAACTGGCGAAAACGGCACAAAGAGAAGCTTCGTTCCTTTTACTTCTCGCTGCAGGTTTTTAGTGCGTTTATATCAAGGACGATTGGATGGTTGGTTATAGGACAGCTATTGGAAAGAAAAGAAATAAATACAGGACTTTAGTTGTGTTGTTTTAAGGAAAGAGACCATTTGGAATACAGAGGATTGATTGGGAGATGGTACGTGAATATGGATTGGATTCATCTCGTTCAAGGTAGGGGCAATTCCCGAGCTCTTTTAAAAACAATAACAAAACTCCTGGATCTAACTAGAAATACTTTTTTCAGTACTTGAGCAAATGTACGATTCTTAAGAAAGCATGGAATGACGTAATTAATGAGTTGGTTATGTAGTTAGATAAATAAAATTTACAATTTACGAAAGCTTAATTTAATTAAATTACCAAACCTAATTAGTAACTCAGACTCTCACAGAAACTATTGCACGTATAATTAATGAAATATTTAGGTCCTAAGTATAAAATGTTTCTCCATTATTGTTAGTTTTAGAACAACACGTACGTTCGAAACAAGTCTTCTTTGCTGTACTGTAGAAGTGTGTCCAATGATTGACTGAAACGCCACACGCTTGTAATTAAATGTAACACGCGGGGAAAAAATAACAATGGGTAAATGACGCTCGCAGGCTTGTTGCATGTAGAAAGACAATACACATCTAAATGAAACCCACGGCCCAATGAAATCTGCATACTATGTATAATTCGAAAAAAAAATATTATTTTTATGTTGTACAAAGTATAATGGATAAAATAAGCTACTTAATAATGCCTATGGACGATATTCTGACTAGAACATTTACAAAATTCTTAGTAATTAATTTAAAACGCTTAGATTACTTTTAATAAATCATATATTTTACCACGCGTTATAAAGGTCAACTAAAGGTAGAGAATTTCAGCATGCTGTGAAGTCCTTTATTTCACCCAGTTTTTAATTACACCATTTAATACGCGTATCTTCTCCTACATCTACAAGTCTTCCCTTGTTTTCCGTGTGCCATTGAAAAAGTAGGGGTAAAAATTTTCACAGAACACTCCTTTCTAACTTTGTTTTGTAACGATACGAAATTAGGTGCTGTAATTAAATAAATGAAGTTACTTAGTGTCGTCACATTGGGTGTCCGAGAAGAATTTCTGTACCTTACAGGGAGAAAACAAATAAAGGTCGCATTTAGACGTATAATGAGAATGTTATATTTGGATATTTGAGGTTATTAAGAGAGTGACTGTAAATATTACTGTATACTGAGATATGTTGTAGTGTAGACTACAAGAAATTAAGTTACATTTTAAAACAAATTATTACTACCATTTGTAAAATTATCGTAGTTTTTGTTGTACTATCAAAATTAAGATCTAGTTTTGGGTTTGCAAATTAAATAATGGTAATTTTTTACAATAAGGGACATCGTGTTGTGTTTTATAATGACTAATTTAAAAGGTTGTCGTCAAAAACAACTATATTTATTGTGTAACAGAACTCTCTTTAAAATGCGCTACTTGAGAAGTGGGGCCGATATATGAAACCTATTGTGAAGGCAATATTATTGGACAATAATCATAGCTGTGTGTGACGGTAATCTTTATTAATTTATAAGAAGTGTCAGACGGATGGTGTTAAAGCACATGAAAGAAAGGCACGAACAGTACATGAAAAAGAGAGACCAAATATTTAAAGGGAAGAGATCACTTGAAAACCGGAAATTACTTAGAGATAAAAGTGAAGCAAATCTTCAACGAATATGGACTGTACTGGCCCAGACTGCTGACGAACAGATAACCATCTAGAATACTGTAATAAATCTTATTTAGCACCGTGCATGTTTTGTAGAATCACTTCAATTTATCAATCAACGAATGCACATATAATGTCACATAAAACACCTTTAAAACATTTTAAAAGTGTTATATGTGAAATTATACGCGCATTCGTTGGTTGATAAATTGCAGTGATTCTACTGTAATAAATTTTCCGATTGCATAAAAAACAGGAAAATCTCGACTTCCTAAGTAGATAATAACTTTTGATGAAATTTCCTATACCATCAAGTTAATTCCTTACTTACTACGTTATATATTTGTCTCGAATCTTATATCTCAATCATCCCCCAAAAAAATATTCAAACAAAACGATCTTATTTCAAAATCAATTCTGTTTCTATAAAATGTCGCTAAGTTTCTCTCAATAAATTGATCATCAGGCGAAGCTATTACAAAATTTAGAGAAAGAAGAAAGCACGGATACTGGAAGAACCATCTCTGTTAAATAACTATGTGATATTCATAAAAAAAATTATGAAAAATAATAACATGGCCGAACATAACATAAATCGTAAATAAGTTCCGAGTGATTATTTGCGTTACTTACCACCAATTTCTGTAAACAAAACCTTGTAAAAACTGTTAAAATTTATCGAGTTTTATATTGAAGTTAGAATTGATTATTTTAGCTTCTATAGTTCAGTTACTTAAGTTTCATTAAAAATAGGGGTGAGTACCCTGAGTTGTTTTTACTCATTCATCCAACGTCTCTGTGTCAGTTTCGTGCAATTTCATTGTTTGCATTTCATTCTTGTTACTTTTACTTCAAATAAGCTTTGTTGACTTAAATTCCGTTGCACAGAACAGTCCACTGCAATGTAAAGATGAATGAAAATCAACATTTTTACTGTTGTCGATATACAGGTACCAACTATAACTATATAGAAAGTGTTCTTCTGTTTCTTACTTAACCTTCCTGGTAGGTTGTGTTGTGCTATCGATTAAGGTCAATGTACTGCTGAGGGAGTGGTTCCAAGCAAGGCCACCAAATGTGAACAAGGTCAGTTCCTGTCCTTGCCATATTTATTGATCAAACAGCCTATATTTATCATTTATTTTGTTATTTCTTGCAGTTTATGAGTTTCGGTTGTATTTTTCTAAGGCGTTCATGTAATTTCCCTGTTTTACAACGTATTAAACGTATCTTATCCACAGGTCCATAGGGAAATGTTGTAGAAGCAGATTTGCTTGTATAATAAAGCAGTTGTGTCTGACTGGACTGTTTTTGGAATAATTGAGTTACGGCAACACAGTTGGATGTCATCTTTAAATAAATACGTAAATCTTTATCTCAGTAATTTTGTGCATCAAGTTGGTTAATTACTTAGATAAATATACTGAGATACACGGTCAGCAAAACGCAAAAAAAAACGTAAATCTTGTATAGAGTTTCTTGGTTCTAAAACAGCTGTGTAAAAGTTTGGCTCCTATTAAATTACGGACGGAGAAATTCTGATATCAAACTGCACCACCAGCTAAGTACCAAATGATCACATGTCAAAAATTATTAGATCATGAATTGTGAGAACCAAAAACCGAATTGTGAATTCACAAAACTGAGTGTGCCAAATATATAGGAGGTCTGCAGTAAAACAGTAGGAGATTCAAGTGTCTAAATTCAGTTTTTCGTGAATTCAAAAATCCTTCTTAATAATAAGTTGCTTTCCTTTACAGGAGTCCATAATTTTCAATATATTAAATCCCAAAAACCGCACAGACTATAAGTCCAAATTGTCATACTACAGACATCGATTAATTTTGCAATTACACTGAAGTCCACCACAGATATCCGTGTCAAGGCTGGTATGTTTCTTGATTTTAGTCAAAACCTCCGGCCCAATGCTTTAGTTCCCTTTTCCTAGGACAAGGCTTCCACTTCGCTGTTCACATTTATTGATTTAGTGGACGCTATATAACACATTCAGTGCAGAAATCTTCGCTGAATAAACTACACCAAGTAAACTAACCAGTGATTCAGCACACACTGTACAGTGAAACTGTGTGATTGGTATGGAATATTTCATTATACCGCACGTTAGTTCACTGCCCTGAAGCAAACTTCCCTTGTTTTACGCGACGACGAATGCAGAACTAGGTCTGCCCATCGTCAGCGTGGGGACTGACGAATATCCCCTGAAGTCTTCCTTCTTTTCTGTCTGATACCTATGTACAAAGCATTCCTTGACTACAGGAAATTGCTTCAAAATTGCAAGCAAAAAAATTAGCATCTGTTTGTGTCGGTTCCTAAGTAGGTGATATCTCGTTTCTAACAAGACTTTGACTGCTTCTCTGCCTAATTATGTTATAGCTTCCTCTTGTAAAACATCTTCCCTTTTTGTATATAACCTAACGTGACCCAATATTTCGCTTAGTTATAAGAATTAATTAGTCTTCTTATAATGGAAGACAACGAGATGCACTATTTATCAAGTTTATTTTGATAAAGAACTTCACATGTTTCGGACAGATCTACTGTCCATCATCAGGAGTCCCAACATTTTATATACAACAATAGGTGTTTGTCATGCTAGTTATGTTGACGTCTAACACAGTCCTCTGAATGTCAAATTAATTAATTTTCTTCATTAATTATAAATAGAAAATTTTTACGTTATTTTAAGCTACCTGATTTATTAAAATGCAACTATAATGTAGCTTCCTCGGTGTGTGTATAATTATGGGGTATGTCACATATGTCAATTATTCAGATGTGCCCTGCGGACTTTGTTCTTCCAAGGAACTAAATTATGATAATGTAACTGAAAACATCTTCAAGAGCAAGGTAATGAAAGGACTGAAAAAGCAAATTTAAATATTTCATTTTCCCATAATATAACAACTGTTTCGAGGACTCGGTTAACATTGAAATTAATTATGTTTATTTGACTGTTCAAACACCAGTGATAACCATCTGTAACACCTGGCGTAACATTAAGAAATGTTGCACTATGCTCACATATCCTGTCCAAGTATTTGTTTTATTCTAAAAAAAAATTATATATTCCGAAAAAATAAACATTTACGGCGTGTCCTTTATAGTTGAAACGTAGCGTGTTTTCTGTGAGTTAGGGACTGTATTTTTTTAAAGTAATTTAGATGAACGGCAGTTCCCAAATCATTAAATCAATTCTATTCTCGGTCCAGCAGCCGAAAGGCATCGATTTATTCCCAACAAATTAAGACGAATTGTTTTCGTACATTAAGCGAGTACCACAGCCAAATAAAGTGGACTGGTAATGAGGTAAATAAATGGTCAGAATGACAAAGCGTACTGTAAAGTGCAAGCGGTTAGGATAACAAAGCTTGCTTTGAAGTAATACCGGTTACTTTAACAAAGCTATCTTTATCATACAAATGGCTAGATAACAAAACTTACTTCAACTTAATAACCGTTAGAATTACAAAACTTAGTTTAACTTAAACTTTTAGAATACCAAATCACATTTTATCGTACTAATAGTTAGGATTACAAAGCTTAGTTTAAATAAAAACTGTCAGAATGAAAAAGCGTATTTTAACGTGCAAATGCGTCCTTCAGTGTTCCTCTTCGTTAAAACAACCGGTCATTACTGATTAGGATTAATTGGCGGTGGGGCGCATTCCCTGACGTAAAGGACACAGGCATGACTTCGACCAATAAAGTCCATTTAGTGCCAAAGCAAAAAACGAATTCCACTCTACCTTCACTTCTTGATACGCCTTGATGGCCTTCACAGGGTCCATATATTTAAGTAGTCACACGAATAGAGTTACGTGGATTATCTTAAATTCATTTATTGTCATGCTTATGCAAAAAACCATATCTCAATATTCCACGTGGTTTTGGAATCCCACAGATACATATAATACGAGTAACAATTCGAACCCCTATTACCTATATACAGGTTGAGCATAAAGTCTTTCCCTGATCACAAACATTTATTACAAGAAAACTACGTGGTATACAAACATATTTTTTATCATTACGTAAGTTAGTTTCCAAAATTTTATGTGATGTTTTTATTGTAACATTTGTAACATTTGGTTTCTGGATGCAACATTTCTAAACAGGTGGATTGGGAGAGATGGTCCGACACCATGGCCACCACGATCGCCGGATATCATCCCCCTTAACTTCTTCTTTTGGGTGTATGTTAAGGACAAAGTGTTTTCGACACGAGTTCCAGATATTACAAATTTGAAGGCAAGAATAGCAGATGCTTTGGTTACAATAACTGAAGACATGTTGGAGAACACGTGAAGAGAAACTGATTATCGATTAGACGTTCTCCGTGCAACAAGAGTAGCACATGTTGAAGTGTACTAATGGGTTGTAAAAAAACTTCTTGAGTTACATTTTAAAAAAATGTTTGTATTCCACGTACAGTAGTTTTCTTGTAATAAATATTTGTAATCAGAGAAAGACTTTATTCTCACCCTGTAGTTTACAGGTAAAACCTGTTAAACGTCAAGAAATCTGAAAAAAAAGACTTAAGATTTTATCATGAATAAAAAAGAAAGCGTATGAGAGTAAGTATACAAAAAATTCGAAAAATGATGTAAAAAAATAAAAATTTCCACATTAAAAGAGAAAATGGTAAAATAAACGTATCCTATAAAATTGAATAGGTATTATAAATTACCACTTTCTTTTATGAATATTGAACCAACTCTCCTTAGACTTCTTCGAGCTGAAACAGAAGGCAACACGAACCATGAACGTGTGAGAGACTGTGCAGCTGTACACGACGTGACCTTCCAAGAGGCCCGAAATTTCTATATATTCTCTATTTCTAATTGTTATATATATGTGTTTAGTTCTTCGAATTAGATCTGTGATTTGTGATCAAGAAATTGTTGTAAAAAATATCATAGTACTGAGACGTGTGAAAAAAATATAGAAAAAATTGAAAAGCATGTTTGTTGATATGTACAATGATGATTTGCTATTAATTGCGTGAAATACCACTAAGTACTATAATTGCTTTTGACGAAATGAAATGTAATAAGTGTGAGTGCTGACGTGTCCTATGCAACAGCAGTGAGCTGGGTACATTTTTATGACCTGCAGCATTTGTTACATTTAATTTGGAAAAAATATCGGAATATTCTACTTTTTTGAACCGTGCAGTGTGAAGAACCAACACTATGCACATTTTTTCATTAATGTTTTAATTTAATTATATTGTCCTCGTACATGTTTCGAACATCCAAGTTTTCATTCTCGGGAAGACTTGTACATGCAGTTTTATGGTATTTCTTTCATGCTTCCATATAAGCAGTCTGGTCGATGACAGGATATGCACACCCTGCCATCGATCAGTGTGCATTTTGTTTGTTCTTATTACATATCTTTTAAAATATATATATATATTTATTTATTTATTTAAAGCCTGCAGGTTGCAGCATTACTTCAGTAGGCTAAAATATTTATTACAAATTTTAAAAATACGAAGTCACGCAATTCGTTTTTCGTACCAACGCAATAGGTTCGGTACAGCGACTAGACTGTTGACTGGACAGCCAAGAAGTATTTTTTCCTCAAAACTGTCCAAATTATATTAATGGACACATCAAGCTTTCAATTCTGTGAGCCGCAGAAAATCTTCCCTCTTGAATAAAACAGCGGGAGCGTGGTGCTTAACACTCTTTCTTATCTACTGTCGAAGTTAAGAATACGCGGCGCTGTAACTCCACTCCCTCATATATCTTCATGACTAGAGTGTGCAGCTTATTTATTTATTTACTTATTTATTATATCTAACATGTCCTAGAGCCTCATAGATTTAACATACACACATATTAGCCACTTTATCATAGGTGTGAAGTCGATCATAAAAATATTTCCCTGTCTATTCATGTTGCACTTAAGTTCTACGCGACGACAATTAAAACACACGTAGTCAGAACACAAATATTTCAATTCTGTTTCAGACAGCTGCGTCGGTCTGAAGGATGTGCGTGTTGTTGTACCGACTGCAATCCGACGAGGGGAAACAGCGACTTTATTCTGCCACTTCGACCTCGAAGGAGATTCACTTTATTCGGTTAAATGGTACAAAGGGAGGCGGGAATTTTATCGCTACACACCAAAAGAGGACCCCGCCTTGAAGATCTTCCCCATATTAGGATTGGAGGTTGAGGTGAGTAAATTAGATGTCTGTTCGTCATCAGAATTCTGTGAGTACCCTCAGACGGAAAACTCTCAATCTGTAATGAAAAGTTTTGTCTCCTTTGGCAGTAAAATTAGACGCACTTCAGAACAAGATGTCAGCAGCAGAAGTACAGTCCTTACTGCATATAATACGTGCTTTGCGTTGCTGCAAATCTGAATATTCCCACAGAGTGTATTTATAAATTCGATATGATTCTCAAAAGATACTTCTGTTCTATTCCCAAATAATATTTAAGGAGAGTAGGCGTTGAGAAGACCAACTTGATGCTACTGAATGATTTATTGCACTTGTAAACTGCTCAACATGTTTCGTGCACTTATATGCCCATCATCAGACGCTCGAGACTATACTTGTTTTGTTACCGCATAGGGTGTGTAATGCCTAGGTTGCTTGGTGGTCGGCGGTCAGCAGGCTATGCGTCCGGGATGAGGGAAGCTGCTCGAGCAGCTTCCATCATCCCGGACGCATAGCCTGCTGCCCTTCATCTGACCGCCGACCACCAGCAAACAAGGCATTAAACACCATATGCAGTAATAATACAAGTATAGTCTCGCGCTCCTGATGATGGGCATATAAGTGCCCGAAACATGATCAGCAAATTACAAGTGCAATAAATCATTCAGTAGCATCTAGTTGGTCTTCTTCTCTAAACATATACTTTGCACGGACAAACATACATCAAATTTAAGGAGAGTAGTTGAAATTGAGAAGGTGTAGGTTTTTTGTAAGAAAGTAGCTAAATTTTACAAACTATTTAGCCGAATTTCATGTCTCTCTCTCACGAAACCTGACAATGCCATTTATGTTAAACATACTGACTCTGGTTTTGCATTCGGTGTTATTAAATAGCCAAACAAGGTTTCTCTTGTGCAATAAAACTGAAAAGGTGCAATGAAGTTTAAAAAAATCGAAGATCAGTGAACGCCATTTTCATTTAATCTGCTTCTTAAATAGTGATATGGGATTAAGGAGCGTGGTTTTGTAGAAATGGCTCATACTCCTCTTAAAATAACTACATTCTTGTAGAATGAAATGCAATTTCTTCCACTGGTCACTTTCAACAACAGTAAACGCGTCCGTATCTTCACCACGGAGTATGAGAGGAGGTATAACTACACGTATTCTCAACCTCCGACCTAGACGGAGGTGTGGGGTCGTTTTCACTTTGCGGTTACTTTACTCCAGGAGAGAGGGCACCATCTACACACTGGAGAGGAGACTGTGTGGGGCAAGAGCTGGTCTGGACGTTTATTATTAGAGAACAACATATTTCCCCTGCCAGTAACCAAACCAAATTCTATGGTTCGTCCAACCAGAAGCCTAGTCCCACTACTGGCTATGGTACCCCAATTGCTGCTACTTGCACGTTCCAGAACTGAAATGAGTTTTCATATTAAAACATAATAACAGAGTTCAAGCTGCACTTATTTATTTAGTTATTTATTTATTTGTTTGTTTATTTTAGTTATTTATTTATTCTTTTTTACGTAATGGCCCCTTAAATGATTTACTTACATAAAAACTAATAATAAGAATGAATTGTGATTGTTTAACTGACAAGAATGTAAATGAATGTATTCTGGTCATATTCAAGGTGCTATTCGACAATACGTACATAGACTGACAGACCCCCAATAAGTCCTCAGAATGAACTGCTTAAGTGCCAAATATATACTGGGCACCTTTCGAATAGGAAGCAGGAGTACTAACCAGAGCGACATTCTGTCCCATGTTATGTTAATTATGACCTGAAAGTAGTTGAAGAATAGAAATTAGATTCTGAAATAAAATGCTCAAAATGTGTTGTTATTTGTACGTACGGTTTCAATTTCCACAACAGAATTTTAATGTACCGTGTTGAATCAAAGCTGTATGTCATATATATATATATATATATATATGAGTGTGTAGCACCATAATGTGACAAACAGAACTGGCCAGACTGTGAAAAAGACTAATTACTTAAACGCTACTTTCTTCTGTCCATAGTACATTGATGGCGACTAAGCCCAGATATGCATAACGGGCCCACTGCATATGTGCCTTCTCACTAACTTTTAAAACAAATAAATCTACTTTCTCTTACTTTTATGCACATTTCGTACTTTTGGAGCACCAAAGAATGAAAAATGTTCCGGAGCTGAACAGTACTAAAAATTACGTCATTGTTGCCTTCAAGCCCTGTTAATTCAAACTTGATAACTGGTAGAGTCTCTTCTCCACTGGTTTAGTTTGTGTGTTTTAAATTGGATAGCGGAAAATATAATCGTGATCTTGGTACAAGAATAAAGTGTTGGCGATCATAATCGCAAAATATAAAAACGCTAGACTGACTTAGTTGTCATCTTGTCCCGTTTACTTCTCAGATGGAAATCGCGTCAATTTATTTCAGATGTAAAAGCATGCACTCATAGTAATAGAGCACCAAAAAACAAATGACCTCTACACAGGAACATTAAAATTTAATGCTTCTACGGAGGTAAGTAGTGATAAGACAAACTACTGGGTTTGGTGGACTTGTTATGCTCGAATGCTAGTTGAAATAGGACATAATGTTTGTTGTTAATATATCACAGCATCATCGTCAAAGAAATTAGAAATATGAGTATAATATTGCACGGTAATTTCTATATTTGCACTTTGTTTCGAAATAGACAAGAACAGGTTATTCTACGTGAGTATAACCGTAAATACAAGGTTAAGTGAGCTGCAATACACGGAACCTTTTTCCAGACAATATTTATACCTAAACTGCTTGCCCTTAACAGAAATCTGTCACTCTGAATAGAAGAAATTCCTCCTATGCAGTCAAAAGAAAATATGAATTAGAGAACTGGTTAACATACTTTGCATTAACACGTGTAATACATACTCCCAATCATTATTCGGATTTGTATAACTTAAAAATTAATTTCCCTTAGGATGTTTGGAATAACAATTGCAGCATTTCTGTTAACTCATCTGAAGTTGCAACACAGAACTTTTGTTACACAACCAGTAGGCTGCTGCAGTTATGTGGCTTCTTGTGAAATTAAACGTTTGTGGTCCTTTCTGAAGACTGCGCACAACTACAGCAATTTTCATCTTGCAACTCACAACTTGAGAATATCCTTCTTCTCTATTAACACAATGTGTAGAATTGTATATAGGAGTATTTATCAACGTTTCGAAGACGTCTCCCGTCCAGTATTCAGGGTACTCCAAGAAGAAAACACTTAAACTAACAGACACTAGTCCAAATTGTTGACTGATGGTTGCATACACTGATATCAGATTTTGGATTTAAATCTTCTGGAATTTTGCACTGCATGTTCTGGTTTCATTCACCTCGGAGTGTTATGTCTAGTTCTTACACCTACTACAAGGGTGCATAGAACGTACAAACAACGGCAGCATGAACGAGAATACATTTGGTACTACGCATTGATACGGTGACAGATCATAATGACCGTTCGATCTAAGATGTAGGTTTGGGGCCGCTGGCCTACTGATACTATGGGTTCGAATCCCGCCATGGACATCGATGTTGTTTGGTTGAGAGTGTTGTGTGTTTTCAGGTAGAGGTCTCTGCGACGAGCTGAACACTCGTCCAGAGGAGACCTACCGACTCTGGTGCTGCGTTGTGTGTGATCTAGAAACCTCAAGGTGATTATGGTCCGCGCTAGGCTGCAGCGCCACAGGAAAATACAAAAAAAAAAACACGGCTTGATACACCAGAAACGTAATTATTGCGAAAGTCGCATTTTCCGCCATGCCCTCTTAACACAGGTCCTTGAGAAGCTTCTGCCACATTCACGCTTTTGTTATAACCTGAATAATTGTGGCTTTCCTTTCTTTGCTGAGGTATATCCTAGCTACGTACATACAATGTCGCAAGAGTTAACCGCCACTATAATTGTAGGGAAAGAAACGTCATAAAAATGACGTAGCTAGCCTAGATCTTAGCTAAGGTCCATCGCACCACCTGTGTTGCTATACAAACCGAATTCGTTACCAAATTCCCAGTTTTACCCCATCCTGTGAAGTATGTCCGAGTGTCGAAATGAATATAGCTTCTTACTAGAATTCTTACCACTTAGCAGTCATTTCAGTTTCTTAAAAGTTATACGTTTATTTATAAACTTTGTTAACCCGGGGGGAGGGGGTTGGGTGGGCAAAGGCGTTACAGTAACAAACTGAATTCTCGACACCTACATTCAGGACCCTAAGAGAATACCCAAGAAATGCTGGTAGGTCTGGACTCCATGTGACGGAAACAGTCTGAGGCATGATTCACAGAATTGTCCTATAAAATTTGAAAGAAGGCATCACGAAGTGCTAGAATGAACGTATAATAAAATTAATTATATACGTCAGCACTACCTTTTTGATTTACATATAAGGCTACATGTTTCGACCCATCACTCTGTCATCTTCAGGCCTACATGACAGACTAAGTCATTGGTGTTGTGTGCACATTGGGATCCCAATATGTTTATATTAATAAAATGAAATATGGTAAATTTCTTTGCTAAGGAGGAATAAAATATGTGTAACACGCATTTATCTGGTTAAAATGTTTAAATCATGGGTTGACATATAACAATTAAAACACTTCCTATTATCACTTGGGTATCCTGTGGTAATGTGAAGTTCTAATATATTATCCGCCGGAGTGAGTCTTATGTAATTGCAGCTTCTCGGGGGTGCACGTGTTGTCGTACGTTTCCGAAACGATGATCAGATACTGTTGTTCCGATCAGTTATGTGGTAAGGGTTGGCTGTTCGTCTTTGTTGTTTTTGGTGTTGAGCTGGATTGTTTTTCGTCGTCTTCAGAATCCGTTGCTAGTTGTAATGTGGAATCTAAAAATCCACTCGTTTCCTTTTGAACTGTATACGCTACGTAGAATGGCGTGCTGTAGCTAAAATATGTTGACTTTATTGTGACGTATCCGGATGGATCTTCCGATGAACTGCGCGTGTGAGCGGATAATACGTATATTAGAACTTCACATTACCACAGGATACCAAAGTGATAATAGGAAGTGTTTTAATTGTTAAATGTCAACACATGATTTAAACATTTTAACTAGATAAATGCGTGTTACACATAATTTATTCCTCCTTAGCAAAGAAACTTACCAGATTTCATTTTATTAATGTAAACATATTGGGATCCCAATGTGCTCACAGCACCAATGACGTAAGTCTGCTATGTAGGCCTGAAGATGACCGACTGATGGGTCGAAACATGTAGCCTTATGTATAAATAAAAAAGGTAGTGCTGACGTACACAATTCATTTCATTACATATCCTATAAAAGCACATTCGTTCATGTGTGCTAATCCAGTGTGTTGTTGGTTTGTTCGTCCGCGGATCGAACACCACATGACCATTGTATAAATCCGTGTGCTGTTTAAATCATAATCCGTGTACCCAGAAACCGATCACACAAGCATACAGTAAACGCAATGAAATGTCACATACATAAGCGTTCTATTATTCTATGAAGCAGCATCGCAGTTTCTAAAAACAATACCCTACAGTTGGTATGAAAGAAGCCCACTGTCCCCAAAATCCGACCTGTCTTTCATGCTGTATGAATAATAATTTTATTATGCCGTCGGATCTCAGTGACACGAACATTTTGCGAACTGAATAGCGGTCAGATTGTCACCGCTGTCTGTAATGCGGGATGCTGGAACGCAAATTGTAATGTGTGTGCAACACCGCTCTGGCTGCATAGAGATTGTCATCCTGGTAAACAGTAACTAAACCAGGGCCAGATCAATAATACTTCAAGCCTTCGGTCTTCAGAAACTTGATATCTGTGTAATACTGGAGGCTATGTTTGAATATTAGCGGAAACCCTGTGAGGTTAAAAATGTAATTCGTAGCTTTAAAATGAAATAAACCTGTATATACATTACCTTTAATTGGGTAAAAGTGAAATATTTAGCAAATTTGTGAGAAACAAATTTTACTAGTCGTAGTTTACACCAAAAAAACTCAGTGCAGACTATGGACAAGGATGGGGAGGAAAAAGAAAAGACTGCAAGTGAAATTATTTAATATGTGTTTTCCATTTACAGTAGGAAGGAAATGTGTTCGCGGAGACTGTGACAGTCACCCGAAAAACCACGAGGCTCTGCAGAACGCAGTAGGATGCAACTTGCTGTGCACCGGTCGCTTATTGGTCTTTTCAAAGTTCAACATTTTGTTCTTTGTGAGGCACAATCCAACCCCTTATGATTAGTGAAGACTTATTCTCTTCTTCGTAATCAGTTTGCATTATATTACTCTTGAATTTCTACTCTTAAATTGCTAAGTTACTATTAGCGACAGTAATTTGGTTTACATCAAGCTCTTACCGATCTCATTGCTTGTAAGTACACAGACTTCACTGATTGAAACGACAGGCACTTCAGTTGTATAGCCACTGTGACATGAAAGGGAGACATATGCATTAGCAAGATCAGAGACAGAGTGGTAAAAGAAACCAGTTACTGTGCGAGACCATAGGAGGAAGCAGAGGTTGTGTAGATTATGCTGCTCGTTGGCAGTGCGTAATCTGACATTCACGTGCAGTCAAAATTACAGCTGAATGTGTAGGATGATTAAGAGACTGATATCACTTTATGATATTTCCGACCAAAGAAAAACAAGAGTTTTATCCTGGGTGGCTTCCATTGTAAAGTTATTATTAACGACTTCACAATATCCAAATTTTATCAGCTTGGGAAGTTCATCATCATTATCATCATCTTCGTCGTCTTCTTCTTCCTCTATGGATTAGGTCGTTTGACCTGTTCCGGCATCGACGCATTGCCATCGTTTCCTGGGGCGTCCACGGTTTTTTCTTCCTCGAGGTTTGTAGTTGGGGGCGTAATTCGGGAGTCTGTTGTTGTCCATTCTTTCAAGGTGGTTAATCCAGTTTTGTTTGTATTTGAGTCTCACGTCTTGTATTCCAGAGATCTCTAGTTCTTTCCTTATGAATTCGCTTTGTTTTAGCTTGGTAAGTTTTTTTATTATAAATGGTGTTGACTTGTGGATGGGTGCCAACATCTCGGGAGAATATAGACTCTATTGCCTATAACTAGAAGTTTCCTTCCGTATCCACCTACAGGAAGAAAACATGTAACTGAATAGGTCACAGTCACGAATACTCACCGCAAGGAAAACATTAAAATTTATAAATAATTTCTTACTAATAAAAAAAAGAATAACTGGTATTCACCCAAATTCAAATCAACCTAAATAATTGGATACCTTCCCCTCGTATTTTGTAATAGGGCAGTCCAGGCTACAAACATCAAAACGGGTTCTCGTTATCGTCACTGAAATTTCTTGGTTAAAATGAATTTGGTAATCGCCTATTCAAATAAGACTCCAACACTTCCATATCATTTCCAATTCATAAAATTTTCCACCACTCGATGATGTAAATTAAGCATTTGAAAAAATTTTTCACAATAAAGGATAAGAGCATAAAATCTAAGCCACACAACAATAGCTGATTCAAGGATGCGAATTTAATAATATAATATCAAAATATACTTAAACTTTTTTTTCGTTGTTACACCGCGCATGTTGTCAAGTCACTCAATTAACATACCAACCACTGCACATATATAAATTTATAAAATTTACACATTAAAACATTAAAAACTCTCCGACATGTTTCGGTCCTAGGACCATCATGAGGGAGCTATATCGTCCTTGTTAAAGTTACACTATTAAAAGTCACATTAATTTCACTATTCCAGTTGGGTTTTGTGGCATTCTGTAGAACGCAATCCGTAAGAGGGCACTCTTGGCAACACAACACAACACTGCATGCTGCCACAAAACCCAACTGGAATAGTGAAATTAATGTGACTTTTAATAGTGTAACTTTAGCAAGGACGATATAGCTCCCTCATGATGGTCCTAGGACCGAAACATGTCGGAGCGTTTTCAATGTTTTAATGTGTAAATTTTATAAATTTATATATGTGCAGTGGTTGGTATGGTAATTGAGTGATACCTAAACTTTGATTATATTCAGTAATGATACATTCTCAAAAGTGTGATTTCGGTTTCACAGAAAATAGTTCCATCTCGCCAGAAGCTAGTGTAGCAACTGCTTATCAACTGACAGCTTCAGCTGTAACCAGTGTTAAGAAAATGTACATTTCGCTGAAAACATTTTACTTTGTATTAAATAAAAAATTATTTCGAACTTAAAATAATTACATGTTAATATAAAGTGTTATTACAGCAAATGAGCGAGAAAGTCAATTGTGGTTGCGTGAAGTAAAATATGTCATTAAAATGCTTGTTGATAATTGAAATTTGTTTATGCTGTGCTCCTATTGGTATGTCTCTGGGGCATTTATTGAAAACACGAAAGAGAACATTTCATACTACTGTGTCTGAAAATAAATTCCATCTACTTCACAGTCCTTTAAAATTATATTTCATTAAAATGCATGTTATCATCATTCTTCCATCTATAACTAATGTTTTCAAAAGCCTCCAAAATTTTCCTAATAAATTTTTCGTCTCTGTTCTGCCATTTGACGGTGTAATATCTCAGCAATTACTGCATTGTTGTAATAGTCGTCTTGACTAAACTAGTATACAGTACGTATTATCAGAAATATAATGTCTATATTCAATTTGCAAGATATTTTTATTACTTTCAAGGGACACTGTATTTTGTTAAATTTATAACAATGTATTACTATCCGAAAATTTTAAGATCAAGATATATAAAACTATAATTTTGCCGGTTGTTTTGTATGGGTGTGAAACTTGGTTGTTGTCATTGCGGGAGGAAAGGAAGCTGAGGGTATTTGAGAACATGGTGTTGAGGAGAATATTTGGACCTAGGAGGGATGAGGTAACGGGGGAATGGAGAAGATTGCATAACGAGGAGCTAAATGATTTGTACTCCTCACCCAATATTGTGCGGGCGATAAAATCGAGAAGAATGAGATGGGCTGGGCATGTGGCGCATAGGGTTTAGGAGAGGGGGGTGTATAGGGTCTTGGTGGGGAAACCAGAGGGATGGGGATCACTGGGGAGACCTAGGCGTAGATGGGTGGATAATATTAGGACGGATCTCCAGGAGGTGGGATGTGGGTATATGGACTGGATTGGGCTGGACCAGGATAGAGACAGATGGTGGACGCTTGTGAGT
>Ga0136643_10002913_pt1 | contig 22657 bp, 22 predicted proteins | sample TergutLab28metaG_FD_96883 | JGI IMG/M metagenome (GOLD analysis project Ga0136643, IMG submission 96883) | Labiotermes labralis P1 segment gut microbial communities from Petit-Saut dam, French Guiana - Lab288 P1 (version 3) (version 3) | ecosystem: Host-associated > Arthropoda: Insects >... | reverse complement strand
TGGCGGATCTGCGAGTCGAAGCTGAAGATGCTCTGCGACGTCTGGCCGCTCTCGAACTCGAAGACCGCGGTCACATGGGTCGGAACCGTGACCTCGAAGGTCTCCCCCGCACGCGGACCCGAGCCGATGGTGCGCACCGGCTTGGCCTTCGAGGCGACCGCGGCTACCTTCTTGACCGGCCCGAACAGCTGGATGAGCGTGGTCACGTAGTACGGCCCCACGTCGAACAGCGGGCCGGCGCCCTCCTGGAACAGGAAGTCGGGGCCGGGATGCCACGACTCGGGCCCCGGCTGCTGCATCAGCGTCAGCGCCGTCTGGGGCACCCCGATCGCGCCGGACTCGAGCAGTCGACGCGTGGTCTGGATGCCGGCGCCGAGGAACGTGTCCGGAGCGGTGGCGACGCGCAGGCCCGCGGCGTGCGCGGCATCCAGCAGGGCCCGCCCGCTCTCGCGGTCGAGCGCGATCGGCTTCTCCGTCCAGACGTGCTTGCCCGCGGCGATCACCTGGTGGGCGACCTCGGCGTGCACCTTCGGCACCGTCAGGTTCACGACGATCTCGATCTCGGGGTCGGCGAGCAGCTGCTCGACCGTGCCGAAGCCGGGCACGCCGAACGCCTGGGCCTGGAACTGCGCCCGGTCCAGATCGATGTCGGCGATGAACCGCACCTCGACGTCGGGGAACGACGTGAGGTTGGTCAGGTACTGCGTCGAGATGTTGCCCGCGCCGATCACGCCGACGCCGACGCGCCCCGTGCCACTCATGCGAGGCCCTCGGCCTTCAGGAAGGCGACCGAGTCGGCAACGGCCTGGAAGCGGTCGCCGCGCGAGTCGTCGAGCTCGATCACGCGCAGCGCCGCGGGCGCCGCGGCGATGATCTCGCGCACCGGCATCCGGCCCGACCCGACGGCGACCTGGTCCTTGTCGTCGTGCGTGATCGCGCCGTCCTTGATGTGCAGCGCGACCACCTTCGAGCCCAGCTCGCCGAGCAGGGCCACGGGGTCGGCGCCGCCGACGGAGACCCAGTAGGTGTCGAGCTCGAGCGAGACCGAGGCCGGCAGCAGCTCGGCGAACAGCTCGTAGGACGAGCGGCCGTCGACCTTCGTCTCGAACTCGAAGGCATGGTTGTGGTAGCCGACCTTCAGGCCGAACTCCGCGGCCTTCTCGGCGGCGGCGGCCAGGTCGTCGACGATCGACTTCACGCCGTCGGCGGTCTGCCACCTCTCGTTGGCGATGTGCGGGTCGATCAGGGTGCGGACGCCGAGTGAGGCCGCCCGCTCGAAGATCGGCTCCTGCTCGAGCGCCACGAAGCGCTCGTGCGCGGTCGGGGTCGTGAGCCCGGCGTCCGCCAGCGCGGCGCCGAGGCCCTCGAGCCCCATGATGTTGAAAGCCTCGACCTGGGTGAACCCCAGGTCGGCCAGCCGGCTCAGCGCACCGGGCAAGTCGGCCTGCAACGCCTCCCGCACCGTGTACAGCTGCACAGAAAGCAGCGAATCGGTCACTGAACTGTCCTCTTCTCCGTTGAAGCGCGATGATGCCGACCACCTGGTCGACATACCAATTCAAAACTCCCTTCTGTCGAACTTCAAGCAAAAGTCGAATGTCTTGTGCCGACTTTCGCCCTTGTAGTTCAATGTGCGCATGTCCGACGACGCGCACAGCCCTCTGGTTCAGGGCGATGCGCGTGGGCTGCTGCGCATGCTGCGCCTCGGGCCGCCGCGCACCCGTGCTCAGATCGCCGAGCTCACCGGCCTCGCGCGCTCGACGGTCTCCAGCCGGCTGGACGGCCTGATCGCCTCGGGGCTCGTCGTCCCGGCCGGCGATGAGCTGTCGAGCGGCGGCCGCCCGCCGGCGCTGCTTGCCTTCAACCCGGCCGCCCGCATCGTGCTCGCGATCGACCTGACCGCGACGCGCGGCGCCGTCGCGGTGACCGACCTCGCCGGCAGCATCCTGCGCACCGAGTCCCGCGAGCTCACGATCGCCGAGGGGCCCGAGCCCGTGCTCGACTGGGCGATCGCCGCCGCGAAGCGGGTGCTCCGGGCGAGCGGCCGCACCCGTGCCGACCTGGTCGGCGTGGGCGTCGGGCTGCCCGGGCCGGTCGAGCACTCGAGCGGCGTGCCGACGAACCCGCCGATCATGCCGGGGTGGAACCTCTTCGACGTGCCCGCCTATCTGCGCCGCCACTTCGACGTGCCGGTGCTCGTCGACAACGACGTCAACATCCTGGCGCTCGGCGAGCACGCCGTGTGCTGGCCCGCCGAGACCGATCTGGTCTTCGTCAAGGTCTCGACCGGCATCGGCGCCGGCATCATCTCGGGCGGCCGGCTGCAGCGCGGCGCCCGCGGCTCGGCCGGCGACATCGGCCACGTCCGCGCACCGCTCGCCCGGAACGCCTCCCCGCTGCCGGGGCGCGACGACGCGGACCTCGAGGCGCTGTCGGGCGGCCCGGCGATCGCGCGCTGGATGTCGGCGAACGGCTCCCCCGCGCAGACCAGTCGCGACGTGCTCGAGGCGGGGCTGCGGGGCGACCCGGTCGCGGTGCAGGGCATCCGGCAGGCCGGCCGCGACCTCGGCGAGGTCGTCGCCACGGTCGTCGACCTGCTGAACCCCTCGGTCGTCGTCATCGGCGGCAGCGTGGCGCGGGCCGGGGAGCATCTGCTCGCCGGCGTGCGCGAGGTCGTCTACGGCCGGTCCACGCCGCTCGCGACCCAGAACCTCAGCATCGTGCACTCGCAGACCGGGTCGACCGGGGGCGTGCGCGGCGCTGCCATCATGGTCATCCAGCGGGTGCTCGACGAAGCGGGAGAAGGCGTATGACAGCGCAGCGGATCATCCTCGACACCGACCTCGCCATGGGCGCGCCGGGCTCCGACATCGACGACGGCTTCGCGCTCGCGCTGGCGCTCGCCGAGCCGGGGCTCACCCTGGACGCCGTGACGACGGTCGACGGGAACACCGACGTACAGACGGCGACCTGGCTCGCGCTCGAGCTGCTCACGCGGCTCGGGCGGCCCGACATCCCCGTGCACCGCGGCGCCGCGGCCGCGCTCACGCGCCCCGCACGCACCCGCGCCCCGCAGGCCGCGATCGCCGAGCGCTACGGCCACCGCGCGCCCGCAGCGGGGCACGCGGCCGTGGAGCTCGCGCAGCGCGTGCTCGCCGAGCCGGGCGAGGTCACGCTGGTGGCGATCGGCCCGCTGACGAACGTCGCGACGGCGCTCGCCCTCGACCCGCGGGTCGCGGCGTCCGCCCGCGAGATCGTCGTGATGGGCGGCATCTTCCTCGGTCAGACGGGGCGGCTCGACATGCCCGGCGAGTTCAACGTGTGGATGGACCCCGAGGCGGCGGATGCCGTGCTGCACAGCGGCGCGCGCCTGCGGTTCGTCGGCCTCGACGTGACCCTCAAGGTGCGCCTCAGCCGCGCGCAGGCCCGCCGGCTCGCCGCCGCGCCGGAGGGCTCGTTCAGCGCCTTCGCCGGCACCGCCACCGAGGCCTGGATCGACCACCTGCGCGGAGAGTTCCCCGGCGACGCCGACCTCGAGGACTCGTGCGCCCTGCACGACGCCCTCGCCGTCGCGGTCGTCACCCACCCCGAGCTGGTGAGCTGGCGCCCCGCGCACGTGGCCGTCGTCACGGGTGACGGGCCCGCGCGCGGCATGACCGTCACGGACCTGCTCGACGGCCGCACCGCGCCCGAGCCGAACTGCGAGATCGCGGTGGATGTCGACGTCGACGCCTTCCTGTCCTACTTCCTCGAGTCCCTGGGGCGCATATGACCGATTCCGATTCCCGCGGCGAGCTCGTCGGCCTGACCGGCCTCGACCCCGCACTGCTGTCTGCGCTCGTGGACGCGATCGTGCCGGCGGACGACTACCCGTCGGCCACGGCGGCGGGCGGCCTCGAGTTCCTGCGGCGCGTGTTCGCCGCCGGGGAGCAGCCGGTGGAGCGCCTGCACGCCCTCGCGGGCCGCCTCGTGCAGGCCGCGGCGGCGCTCGGGGTCGATCCGGCCGTTGCGACGACGCAGGTGCTCGCCGAGCTCGGCGACGACGAAGACCTGGCCTGGTTCGCCGGGCTCGTCTCGATCGGCTACTACGGCGACCCCGACAGCGGCGGCAACGCCGGCGCCCGCTCGTGGGACATGGTGAGGTGGCGGCGCGGCCCCGAGGGCTGGCCGACGGACTTCCTGCATGAGGAGGACCGCACCGGGCAGGTCGGCTTCGCCGAGGTGGGCGAGCGGTACGACGTCGTGATCATCGGCTCCGGCGCGGGGGGCGGCGCCGCGGCGTCCGTCTTCACCGCGGCCGGCCGCCGCGTGCTCGTCGTCGAGGCCGGCCGCTGGCCCGCGGACGCCGAGCTCGTCGGCGACCACCTGCGCACGCCGCGCGCCGGGTTCGGGTTCCCCCCGACGTCCGGGCCGGACGCCGAGAACCCGCGTGTCGTGCAGATCGCCGGAAGCGCCCTCGCCGTCGGGCCCGCCGACTGGCGCTGGAGCAACAACGCCTCGAGCCTCGGCGGCGGCACGCGCTTCTATGGCGCGCAGGCCTGGCGGTTCACCGGCACCGACTTCCGGATGGCATCCGCCTACGGCGTTCCCGAGGGCAGCGCGCTCGCCGACTGGCCCATCGGCTACGACGACCTCGAGCCCTATTACTCGCGTGCCGAATGGGAGATGGGGGTCGCGGGCAGCACCGTCGGCGACACGAGCGCAATGCACCGCTCGCGCGACTACCCCATGGCACCGCTGCCGGCACCCGGTGCGATCGCGCCGTTGCGCGCCGGCGCCGACCGGCTCGGGATGAGCACGCTCGCCGTGCCGCTGCTCGTGAACTCGACCCCGTACGGCGGCCGGGCCGCGTGCGTCCGCTGTTCCGAATGCGTCGGCTTCGCCTGCCCGATCGGCGCCCGAGCCGGAAGCCACAACACGACGCTCCCCGCGGCGATCGCCACCGGGCTGTGCGAGGTCGTCGTCGAGACCCGCGCGGCCCGCATCGTCACCGAGGCGAGCGGGCGTGCCACCGGCGTCGAGCTGGTGACGGACGCCGCAGCCGGCGTCGCCCGACGCGTCGTCCTCGCCGACGAGATCGTGGTCGCCGCCGGCGCCGTCGAGTCGGCCCGCCTGCTGCTGGCGAGCGCGAACGACGCCGAGCCGAACGGCCTCGGGAACAACGCCGACCAGGTCGGGCGGCACCTGCAGGGCCACGCCTACTTCGGCGCGACCGGCGTCTTCGCCGACGAGGTCGTCGACCTGCTCGGCCCCGGCCCCGCGATCGCGAGCTGCGACTTCCGGCACGGCAACGACGGCATCATCGGCGGCGGCATGATGGCGAACGAGTTCGTCCCCACGCCGTCGAGCAACTATTCGTATCTGTCCGGGCTCGGGATCATCCCGCGGTGGGGCGCCGAGTCGAAGACCGGCATGGCGCGGCTGGTGCGGCGCATCCAGCGCATCGCCGGCCCCGTGCAGGAGGTCACCTCGGCCGAGTCGCGCGTGCGGCTCGAGCCGGGCACCCGCGACCGCCTCGGCCTGCCCGTGGCGCGGCTCTCGGGCTCGCTGCACCCGGAGGACCTGCGCACCCTCGCGTTCATGCGCGAGCGCGCGGCCGAATGGCTCGAGGCCAGCGGTGCGGAGCTCGTCGTGCGCAACCCGCTGCCCGCCCTCGGCGCGGGCCCCAGCGGCGGCCAGCACCAGGCCGGCACGTGCCGCATGGGCGACGACCCCGCGACGTCGGTGGTCGACCCGCTCGGCCGTGTCTGGGGGCACGACAACGTCCGCGTCGCCGACGGCAGCGTGCACGTCACCAACGGTGGGGTGAACCCCGTGCTGTCGATCGTGGCCAACGCGCTGCGCATCGCCGACCTCGCGGTCGCGGGGCGCTGACCCGGGCCCGGGCCGCGGCTCGCGCGCCGCGGCCCGTTACCCGCCGAGCCGGAACCCGCCGTCGCTCGAGACGACCTCGCCGACGATCCAGCGGCCCTCGGGCCCGACGAGGAACGAGATCAGCCGCGCGACGTCGTCGGGGGCGCCGAAGCGGCCGAGCGGCATCGCCGCGCGCAGCTCGTCGAGCATCTCGGGCCGGTCGGTGGTCTCGGCGTCGAGGTAGCCGGTGTTGGTCGGGCCCGGGTTGACCGTGTTGAGCAGGATGCCGCGCGACAGCAGCTCGGCGGCCGCGGTCTGCGTCGCGCCGGCGATCGCACCCTTGCTTGCGACATACGCGAACTCGGGGCGCATCGGGCCGTGCAGCTGACCGCTCGTGAACCAGACGACGCGGCCCGTGGCATCCTCGGCGCCCGACCACACGAAGCGGTCGGCGAAGTGCCGCGTGAGCAGGAAGGTCGCGCGTGCGTTGACGTCCCAGTGCCCGTCGAGCATCTCGGGGGTCGCCTCGAGGATCGACCCGTCCGAGCCCGAGCGGGCGTGGTTGCAGACGAGGATGTCGAGCCGCCCGGTGACGGCCGCGGCGCTCTCGATCAGGGCCGCGGGCGCCGCGGCATCCGCCAGATCCGCAGAGAAGTCGGCCGTCTGCGCGCCGTCGACGAGCGTCGAGCGGATGCCCGCGCGCACCGCCTCGACGTCGGCGCCGCCCCACGGCTGATCGGCGTCGTGCGGCGCGAAGTGGTGCACGACCACATTGGCGCCCGCCGCCGCGAGCCGCCGCGCGACGGCGAAGCCGATGCCCTTGGGGCGCGAGACCCCGGTGACGAGTGCAGTGCGTCCAGCAAGCGGAAAGTCCATGGGGTACATGCTTGTGGAAGTACACGCGCCGCGCGAGACCCCGCGCGCCGCGACGACGCAGAGACGAAAGAGCACAGCCACGCCATCGATCGCCGAATTCCTGTCGACTTGGTCGTTCGACCCGGTGGCCGCCGCCGCCATCGCGGTCGGCGCGGTGCTCTACGGCTGGGGGCTCGTGACTCTGCGCCGCCGCGGCGAGAGCTGGCCGGCCTGGCGCGCCTGGTGCTTCTACCTGCTGGGGCTCGGCTCGTTCGTGTGGATCCAGTTCGGCTTCCTCGGCACATGGTCGCACGACCTGCGCTGGGCGTTCACGACGCGCATCGCGCTGCTCGTCTTCCTCGTGCCGATGATGGTCGCGCTCGGCACCCCGATCGCGCTCATGCGTCGCGCGTTCTCGCCGCGCGGGCAGGCGGTGCTCGCCGCGGTGCTGCGCTCGTGGCCGCTGCGGCTCATGGGCAACGCGATCTTCGCGCCGCTCGTGCCGCTCGTCGGCTTCCTGTTCTTCCTGACACCGGCCGCCGGGGCGCTGCGGCTCGACCCCGGCTGGTCGGTCGCGATCACCCTGTTCGTGCCGTTCATCGGCCTGCTCATGACGCTGCCGATCGTCGAGGACACGCACAGCCGCAGCTCGACGTTCATCATCTACGAGTTCCTGCTCGCGCTCGTGGAGCTGCTGCTGGACGCCATCCCCGGCATCCTGCTGCGCCTCAACGGCTCGGTGCTCGACGGGGTCGCGGCCGCGACGCACACCGTCGCCGGCGCGGCCCTGCCGCACTGGTTCCCGGCCCCCCTGCACGATCAGCACCTCTCGGGCGACTTCCTCTGGTTCCTCGCCGAGGCCGCCGACGTGCCCGTCCTCATCGCCCTCTTCACGCGCTGGTCGCGCGTCGATCGCCGTGACGCGAAGAAGATCGACGACCTGAGCGACGAGGAGTACGAGGCCGCGGTGCGGGCGCACCTGGAGCAGCGCTGAGGCGGCGCGCCCACGTCGAGTGGCGGGGTTCCCCTTCTGGGGAACCCCGCCTCTTTGCTAGAAACGTCGCATGGCCGACGCCGCACCCGCGAGCACAGCCGACCGCACCGCCATGGGCGGGTGGCGGCGCAACGTTGCACTGTTCCTGATCGGCCAGTCCGCGGCCCTGTTCGGTGCGTTCGCCGTCGACCTCGCGGCGGTCTGGCACCTGATGCTGACCACGGGGTCGGGCGCCGTCATGATGTGGGCGACGATCTTCAGCATGGTGCCGCAGGCCGTGACCTCCCTGTTCGGCGGGGTCTGGGCCGACCGGTACTCGCGCAAACTGCTCATCATCGGCTCGGGCATCGTCATGGTGAGCGTGTCGCTCGCCCTGGCCTTCGTCATGTTGAACGGCGTCAACGGCACCTGGGTCATCTACCTCGCGCTCGCGGTGCGCTCGGCGTTCGCGGGGGTGCAGCAGCCGGCCGTCGGCGCGATCCTGCCGCAGATCGTCCCGTCCGAGCAGCTGTTGCGCGTCAACGGCATCAACGACGCCCTGCAGTCGGTGCTCTTCCTCGCCGCGCCCGGGGCCGCCGGGGCGATCTACGCCGCGGTCGGCATCCACGCGGTCTTCTTCGTGGATGTCGCGACCGGGGTGCTCGGCATCGGTCTGCTCGCCGTCGTGCCCGTCGCCCGAGCCGCGGTGGCCGCGCCGGCCGGCACCGGGCTCGCGGGCTACTTCCGCGACCTGGCGGGCGGTCTCGTCTACGTCGTCCGCAGCCGCGCGATCCGGTGGCTCATGCTGCTGCTCGGCGTGATGCTGCTGCTCGCGGGCGCACCGATGATGCTCACGACGCTCATGGTCGTGCGCTCCTTCGGCGGCGAGGTCTGGATGGTCTCGGGCAATGAGATCGCGTGGGGCATCGGCGGACTCGTCGGCGGCCTGGCCGTCGCGGCGCTCGCGCGGCGCATGTCGAACCGGGTCGCCATCATCGTGGCATCCGTCATCGCCGCCGCCGCGCTGTCGATCGCGCTCGGCCTCTCGACGAACCTGTGGGTGTTCTACGCCTTCGGCGTCGCGATCTCGTTCGCCCTCGCGTTCGAGACGACGCCCACCACCACGATCCTGCAGGAGACGATCGAGCCCGAGATGCAGGGCCGCGTCTTCGGCTTCCACTCGGTCGTCATCACGACGGCCATGCCGCTGTCCATGCTCGTCTTCGGCCCGCTCGCCGACCGGTTCTCGGTCGAGTCCCTGCTCATCGCCGCGGGCGTGCTGCTCGCCGTGTTCATCGGCACGCTGCTCGCCGTGCCAGGCGCTCGCCGCTCGCTCGCGGCGATCGCGACGCCGGCGAAGACCGCTACTTGACGAGCGGGAAGAGGATCGTCTCGCGGATGCCGAGGCCGGTCAGCGCCATGAGCAAGCGGTCGACGCCCATGCCCATGCCGCCCGACGGCGGCATGCCGTGCTCGAGCGCGCGCAGGAACTCCTCGTCGAGGCGCATGGCCTCATCGTCGCCCTGGGCCGCGAGCTTCGCCTGCTCGACGAAGCGCTCGCGCTGGATCACCGGGTCGACGAGCTCGGAATAGCCGGTCGCGAGCTCGAAGCCGCGCACGTACAGGTCCCACTTCTCGACGACGCCCGGGATCGAGCGGTGCTGGCGGGTCAGGGGCGAGGTGTCGACGGGGAAGTCCATCACGAAGGTCGGCTTGGTGAGGCCGCCCTTCACGAAGTGCTCCCACAGCTCCTCGATGTACTTGCCGTGGATCGGGTGCTTGATCTCGATGCCCTCGCGCGCAGCGAGCGCCGCGAGTTCCTCGATGGGCGTCTCGGGCGTGAACGCGGTGCCGGCGGCGGCGTTCAGCGAGTCGTACATCGAGATTCGGCTCCACTGGCCGCCGAGGACGAACTCGGTGCCGTCGGCCCAGGTCACGACGTGCGAGCCGTTGGTCGCGAGCGCGGCGTCCTGGATGAGCTGCTGGGTGAGGTCGGCGATCGTGTTGTAGTCGCCGTAGGCCTGGTAGGCCTCGATCATCTCGAACTCGGGCGAATGGGTCGAGTCGGCGCCCTCGTTGCGGAAGTTGCGCGCGATCTCGTAGACGCGGTCGATGCCGCCGACGACGGCGCGCTTGAGGAACAGCTCGGGCGCGATCGAGAGGTACAGCTCGGTGTCGAACGCGTTCGAGTGGGTGACGAAGGGGCGGGCGGATGCCCCGCCGTGCATCGTCTGCAGCTTGGGGGTCGACACCTCGAGGAAGCCGTTGTCGGTGAAGGTCTGGCGCACGGAGGCGGTCGCCTTGGCACGGTTCACCACGGTGCGGCGGGCCTGCTCGCGCTGGATCAGGTCGAGGTAGCGGCTGCGGACTCGCGATTCCTCGGACAGCTCCTTGTACATGTTGGGCAGGGGCAGGATCGCCTTCGCGGCGATCTGCCAGTCGTCCACCATGATCGAGAGCTCGCCGCGGCGGCTCGAGATGACCTCGCCGTGCACGAAGACGTGGTCGCCGAGGTCGACGAGGTCCTTCCAGCGCTGCAGCGACTCCTCGCCGACCGACGCGAGCGACACCATCGCCTGGATGCGCGAGCCGTCGCCCGACTGCAGCGAGGCGAAGCAGAGCTTGCCGGTGTTGCGCTGGAACACGATGCGGCCTGCGAGGCCCACCTGCTCGCCCGAGGCCTCGTCGGCGGCGAGGTGGCCCCACTGCGCGCGCACCTCGGGAACGGTCGTCGTCACGGGCAGCACGACGGGGTAGGCGCCGCCGCCCAGCTCGGTGGCCTCGGCCTGCAGGCGCTCGCGCTTGCTCATGCGCACGGCCTTCTGCTCGCTGATCTCTTCGGCGGTGGGCTCGGGGGTCTCGTCGATCGGCGTCTGGTCGTCGGCCATCAGTTTCCTTGTCAGCAGTGGGTTTTTCAGGCGCGCGCTTCGCGTGCTCCTCAACCAGCGGTGGCGAATGTCAGGGCAAGATTGTCGATCAGGCGCGTCGCGCCCACGCGGGCTGCGACCAGTGCGAGGCCGTCGCCCACGCCGTCGTCTTCCAGCGGCTCGAACGTCGCCGGATCGACGATGACCAGGTAGTCAAGCCTAACGTCCGGCGCCTGGTCGAAGCGTGCGAGCCCGGCGGCGCGCGCGGCGGCGGGGCCGGCGGCGGATGCCTCGGCGGCGGCGCGCAGCGCGGACGAGAGCACGAGCGCCAGCACGCGCTCGTCCTCTGCGAGGTACCGGTTCCTGCTCGACAGCGCGAGCCCGTCGGCCTCGCGCACGATGGGCGCCTGGTCGATCGTCACCGGCAGGTCGAGGTCGGCGACCATCTGTGTGATGAGGAAGGCCTGCTGCGCGTCCTTGCGGCCGAAGACCGCGACATCCGGCTGCACGATGTTGAACAGCTTCGCCACGACGGTCAGCACGCCGTCGAAGTGCCCTGGGCGCACCGCGCCCTCGAGCACGTTCGCGACGGGGCCCGCGTGCACGGTCGTCTGCGCGGCGCCCGCCGGGTACATCTCGGCCGCGGTCGGCGCGAACACCGCGTCGGCCGTCTCGGCGGCCGCGCCGAGCGCCGCGAGGTCGGCGTCGAGGGTGCGGGGGTACGTGTCGAAGTCCTCGCCGGCGCCGAACTGCAGCGGGTTCACGAAGATCGAGACGACGACGACATCCGCCAGCTCGCGGCCGCGCGCGACGAGCGAGAGGTGGCCGTCGTGCAGCGCGCCCATCGTGGGCACGAGTGCGACGGTCTTGCCGGCGGCGCGGGCGGCGCGGACGAACGCGCGCGTCACCGCGACCGTGGTGAGCAGCTGCGGGGTCGTCATGCTTCCTCCGGGAAGTCGAAGTCGGCCGGCTCGAGGCCGGCGAGGTCGAGCGGGCCGGGCACACCGGCGCGGCGCAGAGCATCGTCGACGGTCGAGCGCACGAGCGAGCTCAGGTAGGCGCCGGGGTGCTCGAAGCCGATCTCGCCCAGCAGGCCCGTGGCCTGCTCGACGATGCGGCGGCTGAAGCTCGTGGCCGTCGCGATCGCCTCGCCGTAGGCGGCCCGATCGGCCTCGGCGACGAGCACGGGCTCACCGCCCATCTCGACGACGAGTGCCTGGCCGATCGGCTGCACGGGTGCGGGCGCCGTCACCGCGAAGTACGTCTCGGCCATGCGCGCGAGATCGAGACGCGTGCCCGTGAAGGTCATCGCGGGGTGGATCGCGAGCGGAATCGCGCCGAGCGCCATCGCGGGGCGCAGCACGGATGCCCCGAGCCCCGGTGCCGTGTGCACGACGATCTGCCCGGGCTGCCAGGCTCCGACCGCCGCGAGCCCCTCGACGAGGCCAGGCAGCTGGTCGTCGGGCACGGCGACGAGCACGAGCTCGCTGCGTTCGAGCAGCTCGGGCGTCTCGAGCAGGGGCACCCCGGGCAGCATGTCCTCGGCGCGCTCACGGCTCGCCGCGCTCACGGCGTTCACCCCGACGATCGCGTGGCCCGCGCCCGCCAGCGCCGCACCGAGCACGGGGCCGACGCGCCCCGCGCCGACGATGCCGACACCGAGCCGACCCGATCGCTGTTGCACTGTGCACTACCCCTTCGCGTCACGACTCGCCAACAGTACGGCACTGCTCGCGAGCTGATCGAAGAGCTGCTCGCCGGCGGTCAGGCCGATCGCCGCGAGGCGCGGGCGGATGCGGCCGTCGACCGTGTGCACCGCGACCTGCGCGAGCCCCAGCCAGCGGTGGATCGGCCCCTGCCGCACGGCGACCGACTGCACGCGCGCGAGCGGCACGAAGGTCAGCGAGCGGTCGATGAAGCCCTCGCGCAGCGCGACCGTGTCGCCGACATACGCATAGCCGATGCGCCGCCATGCGAAGGGGTGCAGCCACATCGCGGCGCGCGGCGCCCGCGAGAAGATGGGCGGCGCCGTGCGCGAGTAGCGCGCCGTCGCGTTCATGAGCAGGTCGAGGGACGCGGCCGGGGATGCCGGGAGCAGCAGGGGAAGCACCCGCGCGACATCCTCGAGGGACCCCACCGGCAGCACGACCGACGCGTTCTCTGCCTGCCCGCGCTGCTTGCCGCGGCCGGCCCTGTTGATGCGGATCGCCCACCAGCCGAACGGGCGCCACATGAGCGGCTGCGAGACCCCGACGGCGTGGATGCGGCCGGCAGGGATCGTCTCGCTGCTCGTGGCGAGCAGGCCATAGCCCACGCGCACGCCGTCGGCGCTGCCCGAGACCGTGTAGCGCGCGAGGCGGCCGAAGCGCCGCGAGTAGCCGGTGAACAGACCGAACACGGTCGGGATGACGGCGACGAGCAGGTAGTAGTTGCCGCGCACGACCTCGAACGCGAGCCACACGACGAGCGCCACGAGCACGAGCGTGAACGGGCTGAGCACGATCGAGCCGATCAGCCGGCCCGGGTGCACCTTGACGACCGAGTCGGGGGTCGCGGCGTCGGGGTGCAGGTCGGCGGGGGTCAGGAACTCGTCGGCGCGCGCCTCGAGGATCGCCCCGAGGTCGGCCGGGGCCGCCGACCCGGCCGCTCCGGCGGCCGCACCCGGCAGGGCGTCGACGGCCGCGGCCTCCGCCGCGATCACGCGGTGCGAGATGCCGAGGATCTGCCGTCGCAGCTCCTCCGCGGCAGCCGAGTGCAGGTACTGCAGGTGCAGGTTGGCGTCGTTGCCGGCGACGACGATCTCGAGCCGGGCGGCGCCGAAAATGCGCGCGAAGAGCGTGCGGTGCACGTTGACGCCCTGGATGCGGTCGAGCCGGGCCTGGCGGTTCTGCCGGTTCAGCACGCCCGAGCGGAGCTCGACGGCATCCGCCCCGACCCGGAATTCGGTCATGCGCCAGGTCAGCCGGTACCACGCGGTCACCAGGCCGAGGAAGGCGAGCACGCCGAGCGCCGCCCACAGCCCCCAGCCGTGCCGCATGATCTGCGAGACGGGGTCGCCCTGGCTCGCGCCGTCGGGCACGTGCGCGATCCAGCCGATGAGCTGCTCGCGCAGGTTCGCGAACACGATCGCGAGGATCGCGATCAGTGCGGCGCCGCCGCGCAGCAGCGGCGTGGCCGGGTGCATGCGATGCCACTGCCCGTCGGCGAGGTTGTTCATGACGGCCGGCTCACAAGCCCGCGCGGCGGGTTTCCGCCAGCGCGATCAGCCGGTCGCGCAGCTCGTCGGCGAGCTCGGCGGGCAGCCCGGGGATCGACACGTTGCTGCCCGAGCTCGCGGTGATGAACCGCAGGTCGGAGAGGCCGAGCCAGCGGCTGATCGGGCCGCGCTGCACGTCGATGAGCTGCATGCGGCCGTAGGGCACCGCGACGATGCGCAGCCACGCGATGCCGCGGCGCAGCACGAGGTCGTCGTCGCGCATGCGGTAGCCGATCGCACGCGCGCGGCGCGGGGCGACCACGAGCTGGATGCCGTAGCCGACGACGAGCGCCGCGATCAGCAGCCAGCCCCACCACACCCAGGCGAAGGCCCACCAGACCAGCACGACGACGGCAGCCGAGAACGCCGCGCCCACGAGGGAGCCGACGATCACGATCCAGACGTACTTCGGTGAGACCCGGTGCCATTCACCGTCGATGTCGAGCCGCTGTGCCACGGGTTCATCGTATGCGCGGCATCCGACATCGCCGGGCCCTGCCCTACTTCTGGATGTACACGACGGTGCCGGGCGGCACCGTGTCGAGCAGTCCGATGGCGTGGGCGTCGACGCGGATGCAGCCGTTCGAGATCGCCCCCGCGTGCGCGTCGTGGTAGTGGATCGCCGTCACCGCGACGCCCTGGCCATCGAAACCGCGCAGGGTCTGCGACTGCGTCGCGAGATACACGATGGGATGGCCGCGCGTATAGGTCAGCGCCGGGGCCACCGCGACCTCCATGACGAAGGTGCGCCCGACGGGAGTCGGCGTCGCCGGGGTGCCCCAGCCGAAGTCGTCCGCGACGCGCGTCGTCCCCGCGGAGGTCACGAGGTCGATCGTGTGCTTCGAGAGGTTCACCACGATGTGCGTGCTGTTGTCGGCGAGGCGCACCTCGGCGCGGCGGAGCCAGCCGGACGTCTGGTGCGCGTTCCCCGACGGCGGCACGCCCTCGCGCCCCACGAGCAGCACCTCGACCCAGTCGGTGTAGGCGGTGATCACGGGAAAGGCGCCGCCGCTCTCGCGCGGGTGCTCGGCAAGGCTCGCGACCGGCGCGCCCGTGGGCGTGGCGAAGACCGGGATCGCGGTCTTCGCCGGGTAGGCGACGAGCCCGGTCGCACGGGCGTTCGGGGCCGGGTCGAGCGGCAGGTGCGGATCGACGAGGTACACGTCGACGGTGGGCAGCGGCGCGAGGTCGTAGCTCGCCGTGTTGGCGGCGGGGCCGGTGCGGGTCGGGGTGGGCGGGGCGGTGGGCGTGGGCGTCGCCGAGTGCGTCGGCGCCGCGGCCCGCGTCGCCGTCGGCTCGGGCGCTCCCGGCCGGAACATCGCCGTCGCGGCCGCCGCGATGCCCACGGCGACCACGACGGCCGCCCCCGCGACGAGCCACTTCCGCATTCCGCTCGCGCTGCTCATGCCTTCCATGCTGGAACGGGGGATGCCGCGCCGCAACGCCCCGCAGCCATGGAACAGCGCCAAGGGATCCGCTCGATCGATGTAGGTCTTCGCCAAGCACCGGCATTCCGGGCTCATCTAGTGTTGAGCGCATGACGATCGCCAGCGCTCCGCTCCATCGCCCCGTCCTCGCCGACGCCCTCGTGCGCCGCGGCATCCTCGCCGACTCGCTGCTCGTGCTCGGCGGCGCCGCCTTCACGGCGCTGCTCGCCCAGGTGCAGGTTCCGCTCTGGCCCGTGCCGATCACGGGCCAGACCCTCGCGGTCGTGCTCGTCGGCGCGACGCTCGGCACCTGGCGCGGCACCGCGTCGATGGTGCTGTACCTGCTCGCCGGCGTGCTCGGCGCCCCGATCTTCAGCGGCGCGAGCCACGGCCTCGGCGCCGACGTGCTGCCGAGCTTCGGCTTCGTCATCGGCTTCATCCCGGCCGCCGCGCTCGTCGGCTGGCTCTCGGAGCACCGCTGGGACCGCCGCCCGCTGCTCTCGGTCGCGGGCTTCGGCCTCGCTTCGGCCGTGCCGTTCTTCTTCGGACTGCCCTGGCTCGCCGGCGCCCTCGCGCACTTCGGCTACCCGCATGGCTTCGACGCCGTGATGGCCGCGGGCTTCACCCCGTTCGTCATCGGCGGCCTCGTCAAGTGGGCCATCGCCGCGACGGCGCTGCCCCTCGCGTGGAAGGCGCTGAGCTTCTTCCAGAAGTAGCCGCCCGACGACGACGGACCCCCCTGCCGGTCGTCACAAAGTCGCCTTTCACGCGATGGAAGGCCGACTTTGTGACGACCGGCTTCTGCGTTGCGGCCGCGGTCGTCGAAAAGTCGCGGGAGCCGGGCGCGAAACCGCACTTTGTGACGACCGACGCAGCGGCCGAGACCCGAGGCGGGGCTACGCGTGCGAGTGGCTCGTGCCCGGGTCGGTGCGGCGGCGGCGCTCGGCCTCCGCGTCGTCGTCCGAAGGCGGCGGCAGGGTGCAGAACCACTCCGCGACGAGGCCGCAACCGAGCAGGATGAGCCCGCCGATGACTGCGAGGGCGGTGAGCCAGATGCTCGAGGCATCCGCCACCACGGAACGCGTCAGCACGAACACGAGCATGCCGGTCGCGAACCCGGCGAACACCGCGCCGACGAGCGAGCAGGCCTTCGCGAGCACGGCGGTGCGCGCGGCGCGGAACGGGTCCATGCGCAGCTTCGCGGTGCCCTTCACCGCGCGCCGGATCGGCCAGGCGAGCGCCACGACCACGCCGCCGATGACCGCGAGCGTGACGCTGAGCGTGATCGGCGGCACGAGCAGGGCGTTGCCGGATGCCGCGAGCGCGGCATCCGTCAGCAGCCCGACCCCGACGAGCACCAACCCGACGACCCACAGCACCGCAGCACTCGTCCGCTTCACAGCTCGACCCCCTCGGCTCGCACGGTGTCGTCGCCGAGCTCGGCGAGCAGCGCATCGACCCGACCCACGCCCGGCAGGAACGCCTCGGGGTCGACGGCGAGCCACGGGGCCAGCACGAAGGCGCGATCCCGAGCGCGTGGGTGCGGCAGCACGAGCGCCGGGTCGGCCGACTCGAGCCCGTCGAAGTCGATCACGTCGAGGTCGAGCGTGCGATCGCCCCAGCGCTCGGCGCGCACCCGGCCGTGCCCGGCTTCGATGCGGTGCAGCTCGGCGAGCAGCTCGTGCGGCGACAGCAGCGTGTCGACGAGCACGACGGCGTTCAGGTAGCGCGGCGCTGCGGGGTCGAGCCCGCTGAGCTTCACGGCGACCGACTCGACCGCGGGCGAGACCGCCGTCACCTCGATGCCCGGCGTCTCGCGCAACGCCGCGACGGCCGCGCGCAGCGTCTCGCCGCGGTCGCCCAGGTTGCTGCCGAGCGCGATGACCACGGGGCGCAGGCGCCGCGCGTTCTCGAGGCCGTGCCGATCGGGGATGCGGATCATGCCGATGCCCGCGTTCCCGATGCGGCGGAGGAGGAGGCCCGAGCCGCGGCGTCCTCGCCCGCCAGCTCGAACCACAGCCGGTCGCGCTCGACCGTCACGGCGACGTCGTCGAAGGCCAGCTCGATCGGCGCGTCGGGCTTGTGCACGGTCGCGCGCACCCGCTCGACGGCCGCGAACGACAGCGCCACCCGGGCCACCCGCTCGGCCACGGTCTCGATCAGGTCGACCGGGTCGGCCGCGACCGCCGCGTGCACGGCCTCGGCGAGCTCGCCGTAGTGCACGGTCGCGGCCAGCGCGTCGCCGCGCGCCGCCGGGCCGAGGTCGAGCCACACGGTGACGTCGATGAGGAAGGTCTGGCCGTTCGCGCGCTCGAAGTCGAAGACGCCGTGGTTCGCACGCACGGCGAGGCCGGTGAGGGTGATCGAATCAGCCACGTGACCCACGATCCCACGCCTCGACGACATCGAGCGCGAGACGCGTCGAGGCGACGTCGTGAACACGCACGCCCCACACGCCCGCTCGCGCGGCGAGCGCGGTGACGACCGCGGTCGGCAGGTCGCGATCGGTCACGGCCGCGTCGGCCGGCAGCAGCGCACCGAGGAAGCGCTTGCGGCTCGCGCCGATCAGCACGGGGTGGCCGAGGTCTTCGAGCAGGTCGATGCGGCCGAGCACGCGCCAGTTGTGCTCCGCGTCCTTCGCGAAGCCGAGCCCGGGGTCGACCACGAGGTCGGAGCCGTGAATGCCGGCGTCCAGCGCCCGGTCGATCTGGGCTCTCAGCTCGTCGCGCACCTCGGTCGCGACATCCCCGTAGCTCGCCATCGCGTTCATGTCGGCGCTGTGCCCGCGCCAGTGGCTGAGCAGGAAGCCGCAGCCGAGCTCGGCCGCCGCGCCGAGCATCTCGGGGTCGGCCTGCCCGCCCGACACGTCGTTGATCCAGCTCGTGCCCGCCGCGACGGCGGCGCGCGCGGTCGCGGCGTTCATCGTGTCGATCGAGGTGCGGATGCCCCGCGCCGTGAGCTCGGCGATCACCGGCAGCACGCGGCCGAGCTCGCGCTCGACGGGCACCCGGGGGGCACCGGGGCGTGTCGACTCGCCGCCGACGTCCACGAGATCGGCGCCCTGCGCGACGAGCAGCTCGGCGTGCGCCACCGCCGCGTCCACCGACGTCCACTTCCCGCCGTCGCTGAACGAGTCGGGCGTGATGTTGAGCACGCCCATGATGACGGTCACGAGACGATTCCCGTGCCGATCAGGGCCACGACCTCGGCCCGGCGCAGCGGCTCGGCGAGCTCGCCGCGGCTTGCGACGGTCACGGTCGACGAGTGCACCTGGCGGGCGCCGCGGGTCGTGACGCACTGGTGCTGCGCGTCGACGACGACGAGAGCGCCCCGGGCCCCGAGGCCCTGCATCAGGGCGTCCGCGACCTGCTCGGTCAGCCGTTCCTGGATCTGCGGGCGCGCCGCGATGATGTCGACGACGCGCGGCAGGCGGCCGAGGCCGACGACGCGGTCGCCCGGCAGGTACGCGAGGTGAGCGCGCCCGAGGAACGGCAGCAGGTGGTGCTCGCACACCGAGCGGAACTCGAGGTCGCGCACGATCACGAGCTCGGGGTCGGCGTCCTCCACGGCGATCGACTCGCGCAGCGGCTCGAGCGGGTCGGCGCCGATTCCCGCGAAGAACTCGGCGTAGGCATCCGCCACCCTCGTCGGGGTCTCGCGCAGGCCCTCACGCGCAGGCTCCTCGCCGATGGCGGCGAGGAGCTCGGCCACGGCGGCCTCGACCCGTGCGCGGTCGATCCCCACGTGGCGCCTTACGCGGTCGCGGGGCGCGGGTTGATGCCGGGGCTGCGACGCGGCGCCGGGGTGCCGCTGTCGATGCCGCCGTCGGTGATCTCGGGGTCGATCGGCGCGTTGGCCTTCGGCATCTCGATGGGCGGGATGTTCGAGATCGGCCGGTTCGGGCTCGAGAGCCACTGCGGGCGCTCGGGCAGCTTCTGCACGTTCGCGAAGATCTCGGCGATCTGGTTGTGGTCCAGCGTCTCCTTCTCGAGCAGCTCGTGCGCGAGGCGGTCGAGGATCTCGCGGTTGGCGTTCAGCACCTCGTAGGCCTCGTCGTGCGCCTTCTCGATCAGGGTGCGCACCTCGGCGTCGACCTTCTCGGCGATGTTCTCCGAGTAGTCGCGCTGGTGGCCCATGTCGCGGCCGAGGAACATCTCGCCGGATGCCCAGCCGAGCTGGACCGAGCCGATGTCGGCGCTCATGCCGTACTCGGTGACCATCTGGCGGGCGATGCCCGTGGCCTTCTCGATGTCGTTCGCGGCGCCCGAGGTCGGGTCGTGGAACACGATCTCTTCGGCGACGCGGCCGCCCATGGCGTAAGCGAGCTGGTCGAGCAGCTCTTCGCGGGTGACCGAGTACTTGTCCTCGAGCGGCATCACCATCGTGTAGCCGAGGGCGCGGCCGCGCGGCAGGATCGTGATCTTCGTGACGGGGTCGGTGTGGCGCATCGCTGCGGCGGCGAGGGCGTGACCGCCCTCGTGGTACGCCGTGATGAGCTTCTCCTTGTCCTTCATCACGCGGGTGCGGCGCTGCGGGCCGGCGACGACGCGGTCGATGGCCTCGTCGAGCGCCCGGTTGTCGATGAGCTGCGCGTTCGAGCGCGCCGTGAGCAGCGCGGCCTCGTTGAGCACGTTCGCCAGGTCGGCGCCGGTGAAGCCGGGGGTCTTGCGGGCGACGACCTCGAGGTCGACCGACTTCGCGAGCGGCTTGCCGCGGCCGTGCACCTCGAGGATCTTCTTGCGGCCGTTCATGTCGGGCGCGTCGACGGCGATCTGGCGGTCGAAGCGGCCGGGGCGCAGCAGGGCCGGGTCGAGGATGTCGGGGCGGTTGGTCGCCGCGATGAGGATGACGTTCGTCTTGACGTCGAAGCCGTCCATCTCGACGAGCAGCTGGTTCAGCGTCTGCTCGCGCTCGTCGTGACCGCCGCCCAGGCCGGCGCCGCGGTGGCGGCCGACGGCGTCGATCTCGTCGACGAAGATGATCGACGGCGAGTTCTGCTTCGCCTGGTCGAACAGGTCGCGGACGCGGCTCGCGCCGACACCCACGAACATCTCGACGAAGTCGGAACCGGAGATCGAGTAGAACGGCACGCCCGCCTCACCCGCGACGGCGCGGGCGAGCAGGGTCTTGCCGGTTCCAGGGGGGCCGTAGAGCAGCACGCCCTTGGGGATGCGGGCGCCGACGGCCTGGAACTTGCTCGGCTCCTTGAGGAAGTCCTTGATCTCCTGCAGCTCTTCGAGCGCCTCGTCGGCACCGGCGACGTCGTCGAAGGTGACCTTCGGGCTCTCCTTCGAGACGAGCTTGGCGCGGCTCTTGCCGAACTGCATGACCTTGTTGCCGCCGCCCTGCATGCCCGCGAGCATGAACCAGAACAGCGCGCCGATCAGGATCACGGGGATGAGGAAGCTCAGCAGGCTGCCCCAGATGCTCGGCTGGGGCACCTTGTCGTTGTAGCCCTTGGGGAGGTTCGCGCTGTCGACGGCCTTGACGACATCCGCCCCGCGCTGGCTGACGTAATAGAACTGCACGTGCGTGCCGTTGTCGCCGTCGGCCTGGTTGAGCACGAGGTCGACGCGCTGGTTGCCGTCGATGATCTCGGCCGACTGGACCTTGCCCGCGGAGAGCAGTTCGAGGCCCTGCTGCGTCGAGACCTCTTTGTAGCCGCCCGACAGATTGAGCATGCTCAAACCGATCACAACGATGAGGATCGCCAACGGGACGAGGACGAACGGCCCGCGGATGAGCTTCTTGAGATTCATGGTGCTAGCAGACTACGCCGTGCTCTCTAGGCGGTGCCTCCGTGTTCGCCGCAGGCGTTCTGTGTGTTCGCGCCGCCGGCTGGGCGTGCCCGATACCCGCTGGTCGACTGAGGCCGCCAGGCCGACACACCCGCTGGTCGACTGAGGCCGCCAGGCCGAATGGAGACCGAGGGCCAACCCGTGGCCGCTCGGCATATCAATCCGGGTGCTTGCGCTTCCGTCGGATGTTGCTTCCGCTGCCGGTGTTCCGATGAACGTCGTCCCAGTCCCCGCGGATGAGCGCCTCACGTTTCGTACGACTCCATCCCTGGATCTTCTTCTCCATCGCATAGGCGTCACGGACCTCGTCGTACTCGGCAGCCCAGACCAACTCGACCGGCATCCGCCGGCTCGTGTAGACGGATCCTCTGCCCGCTGAATGCTGAGACATCCGGGCATCGAGGTTACGGGTCGAGCCGACGTAGAGGCTGCCGTCGGCGCATCGGAGCATGTAGACGTGAGGCACGGGCCCACGATCGCAGGCAATGCGGATGCCGGGAGCCGCGGGACCCGCGAACGGCGGGGTAGCGAGGCGCATTGCGCCCTGTGCTGGGGAAGACCTCTCGGGCCTGGTCTCCATTCGCCGCGAGCGGCCAGTCGACCAGCCGGGCCGAGGTGCCGCCCCGCAGGCGGGTCTCCATTCGGCCTGGCGGCCTCAGTCGACCAGCGGAGCGAATGGTCTCGCTGGTCGACTGAGCTGCTCGTGGCTCCCGCTGGTCGACTGAGCCGCTTGCGGCGAATGGAGGCCCCCGCCGGACGGATGGGCCCACTTACGAGTAGACGTGCGGGGCGAGCACAGCGATGGAACGCAGGTTGCGGTAGCGCTCGGCGTAGTCGAGGCCGTAGCCGACCACGAACTCGTTCGGGATCTCGAAGCCGACGTACTTCGCGTCGATGTCGACCTTCGCGGCATCCGGCTTGCGCAGCAGCGCGCAGATCTCGAGCGAGGCCGGATTGCGCGACAGCAGGTTGCTCTTGAGCCAGTCGAGGGTGAGGCCCGAGTCGATGATGTCCTCGACGATGAGCACATTGCGGCCCGCGAGGTCGATGTCGAGGTCCTTCACGATGCGCACGACGCCGCTCGAATGCGTGCTCGCGCCGTAGGACGACACGGCCATGAAGTCGACCTCGACGCTGCGCTGCAGCTCGCGCGCGAGGTCGGCCATCACCATGACGGCGCCCTTCAGCACGGCGATGAGCAGCAGGTCGCGGCCTGCATAGTCCGCTTCGATCTGGCGCGCGATCACGCGCAGCCTGTCCTTGATCTCGGCCTCGGTCAGAAGGACCCTGTCGAGCTCCGATGCGACGTCTTCCGGCAGCATGCCTCGAGCCTATGCGGTGGGCGCCGCGGCGCGCAGCACCAGCATCCGCCCCTCCCGGGCGGCGCTGAACCCCGGCAGGTCGAGCGGCTTCTGCCCGTGCCAGTCGGTCACGAGGCGCAGCAGCGCCTGCACGTGAACGCGCTCGAGCGCGACCCCGAACTCCGCGGCCGCGACATACCGCACGATGCGTCCGCGCAGCGCGAGCGGGTTGGCCTCGAGGGCCGCGACCGAGATCGCGATGCCGGCCGCGACGTGCTCGACGACATCCTCGATGAGCTCCTCGATCATGCGCTGGAACGCGTAGTT
>Ga0136643_10002910_pt1 | contig 22661 bp, 22 predicted proteins | sample TergutLab28metaG_FD_96883 | JGI IMG/M metagenome (GOLD analysis project Ga0136643, IMG submission 96883) | Labiotermes labralis P1 segment gut microbial communities from Petit-Saut dam, French Guiana - Lab288 P1 (version 3) (version 3) | ecosystem: Host-associated > Arthropoda: Insects >... | reverse complement strand
TCACAACCCTACAGAATAACATCAGATGTCACACAAGATCGTCACAACCCTACAGAATAACATCAGATGTCACACAAGATCATCACAACCCTACAGAATAACATCAGATGTCACACAAGATCATCACAACCCTACAGAATAACACTAATGGAAATTTACTTACCACAATCAATCTCAGCTTCTTGATCATCATGGGTTGTGTCTACTGCATCAATACTCTCACGAGAACTTTGTTGTGAGGGACTTCGCTTTATGGGAGATCTTGGGATGGGCAATGGTACCGTATCAGAAATAACTGTGTGAGTACTAGGTGACATGTCGAAGTTCCCTTCAAAATGACGATCGAGAATAGCCTGCATATCAAAACAATATATAATGTAATGACATATGGTATTTATTTCACACATTTCTCACCTGCATCTCTCACTTTGTAAGAACTGATGTTTAGGTTCCTACAAGAATGGATCAAAAATGAAAGCAATACCAGGCAGGATCAAAAAGTATCCAGACTGAGTGCATTCTCTAGTGCTTTAAGTCTCACTGTGATGAGACTTTCTTGAGCATGTCTGAACATGTTCCTATGTTTCCTCAATAAGTGAGCCCTCAATGCAGCCACTGTGTCTGAAGCTATCAATGTAAAAACAGTAGTGTTTGTGTTGTGCATCATATTCACATTGTCTGACAGCATGCAACAATGCATGCAATTCAAATTTTGCACAAAGCTAACAGAAACTGAAATTTATGAAACGTTGAAAACTACCTTTTTATAGGATGCCAAGAGCCAAATGCAAGTTTTTGAGGCATTCAGCCAGCTTAAAGATGGGTTTATATCCAAATAATGTGAAAAGCATTTTAGATGTTCTTCATCAAGCAGAAATGACAAAGTGATAGCAAAAGCGTGTGATTTTGTGCAAGCAGATCACAGACTACCCATTCAAGAAGCAGTGGAGGAACTAGGAATTTCTTTTGGTTCACGCCACACAATTTTAAGACCTGATTTGGGTATGAGATCTGTGTGAAGTTCATCCCACAGCTCCTGATAACACAGCAAAAGCACTGTTTGTCTGTAGCCTCTGATTTGCTTGCATGTGCAGACTCATACCAGAATATATTTAAAAACATTGTAACCAGTGATAAAATACTGCCATATGGTTATGACTCAAACACTAAATAAGTCATCACTACGCTTATTATTAAATCCATTTCATACATAAAACGAACATTTTAAAATGTTTTCAACAACATTATATATTTTGTGATCAGTGAGAAAATACATGTATATTTCATCATTAATAGGAATGGTCTTAAGGTAAAATTTATATTTCATATATGCAATATGCAAGATGCATAAAATCCTAAGCCTAGACATCATTATGGAATACATCTCCATCACCATGACACAAGAAATGGCACCCAAGTGTGATGCAAGAGAAAGGTGATGTTTATCCCACTTCCCCATTAAAAAGGTACTGTGCATCATGAATAAGATCTGCAAAGGTAAACTGTACACCAGCATATTTATTTAGAATAACAATTATGTCCCCATGATGTAATTTGCCATAAATGACCAAAATAATGGAAGTCTGGTGAATGGCAAATTCATCATGACAATGCACCAGTGCAATTGGTACAACCTGTGCAGTAGTTTTCAGCCAAACACCACATTTAACAGGTGTGTCAACCCCTTAATCCCCAGACACAGCACCATGTGGCAGCTTTCCTCTCCACCAAAATTAAAAACACTTGAAAAGTAGATGATCTGAAGATGTGGAAACAATCAAACTGAATGTGATGCAGTGATTTTTACACGGATCCCCCACATAAAAGTATGAGATGTGCTTCCAGCATCAAGAGATGATGTAGAACTATGACAGGGGGGAAAAGTATATGATATATGGCTGGTCCTCTACAAAGACCAAAACCAATGCCTGCCTTTGGAATCCTCTTCAAACAGTCCAGACTCCGGCTGTTTCCTCTACAAAAATTCTGTACTTATTCCTGTGCACACACTGCCCCCCAACCCCTCCATTTACAGCCAATTTCAGTGCACTAGGATCACATATAGGCAACTGCGGTGGTAGAGTGGTTAAGGTACTGTGCTACAAATCAGAAGGTCGCTGGTTCAATTCCAGATGGTGTCACTGGAATTTTTCATTGACATAATCCTTCCAATTGCACTATGGCTCTGGGGTCAACTCAACCTCCAACAGAAATGAGTACCAGGAGCATTTCCTAGGGGTAAAGGTGGCCGGTGCATAGGGCTGACAACCTTACCACCATCCTGGGCCACTGTCATATAATCTGGGAACCTTAACTTCCTGGCACCCTCTGGGCCACTCCAGGCCTGTAACGGGACTGCTTTACCTTTTACTTTAGAATCACATATGGTACATGACAATATGAATTCATGAAAACCTTCAATAATAAACACAAACATGAGCATATGTCAAGGATGAAACCAAGAATATTGTTCTAAATTCTTTTATATTATGGCAAAGTGTTATTAACAATCATTTCTGCATCTGATTTACTGACACTGCAACACTGTTGACTGTATATTAAGGATCACTCATTGCTACAGCTCAATGTACTGGTCATTAAAGAAAAACTACTTTGAAGTCAAAACTTTCATTCTAATTTAAAATGCAACTGTACGAAATAATTATCCGTTTTCTTCAAACCAACATTTAACACACTATTTCTCTTACACCAAGTTACAAAGTAACTTGTTTTGTAAGTTGGTGTAAGAGAAGTGATGCCTTGTAGCTTGGTGTAAAAGAAGTGGTGCAATAATGTTTGATGAACACAGATAATTATGGACATAATGCACGGTATAGATACTGTAAGAGATATTCCCAGACTGATACATACATCATATTCACTTTCTGCTAGGTTCTCACTGTTAATCCTTGCATGTCCAGACACAAAATTCCCAAACTGCTGCTCCTTTTTGCTCGCAAGAGAAGGCATGAAGAGAGTTGTAATATCCGTGAGAGGGAAGTCAAGGGGTGACGTCTGGTAGTGACTGTGGTTCTGGATGCGCATTACCCATGACATGTCACCTACATAACACCAATATACACGTACAGTACTGACTACCATAACTGACAGACAACTAGTGCAGTGCTTTTCAACCTTTTCTTAATGTGTAACACTACCACAAACAAAACATCTGTGCACACAACCAGGTACTGAAAATATTAACAACATACAATTTCTGCTTTCTAATAAACTTTTTATACAGTTAACACTGTTTTCTGGCATTGAAAAAATCCCCCAACTTTCCTTTTGTTGATTTCTAGTATGAAATGGAGTGTCTTTGGAGTAAAGAAGACTTCACTGAATTGTTAGAAAGTATCACACCACATATGACACAGAAAGGTTGCAGTCCATCCCAACCATTGTACAAGAAAATTCCCATTCTGAGTATCCCTCAGCATTTTCCTATTGATTTATTTTACTACTTTTTTGTTTTTCCGCACGTGTTTTATGTTGTCCTGTAAAACTGGTTAACACTTAGCTGGTACCATTGCTGTGCATTCCAGATGAATTACGACTTCTTTCTAATTAAAAACTTGTCCACTTTGAAGTACACCAATTAATGAATTCAAATAATTCAGACTATACTCCAAAAACAAAAGCTGCTACACATGTATGCGCACTAAACTGTAGCAATGCAAATGAAAAGAAAACCCTGACATGTAATGTTAGTAATTCAAAAGAAAATATCTTGAGTCAAAATTGCTCCAATGGCTCATGTCAAAATGTCAGTGTAATAACAATCACACAATAATCACAATACTAAGCCTGCTACAGTGGCTTAGTGCCTGTTGGTATATGGTACTAAAACCTCTTACAACATGGTTTCTCAAATTGTGGTATGCATACCACTACTGATATGCTAACCATTCTTCACTGCAATGCAACCTTAATCAAAAAATAAAATAAGGATACAAATTTCAGAAAATAAGTAAAATGTAAGCCACATACATTTCAATTTCAAATTTTTTATTTACATATAAAAACATTATTGGTGGTCACTCTAAACGATAAATTTCATTTAGGTGTACGCCACTGAAAAAGTCTGAGAAATGCTGTTGTAGAAAAAGGTAAAAGTGAAGATGAAGGTAAAGAAAGACGTCCCCATCAATGCCTTGAAGGCATATAGGGGAAGCAGAGGTACAGCTCCACTCATTCTTATCCTCAGCACTAGATGGTTAACTCAGCTTTAACCCCAGGGAAGAGCCCATAGTACCAATTGAATAAACTGAGTGGGCTCCAGAACAGGTCTCGAAATTTTCAAAAAAAGAGAAAAATCTCTTGTCCCTGCTGGGAATCAAAGTTATATATTACAATGTTGCCTTGATTGCTACTACCCCAGTTAGCGGAATTTTGGGTCAGCAGATTTAGGGTTGCATATTTCACAAAATATTTACTGATTTCCTGCTTGCTGCTTCCATTTCCAAACTCAAAATCCAGCAACCAAATAATGAACATGAGTCTGAAGGGCTGCACTCTGTGGTTTCCATTTAATGGTCACCATCAATAGGGATTTGATGGCAGAGCAAGATGAATAACCAAGATAATCTAGATTCTCAGTTCCACTGGGTGACACACTGTTTGACACGTTTAAACATGTTACAATATTTGGTTGTCAAGTGTGATTAGATGACAAACAACAATCTGTATTTATGTTCAATAAAATAGTGTTTGGTAAGCAATTTGTAAATTTTTTCTTACAGTATAATTACAACAATCTTGATATGAAATCAAGCTACTTAAAACTGCATTATGAAAAAAATGATAATTCACAAACATCTTACACAACCCTCGATGTCCCGCTGGTTGAAAAGCACTGCTCTTGTATGTTGAACAAATGTTCATTAACTTAACCCTTTAAAGACTCAGATTAACCTGAATTATATTTAAAGACCCAGTACATACTGCACAGTAAACAGACCCCGTCTCGGTTATAAAAACCAGTCAGTTAATGCTGTATAGGGAAATAATTATTGTTTGTTCTAAGATCCACACAAAACACATAAATGCACTGTGTGGGCAGAACATAGAATTGTTGAATGTTAAACTGGTGGTACATATAGTAACTACTGGACTTTACAGGGGGTAATCTAGTTTTTCCTAAACTTCTTCTTTGCTATCTATCTCTTTCTTTCTTTCTTTTCCTTCCTTCCTTCTTTCTTTCTTTGTTTGCTGTCTTGATCTTCTACTCCCCTGTTCTGCAAATCCCTTTCGGTAGTGAAACAAATTTACTGATTTACCATATAAGTAAAAAACATGTATTAAATGGTACATGTAATGAAATGTGTTTAACTAGATAACCAACCAAACAAAATATGTTATGTCTAAACATTCAGCTCATAACGCTTAGTAAACACTCTCCGTCCTGGTTATAAAAACAGTCAGTTAATGCTGTAAAGGAAAACATTTGCTGTTTGTTCTGAGGTACATATAGAACACATAAATACACTGTGTGCATGGGGCATAGAATTTTTGGTTGTTAAAGTGACTGCTGGCTTTTAAAGGGTAAATTTATTTATTTTGGAAGCAAATACAGGCTTTTCGTGTGTGTTTACACACCAGTCAATGTGTGCATGTGCAGTTCCTCCATATTACTTTGGATTTCATCATGTCATAGAAGGCTATCTCTGTTTTTTCAATACTACTATTTATTTGCTACATTCAATAATACTATTATGATGGCCATACGAGCTTCTAAGATGGAAGCAAGACAAGGCACAGGATCATAAAATTTTATATGACAGCAGATCTTTAACAAAATACAACTTACATTAAAAAAGCTAAAATAACAGCAGCGATTATGGGGAATCTGCACTTAGCTTTGCATTTGATAGTAACAACTAGACACTGCAAGTAGGATAGCTTTAGTACTGTGGTTCCACACCCATTGTCTCCAAGTTCATGTAACACCACGCTACAAGTGAAAGTGACACAAAGTCCAGATCTGCAGGTTAAAATTACACCTAGTTGGAGTGACTTCTTTACAGGAAAGCATACATTTAAACAAGATTATGCACCAAAGTAGAGAGTTTTTTAAATTTTATACAGATATAATGTAACCTTCTTTACAGCAGCCACATTTTCTAACAAAACACACACAAGTTTTAAAAAACTTTTTACAGAATTTCACAAATGAAAAAAAAAAAATTGCCTTTTACCTTAATAATGTATACAGGTACAAGATGTCTAAAACCAGGGAATATAAAGATGAAACATAGTTAAGTGAATAGCAGCTAACATTTTTCACTGTCAATCTGCTCTCACTCTCATCACAAATCACAGATTAAGTTTTGTTCAAATTTAATGTTTTGTTGACCGTGCATTGTGATATATCCGCACAATAAGAACCAACAGGATGCACTATTTACTTTAAATTTATTTCAAGAATTAACCTCATTATTGAAATAAATTGAAAGTAAATAGTGCATCCTATTGGTTCATATTGTATGGATAAGTTACATTCACTCCCAAGCACGTCAGCTCTGCCATAGTTCCAAAGGATTTATTAGCTATTCTTATAAAGAGAAACATCCTTAAGACATTTCTTGAAAAATGCAACAAATCAGGCTTATTAAGTGGGTAAACAATGTAAACTGGAACTGTGAAAAGAATATTTTGTAATTCTGTACCAAATTTATATTCCCTGTGCTACATTATTATTCCATATAAATTCTGCATTAAATGATTTATTCTCACCATCAAACCACATTGCAAATGTTAACGCTTTAGTCATTGTGACACATTCTTTAACACCAGAAAAGATTGCATTGCAAGTACAACTGATCTATGAGGAGCTCATTCTTGCCAGAACTATTCCACAAATACATTTTCCAACTCACTTTACTTTCACATTTTTCTGGCTCAGCTACTCACAGACCGAGTACCATGTCTAATATTTTAAGCTGACACAGAAATTGAGGATTCTTTTTTTTTTTTGTCTGGGTAAGTGAGTGTGTGAGTGTGTGTGTGTGTGTGTGAGGGAAATTTTAAAAAGCATCCACTGTGTTTATAATATTGCATATTTCTTTAATTGACTAGCAGCTTACATTCTATGGCAGTTTTGTATGGCAGCCATGTTGATCATCTGTTCAGTAATTAATGAGTTACAGGAAAAAAACTGTAGACATACAAACAACTGCAAGTGAGCACAAAAAGGCTACAAACTTTGCACACAGAATACTTCAAGTTACTGACATCACAGTAAAACAAATACATTCACAACATGTTCCACTGAAAAACTTATGCTTATTCACACTGTAGGTCAACATGTCACACACCATAACATTGCAATGCACTCTGCAAAATGCAAACAAGGGAACTGATGGTAGCACAATTGGAATGTGACATCTTTTCCCACCACACATCTCCACAGAGTAACACTGAGCTGCTTATCTCTAACTCTGATCCACAGTAGAAATGACCTTGGAAATTAAAATCACAAACTGAGATCCTTATTTCATCATTGTATGTTTGGAACAAATCAAATGAAGGGGAACAAATTTAAGATTCTCAGGCAAAATGTATTAACTTGGTGAAAAATTCTTCAATCATGAAATTTTCATGCTTTTTGGTGGAAAATACCTATAAGTGGGAAACATATTAAATGGGCAACATGCGTTAATAATATGGGAAAATTTTGATACAAAATTTTTCTGACATCTGTGGCAGGTAAACTTCTTAAGCAGGAATATCTTCAGTGGGTTTCACTGTATTGTGATTTTGTAATGGATTATGGTGGTAGGATATGAACATATATTCAGGTGTTTTCTGCACCTACTGTAGACAATCTTCTTTACTAACCACTGTTAGTTTATCAACACATGTAATTGAACTGTTCCTGAGGTGTCATACGTATGTCATTTACTCTGTCTAATAATTCTTACTTAAATATTTAAAACAAATTCTTCTCACCTGTTGGTCTTCGAACACAAATCTCTGCCCAGCCCTGACACCAGCATGCACAGAACTGCTTATCTTGATGTTGTGGCTCCTTCGAACCTGCAACAAAAAAATGTACCAGAGGAAATAATGACTTGTATAAATTCACAAAAAGATATGAGAAGGGACACTATCATCTGTTACTCTTTGTAAAAATGATGATTTTATGGATAGTTTAAAAAACTGCTTCAGTACAAAATTAAACATTCATTCACTCATTCACTGACTTTCAATAGCCTGAAAACACATATTGTTATACCAAAAGTCCTAGAACCTAGTTTCATTCAGATGGTACAGTGATTAGGGTATACCCCTGAACAACGACGGGGTGTGAATTAAGGCAGATGCAAGAGGTTTCATCTTCTCCCATATGGCCAGAATGGCAGTGATGCACATCGAGCCTCCGATTGAATGGGTACCATGGTCTTTTTTCCCAGGAACTAAAAGGCTGACCACTCACCTCAAACTACTGTCATGCTTGAGAATGCATGGAGCCATAACTCTGCTCCCCTGCGTGTCTTTGTCGCATCAGCCGCAGCAACTTCGCCTCTTTCTTTTGTGTCTATGAATCAATTTAATTCAAACTGAATTCATCCATGCAGGCAAAATTACATTGTACTCTGAGAAACATAAACTTACAGTCCCTATGTACTAGAAGGAAAAAATACAATAGCAGCAATAACTCTTCCGTTTAGTCATAATTATTCATGTGAATCTTGCTGTAACAGTTTCAGCTGAAGAACTGAACCACTTCACATCTTTACATTTCAGCTCATTTTCAGAACCACTACTATTTATATTATATGATACAATATGATATGATTTATTTGTTAACTGCAACTGGGTTGACACCTGGTGGCAGTAGTACAGTACACATTTACACACAAACAATACACAGAACAACACAATGAAACAGAGTACCAGAAGGGAACATAATAATAATAATAATAATAATAATAATAATAATAATACACAATAATAAGAATACATAATTTACAAAATTAAATAGAAGCATACAAAATATACAACCATATATACAATGACACAAAATAGAACCAAAAGAATATAAAAGCAGCAGCAAACTTTATATTATCCGTATATCTTCTAATAATGATAAGACACCCTGCTCCTAAGACCTTCACTCCAATTCACTACACTTCACTCCACTTCGCTACACTTGTTGACACTTCACCTCTTCTCTTTTAAACTTCACCCAACTACACTTCACTATCCTCTCTTTGGCTTAACCCCATTTTAAATTTCCTACCACTCCATTTCACCTCACATCACTACAGTTCACCTCACTTCACTTCACCGCACTTTTAGCCGATTTTCGCCATACTTCTATTCCTTTCGCTTCACCCTGTATATAATTGCTTTCCTAACTCTCTTTCTAAAAATTTTAGGTTTACAAGGGAAAGTCCCTAACACTTCTGCAGGGAGTTGATCCCAGTTTTTGATGGTCCTGTTTACAAAGTAATACTTCCTGATATCTGTTCTTTGCTTCTTGTCCCTAATTTTCCAAACATGGTCAACCCAACTCAAAGAGTAAGGCCTTTGCAACCTGTCACATACAACTTTCCGAACCCGTTCCCCAGAGTATGTTTTAAAGAGTGCACATAAAAGTGCTGTTGTCCTATGCTGAGCCAAGGTTTCCCAGTCAGAATCCTTTGCATGATTAGTAAATTGAGCATTTTAGGTTTTTACGCAGTCTAATACATTTATCTGTCCTTTTCTGCATGGATCCCAGCATGCAGCCCCATATTTAAGTATAGGACGTGCCAATGATGCGCAGGCTAAATTTTATGTATTCCTATTTCCTTTTTGAGAATATGCATTTCAAAGTGAGGTGCCTACCAGGCTTTTTGCACTATGTAATTTATTTGGACCACCCAGTTTAAATCGCTTCGTAAGATTATTCCCAAATATTTACAACTGCTCGTTTCTGGAATTTTTTGGTCACCAAGGGAGTAACCCAGTGGATTTTTAACCTGCGCATCCACAAATCTTATTGCCTTACTTTTACCAGGATTTACTTTCATCCCATTTTCTACCGCCCATACCCCAGGGTGTCCAGATCCTTCTGCAACTTTTCTATGTCGTTTTTATTTGTAATTTCTCTATATATTATACAGTCATCAGCCAAGAGTCTAATATTCGAGTCGATGCTCCTCCAAATATCATTTACATGCATTAGAAAACAATGGTGGGCCTAAAACAGTCCATTGCAGCACACGTGAGGTTACTCTGATTTCCTTGGATCATTGCCCTCCTACTCTGACCCTTTGTGCATGACCTACCAGGAATTCCATTACCCAAAGGACTACCCTCGAATCCACACCTGAGGCTGCCAGTTTCGTAAGCAGCCGAACATGAGGAACTAAATCCAAAGCCTTGGAAAAGTCTATTATAATCGTATCTACACCAATCTTCTCATCCATAGAGTCTGCTATGTCCTAGCACACTGTGATGACTTGAATTTCACAAGAGTATCCTGGTCTAAACCCATGCTGTCCCTTGTATAACCAATCATTCTTATCCCAGACTTGCCTCATATACCCTGCTGTAACGTGTTCCAGTTGCTTGCAGACCACAGAGGTTAAGCTTATGGGTCTATAGTTTGAGAGTGTAGATCAATCACCCACTTTGTAAATAGGAAACACAATGGCTTTTTTCCAATCACATGGGATAGTGGTATTGTTTAATGAAATATCCAGTAGTCTAGCTAGGAAAGGAGTCATGGTTTCTCCACCCAATTTCAGAATTTCACCAGAAACTCCATCTCGCCCCACTGATTTGTTTCTCCTGATTTTTGCTAACCCTTTTCTAATAATTTTAGTGTTAATTATAAAGGTTTCACTCGAGTTGGCTAATTGTATTTTTGGAATGTTACGATCGCAGCAAAAGATGGATGGATAATAGGAATTTAAGATGTTAGCCTTTTCAGTATAGTCCATAATGATTGTTCTGTTGTGGTCTTTGATCACAGGAATAGTTTGCTTATTTCCTTTCTGCCTTTTCACATACTTGTAGCACTCAAAGCAGCAGTTGCCTTCATTTCATAGTACTGACCAAACAGAAATGATTACTGTGCAGGTTTTTTGGCTGCCAGCAATTCTTGAGATAGTCTCTTCAGTTCCACTTGATATTACTCTCCCAATTTTCTCTTGTTGTATACTCTTCTGACCTTTGCCTTAAGCCATTTCACTTCCTTACTGTAGTATTCAGGATCAGGAATTTTTCTCAGAAATTTATGTGCGAAAAAAAGATCGATACTCTCGAAGACTACTCCTTAAAACTTTTCCAAATTTCCTCCATGCAACTACCATTTCCTGCCCATGACGCAAATTTGCCCGAGGAAACTCTGTACTCTGGGATGTATGTTTTAAGGTACACAGGAACTAATCTTTCCATTTGATGCTCACGACAATTTTCTCTCCATTCTACTTCCAATAGTACCCTGCAATGATCACTGATCCCCTGAACATTACTACAAGAAGTGAACTCACTTTCAGGCCAGACAAGGTAAACACACAGCAAAGCATCCCCTGAGTATAACCACTTAATTAAAAATAAGCTCCATTGGCATATATACAGGCTTTTGCATGGTCGTACAGTTTCTGAAAAGATACCGAAAACTCCTCATTTTGGACTTTCTTTAATTCATCAGTTACGGCTCTATGGATCTCAGCAACATCCACAAAATGGAGTCCTTTTAACTTCATTTTCAACTTGGGGAACAGAAAATAGTCTGGTGCAAATAAATCTGGAGAGTGTGGGGGTGATAAAGGTTGTAACATTTTTTTGGGTCAAAAATTGTCAAACACTTGCAGCTTTGTCGGCAGGCAATTATCGTGCAACAAGAAAAAATCTCAAGAGCAGAACGCAGCTGGACGAACCTGCTGAATGTGCTTCAGGAGGCAATCTATTTACTGTTTTTCCCCTCTCGTATGAATTCTTTGTGCATTATGCCTTGAGAGCTGAAAAAAATTGTCAACATGTTCTTGATGTGGGACCTTTGGAATTTCAGCTTCTTCAGCTGAGGGGATGTCTCACCGACCCATTCAGAATTCTGTTGCTTTGGTTCGGGGTTATAGGTAAAACACCAGGTCTCAACTCCCATAATAATTTTGTTAAAAAAAGTCTTGGCAAGATGTGATTCGATCTTCCCTTTGCTTAGGTGTCAAGGAGTGTGGAACAAAATGTCTACACAACTTTCTCTTTCCCAAATCCTCTTTCAAAATCCGAAGAATTACAGTCTTGGGGATATTCGAAGATTCTGCTATCATTCTTGATGCGAGTCGACGGTCATTTTTGACCAAATCAGCAACAGCAGCAATGTTTACCTCAGTATGAGTTGATTTTGGATGGCCACCTCTCTCATCATCTTCTACCAGCTCCCTTCCGTCTCAAAATCGAGAATACCACCCAAAAGTCTGATCAGATCAGAGCCTCATTTCCGTAAGCCTTTTGCACCAATACTAGTGATTCTGTTGCAGATAGACCGGCTTTGAAATAAAATTTTATAACAACTCTCCTCTGTTCATTTGCACCATCCATGATGTATAAAAAAAATTGACTTTACAGGACAAGTTATAACTTGTATACAGTCAAAAGATAAACAAGCGAAACTCGGTGTGAACGGATGTTGTTTGATAGTACTTAGTTAGTGGGTTGGCCAATACATCACTCTAGTTACGTTATTTAAAAAAAAAATCAGTCCTAAAACTTATGGATCATACTGTGTATTTAAAAAAATACTTGGGTTCCCCTAGATTTTTCTGCATGACCATTCCAATCTGCATAAAGTTGGTTTAGATCACTCAGAGCAGAATTTATGACACAATACCAGCCTCTACCAGTTCTAGCACATAAACCAATCACATCATGCTTGGCATATCACTTTTCATGGGGTAGTGTCATTAGAATGAATTACACAAGCTTCTATTATATGAAGAAACAGACACACATAATTTTATGATAAGACCTCACACACAAACTGAATTGGATGGCTCCATTCAGAACTTCAGTGTTTAGGTAAGCTAGAGAGATGCTACAACAGGGTTCAGAAGATGCACAATAAACACATTAATATGTGCTTTGAATCGGTATTACACACCAAACAGGAGTTGATCCAGTTCATGAGCCTCCTGCAGCCCAAAAACCCTTTTTCCATCATCAGTTGGAGAGTTCACAGCTGTGGCAGCACCTGTTGGTGGTGTAGCAACTGAACTCGACACAGTCTGCACAGGATTTCGTACCAGTGGTACAGATGGCTCTGTTGAAAACTGTTGGTTCTGACTAGTTGTGGGCAGGTTCAGGTCATCTTTACTAGTGTTTATGGTCAATGGCACCACCTAAAAAAAAAACAGTACATTAACAATAACAATGGTAGTTGCACTGACAGCAACTGTAGCAATTAAGGCTGTAACTGTGATTTTGGATGCAGCACATTAATGCTGAATAGACTGTTTCAATGCTATGTTTTTCCTACATAATAAAGCATAAATTACTTACATCACTGCTTACACTGCGTTGTACTGCAGATTTATGGCGACGCCGGGAAGCATGGCCATCATGATCAATGCTACTCTCAGGTGTTATGGGCTCTAGCAAAATACAAAAACATCACTTCATACCAAACAACTTCCTATTTATAACATACATTTAGGAAACAAAGAACTACAATGTTGTCAAGTCACCGAACCCTTTTTCTGTAATTATATGTTATTTGATGCACTATCTCCCTGTAAGTTGCAGCTCAAGTAGTAGGTATGTACTGACACAGATGCTCTCATGTCTGAGTGAAGTCACTGGTGTTTTGTGAGCACCATCTCTGCTGTGAGAAAACAAAATAGTTCCATCTTAGAACAAACTTTGAGCCTACAGCTCCTGTGTCAGCACATAGTGCATGATCTTTGCAGTTCTTTGGACACAGGCTTGACCCTAAAGATTAAAGTAGTATGATCCTCAGAACATCAGGAACTATTCACCCAATGACAAACCATATCCAAGAAGACATCGAATCTTCAGCAACACTGCAGTACAAATCTAAAAATACTACCATATTAATTCATAATTGTAGCTTACAGAATGATATGATATCAATTTAAAGGTCACATAGCACTGAAAGAGATAAAATAATGACTGTGAACAATTGAAAATAACTGGAAAGAGAGCAGCTGCAAATTTGAGGTTTCCACAAAACTGATTTTGAGGATTCAGGTCATCTACATTTGTATACTGAGTAGGAAGGCTACTGATTCCCAATATTGGAAAGAAACATATCATTTTCAAAACATCAAGACAGGATAACCCTTGGACTTAGTGTAACAACTCAGAAAAATTGAATCCCCAACAAGACAGGTGTATCCAATCAGGAACACTACAGGGCATCTCACTAATCTCTGATCTGAGCAAGGGATATATGAGCTGTTTACAGAACGTGAGATGGCCAAGTGTTACATCACTTTATTCAAATGCAACCTGATACAGATGCTCAGTTGTGTTATGATTTCTAACACATTGTTAGTGCATGAGAAAAATGTATTATGTTGAGTAGAAAGGAATGATTTGCCCCACAGGAACAGTGCTGTGTAAAAGTACAGTATAAAGAACAATGGAAAAATATCAAGTAACAAGTTCAAGTATGGATAAAAATAGAATACAGGCACTTGTACTTTTTCTTGGATGACATGGTTTACATCAAGTATGAAATAACAGATGCTGGCAAAACAAAAATCTCCATGCAGTTCATAAAGCTTCCTTTACATCATGTTAAAGCACGATGAGCATGTACAAAGTCATAGGACCTGTGTTTCTAAAAAAAAACACATTATGACTACTACTTGAAATTAGCCCTGACACAATTATTCGAAGAGCTAAGAGGAGAGAATATGTAGGACAAGCCACATTCTTTGCAAGAACTGAAAGACAACATTCAAAGAGAAGTGGCCAGCAGTTCCAAACAAGACCTCTGTTGTATATTGAGAAATGTTTTCAGGTGTGTCACCTGCTAAGAAGCTGGAGGTTAGCACTTCAAGACTCTCCAATGAAATAATGTTAACATGAACTACAGGAAGATGTCGACAATTAGTCCAAATGGATTCAAGCTTATTATGCAAAAATGCTCCTACAACAGCTGACGTGTTGAAGGCAAAGGTCAGCAAGGCAGTTTCCAATACACAGCCCAAAATTACAGAGAAACATTCGAGTAGCTGGTGCACAGTCCAACAGCTGAACTGGATAAATCTGGAAAACAGGTCCAACCTGTCTGGTACCTGAAGCATATAAATGTGTTAGCACAAAGTACCATAAAGGAATGAAATTCTTCAAGTATACTGTATATAAAGAAATAAAAATGTAATGCCTCCGCATGAGACAAGCACCCTCCCCACCATCTACCATACCTCCACTCACTATAAATGATAGGTGTAAAATAAACAAATGCCACAGAAAATCACACTAAGTAACAATGATGGAAAATACAGAATTACAATCTGCATTAAGAGTATAATATTATAACAACTTCATACCTTTAATTTTTCAGGATTTAATCCATTCTATGACACAGAACAAGACCTGATGTGAGCATAACAATGGCCATTAGCATCAAAATACTGGGTACAATAAACTCAACTTTCAAACCAGCATTTCTGTCAAGATATTCCAAAATCATAATGAACTTGTCTGACCAACAATACAATATGATAGCAACATATGGAGCATGACTGGTGACAGAAAAAGCATAGCCACCGATTTCATTAGACCAGCTGAACATTACAACCTCTTTGGCCTTATGAGGGATCAAGAAATATTTTACAAACAACAGACTTTATATAAATGCATAGGACAGGTTATAAGGAGTGTGTTTATAGAACAAATTCTGAATGAATCTTCCCCAAAATTAACACTACACCAGAGAAAGAGGACAATCAGGCAATACAACTAGTGATGGAATTTCACTATGCCACTATTTTGCTTCAAATGCTATTTCAAAAATATTCTGTCTTTCCAGTAACCCAAATTTTCACCATTTCTTAAGCTATGGTCATTTTCCAGCATGTCCATGAAAAGTGAATACTTTATTGTCCACTTTTGTAAGTTACTTTTCTTATTTATCTCATCTAAAGAGCCAAACTAATAGTGCCAATTTGCATATTCTCACCTTTGTCTGCTCTGCATAACAGCCAGCACTTATCACACAGACCACTCTTTAAAGCTTTCATGCTGCAGCCACTTGTTGTGACTGTAATAAGCTTGTTGCCTAACAGCCAGGTCATAGACTGGCCTCCACTCAGAAGGAAGTCAGCTGCAGGAAACCTACCAACACAAAAAAAGGCCATTATGGCTATGTAGTTCCCGTGTTAATACGAATTTGAAGGTGAATGCTAAAGTGGCACATTCATTTCATATATCTCATTCATGTTGATGTTCAGAGCTGAAGATATAACTACACAGTTGCCAATCTACCATGCAACAGGTATTACACTGAAGTGTCACAAACAGTTCTGCTTTATATTTTATCAGATATTCACCACATTAATACAATGTTATTAAATAAAAGAACTGAAAATAATTTAATAGCTGGAAGTTTTCTCTGAATACACACAGGATATCTTGCATCACTGACTAAGAACAATGGAGTGGGCCTAATCACTGTCTGCTATGCAGCAACAATGTCATCTGCTACATCATCAGCAGTCTGGCAATAATAAGTACCCTCTGTATTATATACATAAGAATTTTTATTTATCTTATCACCTCCATTTCTCTCCATACCTCAGTTCTTATAATCCAGACATGACAGGCCCTTTCAAAAATAAATGGAAAAACACAGTCCCACAACCAAATATATTTTCTGAATAAAGAGGGTTCAAAATACAGCACAGTATCTTTGAATTCATTCAAGCACAACTTTCAATAAAAAAATCACTCCATTTTAGTCCCTTTAGTAATGATCAGTTATATTTCCAGGGTTTATTTGTATACAAGAATTACATTTCTACATAAGATTGGATAAAACTTAAAGCATATGCTCACTTCATTCCTCATAAGACAAAATTTCAACTGATATAACATCACCTGTGTGTGTTATAAGTGGTATAATGGTCACAACTCCTTCCTACTCATAAGAAAGCTGGTTTAAACCCTGGTCCATTACCTAAACTAAGATCTTTTTTTGTTTTCCTATGTTTCCCAATAAAACAACGGGGCAGTACTTAAAATACACTCTGACTGATAATTCACATTTTGTCACAAGCTATTCATATTCATCTTTGTCATTCTTCACCTGATGCCACACAAATTTTCCTGTTAGGAGACCATCAGGCAAACGAACATGGAAGTAAACTGATCCAAACTGAGCACATCTGCTCAGGAGAGAGCACAATATAAAATGCTATCTCCAAATTTCAATAACTTAAGGAAATCAAAGCAGCTCACCACATATAAGAGTTTTCATTATTCTTACTAAAAGTTCTTATGAATGAGATACCTCTTTGGTGCTGATGAACATGACGAAAAGGTGTATCTTGCCATTAGGTCAATGCATGTCTCTGTAAGCTCTACATGGAATGTCATCAATGCTTCATCAATTGGTGGTTTCAGGTCCACAGCCCCACGGGCATCAATGCGACATCCCCCTCCCATTGTTCTTGCACTCCGGTGGCTGCTTTGTTCTGTCAGGCTTGAACTACGTTTTCGGTTTGATGAATCTTCATTTATTAGGTCCATTTTCATAACCTGACCCTCTTCAAATGGCACAAGGACATTTGCTTTCAAACCCTGAAAATGTTAAAAAGGCCACTGGTCTACACAAGAAGTGAATTTACCTTCAGATACATGTATTACATGTACCGTCTTTTTCTGGACCATTACTACATGTTACTTGGTCTTGACAGAATTTATTTGCAATGTCAGGAGCCTTCTGCAGGAAACTTAACCTGGGGGAGTTATGGCAACATAATGGATGAAATTTGGAGTTAAAAAATACACTCAAACTTAGTTAAAACATCATTAAAGAGACTGAATAAACTGTGTCATTATGAATGAGTGTCACTAAAAGAAATGTGTGTGCAGAAAAAGTGAAAGAAAAACATTTCAAGACAAAATACAGGCATGTAGGCACATTATTTAAATGTTAATGCTATGACATATTTAGATCGCAATTAAAATTTACTCTTCTATAGCTGTAAATTTCCATACAGGCAGACACTAAAAAATACATTTACTTAAAATTAAAATCTAGGAAGAACAAAAACTATGATGAGAAGAAGACCACTGACTGGTAAACTGTCACTTCTCTGTTGCTTCAAAGACTAATGCAGTGCCTCACCAAAGTCACTTCATTCAGGCTTTCAACATCACTACATTCTCAATCCATTCTGGTCAAATACATTAATAATTCTGGTTCTCTTTTTCCAGCTCTTCCTGTTCATGGAATTTATGAAACCAAATTCCAAATGCAGGTCACCTTCCTTTTTTCCACTTCCTGTTGTTCATATCAATTTAATTTTTTCTCTGACACTCAAAACCTTCCTTTTGTTTTAGATTGTAGCCATGTTATCACTTTACCAGTCTCCTGTTACTTGCTGAAGTAGAAAAAATGAGGGAAACATTAAGCACAGTTATCACAACTATTGTCATTTTCAGGCCTGGAATTTATATAGCTACCTGAAAGAGTAGCGGGCTTGCTCGTTCAAAAACGAGGAGATAGTTGAATTCTCAAAGTAGCCTACTTCTTGGAAAATTGTATTGGAACCAATGACTGGCAATGTTATTACATCAAAGGTAGATGCTCTTATGTATGTCGTACTAAGCATGGCAGAAAACCCTGTGCCCAGTTGAGAATTAGTTCGTACTACACAATGTATAATGTTATAGCTCAGGCATCGCACAAAGTGAGGTCATTACAACCGAGTTGAACTGTATATACAAACATTTATGCCCTTGACAGTACTCAAATTTGTTACAAACATAAAATAACACTACTTTCACAACTGCCTTAACCACATTTATAATTCTCCCAAATAGCATACATTCTGTATCTTTATACCTGATACATTATGAAAATTCTTGGAATCAAAATACAAAAGTAGACCAACAAGACAGATAATGTACATATAATGTAACACTGAGATGCATTCATGCAACAACTGCTGCAGTGGAAAAACAACAAGTATTACACATTCTGAATGTGTATTTACAGCCTTAAGAATCCAGCATGTAAAATGCATGTGCCATATTGCCACCTGTGACATGTCCGGTTCTACAATATTTTTCCACATTATCTCATAAATGGCATTATTTTTTAAAATAAAATTTATTGAGCACAATAAAATGTGTGTTTTGATTTTCTCTACAATTTTGTCTATAACATTTTTCATTTTAAGAAGTAATGAGTGAGACAATATCATAAATGTATATTGGTTTTCATGTGAGGTACTCATTATTCTCACCAGATTTTAATAAAACATGAATTTTTTTTTAAATCTGTGAAAAATCCTCAAATTTCAAATTTCATGAAAATCTGTCCAGTTGGGGCAAGTTGTTCCATGTGGATGTACAGACATACACGATGAAGGTAACAGTCTCTTTTCACACTTCTGCAAACACGCCTTAAAAATAAAGCTAATTTTTACATACCTCTTGTAAGTTCTTTCACACTGGTCTGTCAAGAAACCTTATGATGGAAACACTGTATCATCATACAGATCGGATACAACAGACAAAAACAAGTAAATGTTCACTTGAATGTGAGCTGCAGCTTGTAGACAAGACAGAAAATGTGCAAAAGTGGGTCTAGGTAATGCCCAAACATTCAGTTTTACGTTAACTATTACCACTCCTGAGAAATGTGTTGCTACTACAATACTAAAATATTGTAAGCACACAGAACATAGATATGAGGGGATATAAGATGTTACTTATAACTAATTGCATACACTAATCCTCAAACAAATAAACAATCAAACAAATTATAATAAATTATTAATAAATAAGCAAGCAAATAAATAAACAAACTAAACGCTGCACAAGATACCGCCACAACATAATTGTGACGTTCACTCTTATGGGATGTTATGCAGCAGATTTGTAGTTTGTTACTACCAACCTATGCTGTGTTAACATCCCAGAAGAGGGAAAGCCTAAATAAAAGCTGCTTCTTACCACGCTTATTCTAGTTACATAATGCAATTACTACTTACAACTCCTTACTTCGAACAGTTCAGAAACAATATTAATTTTCTTCCTAAAGTAGATGGTCATGCATACTTGTGAAGAAATTGTTTATTCATCCTATAACTGTATTTCTTTGACATTACACCATTTAGTACAGAAATTGTATCAAATTTCACCATTACTAATTTACATAAAAAGTGTTCTCAGGTTCAGTCAGTATGATGGTTTTGATTCCTACTACATGTGGAGCAGACTGCACTTTTTTTAAAGCTGAAAATATATAAATATTGCATTCTGTTAAACACCACCACCCATACGAATTGAATCGGCTAATTGTAACTGTAATTGTAATTTATTTAACATTCATACTGCTACATTAATAACACTTGAACAAGTCAACTCAATATGTATGATGAGAATAAGATTTCAATCATGTTTCAAAGTATAAATTCTTCAGTCACAAAGTTTGCTAAATGTAATAGAACATGTAACCATAAAGCATAAGATATTGCTTTAAATAAATTTACAGAATTTGCTGCACAATACAATTCCGTACTTCACAGTCAGGTATCAACCATAATTATTTTAAACCAACAGACTAAAATTGCTTTCTAGGTTTGTCTCTTGATATTTCATTCACTTTAATCAAAACTAAAAAACTCATTCAACGTATAAAAAGCATGATCCAGTAGAAAATGATTTTTATTCTACTTTAAACACTTTAAAACTTTCACATTTTTTAAATTCTGTTTGGCACTTTGTTATATAATACAAACCCCACATTTATTACACTTTTCTTAAAAAGTGATGTATTACAGATTTGAACATGACAATCACATTTTTCCTCATGTTACCACCACAAATATTTAAATTTTGTGTCATATTACCATTATGTTAACGTAATGCAACACCTCAAAGATCACTGTGAGAATTTTACAGTCCATAAAAGTTTGTCTACATGACTCTTGTTTGTCAACACCGCTAATTATTTGACATACCCTTGTTTACATTCAAAGTACCTTTATTCTCTCTCTCTCTCTCTCTCTCTCCACCCTAAAAAATCATTCCATACCTCAATAGTGATTTAAACTTTGAAAATAAATACTTCTTAATATAAATGTACTTAAAACACCTCTTAATGATTTAATAATGTAAGATACCTTACTCAAGTTAAGCATATGGATGTTGCATTTTAAATGCTCTGTAATGTTAATCCCTAAGAATCTCAGTTATGATGTATAAGCAATTTCTGATTTATTAAAGACTATATGTAGCCCAACTACAGGTCTAACTTTAAAAAAAGGAAAATAACATTGCCATTGTCTTTTCGCTATTTATGAAAAGATTATTATTTTAAAATCATACTTCTGTTTCATAACCCTATTCAAAAGAAAAGATTACCACATTTTTGCTTCTTGCTGGACTTGTTTGACCACACACATGTAGCGACCTGGACTCGGGGATCCTGAGTTCCGTCCCCGAGTATGGCAACTGAAGGACAGCGAGCTCTGTCATTTAAAAGCAAAAGCTCAAGACAATCTCTTCTATTGTTCTGATGATTAACTTTAATATTTGTGGTGAATAATGAATATTACAATAAAATAATCCGTATGAAGGTGAGCAAAGAAGAACCATTATTTTCTAGCTCACTGTTCTTCTAGAGAGATGTGGTCTGGGTCACTGATGCTGAAAGTATCCCCTGAGTTGGCAGACATCAGAACTGATATACTGAAAGGTTTGCTGTGTATCCCTGCACATCGCACAGCCCTCTCCTGCCCTTGCCTTGTACAAAAAAACATGAGGGCCACAAAACATTTCCCAGGTTCTGCTAAACTAAACATATGTTTGAATGTGTTGCATGCCTGCTGTCTGGGGTGTGTAACTTGTGGTCAGTGAGCCTCCAAGAGCCCCTGTATGCTACACCTCCCCCCTCTAGAGAGATCGGCCAACAAGGAGATTTACTGGACCATGCTGCGCTGCTGGTTTTTACCTACTGCGGGTTTGAGATTAACTGGAAATGGCGTATGTGGGGTATGTTCAGTCACCTCACCTTCATCCCGTACTGTTTTGTCGACATTAATTTTTAAACCAAGGTTCACCTCTCTCCTGCATCCCTCTCACCACTGGAGGAACAAATGGCATTCACAACTCTCAGCCCAAACACAGTAGTGTTATGTTCATTTTCATCACAAATGTAACATCTCATACACTATGGAAATCCTGCCCAAGAGTACCATCAACAACAAACAATAACTCCGTGGCCTTAGTCCGCACGCGAACTATATCGACAGAGCGGCCGCCGCCGGTCAGCGAAGTTAGTGCCAACTTTTGCGGATAGAGGGGTGTCACGTGGTTAGCGCAACGGTTCCCCACAGCCATTAATCTCTGTTTTCTAGACCTGGAGCCGCTACTTTTTTCATTCAAGTAGCTCCTCAATTGACCTCACGAGGCTCACGAGGCTGAGTGGGCCCCGTTCCAGACCCACTACTACTCAGAAAATC
>Ga0136643_10002909_pt1 | contig 22663 bp, 11 predicted proteins | sample TergutLab28metaG_FD_96883 | JGI IMG/M metagenome (GOLD analysis project Ga0136643, IMG submission 96883) | Labiotermes labralis P1 segment gut microbial communities from Petit-Saut dam, French Guiana - Lab288 P1 (version 3) (version 3) | ecosystem: Host-associated > Arthropoda: Insects >... | reverse complement strand
TTATATTACAGGCATGCTACCACAATACTGAACTTGAATAGTGAAATTAATATGACTTTTAATAGTGTAACTTTAGCAAGGATGATGTAGCTCCCTGATGATGGTACTAGGACAGAAACATGTTGGAGCGTTTTTTAATGTTTTAATGTATAAATTTTTATATGTGCAGTGGTTGGTAAAATATTTGAGTGACTTGACAACATGCACGGTATAACAACGAAAATAGAAAAAAGTGTGTCATATTTTATTAGCAAGCAATGATGATGTTGAGCCCAGACATTAGCAAAACCTTTTAAATGGCAAGGTGCATTAGTGTGTTGGTCAACAGAAGTTGTGAAGAGTTGCTGCCTGCAGTACGTGATACTCTATTCTGTTGTGAATCCATAGTGAATGCCTGAGTAATTCGTGAAGTGTTGTACAGTCAATATGGATGCAGCTGCATTTCATTCGTATTGTGTGTACATCACATGAAGTGAATGAATACTTTATTTGACTGGCTTTTTTTGTGGTGACTCTCAGCTGCAGTATCCAGGTTTTAGATTTACATACATCCCTGTTGCAACTTTCTGCTGTATATGCAAAAATAAGCAAATGATAAGATTTTATATTATGACCTGAATTCTTTCAATTAAAAGTTATGTTTCAACATACGCACGCACGCATGCACATCCACACACACATTCACTGATGTCAAGGATGCATTAGAAGCAGCCATCTATTGAACAGTATTTTACTGATATAAGAATTACCTTGTTTTCTTATCCATGTACTGTATTCTTTTAGCAGAATTACAGTGAACATCATTCTCATACAGTCATATGTAACTATTTGATACTACTTTTACTATACTTAAGTCCTTGGTAATTGATCAGATGTACCCAAACATGCTGCAGATATATTAAAGGTAGTTTGGTAGTAAAAACAGCAGTGAACATGGTTGATTTTATTCTTGTATGGCTAACTAAACACAAACACGAGTGTAGAGTATGCGGGCCTATAGTATGTTACCATCCAGAAAGAGATAATGCAACTTTTATTTACTAGAGTTCATTTTATCTCAAGTGTTGGAACCTGTTGACCTGATGAATCTTGTGTACAGTCTTCATTGCAGTATCATAAATACCTGTGACCATAACATTAAATAAGGGTAACATTTTCTAAACACATCCAAGATCAAGCAAAATTCTGAACTTTGCCTACCTTCAGGACAAGTAACCCACACTCATAAATTTCACAATCTGAAGAGTGAATGAAAAAACATTTCCCAGTTCACATTTCCCATAGCACAATTGTGGGAAGCCTACATATTATATTCCACCTTCAAACAATGCATATATCTACTTCAGGTGATATAATTTAATCACACAAAGGTTAAAATAAAAATCACAACACACGATATTTTTCGAAACGTCATATTTATAAACACACTGAAACTAACTTACAAATCTCCAGTTTATCAAGTGAAAGCAATAGAGTAAACCATGAAGAAAGGTAAAAACATAAATTCTGCCCTTACAATACACACACAGCTTATAACACAAAAAACAGCTGTGCTTTGAAAATTTCAGTGCATATTGCTTGGAACCCTAATATTGAAAATAAATAGTAAATAAATATATAATTTAACAAAAATATACAAGTACTAAGAATTTAACCACTCCTTTATATCATATACAGAATTGACCAGAACTAGTGCAGTTGGAAAGTCTGCATGAAGTCACCGTTTCCAGTTCCCTTTCATCATTGTAATAGGAAAAGCTACATGACAGACCCAAATATCCAGACAGCTGTCTTATACAGGTGTGCTAAATAACTATTACACATGCTTTTTATGATGAAATCAATTTTTCTTCTCCTTCATTCCTTTTATTGTATCAGAAACTGTCACTGCAAGTTGAGCAAAATATTTTTCTAGGAGACCATGATGTTTCATGCCAGGCAATAAAACAGCAGTAGTCACTGGAACAAATAATAAAAGGCTCATCTGTAAAACACATAGCATTCCCAATACAGAAATGTGAATGTGTTCAGAAACCAGCTAATACTTTCAGTTCTCCAGGATTAAGTGCCTTAGGAAGACAAATTATGAAAGCAAAATGACAGAGCACAATCCCAACTAAGTGATTATTTGGTTACTTCAAAACATTACTTCAGTCGCAAAGGATATATAATAACAAACAGGTGTGGAGGTTATACAAATGTCAAATAGGCAGAGATTTGGAAGCAGTAAAGGCTTATTTTAAGGCATTATCCTCTTAGTGTTCACCATCAAAGACTGATAAAACCCATAATACTGAAGCAACATTGCCGAGTTCCTTCCCAAACTAAAATCTAGAGCACTACACAAACCAACTAGTTGATATCAGCTCAATGATGCATCTGAAAGCACTACATGTATCAACAGATAAGTTTCAATTACTGCCTTTGTGATCTTTTCACAAAACTTAATGCACACATCTTATATTCTGGAACATCAACATCCAACATGTGTTAAAAACATACCAACTTAAGAACCCTTCACTTGTGCCACTTGAGAACATTAGTACAATAAGAAACACAACATGCAAGGACACATCTACACTCCTTTATGAACTGGCATATTACTAAGCTCATTTTATTTGTAACACTATTCTGCATTTCATCATTCCTTTTTCTGTGTTGTTACTAAGCAACCAACACAGACCAGCGAAAGATCACGCTGCTTACATCTGTAAGCCGTGAATCCCAAAACCCGAGGACATTTTTTCTTCCTTACATGCTTTCAGCACAAGTTTTTAGACGTTTAGCGCTTTGCTTTTCCATGGCTGTGAAGTGTTTCTGGTGTGGCTGCACTGCACAGGCACCTTCACTTGCACCCTACACCTTACATAACAAAATGTTTTTACTGAGATGCTTTGGTGTATTTTGCACTGGTGTTACCTGTCCTTATGTGACTTAGTCACTGGGAATAAAACCACGTATTATTGGTATATCAGACCAAAACTGAACCACTTCCACTACTTCATACATGTGTGCCCAATTCTGTGACTCACTCTTTTGATGTGCTAAAATTATATCTCCCTATGCTCCTTTTAAAATTCACAACAGATTTTGAAGATCGAATGTCAGTGTTGACTCTGTCCTTTCCAGCTTCTCTGGCAACCAAAATAATAAGCTCTGAATCAAATCTTTTATGTGGGCTACTGACTTAACAGTTCCAGTCTTGGGCCAGAACAAAATATCCTGCAGTTTTGATTGTTTTCTTCAATCCATCCCACCATATGCCAAGATGGTGTCTCAAAATAAGCCACAACTGCTTCCTTCCACAACCTTTCTCACTATTCACCTACCAGCTTACCATGCAAACATACACAGTCTGGGAACTGAAAGTGTTATAAAATAAAACATTTTCTCTTCATATAATTATATTCCAAATTTTTCTTTCAGGAATTAATATGGCGAGGGTCAGCGAGCAGAAAAGGAAAGAAAAAAAAAAACCAAAACACTGCAATCAAATACAGACAGGTGAAGGAAGAAAACTGAAAATGTGTACAGTTCGATAATGCAATGGTGAACATGTATTCCATGAACTTCTGACTAGCAACTTGGATCATAAATGCATGAAGAGTGTACTGTGCACATTAACAAAAAATATGTAGTAAACAGCAAACTACATGAAATGAGTAAAATGTTCAGATTCCTTCAGACCACATTATAAGCAAATTCTACTGTATAAATAATTTTCATTTTCATACTTGGTAAAGGTGGATATAAGCAATTATACATGAAAATGTATCTGAATAATGGCTAATAAACACAGTTATACTTACCTGTGAGATATGTAAGAAGCAGATTATTAACCATATTTCCCAGCCAAGCAAGAAACAGGAGACTTGAAACAACTGTTAAATAATACTGAAAAGAATAATATACTCACAAATTAACTGGGTATTACTAAACAACACACCGAAATAGCAAACAAACAAAACGGAATGATATACAGGGTACTTCTAATCATGTCCCTGAGCATGGCAGCTGTCACAGGAGCTTTATCACACAGAAAGTCTGCATCCACCAGGAATTCAGTCCCTGCAGTTCAAAAAACCTTATTTCCTATAAGACATTAAAAGTGGTAAAATTCAGCCTCTAAGCAAACCTTACACCTTCTCAATATACTTACTGCCACACCCCAGAGCTCATCTTGAAATATTAGCACTTTAACACAATGTCTTTGTAGTTTATTTCTGGCCAGCAATGAAGCTGTCACTGCAGATTTTTCCAGCATTCTGTATACTTTTCTTTTATCAGACAATGCCAACACAGGAGCATTCTTTACAAAACTTTCAGCAACATTTTTTCCCCTCATGCACACTCTGCAAATGTACTGCAAATGAACACTCACTCGGCAATTCAGAAGAATATATTTCCCACACAGGCACTGTCCACCTGACAGCCTACCTCAAGTTTCAGCACTGATAAGAGGAAGATCCTGTGGACTCAGTTCCTTACACCAGCAGAACTTATATTTCCCACACTCTGAGAATGATTAGAGGTACTCTCTGTATATTTTAGTTTGGAGTACGAACTTAACACTCTTTCACGTGTATATGCACATAACATGCCACCATCTTAAGAGTTTCCAGCAAATCATTACACCACTCTCTGGCAGCAGCAATGCAAGATTCTTGAATTTTACACAGAAGTTGTAGACATAGATTTTGGGTTACAAAAAGTATGTAAATTATGCGCTCATCTCAGACACCACTTACCATACCTCCAAATATAATAAAATATATTCAAACATGGGTGCTGCAGACAAGTCTGTTATAATAACTAAGTTATTGTGTCTTAATAAGAATATCCATCAAAGAGTACAAAAAGACTGTGTTTGATAAAACTGACTTCATGGTACTAAATATCTGTTCACTACACTCAAGGCAGGAAAATAAATTGCTACCAACCATTTTTGGTCTTGAATGCCTCATGTCATAGAACACAGCCCATTTGTAAGCTGCTTGAGTCTGGGCATTTGCCAGCTCACGACAGATCTCTTCTAATTTTCGTTCCTTGATACCGGTCCAATTTTCTGGATGGCAGACGCTGGCTGTAAGGGTTGGTACCAAATAATCCACTAGTGTTGCTATCAGTCCAATCACAGAAACAGTCGTAAGAACTGATGGACCCAGGTACCAGAACAATCTGAGGAAAATACACACTGTAAAATAAACTTACTTTCCTACCTACAGTTCTTCCAAAACTTTCATATGAACACACAGTACACATGAACATATTAACAGTGAAAATAATAAACAGGGAAATATTATAATCAAAATAAGCAGTAAGATCTAAATGCATTTATGCACATTGCTGTCCCTCCGCTTGATTCCATGAGCATTTACTGTCAGTAAGCCCTATTACTTATGCAGGCAACCGAGCTTCTTCGGAAGCTTGGCCACCTAATCTCACGAAGTTGCAGCTCAGGTGTGCATATCAGCTTGCCTATAGATGCTGATGATAAAGACAGAGTGTGGGCAGTTTAATTCAACGTTATAAGGAAGCATGGCAATACTAGAAAGTATAAAGTATCAACTGTTGAGCCTAAAAAATTGTGATACTGATCCCATGCAATGGAAAAGGAGATCAGGACACAAAGGATTGCTTGATATAAACGCAACGCTACAGAAAATTGGAGGGAACATCCAAGACCAAAACAGCAACAGTAAGAAACAAACAATGGCACAGCACAACATTTCACAAAAGCAAGTCTAGACATAATACCCATTTGACTCTCCCTGTGAGATACAAAAATCACTGTGTAACATGAAGCAGTGTTACAATCACTCCTGGTAGTAATGTATTTGAGTATTGTGGCAACCATTATCCTGAGTCTGATCCCAACCATCACACTGATCTTGTAATTAAAATAATGAAAACTTTCAATATAAATGTTTGAAGATGAAAACTGCTTCCATTATACTTCTGACAACATACAACTTTCAACACAGTATTGGTATAAAAAGTCTAGGGTCTCAGCTGTAAAACTCAGGCATCATATCACATCAACATTATGGCTAGTATTTTGCCACCGACTACAGCTATGTCACTGCCTGTCTTTCCCTCCTTTTTTACACAGGCCACCACAGATGACAGTGTATAAATTCACTCTGCAAGCTGCAAAGTCATAAATTCTAGTAAAAGGTTCATAAACTGCAAAGATATTAATTATATTTTATACTACCCTTGTAATATTTTACATATATCACACATTAACAAGACAGGCAATGTGCACATAATGTTAACATTGTTTTGAATTTGTGTAACCACTGCTGCTGTCAACAATATGAATACTCAAAAAACATTTCCACCAAAATGCAACAATGGGTTCCCTTTGTATGTTATTGCACATGGTTCTGTCAATAAAATAAACCTGCTAATTCTTTCCATGAAAATGCAACAATAGGTTCCCCCTGTTGTTTGTCCAAAAACAAAGCATCTGATAGTGCTGTAACAATACAGATGTACGTATACCCTCACACAAAATGGCCGATAATTTTGTCCAATTTCAACAATATAAGGATTTTCTTGCCAGATTTCCAAAATCGAGACACAGGTGACATCTTGAAAAGAAACATTTAAAGTTCATAAAATAAAGGACATTAGTTCCTCATTAATAACAATACATAAGTTTCAATTATGATATTAGACAAACAACCACTGGGGGGCAGATTAATAAGACAGGATACACAAGAGTGAAATGGGGAAAAACGTATACACAGGTATAAAATGTATTGTTATATGAATGTAAATATTGCTCACAGAATTTAACAATACACACACTAGAAATATCAATTTGCTCACAGAAAAAATGTTGTGGTGATGCCAACTAACAAGCCAGGATACCAACTCTTTTCCCACAAAAGAACTGAATTTAATGGCAGTATCACTTCACGCCATCCTTCCAGTTCTCGTTTCAGCTGCTTTACTCGTTTATCCTGAAATAATTAAGGCTCCATTACAATGGCATGTAACTGGAAATAAAACTCAAGTAAAGCACAATAAATGTAATAAGAGAAAATGCATAAATGAGAAGCATATGCAGCATGTCTCAGGTCTTGGTTATCGCTGTAGGAAAACTCATATGACAAAGACACAAAATAGTAATGACTATAATGCATACACTGGTGGTATCATGTTAAACACAGCAGAATACATAGTGCACAGTTTTCCTTAAGCAAAGCGGTTATTCAGCTGACAAGAAATTTCTTGCTTTTGTGGACCCCTACACACATCATCACCAGATAACAAAATGATGGATCCTGACTATATCCAAATATACGTATAATCTTGCTTTAAGAAAAATTCTGCCAGAAAAAATCAACACCTATGTGGTCTATGAAACCACACACATTCATTTTCCTGACACATTATACATTCACATTTCCTTGCTCAAAATCCACCCTGTACATTATTGTGCATAGCCAGTTGCATCACACAGACCCTAGCAAGAAAGATGTGACAGATGTCGGAGTACTGTAAACACACTCAACAGTACCCTCACACATCCTGTAACACACCAAGTGACACACAAGACTTACATATACATACAATAATATACACATGTTAATCAATATGGATATACAGCCTGCTAACTAATTTTAGTCAGTCACTTCCTTGTAATTTAAATTCTTCAACAAAGTATAAGGAGTGAGTCATAAGAAACTATCAATCTCATTCTTAACTGTTTAAATGTGACTGGACAGGTGTTTAATATGTACGAGAGGCTCATTATATACTCTTATCCCAGTACTGTTAACTCCCTTCTGATGTAATGCCAGATTAACTATTGGTCTGGGAAAATCATGTCTGTGCCTCATGTTGACTGCATTAACCTCTAAGTATACTCCAAAATTTCTTAGGTTCTCTCTATTAGTGCCAGTATACAGTCAAACCCCAATAAAGCACCTCTTGCTTACCACAATTTGTGGTGGTACAGGGACAACAGTAAATCAAAATATTGCATAACATGGAATTTCTGTTTACATTCTGTAATGGATGCTCAATGAATGGTTCAGTATCAGGTTTTGACTCTGTATTCTCTGGCTAAAGAAGTATATGGAACTCAACAACCAATAATCTACACTGTCCTCCTTTCTAAGCATGTGCCATGATTCTGATAACTTTCTTTGGCAGTGGGAATATCTCATAACTGTAGTAATTGTTATGCAAGAATATGTCATAATTGAATGGTGATGTGGAAAATAGTTTCCACCATCTAGAAAAACGAGTAACCTTATAACAAAATATGTCACATAGTTTTGGCACTTCCCAGTTTGACCGATTATCAACATTAAGGCCCAATAACTTTGTTGCTTCCTATACATTCTGATCAAAATAGCTTATGTGCATGTTACTAAGCGATAAGTAACAAAATTCAAGCATGTTTTGTCATAGTTCAAAGTAAGCTTGAGGCTTTGAAACATTTGTTCGTGACTGTAAAAGCATTATTTGATAATTCGTAAGCGAAGTTGCATGTGATTCGGGGTTAATTATAGGGGTATCAACCACAACGAGAATAACCTTCAGCGTTGTAGCAGCTTCGTTTACTTAGCGACAATGGTCAGCTGCAGACTAATCTTCAACGACATGGTTTACAATAGACATCAGCTTGTATCAATGACTTCTACATAAACGTTTCGAGATACTAAAGATTACGCCCACACTGATGCCATCAGATCACTACATGCGCCTTTACCAGTGAATAGTTACCAAGGCTATGAAAATATTCAATGTCGCAAAAGATTAACAATAAAGTCGGACCAATTAAAATGTAACACAAGAATGTTCTGTAAATTCATGGACGCACTTTTCCCGCAGTAACTTCAAGTTGCAGGTTTTGAGTATTACGAACACAAAATGATACTCGTTACAAGGAAACTTGCCTGTTCACTGGCCATTATGTTATCTGCGGCCATTCTACTTCAAATATTGAGATAACAAATATAATCTTTACTAGTTTAAGAAAAATAGTTATTAAGCCCTCCTTCGCTTTATAACGAAACAATCAACGAACAACTGTCATTTCCCTAACCGACATCTTTTTTCAGACTGTAATCCACGCATCCAGGGTACACGTTAAACGCATTTCGATAGAAGTTAAGATGTTGAATACAGAGTATGATATTCCCAAACCCTATTGTATTTCTGGACTTTTGAGGTAAATAATTAAATCATTTTCGTTTGTAAATGATTTGCATCTTTTCGTTTATTATGGTCTTCGGGAGAAAGTTCCGTTTGGGGTAGAGATTATGTATTCTTATTTGTGATTGGTCATAATTTGAAATGTTGCTTTATTGCGAGCAGGAGCAATAGCAGCAAGTGTAGTGTTGTGACGTTAAAGATTTTTATGATTTTATATAAAGGATAGTTGTGAAAAGTCTATAATTTCTGTTGTTTACCCATATTACATATAATAATATGGCAGCAATGAATTCGGTGAGAATTGATGAAAATATCAAGTGTTCACGCCTTAATTTTCGGTTATCAGTTTGCAAACCGTTGCCTTAAACGACTTGTGTTACAGGACCTTGATAGTATATTTAGGAAACATAATAAATATTCATAGTAAAACTTAAGATTTATATTTCAACCCTTTTCAGATGTCGAACGTGGAAAACCTATCGCCACAAATTATCCGGAGAGTAGTGAAGGAGATGAATGACTTGGTAAATGATCCACCAGAAGGTATCAAAGTAAACATCAATGATGAAGACATTACAGACATCCAGGCCTATATTGAAGGACCAGGTAGTACAGTGTTGTCTTATTTTATGTGGGATTAGAGTATATTTTACGACATTGCTTTATGCACGGCCGCATACTTGTCTACAACTTTTTTTATATACCACCCAGAATGAAACCTCTCTATACTTGTGCTTCCGTTTCTTATATTAATTATGTCCGAATCAGACGTAAATTACAAACGATATATTTACAATTATAAATATATTACGTATAGTTTTTTTATGTACCAATTAACTGTAATGAACGGTATATACAAGAAGTAAAAACATGATTCCTTGGCCAACAAATTTGTAGCTGCTGAAGATGGAAGATTACTTTAAATCTCATTTTATCAAAATTACGCACAACATATTTTGCTGAATGGTTTCTCATGTTTGTAGCTAGTAAAAACCCTTAAAAACAGTGTACTTCTCATATTAGGCAATTAAGATAAATTCTTTTACATCACTATCTCCCACATTGCCTTACCCACAGTGGAGAAATTGTTAAATTATATTCCAGAAGTTGTGTTTTGTATCAAAGTATTCCATTTACATATTACACTTTCTGTGGTTCACATTTGTTTTAAACATTTTTGTTTCAGCGGGTACACCATATGCAGGGGGAGTTTTTCGAGTTAAACTTGCCCTTGGGAAAGATTTTCCACAAACACCGCCAAAAGCGTTTTTTCTCACAAAGATTTTCCATCCAAATGTAGCAAAGAATGGAGAAATCTGTGTCAATACACTGAAAAAGGATTGGAAACCTGATCTAGGCATCAAACATATACTTTTGGTATGTATAAATTGTTATAGGTACATGGTTTGAATAGGGTATACCAGCAGACAAAATCTGTTTAGATTATGTACAATAGCAAGGTAGGTATTATGTTTAATGACCAATTATTTAGCATCTAACTGCAAACTGTTGAAATCTATTGGAATGTGTGGAAATAATGTGTAAAATGTATCAGTTAATTAGATTACAGTATGGTAGCCATGTGCATTAGTTCCTAAATATATGATGTAATGATTTGTATCTTTTTATGAACATGTTTATGCTAGAGACATTGCTGTGTAATATGTGTGTTTTGACTGTAGAAGCAACGACCCATCTATTTATACATTCATCTCAGTGGATGGAGAACAAATATTAAAAGCTTTATACAGGACAGCCAGCAGTCAGAGAATATTGGAGTTATCTGACTCCCAAATACCAGGACCACTCTGCCAGTGCACTGTGCTAGATCATGAAAGGATGTCATAAAGGAGTGTAAAGTAGTAAGACTGGTCATTAATGATTGTGGCATATTTTAATGTGGTAGTGAAACTGGGTTTAAATTACTGTTTTGGCTTCAGCAACTATCTATCATACCACATGATGTTATAACTCTGAATTCACATGGTGTAATGTGTGTGAACAACATGGCTTTGGCTAGTATTTTTATCATTTCAGCTTGAAGCACACAGAATATTTTGTTACGTTTTATTTGTGTTTTTGTAATTTGCATTTAAACCATATATTTCACTGTTACAGACTGTTAAATGTTTGCTCATTGTACCGAATGCAGAATCGGCACTAAATGAAGAAGCTGGAAAATTGCTACTGGAACAGTATGAATGCTACTCTCAAAGAGCAAAAATGATGACAGAAATTCATGCATTGGTAAGGGAATATGAACCTCTTCCTTAGAATGCATGATTTGTTTGTATTGTTTATATTGAACATTCTAGGAGACTCTAGAAACAAAGTCAAGGTCCTCTCTGTGGAACTGCTTACCTCACAAACATTAGATGTTGTAAAAGGCGTATTGAAATTTTTCTCACGTAACGAATTTCTCAGCCCCTGAATTTTTTTATTGCTGTTGAGGGTGGTGGCAACAGTTTTTAGTGTCTTAATATGTCACTTTTGCTTTTTAGTCTTCAAAAGTGCCAAAGGCAGGACTAGAAGTAGCAGCATCATCAGCAGATGGCCCCATGGCAAAGAAACATGCAGGAGACAAGAAGGTAACAGCAGATAAAGAGAAGAAGAAGTTGCTGAAGGATAAAAAGAGAACATTGAAAAGGTTATGAAATTGAAATTTGGACTCCTGATCTCATCTTTCCTTACTGTAACTTGTAGGAAAGATAGAGGATCAGACTAGGAAATATTTTTTTTATGTGTACATATTTTTAAAGAGAGAAGGGCACTGAATTTGATTTAGATGGCAACACTTGAAGTAACAACATTTAACATGCAGCTTACTGTCAGAATTATTTCTAAGTGGTACACGTTAGAAAACGACATAAATTACTGTTATTTCAATATAAATATGGCTTGAGACCATTGAAGTTGGTTTCAAGTGCAAGGTGTGTATTTATTGGCTTAGATATGTCCTTGTCTGAAATTTATTTTTTGTTATTATTTATTTGATGAAACATTGAAGCACTTTTTATGTATATTGCGACCCTAATGTTAATATGTTAATTAATCTACTCTAAATTTAGATTTTGTACATGTGTGGAGAGTTTAAACTACAGACACCTCAGACTACAAATATTTCCATTCTTGAGGTAACTTATCCTTCTGATAGGCATTCTTTACGCTGTAGATATGTTTCTTTACTTTTGTTAAGTGGCCCATAGTGTATGAGTGTCTCATAAATACATGCTGTAAACTCAAAGTTTTGGGTCTTGCTTTTTCCCTATTGAAAAGGACAGAGGCCTTGGTTAGTGTAATTAATTAACATGCAGAGAAAAGAGGACAGTTACATTTTTTTACATGTGAAACTGCATCAATTTGTAATGACCTGAAAACTGAACTTTTCATATATTTGTGAGGAGTGCCAGCTCATACATTTGTCAGAAGTCCATTTGACGTAAGTGTCAAGAGCTCGGTGTAATATGGTTTGCCCTCTTCCCTCCATTCTTCAGGTTGGCGCTTTACCTTCACATCTCTGTTGATTATGATTGTAAGGTAGAATGTGGACGTGTGAATGCTTGTGTGTTGTGCTAGTATAGTATAAATTGTGTTATTTATATTGTCCATTAAAGGCGTTTTAGATAAATTTTGATCTCTTTAATTTTGATTAATATGTATCATTTAAGGTTCTTATTTTATCTGGCAAGTATGATTTTATCACTTTCCACCACTACTACTCCATTGTGTGTGTGTGTGTGTGTGTGTGTGTGTGTGTGAGAGAGAGAGAGAGAGCATCAGCTTAGTGAGCTACATTAATGTGATAAATGAATTGACAGGAGTAGAAGCTGATATTTGTCAGATAAAGTAATGACCCTGTACTTGTTCTGTCTTTTCCCACCTGTACAAATCACATGGGGAGGTCAGTAAATATCATTATGCTAAGTTGTGGACAATGTTGACAAAATACCTCATGTACAACAATGCATTAGGATTTATAATAGCTTAAAGTTTCATAAGCTGTTACTTCCCTTGGTATTGCCCTTGCAGTACAAAACCAAATTTTCATTTTCTTGTTCCCCAGCTAGACAAGGTGCAAAAGTACATCTTTAGATAGATCAAAACTATTATGAAGCAATTTCTTTCAGATTCTCATCACTCATAGCCAATACAGTTTGAAACTGGTTTTAAACCTGAGTCATAAAGGGATGTCTTTGGGTCCAAAGTTTAAGCAAATACAATAGAACCTCATTAGAACAATGTATGAAATTCCTAATTTACTTATATAATGAAAATGTTGGTTGTGCATGGGCAACTGTAATGGACAGTACACAAGCCTGCACCTTACACATTAATGAATTATAACACATATGCAGCTGTCTTCCGGTGAATTTTCAAGTGGCATAGGACATGTGCAGTGGAATTAGCATTTGTAAGTGCACATTTCTTGTGCAGGAAAATAACATGAGTTGTGACAGAAGGTTCAGAAAAGAGAATGTCAAATGACTGTACTGTGGGCATAATGAAGGGAACCACGAAAAGCAACTTTACCTTCTGGTGAATTGTCACAAGTACCTCTGCCCATTCCTTCCAGGAGAAGAAAAACAGTAGAAATAGCTGCTATCTAGGAAACCCTGAAGGAAAGCTTAGGAACAAAATTTGTAAAGTAAAACATATTATGCTGATTAGGGGTTCTCATCATTGTTCGGTGTGCTTTAGTATTGCAAGATGTATATATACTGTATGTATAGTGGTTAGTAACAGTTAGAAATTTGAACCAATTTCAGTAAGTTAAAAAACTGTTACATAAAATACATCTATTATGAGGTGAGGTTGGTTTCTGCACAGTTTCAGACATTTGGAAACAGAAGGGTAAATAATGTTACAGAAATAGGAAAAAACTGATTTTACACTAGAAATGCACAAATCATACAAATTCATTTGTATGTAATTTCTGATGTGCATTTTATTTATAGCAAAATAATGGCTGCATTGATGGGAAAGAGTATGTGGTGAACATCACTTTAAAGTGCTGATTTTTGTTAACTGGTAATTGTAAATGCAACTTCATGAAGGGCAACTTACAATTCTTCAAGGGATGGTAAAGAATTAATACTGCTGGTACAAGACGTAAAAGCAATCCCATTACAGGCCCTGAGGGCTCCAGGAGGTTGAGGCTTCCAGATTTCAAGACAGTTGGCACATGAAGGTGGTAAGGTTGTCAGCCTTACACACCAGCTGCCTTTACTCCCCAGGAAATATTCCTGGTACTCATTTCTGTTAGGGTCTGAGTCGACCCCAGGGCCATAGTGTGGCTGGAAGGATTATGTCAATGAAAAATTCTAATGACACCATCAGGAATTGAACCCACGACCTTCTGGTTTGTAGCGCACTGTCTCAACCAACTGCACCACCATGTTCCCCAGGTACAAGATGTGGCTATTAAATAGTTAAAAAAAGGTGCTTTACTTAGAAAATCTGCCTCTACTCTCCTTTTTTGCATTTGTGGCCTGTTACACAGAGAATTTTATTGTCCACCTTACTAAGGAAATTATTACATTGATGTAATATCCACCAGCAGCTACACACTGCTCTGCATGAGACTGTCAGGCCTTGAAGCAGCCTCTGACATGTTGATTTTCTGCACTTTACAAATTAAAATTATTGAGCCAAAGAGAAGGAAAATCAATAAATAATTTTGTTTTATTTTTTAAGTTCATAATTTCTGTTAGGGGTGACCATTGTGATTACTCACACTATGTTCAAGAAAATCCAGCTAAGCCACTGCTTCTCCATACAGCGCATGTAACAGAATGAAGGTTTAGGCATTTTTCTTCAATTTTACGAGAAATCACTGTATGCTCATTTCTCATTTGTTTTAGTGAAGTATGATTGCAGCAAGTTAAGAAAACTGTTTATAAAAATATTTTATTGTTGACACTGTCAACATAACAGCTTGGTTTAGCATATGAATGGGAGAAGGTTCAGTGGTCATTAGTACATACTTATTTCGGTGATCAATGGTCATGGATAGGGGCTGCACATGCAGTCTCATTATTAAATAACCACACCTTCTATGTAACATCAAAATAATTTGAAAATTTGCCTTGTCTATTTAAGACATGATAACACAGCAGAAATGTTTAAATAAATGACTATACAATGCCCAGGGCATAGGAATCTGGTTATTGTAATAATTATAGTAGGTTGCTGTCAGTTATCATCATAATCGCATTACAGGTGCAGTACATCAAGTTTCCAAACCTAAATGCAATGCTTTTGGCACAACTAAACATGTTGTCATACTGCAGAATAATTTCGCTATAAAACTTCAGGGAGAATTAGTAAACGTGAAGATCCTGGAACATAAGCCGTTTTAGACTTCTTAAATATCTCTAATGCTGATGTGTTGCTTGGTTATCACATGCCATAGCAGGTACATTCCCTTAATGCTGCCTTAGATACATGACTTTGGCACACCAATGACTGTGATGACATTGAGGTAAATGGTTTGTAGTGGACACAGATAACCTCATGGCAATGAATAAGAAATGGGATGTGAACTTGATCAACGTGGCTCAGGATAGGACCAAGTTATGGACTTCTGTGACCATAGAACATATAGCTCCAGTTCCATAAAATATAGGATTTCTTTACCAAATGAGTGACCACAAAAGTGTTAGTTGTCCCCACTTGAAAGAACATGCTGAAAGAATGAGCCATGAACGGAACCCAAGCAATAAGTAGAGTACATTTGGAAAACCTTTAGAAACACTGAAAGATTCTGCTTGGTAAACCCAATAATAGATAATAAGAATCAATATCATGAAGGAAAAGGGTGGCCAGTAATGGCAATGATGAACCTAAGAACAAAGATGTGAATAAGATTCTTCTGGATGCAAAACTGAAATAGAAAGGAAAATATTCTGTTGGAATATAGGGGAGCTAGAGGGAAGGAAATCGTTTACAGCATAAACAAAATTATAAATTTTAATAAATAACATTTATGGTCATTGTTACCTTACACAGTAAAATCTGCATTAATCTGTCACTCAATATACAGTAACTGTAATTTTGTCCACCACTGTAAATCGTTTGATTTTCCAATTTCTGCTATTGTGTGATGAACCACATGTTTTGTTACTGTGAAGTCAAAACGATGAGACATTCTAAGTACACAAAATGCCACTTTGGTTTGGCAAAATACAGTTTAAAGGTGGATTAGTTTCTGTTCTTCATTCTTTAATAATAACAAGCACAGTAGCTTTATCACATAGAAATCCTTCATCCACTGGAGCATCCAATTACAGCTGCAATTCTCAGGACACTGCTAAAAGAAATGCACTGTATTTATAGCACAGTGAGAGGGTTATGTTTCATGTATGTCACATGGTATTCAAACATACATACATCACATCCTATAAATGTGCTGCTGGTTATGTCATGAAGTGAGTGCTAGAACCAACACTCTAGGTAACTGAACTTATTGTCATAAACAAAAAAGTTACGTCTAGGAACTAATATCAGTCACAAAACGTACGACTTGAGTATATTTTAGTGCAGTCATGACATGTCATGGGCTGGCATGAAAGAGTTGTAGGGTTGGATTAGGCCCACAGGTTTGCCTTTTCCCACCTCTTGTCTAAACACTCAAAAAATGCTTCGCAGACTTTGTGCCTGAAAATGTTCATGGTTTCTTCCTGTCTAATGACATCTGTTGGAGAGTAACCAACATCTTGATGCTGTAATAAATCATACAATATATGGTTGCAATGTTCCTTTCATATATATCACCTCTCTTTCTTGATCTTTTCTTTGTAATGTGAAATAATGTACTAGATCTATTTCTTTTGTAGAAGTAATACAGTAAAATCTGGGTTATTGTCTTCCTGATTAAGGTTAGGAGAGGGTTTAATAGCTAAGAAATAACTGATTACTTAAAATTTTTGTGTTCCTGTCATACTTTGGTGTCGGAATGTTATAGAATTTGCGCTTATTTACATTATAAGTAAAGATAATGTCATTATGTGTCCTGTAACATCTTCACTTCTCTTTAAATAACTATTCTGATGAATCAGCCAGTTCATTGTGCACATAATTATCCTCAGTGAGACTCATGAGATGGCACTCATAGTTTTATGGATCCATTCAATATTTGAAGTTATTTTATCATACAGTCTGGGACGTTCAGTTCCCGATTTAGAACAGGCTATCCTCCAGTTGCTGACACCAACCAGTGTCCATGTTTTATTGTCTGAAAGCAAACATAGCATTGGACTGCCAGCAAGTTCCTCTTCCTGTCAAGAAAAGAGAACAGAGTAAGTTGTTATTTAATGCTGTATAATTTGTTGCATTACAGTGACTAACATACAGATACTGAAAGTAATGTTTAACTCTCACATTGCAGTCATTTGTCAGATATGGTGGCTCAGTGCAGATGCTGTTTACAGTGGGGATGCTGATGTTTTCACACCTCTCCATTGGACTCAACTTAATCTGTATTCGCTGAAGTTGTTCTCCTGAAACACGAATTCACCACAAACCATGTTTGGCTGTAAGAGTTGACTTAATTACTCCACTGGAATTTTTTATCCTTTTGTCCGTTTAAAATTCTGTATAAAATTACCATACTTGTGTAACTGTTACAAATGAAATGACTTAAAACAATCATAAAATTCCCACACACACACACATATATTATAACACTTCCTGTAAGTGAACTTCTTCTACATTCATTCAGTCACATTTCTCACCCAAACATTCAAATGTCTGAGAGATGTCATAGTGTACAGATGATTGAACTTGATACATTCAAGGTATGTGATAGTTTGAAAATAAATCCCAATCTCACAAAATGAAATAATAAGCAAACAGAATTGCTGAAAATGAAATTTAACATCACAATATTCTAAAAGACTACAGGACCTTCATGGTTATCATAACACTGTTTTGTTCTGCATACTTCTTTTGGAGTGTTATTCACAGTTTAGTCTAAGCATTTTTGTACTGTGTTTGTTCATATCATATAGAGCATACACAATTTAAGCTGTTCATTATTGTAAAATTAAAGACATTTTTGTGACTAATACCACACCATAAAAATGTGTAGTGGAATATGAAACAGAAGATACAGCATTTTAGATCTTGTCATTTGAAGATGAGGGTCTAGCTTAGCTTCTTTTAAGCATGGGAAAATGCCCCTGGTACACATTACATAGCAGGACCCATGGCAGGTCTGGATGTGACAGCAAGGAGATAAATCCCTACCCCTTCTACGGACAACTCTAATTTTCTAGTCAAAAAAAATTCACTGGCTGAGGCTGCTAGGTTTGTCAGTACCAGACAGACTTAATATAGGTACAGGTTAAATTTTCACCTAGAGGCTGCATATCCTGACTGATAGTTTTCATGATTTCTATTCACTCACTCCAAAAAAATGCTAGAACAATACCTTTAAAGAGGTCAAAATCACTTCACAGTCAACCTACAGGTCAGGAGTCAGACAGCAAGTGTTGAAGCATCAGTGCTTTGGACTTCTATTTTGGAGATTTCTAGTTTGAATCCTGGCCATCACACCTACTAAAATGATGGAATTTTTTGGGCTTTTCTTCAAACCCTCTAAGGAAATGATGAAATATTACTGTCATTAGTGACATCACAATTCATGTTCCTTCCACATTCCTACCAATTTATTAATCACTATCCATTTCACCACTCAACACACTATAGTTCACATTACTGACACCATGATTAAATAAATACTTAAATAAAAATTTATTGCCATATAATCCATATATCTGAAAAAATATCATAAAATAAGCCAAGAATCAATCAGTGAGTCTTGAACAGAAAAGCAGGCAAATTATGAAATGCACGACCTTAACAGACGTGTGCCAGTATTACTTACTGTTTCGTGCCCATCCCAATGTGTTGCAATGTGACAGGTTTGTAAGTAAGGCAGCCGATCCTTCTTCAGGAAGGCAGACTGGATGAACAAAATCAGACATAGTAACAGGTTGTTCTAGCTTCACCATAACTACAGTGCTGCCTTCAACAGGTGATTTGACCATCCCAACAACAGCACGTTCTTGATGCCATGGTGAAGACCCGGACAAGCGGATGTTACCCAGGTGTGCCACCCACTGTGCTTTCGGTTGTCTTCAGGAGGGAAGTTTAAACATGACACAATACAGTGAAGTGTAGACAAATGTGCAAGCATGTAAAAGGCCAAAAAACTTACATACTCTACAATAGCACGTATGTGAATTGTGGAATATTATAGTACTAGGATTTAAAACCACTTCTGTCTCCCAGCACTATGATTAATTCACAGTTCTCAGTGTAATTCACAATCTGACAGGATAAATACAATGGGCCAGGATAGAGTGGTCAGTATAGTGACTCACTACTGGCTTTACAGTCCAGGGATCAAATGCCAATGGGGGCGAGATTTTCCACACCCATCCAGACTGGCTCTGAGACCCACCCAGGCTCCCATAAAATGTGTACAAATTCTCTATTCTGGGGGTAAAGCAGTTGGGATGTGGAGTTGACCACCAACCCTGCTACTCCTCATCTGGGCTTTCATGGTCTGTTCTGGGATGAACTTTACCTTCACCTAAAAGGATAATTATATTTATGAACAAGAATATTCTTTATGTGTGTCATATAATATTGTTACTGTCTTTACCATTGTCATTGTTGTCATTGCCATTATCATCATTTTCTTTCATTTTCTGTTGTTGTTTTATGGCTGCTACTAATTTTTCTCCTGTTGTCAGATGCACCATTATAAATATCATTATCATAATTGCCATCACCATCTCTCTTATCACTACCATCACTAGCATATACATGTTATCATGTCTGAGGATATCATCATTATTGTTGTTACCAACACACTTAGCATTAATAGTTTTGCTAATGATGTATATACAGTTCTTGTATACTTGTGTATTTTAAACGCTGTGTCAGTACTGTGGATTGAACTGTTGTGCAAAACATTAATATTAATACTAACACTAATATGTTGCTTTGAGTTATTCCAGTGAAACAAATGATATGTAATAAATTATTGTTTTAGATGCATATTGCATTTTATAGGTAAAAATGTTACACTTATTTTCATATAAAATTTATGGTAAAATTGTAAATGTGACTAAACACACCACAAAGGTATATAGGAACAGCATGTAAAACTCTACTCATTTTAGACTTCGGAGTTTTATGGATGCAAAGGATCACATTCATACTCCATTTCATTACCCCTGTGAAGAGCCTCTACAATACTACTGGCCAGGTACTCCACAGCTGGTCAGAGTGTAGGAACAAATAATAAAACCTGTGCCTTCTTTAGGAAATGAATCCTGATTCTTTGTTGATTTTTGTATCTGACTGAACTATCTCTGATATACACAAGGGTAGGGAGAAATATTTTATAGATTTTGAAATTCTAAAAACAGAATGTATAATGGCTAACACAGACCTGAGTGATGTATTTCTTCTGAGATAGTTCAAGAATTAATTCTTTCTTTCCCATTGACATTAGCAACCTATTTCACATGACAAAACATACCCTTGGAAACATGATGCAGTCGTCAAGAGCCATTCTGCAGACACCAGTGTTGCATCACAAACATGAACACCGTCTTTAAACAGTGCAGCTTGCCAAGGCCAGTCTCCATATGCAGCTACTTTACCTAAACCTTGGATGCCTGCAGTTCCTCGTAGACTTTGGGTGCCACATGCTGCTCTCAGCCAGCACAAATGTGTGAAACAGATAATAAGTACAAACATGTACTAATTTTAAGATTCAAGTCTTCTGGGATGTCATACAATGTCAAAGAATTCTCTTAGTATGGATTGAATCAGAAGAAGAAGGCACCATAGTCCTTCAAAATGTTGGCAGCTCTCTTCCAGTCAACATGGCAGAAGACTTGAATCTTTAACAACACCACTGCAAGAGATCTTAGAAAGGAACTTTACTGTAACATTTTAATTTTGGTACAACAAACAACATACACAGATTCACACTGCATACAAATGTCTCTGTTATACCTGTCATGCTGAACTGTTGATAGTTATTTTCTTACAACAAAACCAACTAGAAACACTAATTTCTCAAATTTATTTTTGGAATAGGTCTCTACATGTTCCGGACAGTATCCCTGTCCACCGTAACCTGTATGACATATACTGGTTGCTGTGTGTACAGTGCTGGACATATGATGGTGGGCAGGGATACTGTCCGAAATATGTATAGTCCTATTCCAAAAATAAATTTGAGAAATTTGTGCTTCTCATTGGTTTTGTTGTAAGAAAATATCATGATGCATGGTCCTCAGAATGTCAAATTTGTTGATAGTTATTTAGCTTGTCAAGAAATTCTGCACTTACAGAACCTGAAATTTCATTGCAATTTTCACAATGACCACTGCTAGATCCTACCATAATGCAAATGAATGCAGTCCACACCCATACAATATTTCTATAATAACCATTGTAATGTGAGCTTGTATCTTCCCATTTATATCTGGTTATTACTGGTGGTTTCTCACACACACACACACACACACACACATATATATGTATGCATATACAACACATTGTCAACACATGTAGGGTTACATTTTTAAAAAAAATGCTGTAAAAGGTGCAACCAGGATGTACTAAGACCCTATGAAATAATGGAATTAGGGAACCAAAGACACCATAAATATTCTTTTGAGTTATTATCAATGTAACATCTGGAGCCAAGATAGTATAGATAGTATAGTGATTGGGCTATGGGTTGGATGGTCCAGGGTTCAAATCCAAACATGGACAAGAGGTTTTACTTTTCTCCACATTGTTCACCCTAGATCTGGAATCCACACAACCTCCTATTCAATAGGCACTAGGAACACTTTTCCGGGGGTAAAGCTGCCGGAACGTGAGGTTGATTTCCATCCAGTGCTGAGGTTAGGAGTGAGGAGCTGTTCTTCCACTACCCTTTATTCCTTCTTGGCATGTATAAGTACAACTTTACCTTTACTTTTAATATAACATCTTTGTTAATTTAACAGTAATGCAGTACACACAGCTTTGGAGGAAAATAGTAGGCTTCATGCTCTGGCAGATTTATTCTCCATTGAAAAAGCTCCAGGTACCAGTGGCATACCCAGGAATTTTGTTTGGGGGGGGTTCAGCAAATTCAGTTGAGGACAGAAGACATAGAGAACGGGGAGCTGGGAGCTGTAGCTCACTAATCAGGGGTTCTGGAAGCAGCTGTAATTTGGTACAAGAAATTTCATTTCATATGGTAAAATTTTCTTAATTTTTGGTACTTTAAGACTATTTGTGATGACAACCAATTTATTATTGCTAATGTAAATCACAGGGTGAAGATTGATAATAGTACCTTCGAGAGGGTGGAAGAGTTTAAATATTTGGGAACAACTTTAACATTTCAAAATTCTATTCGGGAAGAAATAAAGAGTAGACTGAGGTCAGGAAATGCTTGCTATCA
>Ga0136643_10002904_pt1 | contig 22679 bp, 18 predicted proteins | sample TergutLab28metaG_FD_96883 | JGI IMG/M metagenome (GOLD analysis project Ga0136643, IMG submission 96883) | Labiotermes labralis P1 segment gut microbial communities from Petit-Saut dam, French Guiana - Lab288 P1 (version 3) (version 3) | ecosystem: Host-associated > Arthropoda: Insects >... | reverse complement strand
TTCAAGCCATCCCTGTTTACCTGAACCCTCCTAATGGCATACTCTAAAACAAAGTTAAAAAGCATTGGTGATAGAGCGTCTCCTTGTTTCAAACCATTCCTAACAGGGGAACCTGTCAGACACATTCTTGCCTACCCGGACTCTGCTATATGTTTCAGTCAGACTCATCTTTACTCACCTTACAAGTTTCCTAGGGATACCAAACTCAGTGAGAATCTTATATAAGACCTCCCTCGTAACTGAATCATAAGCCTTCTTGAAGTCTATAAAGAGCTGATGGATCCTTAAGCTTATTAATTCTGTTTGGAATAAGAAAGAATTGCCTGAACAGTGGAAAGCGACAATCATTGTACCTATTGATGAGAATCTTGATAAAACAGATTGTAGTAATTATCAAGGCATGTCACTGTTATCAACTACATTCGAAATTTTTATCCAACATTCTTCTCTAAAAATTTACTCCATATGCAGATGAATTTATCTGGCATCAGCAGGATAAAACTACAACAAATGTAGATAATAAATCCTTTGAAAGTGTGGCAAAGTTCAAATATTTCGAAAAAGAATCTTTTTTCTTACAGTTTGTTGTCCAAAAATATGATTAAAATGTACAGAACTATAATTTTGCCTGTTGTTTTGTGTGGGTTTGAAACTTGGTCTCTAACACTGAGGCAGGGACATAGGTTGTGGATGTTCGAGGACAGGATCCTGTGAAAGTTACTGGGGCCTAATGGGAATGGCACAATAAGGGACTGGAGGGTATTGCATAATGAGGAGCTTCATGGTCTGTATTCCTCATAAAATATTATTTGAGTGATCAAATCAAGAAGAATAAGCTGTACAGGGAATGTGGCATGTGTGGGGGAGAAGGAAGCTGCATAGAGTATTTTTAGGAAAACTTGTGGGAAAGAGACTGCTTGGAAGACCTAGGCATAGATGACAGGATAATATGGAAACGGATTTTCAAGAAATGGTGGGGTGGAGGAGGAGGAGGGATAGACTAGAGTAATCTAGAGTAATGTGGCTGAGTATAGGATATGTGGATAGCTGTTGTGGATGTAGTAATAAACCTTTGGGTTCCATAAAATGAGGGGAATTTCTTGACTAACTGATGAACTGGTAGCTGCTTGGACTCTTTTCCATGGAGTCAGCTAATGTGCAATGAACAGTATGTATGGTAGATATGGCACATGTCTACAAGTCAAACGAAATTGTGTCCAATGCCATGTTAAAATAAGGTGAGTTAAAACCATATAATAACTGCTGTACAGTGAACTAAAATATGTTGACTTGTACTCACAGTACATTCGAATAGCAGCAAGAACTGCACTGCCTGCTGTCATATGACCAGTGTGAGTGAAGTAGTGATGTTAGTTGTGAGGCAAAATAATGTCCCTGTCTAACCAAGCAAAATTGTTTGTCTGAAAAAACTGTGATATTCAGTAGATAATATGCATTGACCACTAAGTATAATACATCCCTAATAGCATTAAATATTGTAGGCTGTCAGCAGTTTATATGGAATATTTATTGATTTTGCATAAAAGCTAAAAAATTGTAAATGTACATGGCGCGCACGCACACACACACACACACACACACACACACACACACACACACACACGCGCGTGTGTGTGTGTGTGTGTGTGTGTGTGTAGCTTGGTGGGTGGAAAAAATTTATTGGAGGAATATATGTTTTATATACACACATTTCAAATTAAATTTTTAAGTCCAAGATTAAGGTACAAAAGAAAATATGGCATTTAGTCATGCTGACTGAGACTCCTAGATTGATGACAAATTTTTAACTGAATTGCAAACTGAATTTTTGATTATGTCTTCCTCCAATCATAATTCTGAATATTGTGAAGTTCATGGTAGCACATTTGCCTTGAAACAGTAAGATTTCTATGCACTTCCTCTCTATACCCCTAGCTTTTCTTTTACATTGTTTTCAGTGTTGCACAAGCATAGCCGTAGGTTATGATGTACACCAATAATTCCGCTTACTACAATATACAGAAAATACCTGAGGAATACTGATTGAGAGTGGTGGTAAATGTTTTTGGTGGTATAAACTTCATGCATTATAGTACTATACATGCAATTTGCCAGTTAAACTTTTCATATTTAGAATGTAATAAAAGTGACGTGTTTCCTAGTCGTCTGTTAAACAGTAATCATGATAAGAAAACTTTTCTGAAAGGTTTTTATGGCATTGGAGTAGAGAGCAGACACAGCAGTATGAGAGTGCAAATTTTTCATTTGTTTTCATAACTCAACTGCATATCTGAGAATCAGAGACTGCTGTCTCTGCTGTGTGCCTGAAAATTCATTTGTGTTTGGTGAATTTACTAGAATGTACCTGGTTCTTTTGGCATTAGGTATAAATATAAACTGATGTTTTGTTACTAATGTAATGCAAAGTAATGTGACAATGTTGTCCCTGTGCATGTCATGATGGCATATGGGGGGAGCAGGGATATAGCTTCACCCATTCTTAACCTTGGCACTTAATGGAGGTGAGTGATCAACTCATGCTGCAACCACTTTACTCCTGGTACTTAATAGGAGGCAGGGAAGGTCCCAGAGGCAGTCTTGACATTATGGAGAAGAGTGTCTTACATCTGCAGGAAATTCTGGTCAAAAAACATTAAGCAAACTTCACTTAATGTTCTACATGTTTGATGTTATTAATTAGTGCTTACATGTCATAAGGTTCATCATCCCCATTGTGTTTATAATTAAACTAGATTGGAGTGTATGTACTTGTCTAACACAACTATATGTGTTAGATAAGTACATACACTCCAATCTAGTTTAGTGTTACATGTCTTTTATATTTTAGCTTCCTTTGTTTTATCGTCCTAAAAATGTCTGGTAAAGAGTTAAAAATTGTAAGTTCCTCATTATGCAGCTTCCTCCAATCTCATATTTGCCCCCTCAGGTACAAGTATTCTTACCAACACCATGTAATCAAACACCCTTGAAACTTTGAATATTAAAATTAATTTACAGATTCACTTGATACCTCACAGAGTACAAAGTGTCCTGCTACTGGAGAGAACAATCGCTGAATGCTATATAGTGACACAATATCTGTTTACTGTGAGAATACATGGAGCACATAAAAACAATCTGTGGGCAAAATTTAATGATTCGTTTGGACTGTCAAAAGTCAGAGTCACATTACTGCTGATGGTTGAGCAGTCAGTCATTCTTGGTGTTGCACCCCTCCTAGGGCTGAAGATAAGATTTTAAAATTGGAATGTGACACTGTTCTCAAGGGCAGAATCCAGGGAAGTGCTGTTAGAAAGACCACTCAGTTAATGCTGTATGGTGAAATAATGACTATTTATTGTGAAAATCATATGGACAAGGTGCAGAGTTCTTATTGTTAAGCCTGGTGATACATACAGTTCCCACTTGGGTTTAAAAGGTTAATTATTAACACTACGGACCTTCAGTGTGTTCTTTCCTTAGTAAGAGAGACCAAGTTCCACACCTGTACAAAATCTGTAGGTAATGTCACAGTTGTGTGTGTATATATATATATATATATATATATATTTTTATCTTGTTACTAAACTCATTTATTTAAACTGTTAATCATGTTGGTTGGTAGCTCCAGTCGCAATGATTTTAATTTTATTCCTACCTTCTTTTATTTCTAAACTCTCTCCACTAATAGAAATGGCATACTCATGTTTGTTGCATAATGTGTTATTGTCATAAAAAAAAATATCAGTTATTCATAGATGTCTGTTAAGGCAATCATGTCTGGCAGGAAGTATAAATTTTGCAACATTACCTTCTGAATAATTGAGTTTGGTTGTGACAACATTTTTTCCTGTCAGAATCCCATGGGTTTCCTAGCTATGTGCATGATACAAAACTTCTGTTTCAGTTCTACAGAACATGGCACTGGCTTATATCATAAATGTCTTGTAGAATATGGAGGGATCATAGAATCCGTTGTGTCCTTCATACTGTGAAATATTCATATCTATTATAGAGAAAACAGTTCTTTTTTTCACACTGTTTACATGCCAAATAAAAAACCGTAATGCCTTCAGACTAGTAAGAATGTTCACATGATATGACTCCATTCATAGTGAGAAAAAGCTTGCAAAAGCAAATCACTAATCCTTCAAAAGGAAAACATGTTCACATTCACATTCACATTCACATTCACATAGATACATTTCGCACATCCAATATTGGTGAAACTACCAATGGATATGAAACATGTCATGATAAGGATAATATATATACCATTAGATAATACAAGAAATACAACATTCTATAAAAATTGATTAAAACAATTATTTAAGAGTAAGAAGGGCAGACTAAACATTACCAATATGCTAAAAATTCATCTACAGAATGAAAAACGTAAGTAAATACTCTTTCAGTGCATTCTTGAACTCCATTTTGTCAAGTTGAATTTGAGTAACATCCAGTGGCAGTTTATTGAATACCTTAATGGCAGAATAAGTAATTCCCCTTAGTATCGATGTAAATTTAACCAGTGGTTTATGAAGATGATTTTTCTGCCTTGTATGTATTGAATGTACAGAAAAATTAGTTTTAAAGTATGAGGAATTACAAATCACAAATAACACCACTGAATAAATATAAAGACGTGGAGCAGTTAATATATCAAGTTGTTTAAACCAAGCCCTACATGAACTCCTGTAGCCCAATCCTAGCATTATTCTAAGAATCCTTGTTTGAAAAATAAGCACCATATTTATATTGTGTTCATTACCCCAGAATATTATACAATATTTGACTATTAAATGACAATGAGCAAAACAAACAAGCTTTAAAGAATCATTATTTAATATATAGTATAATCACCTCATGAAGAAGCAAGCAGAACTCAGCAAAAGTTGAATATTTCTTCCAAGTAATCTGATTATCCAATTGCAAGCCCAAGAACTTAATGGTCTCAACTTCCATTAGGAGATGATCAGCAGAGGTTAGATTTAATGCATTAGATAGTTTAGCTGAAATAAATGTCAAAACTTGAGTTTTGGTTAGATTTAAAATAAGCCATTTTGCCTGGAACCATTTAGACATGATTTAAAATATGATTAGATCTTTGAAGAAACTCATCCTGAGAATTATCAGTAATTGGCATGCTAGTGTCATCTGCAAACGCTTTTACATCTGAGATTTATTAAAATCATTAATATATAGACTAAAAAGAGCAGGGGACCAAGAATGGATCCCTTGGGAACACCATGCTCTACATTATGCCAATTTGAGATTTTATTAGATTGTAATAACTTTAAGTGAACCCTTTGCTTCCTGTCTTCTAAATAAGATCTAAACCAATTTAAGAGAACACTTCTAACACCATAAAATTCCAATTTCTTGACCAATAGTTCATGATTAACACAGTCAAATGCCTTTGTCAGGTTGCAAAATACACCTGGTATACATCTTCCATTATTTCAGGCATCAAATATTGTCCATAGATAAGCCTTCCCTAAACCCAAATTGTTCATGAACTAAAACGTTACGGCTTTGTATGTGCTGAATTATTTGTCAGTAAATTAGTATTTAAAAGATTTTAGAAAAACTTGTTATTAAAGAGATCGGCCAATAATTGGCTATCTTCGATCTATCCCCGTTTTTAAAGACAGGATCTACAATAACATATTTAAGTCTCTCAGGAAAATATTCTTGAATAATTGAGGTATTATGGACATATGTAAGGGGTTTACTAAGATATTGAGCATATAATTCTAGTATTTTATTCAAAATATCATCATAGCCTGCTGAGTTCTTGTTATTTAATGAGTTAATAATATGCACTATTTCATTGTCCATGATTGGAATGTTTGCCTTCTCAAGAAACCCTTGCTGAAAAGACGCATGCAAGAAATGTGAAGCATCTTCAGTATTTTTCTGCTCAGCTAATAAAGTGTCAACAACATTTATAAAATAGTTATTAAATTCATTAACAACTTGACTTGAGTTGAAAATTACATTATCATTTTAAATAGACTTGAAATGTTTTTATCACTCCCCAATTTACCCATTTCTTTTCTTAGGATGTTCCATGAAGTTTTTGATTTATTCTTAGCTGCAGATATTTTATTATTATAATAACTTGCCTTAGCATTCCCAATAACTTTCTTTAAGATACTACAATAATAATGGTACTAAGACTTAATCAGAGGGCAGTTATTTTGCTGAAAATATAAAGATTTCAATTTTCTTTTGCACGATGTTCTTCCCATCCAACCACAGATCATTGTTGCTGCACTATGCACAGTAACATAGTCCAGTTTATTTGGTTTGTTGCGTGACACCTTAAGCCTAAAAACTATTGGCTACCATTTTAATTCTAGCAAAGTAAAGAGCATAGATAAATATAATAATTAACGGTGTTTCCCAGCCTCCTGTTCATGTCATAGCAGCTGCAGTTTATGAACGCCATTTCGCTGGGATATCCATTCCCATTTTTTAAAGAGATTTATTTCAAAGAAAATATGTATAGAATGTTCAAAGACAAATAGCAAAATTGTTCTCACAGCCAATTTGAGTAACTGTGCTTATTTTAACAAACATGAAATAGAAGAAAATATCAGTAACGTCAGTGACAAAATATCTTTAAAAACCCCACTATGACTGACAGTGAGCTGGTTACAGCAAAATATATTTCGGCCTTATATTAAACTATAGTAGAAATGGAGTTCAGGTTGGCAAAGGTGTAATTTCTGATTTATTGAACTGGGGGGGGGGGGGGGGGGTGGGTTTAGTGGGATGGAGAAAAAAATTTGGCTGTGAGTTGATGATGGAAGTCTTGAATGGGTTCAATATTAAGAGTGTTGTGCAGATGTGAAGTGGTAGTAACCCCAGGACAGGTACCAAACTCTTGTAAGCTCTTGTCTTGGATGACGGAGTTTGAGGTAGTTTGAATCATGTGGAACCCCAGACAGGAGTAGTGTCTGTGAGAATGGATCAGATGAGCACCTGGTTTCAGGGTTAATTTGGTTTTATGTGAAAGCATGGAGTCTCAAGCAAGTAGGGGGAAGATGTTACTAAGCATGCCTGTGGCTTTGTTGGTGATGGTACATAGAGGTACATGTAGAGGAGTTTGGAGTCTAAAAGAAGGCCTAAGTACTATAATCCTAAAAGTGTTATTTAACATTTAGCACACATTTGCTTCTGTGTAAAGGAGTCTGAAACCTAAATAGAAGCAGCTACACAAGGGATACATAGAAGGGAGAATGGGGTGAACAGATAAGAGTTTAAGGTTTATTCCTGCATTGCTAAAACCAGCATTCATATCTAAAACTTGTCATAAAGAGCACAGTGCTGTTTTGCTCACTGCTCATATCTGCATACCTTAACCATACATAAAATTTAACCACCTTTATGTGAAAGTTAAAGTAGACCTGGGAACTGCCTGTCAGGATAGTACATAGTGTGAAATGTTTGAAGGTGCACTGTTTATTTTTATTTCCAAAACACCAAATAGTGTTATATGTTGTTTGTTACACGCTTCTTTGAGTCAAAAAGTTGATAACCAAAGCAAGGCCCACCTTATTTACCACAGAACTATGTCAGTGAATCCTAGCATGGACAAATCGGAGACTACCACTTGCATATTGAAACCTACGTCTTGACAGCTTTAAACGAAACAAAGCTTTCATGATAACTACATGTAGTGGAGTCACCTTAATCTGCCTTCTGAATGTGGTCATGTTAACATTTCATTAACTGTCTTTACATCACCAGCAGCTAACGTGATGTTGGTTGTACATTTTACATTATGCCAGAACTTGGTTTCTTATTCCTGGTGCACACCACTGTGAGAGAGGGGTGGAGTCAGGTGGCGAGTCATCATAGTCAGCGTTGTCGAGTGACCACACGGCTCTACCTGCAGTTCACACAGCAGGCCATGCTAGGAACAGAACACTTAGGGTTAAAATATCTGTGGCCACATCAGTTGCTCATGATGGAGACAGAAAATGTGAAATGTAGATGAACTGTGCATTTATGTGGCTGATCATCCATAACAACTTAACTGATAAGACAAACTTGTTGTCTTGCCCTAAGTTCTCCAGTGGCTATAATTCCAAACACCTTTCTTAAAATGGGCTACTAACAACATGGCCTTCATGCTGTAAAATCTAATAATGTGTTAAATTCTGTCAGATACAGTATTATAAAAAAGCAAGGGACATATTTGGATGAATTTTGTCAGCATTATCTATAGTGCTCTTGATCACAAGAATAGGAGTATCTTATATAAATCATCAAGCTTACATGGCCTTTACTACTGTTTGCCGTAAGAACACCAGGACTCGGCAGATTAGTGATTCATTTCCATGTATGTATAATAATCAGCAGTACAATGTGATAACTCCATGCAGCAGTCCTTCTTGAGAAGCTAATAGATCCCTCACATAGACAAGAAATTCTCCATTTTTTATGGAATCTGAGTGTGTATTCCCATGTTTACAAAAGCCAGCAGTAAAACATAATGCCAATAAGAACCTGTTTCAGATCTGTTTGTTACTGAAATGCTGGTCTGAATTGGACTTATACGTTAGCCAAAAAGATTGCAGTAATGTATGTCAGGGGGTTCAGATTATTTGTGGTTAAAAACTTACACAAACTAGATATGTATATTTTTTGTAAAAAGTGCTCGAGTAAGATCTCATATGTAAATAGTGTATTACATATATAAGTGAAGGCAGAACACGTATATCTCCCTCGAACAATGGGATAAGATTTAGTGTCCTTATAAAATTATAGGACCCATGTAACATCTGAAACAAGCTATATCAAGTATAAAAATATTGTTTCATCAGACATCACATCATATTTCTTTTGTTTTATCTCATAAATGTGACTTTTATCTATGTAGAATTTTGCTCAGTTTTAGAAATTAAATGGATTTTTAGAATATTTTGTGCCTTTTTGTAGTTCTTTGATGCAAACATTGTTGACTTCGATATGATAATGAAACAAAAAATGCATAGAAACATTTAAGGGCACCCTTAAATGTTTACATGCATTTGTTGAAAGTACCTTTTAATGTTTATGTGCTTTTGTTGGTTTCATTACCACATCAAATTGGCTTAGTGCATGGTCATGGATTATTTAAAATTGATCGTTGACCTCATTTTCCATTTTTTTAATTTCAAGATGCATTGTGCTGTAAATTGGTTAACTATAATTTCATATTTCATCATATGTGAGTTTCAAATGTGAATGCTGCTGTCTCATACATGAATGAGTAAAACTGTGGCAAGTAAACCTGAAGTTTGTAACATAATGTTTTTCTTTTCTTTCCTGAAATATAAAATGGCATCCTGCTATAACACAGTCTAATAGGACCAGTGCTTTTTTTTTTTTTGATGTCATTTGCAAAATAAAAGAGGGACACCTTGTGAGGAGACCTTGTCTGCCATGACCTATTATCAGCAACTAAACCATTTACTGGATTTTCATGAACTTTTGTATAGTTCTCTACAAAAAGTTGTCAAACATGAGTGAAAATTAGCTGAGTAAGAGTTATACTTTATGTAAAGGTGTAAATGAATCACTACCTGTAGTTTCCATATTTCTTGACCAATTGATGTGTAACTGGATGTAGGAGATCTCCACATAATGCCACTGGTAGTTATGTGTTTCGTGAAAATTGGTGCAGTGAATGCAATTTTGCCCATGTTTTCTACATTTTTTAACTGATGTGGGGAAAAAAATTTGGTACACATTTCCACACAAGTGTACTGAATTATTATGAGCATTGTGAAAATTGGCACAGGTAGGGCTGTACATTTCCTATGGGAAAAAATTAAGTCACGCTTACATGTATACCATGGAAGTGTTTGAAAGAAAAGAATGCTTTGGTAATGTCTGTATACTGTGTCACAGAATACACCAGATACTCTCGTTTTCGCAGACAAAAAGTTGGCATTATGTACGAAACACAACAGAGTACTTTCTTAACCTGCTTTTTTCCTTTCATAGAAAACATGCTGGTAATGCATACTGTAGGAAAGAAGGCACTAGATACAATATAGTTGCATTTTGGATCCCAGATTTGGACTGCGACTTCATATCATTATAAGCAATGACAAAAATGCTATCATGTGATATGGACTGCTCTCTATCCCATAGAGGAAAAATTATATAAGGCTTGTAACAGTGATGAATTACATGTTTTGTATTGCTGAAACTTAAAACCACATTCCTTTCTTCAAAAGGTCATATAGAATGACAGTTTTGCTGTGAAATCAGGAGTTACAGCACTTTTTGCTTTAAGGAAATATCAGTTTCAGATTTTGGCCGTGAGACTAGCAAATGTAAGCTTCCCCTTCCTCATGGCACAGAATCGAAACTGGAATAATGATGATGATTGGAACTGAAATTGGTACACAGATGTCTGTGTATAAGGCCATTAAAATTGTTTTAAGGGTTACTAAATAGTCTGGCCTGCCTTCCTTGTCCCAGAAATCTTAGGTTTTCTCCATCCACACTGCCTTCTATAAAATACTAAACCATGAAGTATAATGCATAATCTTTACTCTTGCTGGATGTTGTGCATTATAAATTGGCAGCTTGTTACCAACGTGTGGAGACATCTTTGATTTATGCTGCACAACATCCAAGAAAAGTGAAGACTTCAACCACACTGTGGCAGAAGCCTAAAATTTCACGAGTATAGTACATCCTGGAGGGAACGGTAGTCCATTCTTGGCAGCAGTCTGGATTAGCAAGGCAAAATGCATCTGCTGATAAATCAAAAAAATAATGTTAATCACATACTGCAAGACAGCACTTAACAGTCACTCCAAGTCAGTGTTCTGTATTTGTACAAGGTTCAGGTCATATTTATGTTGTGAGGCAAAACAATACATCATTTTCGTTGCATTTTGCAATGTTACCATGACAAATTTCTCATGGCCAACTAACTTATATTGCACATCTAACAAGGATTCTTTTGATGTATGCATCGTGACACACATAAGTCATTTTCTTTGTCACTACTAGTGTTTACATTAGCAACATGTTAGTGCTCACACCAGCATGTCTGACACATACATGAAACATTTTTCATTTCAAAATTAGCTAAGATAATTCAAAGTATGTTAACTAGTTTTAAAACATGTTCTTCTTCCCAACCACCTCTAATTTGTCAAGTTAGTGTCTTTGAACTTCCAGATTTATCATTTTCTGAAACTAGCAATGGAATGCCAAAAATACATTTCTGTAAGAATTTCACTGCTCAAGCTGGTTAATTTTGTGTAACTTAACCCAAACTTCATTAACACAGTAGAACAATATATTCATGCTCCTTATGTTTTTCCAAGGAATTTTTATGTACATATTACATAATCCATACCTTTACCAAATATAAAGTATGCATATAACTGTTGGTGCAACTAATAACAAAAATTCTTAGAGAAATACTTTATTTCGTATATGCCATTTTTTTAAGTATGAGAAACAGCACTAGCAAATGTTAATGAGCTCTGTAAAATTAAATTAATTCAAAATAAAATGAGTAATTACATATAATGAAATCTCTCTCATATGGAAGATGTAAAATATACAACTAAAAGAACACACATAATTGACATTCTCACATTAAAATTGATACAAAACATGAATCACTGTATTATATGTGTGTACTGATTACATAAGGTCATGTTCAGTTAGCTGCATTATTCTCACAACCATAGCTCAATAAAGAGCAAGCACACCAAATTACAATGACAGCAGTACATAGACAACTAAATTATGTAAGAGTGTATCACTGCACCAGGTGCTTTTTAACTGGCAGCAGTCTCTCTCTGCCTGTAAGTACATTTGCAAGAAATGCGATGTTGACAAATACAGTCTGAACTGCCTACCAAATGTAGGTATTAAAAATATATTTCTGTAAAATATATGGCTCAATATCACCTTATATTTCCACCCATACCAGTTGGTTATGAAACTGTTTATTACTTTGGCTACAGTTGTCAATTTTCTAATAATGGTAAATGTTTATGTTTTTATACTTGGGCAGAGGTAATGCTAATATGTTTGGCATGTTTATGAACATTAGTCTGAAGAAACTTACAGACAAAGCATAACTGAAACTTTTTCACATTTGTACTTATACCTTCTGATACTGACAGCTGTTCCCTGGCTTCAATTGGCCAGGGAACTGAGCAGTCCATTTTCTGTGTACTTACACATTTCTACACTTAATGTGTAATCTAGTCACTTTATGCTGCTCCCATTGGCTTAATCCTACCCTGAGCCTCTTTCTCTCCTGTACTATACTAGTAACTGCTTTTCCCATGCAGCTTATTCTTCCACACTCAAGGTTGGGTCAGCAGATTCCTCCAAACCATCAATATGTACTACCAGGCTACAAGGCATCACAATCACTGCCATGAGAACCTCAAACCTACTACTACAATCCTGTAAGTACATAAGTTCTTTAGTCAGAATTATATGTAAACAATCAATGGCAGGGAGAGCTGCTTGACTGCAATGAAACATTTGGAATACATGCTGTTGAGGCCAGTCACTTGTACAGAGTATGCTTTAGAACAGCTGTTGCTGTCATCTGCAAAAAACGACATTCAAGACCCAGTACTGTCGATAAATCCACCTATCCTTCTCATCTTACAGTTCCTACCACAGGGATGAATGCTGTTAATTAATTATGGTAGTGAGAATGGATGTGAGGTTGAAGTGCATGGCATAGCTCAGTAATGTTGGAGGCACAGATATTGTCTTCAAGGTCTTTAAGAGTATGCAGTAACACATACAAACTACTAAGGACAGCATTGTGGAAGTTCATAAGGATGCTGCTGCTGTTGTCATCATCATCATCATCAAACAAGTAACTGGAGTACACAGGTCTTGACAGTTTGTTACAATAAAAAGTGTTGGGGAGAAAGATGGTGTCCTTGGTACACAAATATATCAATATAAGAACATTAAAAAAAGACACTAAGAATTAAATTAAAACATTAATTTAAAAAGTGTGCATTTTGTTGGTTTACATTACATAATTGTATCACAATGCACAGTACAAAAAAACATCAAGATCTCCCATTATATCAGCATTGTACGTTGCAGAAGGGACATTTCTGACAGATGTGTCTTCAACTACTGCAACTGATCAGACAACAAAAGACGGCCTTCTGTACTTGGCTGAGGAGTCCTTAGTGGACATGGCATAATCTTCATAATTTGAAAGTGACTAAAATTTCTCTAGGATCAAATGCGCTCAGACAGCACAGCTCACAAGTTGTGTATGACTTCGTGTCGAAAGGTTAGTAGCCCAATCTATTCTAAATTTAGGGTCCACTAAAACTGTTAAAATTGAATACTGCATCTGTACAAACATAATGTCCAAATGGCCTGGTTTCATGGGATGAATAACATAGCTGTTGCAACCTGACAGAAACAAGTAAAGCTTGAGAAATAATGGGGTTTGTTTTGCAAACTGTGCAGAAAACAAAACTGCACTAACATCTGCTTGTTGTATTTCTTCTGGGTGATTTCCTGGCCTCTGAATTTTATGTGCCCAATATTAAATCTGGTCACATCCACATGAGATGCTGTATATACCCAGCATTTTTAGTCCTAACACATCCATGAGAGGTGGAAGGTAACTGCAGGCTTTCCTTGGTGGTAGAGAGACACTTGTGATGATGTATTTGGCCAGCATTCTGCTGAGTCGGCCATATGATATCTGGGTGTAAGGTATGAATGCCATCAAGGTGTGTCTTTCGTTGGTCTTGGCGGTCCATGTAGCAGGTTTAAGGGCTCATTTTCCTTGAAAACGGTGGTGAGAAACCTATATGCTGGTTCTGATACGTACATGACACCATCATCTGACCTTATGGCCAAGAAAAGCAGACAGAATTTCTGAAGCAGCTGAATGGATTTCAAACAAATATTCAATTTACAATGGAAAAAGAAGTCCTCCTTCCATTTTTGGGTATTGACATCTACAGGAAACTGGACGGCTCTCTAGGTCACAAAGTCTATTGGAGGCCCACCCACACCAATCTTTATCTACACCGGGATTCACATCACCACCCTGCAAACAAACAACCAGCCCTGGCTTCCCTGATAAACTGAGCCAAAGCTCTTTGTGATCAGGATTCCCTTACTCAAGTATTGGAATTTCTCACCAGCATTTTCCAGAAAATGGCTACAGACCCCAGCAAATACGAGCCCTTAAACCTGCAACACGGACTGCCAAAACCAACGAAAGACCCACCTCGATTGCATTCACACTTTACATCCAGACAACACATGGCTGAATCAACAGAATGCTGGCCAAATACGTCATCACAAGTGTCTCTCTACCACCAAGGAAAATCTACAGCTACCTTCCAGCTGCCAAGAATGCATTAGGATTAAGAATGCCACATGTATACAGTATCCCATGTGAATGTGGCAAGGTTTATATTGGGCACATAAAATTCAGATGCCTGGGAATCACCCAGAAGAAAGAATACAACATTCACATGGTGAAAGTTTAAATCAAGAAACATGAGCTTTCTTCCAATTTTGTCTAAATTCAGTTTACGGTATTTCCTTCTGCACAAACAGGTATTTGAACCTGATGTTCAATTACAGATTGAAGTATGAATCCTTGTGAACAAGCTATGATACTGCCTCCAGTTCTGATATTATATGTTGAAACTCATGAAACTTGAAATCATTGGGTTGTTGTAGGACAATAGAGCTTAATATGTTTCTTGCCAATTCTGCATTATGAAAGTCCTCTACTTTTCTGTCACAAACCTATGTTATTAGCCACACCCTTAAAATTTATGGAGGCCCACTGGCCCTAGCCACTGGAGATTTGATGCTGGTTCACAAAATGTTACTTTCATGCGGCAGACTTAAATACTAATACTTTCTCAGTTGCCAACTGAGGAGTCATCATTAGGAAGTGCTGGTGGTGACTGTTACTTAAATGCCTTTTCAGAACAGTTGGAATTTAGTAATCTAGCAGAACTCTTGATAAGAGACAGAACGAGTGACAGCCACCTTAAGACTGAATCATAAAAAGTTCGGTTGTCCTAAAGGTTTGGTCAGTTCAATGATTCTTATAATTATATACCTGTATACTCATGATTGTCAATTTACTTTGTCAAGTACCTGATCCACTAGTACAGTGTTTCTCAAAGTGGGTTCCACACAACCCCATGGTTCCACAAAGGTGTGTCAGGGGTTCCAAGAGACAATACTGCATAATGGGGGAACAGTTTTATTGGCAGTCCTAAATTTGTATGTACAAATTAAAATTTGTGTGGCGCCATTCAACACTAATCTTTCCGTCACTGACAGCATGCACTCAATCACTGCTTCAATCCAGAAGCTTCTTGATTCTGCAGTTGAGTCAGTTAGCATAGCTTGCCAAAGAAAGTCAATGTGTGAAGTGAAACAATCAGGTTACCGATCAGTTTGAAGTTGGCCACTGATTTTTTACAGGTAACACACAAAAAGATAAACAAATGCTGGTATTTAATTTTATAGTGGACGTACTGTGGACAGGTAGAGGTTCCTCAGTAAGTTCTGTAGCTTTTTTATGGTTCCGTGAGCTAAAATAGATCAAGAAGCACAGAACCGGTGGATGGATGATGGGGGAGGGGAGTATGATGCTTTGTGGAAAATGTTTAAAGTTGGTTGATTTTCATGAAACCCCACTCTGAAAAGTAATTCACTACAGGTGGCAACTGGCTTATTAAGACACCCACACCCACAAACCATGGACCTACCCTATTTATCCTCCATATTCCTTATCATGCATGTTTTCCAAGGCAAATCACTACATAATAGATCTGAGGAAACCACCTCTCTGTACTACAGAAGTGTTTTGACTGATAAGCTTTGATAGAATTGCATGTTAAGGACTCATAAATATGCACTTAGATAAACAAACACTCCTTCAAACAAAACTGATTTTGGGCTGTCAAATTTGCTTTAAAGTTTAAATGTATGTTAACACACAAGAAATTAAATATTCACTAGAGCAAAATGTCTTGAGCATGTATTACAACTCCCTTTACATTTGGTATTTCATATAACATGAGACTAAGTTTCCACAGTGCTGATGTTGCGGTTTATGTATTGTGGGTTGTTAACACTGCATAGCAAAGTCATAGATTCAAACGAACATACTGCCTTCATCTTCTAGGATTGAAATGTCCTACGAAAGACCCAAATCCTCAATATTTCATATCACATTTTATTTGAAATGCATTATTAAAAGTTTGTTTTGATCAGGGGTAACAAACCAGCATGAGTTATCATTTTGCCATGGTAGGAACTCTTCGGATTGTGTTCTTCAAGGCTGTAACACTGTGCAGTCTTCTAGGTGGATATCAGCATTCCTGGGGACTATGCCTTCTTCATCTTCATGATCAAAGGGGCCCAATTTTCATCTTTCTAGCATTCTACCCATATAAGTAAAAGAGTAAACTGATCCTTATACACGCCATGTAGGCATACTGGGGGAGTGGAGTTAAGAGTTCCACTCATTCTTAACCTTGACACTAGATGGAGTCATAAGCCTCACACCCTAGCTGCTTTACTGCCTCTATCCATTGAATAGGTGGTTGGGTGGGCCCCAGAGCCAGTCATTACCAGAATTCAAAACCCAGATCAATGAGTTGTAGTCACTGGTAACTATATTGACTGTACTGTCCTAGCTCAATATACCCATTTACCATGACTGAATCCTCACTCTGACCGTGAAAATGGAGGCAACAAATTTCTCTGAAGAGCTGGTATCCACCTATGAGACTGTGACATAACAACCCACACTCCTCGTTTCAACTATCATCCAGTTTCTTGTTATGCAGTTTGTCACATGTCCTGGTTAGATAGTAATTCTCCAGTGTTCTCTGTGTTCACCAGATGCTCTTGAGAAACAACTAGAAATATCTCAAGTCTCTCAGGAGCAGCTCAGCTGGGCTCTTATTTTCATCTTTCATTCTTTCCCATTTTGCAAGAAATTACACTAAATCACCCTACAGTTCAGTCCCACAGCATGCACACTGAAAGTCAGCAGCCAGAGAGCCCAAACACAAGTGTTTTAAACCTTAGGTTTTCTCTTTCAATTTCACAGTTCTCACAACTGGTGAGTTGGTGGGGGAAAGGTGAAACATCCATTATATCTGGTATTTGGGCAGCTGTGAATATGAATTAACCATCAGAAAACAGAACTCTTGAGTGCAGTATACTTTAGTTACTAGCAATCTATTTCATTGGTCACTGTCTAACTTCATTATTATGTTTATTGAGACTTGTGATGTAAAAATTAAATGATCTTGGTACTAAAGGGTACTTTTGGATTTTAGACTAGAGAACAATAACAAAAATCACTTTGGCTTTCATTTGTTGTTTCATCACACACAAGCTACACTATTCATAAATATATGCTTGCAGTAGTAATTCTCTTGCCTCTTCCACATTTCCACTTTGATGTGGGATGTCTTAAAACCAAGCCTCCCTATATAATTCTTTCCAGAGCTTCTCTTCCATTTCAGCCCATATTGTTTCTTCAGCTTACTGTAGTGCTAGCAGAGTTAAGTTAAATATTTTCCTTAATCTGAACATATTTTTATAATTTGCCAACAATCAATGATGAGGTCAAGTTGGGTTGCACAATTTTACAGTAGAGTGAAAATGCAATAAAGAAGATAATGAAAAGAGTTGTTCCAAAATGAAACATAAACCCATCAACAATGTCAAGACCTGCTACCAGTTTACACCAATTTAATGGCACATTCCTCTTTACAACCATATCATTAGTGCACATAAATGTACAATGCACAGGAAAGAAGGGACACTAAATGTAACACACATATACATTAATTTCAAACATGTAAGTTTGTTTTTGAAAGGTGGTAACAGTTTCAGTGTGGGCTTAAAATGTAGGTAGGCCACATATTTAATATTTTACACCAAAAACCAGCCAAAAGTTAAAATCATCTCTATGACTGTAACACACACCAAACTCACTCACTGCATTGCAGTCAACCTCTTTATAGCACATATTCTACAAACAGAAACTGTGTTTCTGAAATACCAGTCCATGTATGACTTACACATAAGATCCACTTCTGTCACATTATATATTATGGCTTATAGTGGTTCTAACATAAAATGCAGATGATATGAGAAAACCACCATTAACTTCACCCATCTTCAGTAATTTAATACAAATGGTAGCCATATTTTATAACATCCTGGCAATATTTGTTTCAATAAAATTATATTTGTTACAATGCCCCAACCAACAATACAACATAATTACAAGTTATTGTCATGACTTTCCATAATGGTGATAGTACTGATGGTACTGCAGGTTATTTAATCTAATTTATGTCTATGTGTGCAGTTCAGACCTTTGTGCTGGCCACTTAAGCCATGAGTATTGGGCAGCATTCCAACACCTATCCTGCTGGATTTTTACCAATAAATATAATACTCACTTCAGTTACCCACATTTTTGTTCAGCCCTTTAATGAATAAATGGAAGGTGTTCTGCATCTGCAAGGCTGCAGGCAAGAACATAGAGGAAACCAAAGAATAAGTTAAGTTTTGCCGTTTGCTTAGGTACATTCTGAATTGTATCTAAGCGGCGAAACTGCTTTTCAATGCGGAAGGCCGCTGGCAAAGTGATAAGAGGTAAGAGAAACCAGGCAGTGTGACGCACACCAAGGACAACAAAAAGGATATATGGTGTGAACAGGAGGAATGCATACAGGACATGTGATGCTGTGTGGCCAATAAGGATAGCCAATGTGACAATGCCTGCATGGCGGTCACTCTCCATGTCTCGTGTATTGTTGCTATGCAGAATAGCCTCCGTGTTCAGTGCTAGAGGGATTGCATAGTAAATAGTTGCCCACTCAACACGACCCGTCTGAGACATGAAAGAAAACAAGACTGATATTGGTCCAAAGATAATTAATATTAATACATCTCCCAGTGCAATATACTTCAGTCCAATTCCACCTGTGTACAAAAAAGAGCTGGACAACCCACCAAAATATACAAGAGCTAGGTGCTCCATCTTGGCTGGAGATATAAAGACTAAGCATATAAAACCCACACAGCCAGCAACATACAACATAACACCAAGTGTTGCGACTTCATCCTTGGAAAGAATATGGTCCACAAGGGTACGGTCATCACTCTTCCGGCCATCTATTCCTTTTATATAATCAAAGTAAGTGTTGACAGCATTTCCAGCACCATGCACAGATACCACAGTGAACAATGTAAACAGAAGTGTGAGCCAGCCGAAGTCACTTGTATTACTGCACTTGTAAGCCATGGCAAAGCCTAACAATGTTGGCATCACTGATGCACTGAGGGACCATGGTCGCAAAGCCAAGACATAGGAAGACAGTTTCATCAACTTTGGCTTGTCACTCACTTTAGTGCTGTCCTTCTGCACATTATTTACTTCTTCGGTATCCATTGCAATCCAAGCAGGCACCTTTAAAAATTAATTAGATTACTTCAAGGATAAGTTCATGTACAGATCTATGAAACTCACTCAGCCAGTCTGTATATTACATAACAATGAAATGTATTAAAAAATTATCTGCGTACATTATGTAATATTACAATTAAAATGTGAAATATAATCTCGTATATAACAATGGAGTTAATCTCTGCATTACCTATGTCTAATCCCCAAAACTGCCCTTTTTTATTCCAGACACACAACTCCTTCACTGGAGGTTAGAACAGCATGGCAATACTCGCAGGATCCTACTATGAAAAGACGACAGTAGATAATACTTCACTAGTATTCAATCAAGTATATACATTTCCATACAGTTTAGAACAGTGATCAGTGTCTAATCATCAAACTCAAATTAATTATACGTTAACTATACAATTCAAATACTTCCACATACTACATGAACGACGTTAATTATGCAAGAAACAAAATATCGACAACTATATTCGCACTACATACGCACCAAAACATTACGTCCAAATTTATCCGAGTAATCTCCTACGCAAATGATACAATTCAACAAAATATATTGAATATATACTCCATACAAAACCCTCGACAAAACATCCTGTCATACGAGGAAATGGATCTCAAATAGCATCGCACCAAAATTGACAGCGAGATATATTCACAACAATTCCCACAACTCCATATATTCAAGTTTTATCCTACATATCTCTTTTTATCTATGTTACTTTATATTTTAATATAGTACATTAATTACACAATGTAAACGAGATCTCGTAATTTTAAAGCGTTGTTAATTACACATTTAACTCTTCTAAGAGCCTGACGATGGCTTCAAGTAAGCCGAAACATGTAGCTATGTTCTCTTAAATTGGTATATATAATAAAGTTGTTTTAGACTAAAATTTGTACTTCTATAAATCATCGAAAATACACAACGGGTATGTCTCACCTAAAAAATTAAAAAAAAACAGGACGACAGTACATAGTACTTCAATATTTCAATGAAGTTAGGCTTAAAGAAGTATTCCTTCTTAGTACATTCTTTAACCGGACTCCGAGAAAATAACTATAAGTCATTTACGTATCAAAACTTTATTTGTGCGGGAAACGATGGTGACGTGTTTCTAATTTGTGAAACAAACGAAAGCGACGTAGAGGAATATTAATTCACGAACTTACACTGTTATCCGCATTTACTTTTAAGATATAATCTTAACATTTAGCCTTATACTTATCCCCGTACACACCTCACCATCGCAACTGCTGAAACTGTCCAACAGGCTTGTGCATGTGAGAACTCTCAATTTACTCTTCTTTAATTTCAATGTTGGTGACATTGTTTAATGTGCACCCCATATTACACGAAGTAGGCCATGGTTCCAACATGGCAACGTCTGTCACTAGAGAGACGGACGGCAACGTAGGAAGTCTTTTGGAAATTACGCCATATTGCATTTAGTATAGTGCATACGTCGTTAGGTAGGCTGTTGTTCGTGACGTCAGTGACAATTTTGAGGCTTTGATTGCGGCTGTACGTTACAGTAGAATTTTGAATATTAGTGGACGTGAGAATTTGGAAGAAACTATGTCACTCTATGGCTCATTACTGGGTGAGTTTGAGGATGATCCGTTTTTTGGGTAAGTTGAGTGCACCATTGCGTCAAAGAACAGTTTGAATGACTTTGGGTATGAATGTAGACATTAAGTTCAATCGCATTGTTATTTGTCGGAATGCTGTACTGCGGTGTGATGCATGTTCGTGTTTTGAATTCAGTTTGGGAGCGACCTGAGAAAATGTGGATGTTATATTAAAGGGTTAATTGAAAACCGGAGCGCTTAGTGACAAAATTATAGATCTACAGCATGTGTTATTCCTGTTAACTTACTTGATTTATTAATACACTGCTAAACATTCTGAATGCAGGATTTGAGTCTTTCCTAGTGGTGTTGCCAGAGATTCTGGTCTTGTGGGCTGTTACCGTCGTGTTGGGTAAATCGTTACCCACCTTTCGAAAGTTTTAGTGACATCGCCTTCAGCGTTAGGCAGTGCAAGAAAAGTGGACTGCTTGGTCCTGAAGATGAAACATTTCAATCCTTTGAAACGTGTTACTGTATTTAACCACCGACACAACAGAACTTACCAGAAGACTTGAATCTTCACTTTGAATGTAGTTGATCAGTGCCCCGTATGTGGAAAAATGTGTGTTGCTTTTCACATACATACATTGAAGTATTCTGGGAATACTGGATGTTGGTAAAGACTGCATGAAATAAAATGACAAAACAAACCAGCCTCTTTGTTGTAAAAGTGGCATGGTGATTGGAGTCTTTGTTGTATGTTTTTGTTCATTCCCAAAGATTTATATGTATTGTAATTTTGATTCAGCAAGAGGTAATCATTTTGCTCTGTGTTGGTTTATTTCAATATTAGTAGTGCTGATTTTACAAATACATAATATTGTACTAAGAGAAACATAAAGTGGGTGAATTAGAACCTGCATCAATGAATAGATAGCAGCACATTTAACCAGAACTGCCAACAGAATCTAGAATTATACTGGACCCTACTAAACTCATCCTTTTATCAGTAGCTATGATATGTGAATTTACAATTCACCCTGTAACTTGCCATGAAGGCACAGAGTGGGAGTAGAGGTGTAGCTGTACACTTCCTTTACCCTCAGCCGTAGTAGGTGGGGTGGGTGGTTAACACCACACCTTGGCTGCTTTACTCCCAGGAATTACGTGGTAGCCATTGTGTAGGAGGCTTCGTGTGCCCCACGGCTGGTCTGTAGGAGTGTGGAAAATCTTGCCCCCACTGGGATTTTATCCCTGGATAATGTCGCTATACCAAATACACAATCCCAGCCAATGTGTGATCTTATAGAATCATATATTTACAAGGCGTATTCAAAAAAGTCGGAACTTTTGCTATAAATAATTATTGCTCATTTTACAGCATTTTAAGCACTGTTCCCTTCAAAGTAGTCCCCTCTATTGGCGATACACCGTTCCCAACATTTCTTCCATTGTTGGAAGGCTTACCGGAACACACTTTATGCGATGGCACACAGTTCTCTCATCATATTTTCCTAAATCTCCTCAAGGGTTTGGAAACGACGTCGTTTCAAAGTGGTTTTAAGTTTGGGAAACAGCAAAAAGTCTGCTG
>Ga0136643_10002903_pt1 | contig 22680 bp, 13 predicted proteins | sample TergutLab28metaG_FD_96883 | JGI IMG/M metagenome (GOLD analysis project Ga0136643, IMG submission 96883) | Labiotermes labralis P1 segment gut microbial communities from Petit-Saut dam, French Guiana - Lab288 P1 (version 3) (version 3) | ecosystem: Host-associated > Arthropoda: Insects >... | reverse complement strand
TTTGTGATATGATTTTTTTTGTTTGAGGGGAATGATGGGGGGGGGGGGGGGGGAGAGAAGAGGGAGAGAGGGGGGGGGGGGAGGGGGGGGAGGAGGGGGGAGGGGGGGGGGGGGGGGGGCAGTAAAGGGCAAAGAAGGAAAACGACTTCCTGGCTTTTGTCAACTGGCAAGTGTTCTGAGGGTTAAGGAAGCAGAAAATTCAGTGAGAAACATGATGACACTTGACAGCTTGTGCACCCATAAATTCTGTGAGGTAGGTCAGCAGTATTTGCGCCCTGAAAAGAATATTAATTGCGAAGCTGGAGGATTTGAAGTTAATACAAACAATTTCGGCGCGTGGGTAGTTGATAAATCAGGTTAGAGGAATTTAAAATTGTTTGAATTCGGCCAAACGGATTAATTTTCAAATTTGCATTTCGGTCAGTAGGGTCACATTTGAGTTTAGGGGAGGAGTAATTTTGTTGAGAGATACCGAGATGTAGGTGAAAATAGAGCGCTCTCCGTTTCGGTGTCTGGAGGTGCCCGAACGCAAATTCTTTGTGCTTCGTGATTTTCGGACACTGTTCAACAAATTTTGAACGAGCAAGTGTCATGTGAGACAGTGTGGGGAAATTTGGCGGTGTGATAACCAGATCTTATTTATTCAAAGTGCCAAGTTCAAGACAAACTTTCGGCAGTGAACTGTTTTGATGATTAAAAAAAGCTATCTTTTGTGATAACCAATAAATGGAGAAAGAAATTAAGTTATTGTTTGGTTCCTGAGTGCAGCGTAGATGTGTAGAGCTGCAATCCGTTGACGTAACACACGAAAACATTCCCTGAAGACAAGACCTCATGCCTACCGAGAAAAATTAGAAAACTTACCGTCACCTCTTATGTTTTTTTTTTTGCACCGCACATTGTAATAAAATTGTACAATATAAACCAAACAAAATGTACCTTTTCTAAATTAATATTTTAATTTTTAATTTTTTATGTCGTCTACATGTTTCGAACTCGAGGGCTTATCTTCAGGAAGACGGTTGTATATATAGCTATGGCACAGTGTGTTTTGCATGGTGCGTTTACAATAAAAGGCTTTTATAAGAAATTTAAGTATAAAATATTTGAACTTTTTAAAATATATCGATATGAACATAAAACATAATAGTTAAATCTTTTGATATAAAAACTTAAAACACATGAGAATATAAAACACACTGTGCCATATCTGTAATACAATTGGCTTCCTGAAGATGAACCCTCGGTTTCGAAACATGTAGACGACATCAAAAATTAAAAATTAAAATATTAATCTAGAGAAGGTGCATTTTATTGGTGTCTATTGTATACTGGGGGACCGCGGTGGCACATTGGTTAAGGTGCTGTGCTACAAATCGGAAGATCGCTGGTTCGATCCCAGCTGGTGTCATCTTTCCGATCGCACAATGGCCCTGTGGTCGACTCAGCCTCTTACAAAAATGAGTACCAGGAGCATTTCCTGGGGGTAAAGGCGTCCGGTATGTAAGGCTGACAACCTTACCACCATCCTGTGCCGGTGTCATGAAATCTGGGAACCTTCACTTCCTGGAACTCTCTGGGCACTCTAGGCCTGTAACGGGACTGTTTTACATTTTATATTGTATAATTGCCCTCACCTGTAAATTCCATCACCTGCAATAGACATTTCCATTAGCGTTTACATCCAATCTTCAAGCGCAGTTGCTTGTCAACCACCCACAGTCTCAACAATACAGCGGACCAGTAGGTAACATGTGGAGGAGTTTCGTCATTCATATAATCCTGAACGACAGGTAGGCACCCTTAAGCAGAAGAACAGCTATCAAGGTAAGGAGAGGGGCATCCGGGATATCTGATGCCGAAACAGACGGTAGCATTAGACCTCTATGGCTGTGTCTTATTTCTTGTAAATATTAATGTATCCTAGTTCTGATACTTCTCTCGCTAATGGCGAAATGTGTTTCCTCAACATACTTCGTAAATGATGAAATATCATGTTTGCTCTACTGGTCCCTTAAAGGGCGAAATATTTACATGATAAATGGCTTCTTATACGTCGTTACAAAAACAAATCACATATATGCAGTCAGGTGTTCATATAAATGGCATATTATATTTGTTCGACTTTACGAAAAACCCGTTCAGTTGGAGTCGCGAACGCGCTTCGTAGCTCTGGAATTTTCCTACAGAGTGCATTTAAATACATTTTCTGTGGTTCCAGCACTCAACACCAAATATGTCCCCGAACAAGCGGGGGGCAAAGTGAATAAATTAGATCAATTTCAGTTTATAAAGGGTAAAACTGACCTCTACTTTGAGCCATGTCCACTGCCATTTTTTTTGTTACAGACATACAGCTTTCCAGAAACTAACGTATTTCGGCCTCCATCATCGCTTGGCTTATTACATGGTGACATAAATGAAATGCGTCTAGTGAAACTAGCCGATGTGGGATCACACCCATTTTCCATAATGCTGTGATTCTGTAGCCAATATCAGAAGCTGTCATATATATATATATATATATATATCACTTGCACAAGAGTACAAATTTCGGTCGCAAAATTTAAGCTCGGTAAAATGATTTATTTTTTCTTGTTAGCCTCACTGTCCTCATTCAAAATTTCAAAGAAACCATTGCAACGTGTTCTTGTCGAAGTGCCTCTTACATTTTAGAACCATACACATCACGATACTGATTTATACAGTCATGGCCATTTGGCATAAATAGTCTGTAATGTGCTTCTTCAGTACTTTAACCTTATTAGACTGAATCAAGTCCTCACTCTTTGTAATTTTTTCCTACATAGCGTCCAGACCGTCTCTGGAGTCCACCCATCCTCACATCTAGTGCGTACCGATTACTATTCCCTACCCCCCCCCCCCTCCCCAAGCAAAGCGACCCGGACGTGACGATGGCCAATAACCTGCTACTAGTGCTCAGCTTAAGAATTCTTTATTTCCTCGTAAGCCTTCAGGTAGTAGTACTTATCTAAGTACAGACACAGTCATAATTTTACTGTTAATTGCTCTGCCAAAGACAGCTGCAATGAACATGTTATATCGTGGCCGAACTTGATAAAAATTAGAAAACTCGTAAGTTACGTCCGTCTTAAGGACCTTACCTTCTGCACATCTTCATTCATCTCTCAGTTCGAAAATATCTTTTTATGAACAGGTAACAAGCTAGATGTAGTGTTATACGATGACATAATAATGATATTGTGAACAGACTAATAGTGTTCGAGAAGAGGGAGACAGGGAAATATTTGGATGTTAGATGCAGAAAAGGAATCGAGAAAAATGCACGAGAGGAGCTGCATGACTGTGCTCTACACAAGGAGAGTTAGATGTGGCAGCCACGTGAAACAAGATAAATGATGAAATGGCATTGGGGTTTAAACTTGAAGAAAAGAGACCGCAAGAAAGACGTAGGCGTCGATGAGATAATGTTATTAAAAAGGACTTAGAAGAAGGAAGATGGAAGGATGAGGACTGAATTCAGGTCAGAGCGCATTGGCGAAATCTTGTGAACAATGTAACGATGAACTTTTGGTTTCAAGAGACGACCGGAATATCTTGAGGGTTTATGACGTCTCTGCAACACGGATTTAACTTTCGTGTGTTCTTTAACGACGCCGTCAATTGCTAAGATTACGTAGCGTCGGAGTCAGTGCTACCAACTCAAATACAAATAAAGTATTTCTGTCGTTACCGTGCTGGCATTGTTATGGTTCAGGCGGAGAGTCACCGAAATCTCACGGCAGAAGTCTGGATTCAAAGCCGGGCCAGTCCATGCACAATTTGTGGCGAACAAATTAACTCTGAGACAAGATCTTCCTCTCAGTGCTTAAGCGTCCCTTGTCAGTAAATTGTTCATAATTACGTTCCAGTGTTTTATTCATTTATGTCTGACGCCATATAACATTCACAATTGCCGTTTTCCTTCAATAAAATACACTGTTTCCTGCGACCGTGCACATTTCTGACAGGAAGTAGCCCGAAGCTTCCTAACCATTTTGATTTAAAAAAAGGCCACATTCTTTATTGAAAGATGGTGCAGATTCTTCCTATTAAAACCTGTACGGTTCATAGCGCTGCTGTGGGCGAATTATTCCTATTCACAAGCATATTCTTGTTTGATGTCCATCAGAATTTCCTCCATAGAGGCCCCGCAGGATTCTTGTTTGTTATGTTACAGCTACGACGACGCGTAAGATGACGCTATTGTCGGACTTCGTACTGTCTGTCTTTCTTTAGTGTGGTGGGGTGTGGAATGCTAGGAACAGAATGATCGGTCCTCCCTCTGTAACTATGAGCTTGACCTAGCAGGAACCCGCTGCAAAACTGAATAATTACACCAAGTACTTGAGCATTCATTAATCCTGGCGCAGAAAATAAACTATAAAATCTCTGTAAGACACATAATTCACGTGTCTTGCCATTGCACTCCATTCTTTATTACTATCCGAAAGGGTCATCAAATACAGCAAATACCCTCATCAGATATCCACTCCTTCGGATCCACAGAATGTACTTGTGTAAAAGATTTTAATAAATTTTGTGCTTAAAACACCGATTAAAGACATAAGAGCGAAAAACTGTCTTACAATAGTGGAATGTAAAATATTTATTTCTTGTAGAGGCCTACATTACAAAGAAGATTAAAGCCAACGAGATGCCACTAATTATTTTATTGTACTTCTTATAAGCTCAACATGTTTCGAGCATTACTATGCCCATCATCAGGAGCTCGCGACTATGCTGTTGATTACCACATTGGTCGTTTCGTTCTTGGTTTGCTGTATGTTGGAAGTTAGATGCGGTTAGCCTGGAGTAGTGTCCGGGCTGCAGGCTAACCGCAACTAACCTCCAACATACAGCTAACCAAGAACGAAACGACCAATGTGGTAATCAACAGCATAGTCGCGAGCTCCTCATGATGGGCATAGTAATGCTCGAAACATATTCAGCCTATAAGAAGTACAATAAAATAACAAGTGCCATCTCGTTGGTTTTTTTTATTCTTCAGTTATCACAATGATGCACGGTCCAACAAACATAATAAGATTAAAACCGTGTGGAATAAAACGCCATGTGTTGTGTCGGACAAGTAGAGAAGTTTTGTAAGAATATTCTGCCTCCTTTTCTACCCCATTTATCTGCCAGAATACACGGCGTCTTATCGCAGAATACAGTAATATTCATAACCACTTCTACACGAACATAAGATTTGTTATAATTTTTATCGTTTACAGAAAAGTACAGTTTAATGGTAGCATTCTAGCATCTGCAGAAAAAAGACGTCTTTAACTCTTTACATACTAAGATTGCCTTATAGCATAGCCTTCTTAAAGATTCGGCTCTTAGAATGCTGTACACACTTTCTGTCTCGGCTATTAAAATCGGTTAACCTTGTCGGAAAAATCACTCTGTTCTGATATCAATATGACACAAAAAAATCGCTCTGTTGGCACAATGTAATTTTTTTTAACGTTAAATCTTCGTGGCACATAAAGTAAGAACTCGGTCAATAGACTTTTTTTTTTTTCATATGATGCTTACACAAGTGAGAAACCCAGGTAAATAAGCCAACACCTGCAGTTATAAATGCGTAATTAGTAGGTAAATTGCAGCATCTACAACCATTGTTTTCAAGCGATGAACTGTTAAAGTATGATAGAGCGGACCTGAAAGCCTGAGGCAAAACAAGGGACAATCTCCAGCAAATCCTTCGTACAACAGGGACGTTTTAACACTTGTGCGTAATTCATCTCCTTCCCTCCATTCTTATTTATTTCTTTCCAAACACCTTCATTTACTTACCCTTCTATCATTCCTCATTGCCTTCTCTCTTCCCTCTCCATTTCACCAAAGAGCAGCTTAGGGGATTACCGCTCAAAATATGCTGTCACAAGAGAACAACGCAAAGTATCAGTTCGATTTTATTCTACGTTATTTCGTTTTCTCGAGATTTGTCTCCTTTGTGAGTGCAAACATAAACACACTGCTTTGTAATGGTAGGTAAGATTTACATAATTGTCCTGACGGCTCTAAAGAAAAACACGAACTCACGTAACTTAGGAATCATAAAAAACCGACTTCTTAATCTCCAAAGTGCAGCTGTCTTCCATGAAGCTAAATATCCTGGTTACCTCTTATCTATCTGGGGAGAATAGAAATGACATTTGACACTTTCTTGTGTGTGCGCGAAACAAACTTTTTAAAAAGGTTTACAAGAAGGGAGGAAGCTAAACGCAAGTCCTTTTCTTGTCTCACAGGAGGACCTCAGCCATTGTGACCAGCCATCATTCCACGCGAGAGCCATCTACTGCCTATCACAAGCTCATGACGTCATCATGCAACAATTAACCTCTATCTCTTGAAAGCGTCCCACTAGACCCGAGTACGAAGACAATAGCTCGGATCTCGTTTCTTTTGTCCTCTTCATATGACGAAGATGACACCCAGTGGAAGCCACTCCAATTAACATGACAGTTTTCTGTAGCCTTGTAAGACAAAGCTTGTTCAAAGTGCCGAATAACTGGAGATTTCAGCTTTCTGCAGTATATGACCGGTTGACAGCTTTGACGTCGAATAGAAATGGCACTGATTGCTCATTGTTCTGAGTATAGCACAATTTAAAAATGGCTTTAATTTCGTACAGCAGATGCTTTCGATATCTTTTGGTTCCGTTTTTGATACTATAGTTATAATGACAAAAATACACAGGCTCAAATTTATTGAACGTAAGATTTGAGTCTTTACCGTCGCCGAAGACTCCAATCATGGCACTCTGTGGTAACCAGGAAGAATGTTACCTACATCTTACTAAAAACGTTATTAACATTATGCTCTGTCCTGCATGAAAGAGGTTAGGCTTATATCCCTTTACTTTATTTAACTCATTTTAAGGCTACCAATCTGACATGTCTGGTTTCATATGCCTTGGATTCAGAGGCTGTTTTCTGTGCAAATAAATATGGCCGAAGTGTGAAGCTGACAACAGATTCTCCACAAGACAAATTCTAATCAACAATACACTGCTGCCTGTTCGTCCTTAATGCTTCTATGAAGCAACTTGAAATAACTGGCAATAGGAAAAACTGATTCAGTTGCCCATATTAGGACAGAGCGTGAAATTTATTTCTGAAACACGTGGCACGAGATTAACATTTGGCTCACCAACCGGATCACCTACTCAAATTGATTATACTTATCGACCAAACAATGAAACCGACTATGACAGCCAGCTAAATGACCAACAGGTAGGAGCGCACAAGATATTCCTTATCATTGATTAGGCCAGGAATTTTATTTTGTGCAGTGCGTTTCTTGAACGATATCACTACCAACTTAGGCCATGGGAAACAATTGTGTAGAATATGAATTTGATATAAACCGTGCAGGGTGGGGGTGGGAGGCTAAGTCATGCTTTTACAAAGAAGAATAAGCTACGTAGGCCTGATAGAAAAATTATGCTATCCTTAGCTTTATCCAGCTGGTTTAACCTGCCCAGCCCTAGCGAGTGTCCATAAGGTGTGACGGTCATTTTTTTTTCAGAAAATTCTTCGGCTTTGAGGATTCACTAACACCTTAAGCAGGCTTGCACAATTTGTCATTTTCCTCCGTTTTTAATTTTATGAGAATAGCCTGATAACGAGCTGTTAAGGTCGGAACATGTAGCTTTATTTAAAATACAGCTTCGTTTTACGAATAAATCAGGCTGCGTTGAAATTATTTGTTTTAACTGACAATAATATAACATAAGCCTGATTCCTAGACAGCATACAAGTAGTACCTCGTTTGAGTGAGGCTACTTATTTACCATGTACGTAATAGATGGGGTAGCGTGGTCGGTGTAGCGATTGGGCTACCGGCTGGACAGTCCGTAATTTGACTGCCAGCCGCGTATTCAATAAGTACTGAAGTTCTTTCCCCGGGAGTAAAGCAGCGGAAACTAGCCATTCACCTCCTCTAGGGTCGAGGTTAAGAATAAGTGGACTTCCCCTATCGCGTGGCGTGGACAGGGAAACTTTGCCTTCTTACCGAGTGTGTACTAATACTGTTTAGATCATAATATGATTGTTCGTTTCCACATCTGTATTAGATTCGTGAAGTAAATTTGCTAGGAAAATTACAAATCGCAATTGGTAACTCGGTTGCTTAGTAAAATGTAGACAATGAAAGCTCTTCACTTTGGGGAAGAAATAAAGATACTCCCATATAGACTTATGCGTGGTAATTGATTCAAAACTTCTTGTGAATTCCATGACGTATAAAGAGCAGTGTAAGACGTCATCATTAGGCAGATTTTACGCAGTACTGTGTCATGTTATTATATGCTTAATTTGAGAGGGCACACTGCGATCAATATGTCAGTGATTGTTGCAAGATTTGAGGGTTTCCAATCGGCGTGGATGAAGAATTCTTTCTCCTGCGATAAGCCGCTTCTCTAGGTGTGCTGATTCCGACGTTTCGAAATGTTGTAGATTCTTCATTCTCTACAGTTCGAGGTCCGAAATGACCGCTCGATCCTCCGAAACGTCAGGAATCGCTCATCCAGTTAATCACGTCATATCTCAAAACAGCGAACTGTATAAACCCTGCTTTTAAAGTTTTTAAAATGTTACAATTATGTCACGTAAAAGGTAAAGGTAAAGTGATCCCATTACAGGCCCGGTGTGGCCCAGAGGGTGGGTAGAAATGTAGCTGTACTCTTCCATGACCGCGGCACTAGAAGGGGGTGAGTGGTCAGCAGCACGACCCGGCCGCAATTTACCCCCGGGAAAGACCCGGTACCCATTTTACAGGAGGCTGGGTGGGCCCCAGGGCCGGTCTGGACGGGCGGAAAGTCTCGCCCCCATCGGGATTCGATCCCGGATCTTCCAGCCCGTAGTCAGTCGCTATACCGACTGAGCTACCGGGCCCACAATTGTCATGTACGGTTACAAAAACCTATGTTATCACTTCAGCCCACTAAAACGTCTGATGGAGAGTATTTCAGTAATGGACACAGTTCGGTGCCTGCTCGTGGCAACAAAATCAATTTCCAAGCAACGAAATGCGAGTCTGCAATGCAAGATCGAATGTAAAAGTGGCCTCGATATTTCGGTAAGCTGCTGATACAAACTGTTTTAATAATACTGTCGTCACACCGTGACGAAATTTGGACTCCATCAGATGTGTGGAATTTCTTATCTGGTTCAGAAAGTATTGGCTTCTTAAAAAAGGCTCACATCTAGGTACCTGTTTGGTTAGTCGGTAGGTTGGTCGGTTGGTTGGTTGGTTATTTAGTTGGTTGATTAGTTAGTCACCAGTCAGTTAGTTAGTTAGTTGGTTAGTTAGTTAGATAGTAAGTTAGTTGGTAGTACCAGTACTGCTACATGTTCCGTAGCCACAGACTGCGGTCTTCGATCATAACTCAGGAGCGTGCATTTGCGTTCTATGAAAAGCTCGTACTTCCTAAGCACAAAGCTAGTCGTAAAGGCTTAAGCAATTAAAATTTCCTTGAACTTACGTAAGTCTTATCGTGTTTCAGGGGTGACCACAGCACAAGCTGTGACTGATTACTTTGCTGACTCCATAATCACAACAAAAACAAGAACAAAATCAGCTGCGTAATTGGCTAATTCTATTCTATTCACTACTCTATCCTGCTCTACCCCTATTTCCCTACCTTCTGATTACACCGTTAATAATAATAATAATAATAATAATAATAATGAGACTCACTATCACCACTGCTATTTTGCATTTGCTTAATCCCTCTCACTGAACAAATGAATAGGTTGAACACAGGATACCAAGAACACACAACAAAGACAAAAATATCACACCTACTTTGCATGGATGACTTGAAGTTGATCGCTAAATCAGAGGAAGAGCTCCAAAAACGGATACAAACAGTTAAAACTTTCAGTGATGATATCCATATGGAATTTGGACTTGAAAATTGTGCCAAGTTTGCATGTAAAAGGGGCAAACTGGTTCACTCGCAAAATTTAGTGATCGACATCAACAGAGAAATACAAGAGCTAGAACAGGGAAAAATGTACAAGTACCTCGGGATTGGGGAAAGTGAAGGCATACAGCATCAACAAATGAAAGAAAGATTGAAACAGGAGTACAGCAGGAGATTAAGAATGATACTGAAATTTGAACTGAAGGCCAGGAATAAAATTACAGCAATTGCAGCACTAGCTGTCCCAGTGTTGAGATACAGTTTTGGTACAATTAACTGGAGAACTGAAGAAATAAAAAAGATTGACAGGAAAACTAGAAAGATGCTAACAGTGTATAAAATGCATCATCCAACAGCTGACATAGACAGGCTATATGTAAAGAGGAAAGAAGGTGGGAGAGGACTGGTACCAATCGAATCTGCGTATAAAGCAGAAATAATTAATATTACAGAATAACTTAACATAAATTATAAAGAAGACCAGTTTGTAAATATTGTTAAAAACCACGAAAGCGCTCAACCAAATATGAACTCAATAATTAAGACAGCAGCAAAGACTGCGGAAGAATTAAGTCAATCAGATGAGAAGAGTGACACAAAACGGGATGGAATAAAACACACAAAGGCAAGATTGGGAGAGTCCCTAAAGAAGAAAAAAAGAAAACCAAAGTAATGCGTTGGCAGTACATTAGAAATATAGATAGGCATCTTATTAGTGAAGAAGACACGTTCCTCTGGCTGTCGAAGGGAGACCTAAAAGCAGAAACTGAAAGTGAAATAGTGGCAGCACAAGACGAGGCGCTACAAACAAAATATTACGCGACAAAAATATTGAATACAGAGATGGATAGCAAGTGCTGCAGACTTTGCTAACAATTTGATGAGACAATAGACCACATAATATCAGCATGACCAGTACTGGCAAAAGAAGAGTACATAAAAAGACATGATAGAGTGTGTGTACACAACTACACTTCAACATATGAAAGGAAACAAGGGTACAAGTGGACAAAAAACACTGGTATGAACATAATCCAAAATCAGTAGAATCAAGTCAAGAAGGCAAGGTAACCATATTGTGGAATCAACAAGTACAAACTGACAGAACTATCACCAATAACAAACCAGACATTATAATCTGTGATAATGAAAACGGAACATGTATGTTAATAGACGTTGCAATCTCAGGAGACAGAAATGTGATTAAAAAGGAAGCCGAGAAGATTCTAAAATATAAAGACCTTACAATAGAGATACAGCGCATGTGGAATGTAAAAACATGGGTGATACCAGTAATAATAGGGGCGACTGGGGCTATTTCAAAGTCATTCAGAAAATACGTGAGCAACATACCAGGAAAACATGAAGTCAAGGAACTCCAGAAAACAGTCGTGTTGGGCAATGCACACATACTTCGGAAAGTGCTAATGTAAAAGTACAGTGGATTCAACACCGAAACTAACGATATAAGCACCATGAATAGTAACAACAGAATAGCTACAACACTGTATTCCTTAGGGACATAGTCTGTCTCAGGAATATAAGTATAAATACCCTGCATTAAGGAGATGATGATAATGATGATGATGATGATAATAATAATAATAATAATAATAATATGAATTCCACAAGGCAGTCCTGCTTGAGAAACTGTGAGCCACTTAAGCTGGTCGGCTAAAATTCCATTAAGTAACCTGAGCCAGTTCTCTCATCTTCACGAGTCTATAGCCTGTTCAAGACCTCTTGGAATATTTTTTCTTTATAAGCCTAGGTCTAAGTGTCTCCCCACCCCCTTTGCGCTTTCCTACTAAAATTCAAGTTACTTAAACCCTCCATTTCATTCTTCTTAATTTGATCAACAGATTGGTTATATGATAAAGAACACAAATTATTCAGTGTAAAATGTTCATCCTCTTAATTTTCTTCCATATTCTCTTCAGCACTAGATTTTCACACACACTCCTGAACTATTGGTAAGCCGGGCTATTTCAGTCTGTGTAATTATTGTGCTAGAGGCTGAACATCTGAGTAATCTTTACTCTTTTTAAGTTTCAACCTCATGGTTCAGTGCATCAAAATTCAATATTAACAAAAATCCAACTAGATGCAGCAGTATGCAGTCTGATTTATTTTACTGCAAAATCACTCTACATGTTTCGGGTGTCACTGCACCCATCATCAGAAGTTCTAAAAACTGTAACCGCAGCCTCCGGTACAGGTCACAATATCGACAGACATCGACTGCGTCCCGATCTGGCCACGTTGGAGGGAAGTAGCTCTGTCGATATTATGACCTGTACCGGAGGCTGCGGTTAGAATTTTTAGAACTTCTGATGATGGGTGCAGTGACACCCGAAACATGTAGAGTGTCCTTGCAGTAAAATAAATCAGACTGGATGCTGCTGCATCTAGTTGGATTTTTGTTTAATATTTAATCTTTACTCGGTACTCAGTAAAGGATTTATCTCTTCCCCAAAGTGTCCAGAGCAGCACTGGGGCCAACCAGGTCTGATATGTAGTGGGTAATGGGGATCTTTTCCATGTGGTAAGGCGGCCGGCACGTGAAGCTTACCACTTATCCCTCTAATGACGAGGTTAAGAATGAGTGGAGCTTACATTTCCATTACACCGTAACCTTCATAGCTTGCACAAGGAGAACTGTACATTATCATAATCACTTCCTTCATTCTGCGCGAGAGATGAACTTTTCCACCAGTAAAAAGCACATAAAATAAATTTTGATGTTTCGCTGACCGTGCATCTCAGTGTAATCTTAGTAATTAACCAACTTAATACATAAATTCTTGTTATGTAATAAGTTTATTATACGCCTCTACATGTTTCGAGCACTTTTTGCTCATCATCAGGAAGTCAAAATTATATTATACAGCATCTGGTATCATCACACTCTGTAGGCGGCCGTCCGGTGTGCACAGGTTGAAAGAGTCATCTCTCAACCTGTACACCGGACGGCCACCTGCAGGTGTGATGATACCAGATGCTGTATAACACAATTTTGGCCTCCTGATGATGAGCACATAGTGCTCGAAACATGTAGAGGCATAAAATAATCTTGTTATAAAATAAGAATTTGTGCATTAAGTTGGTTAATTACTAAGAACATAAATAAATTTCCGCAGACTGATCTGAGATGCTAGATAATTAAGGGTGCTGTACATCCCTGCTCTGACCTGTGCATTTCAGCTAATGTTTCAAACAGGAACAGGAATAGGGGGAACTGAAGTCGCGTGGCGACGCTTCCAAATGTCAGATTGGGCGGGCTATTAGTGGAGAGGGAATGGACTCACTGACCCGAGAATAACGTCACAATATTCACCCACTTCCAACCCTCCGTTGGGAGTTTAAATACTCCCCTAACTAATCATTAACGCGACTAAATCGCTAATCAGGATTACGACCACCCCAACCACCGTACCTCTGTCCCGGCTTAAGTACTGACTTACAGGTTAATTAGCTGTCGAACATCCCGAGTCCGTTTGGTCATGTGGCATGTCACATGTAAGGCTCAGAGCCTTCAGTGTTCACAAGAACCAGATTCTGCCGTGGATTAAATATCCTCTAGGATTTGTGAAATATGGTATTTTAATTTGAGACGGTGCTGAAGAGAACATTTGAAAGGATGGAAGAGATAACAGGAGATTAGAGGAAAATTCGGAATGCGGGATTCATCATTTTTACACCTCACCAAGTACGAGTATTATCAGTGTTACAAAATCACAGGATCAAGTTGGCATGTTACGTAGCGCGCATGCGTGGGATGATAAATGCGTACACAATTTTAGTTACAAAGCCTCAAAGAAAGCTTATTCGTGAAGGGGATAAAAAATTTAATGTTTAAAAATAGAAAGATTAGACTTATTTTTCACAGATTACGAACTAGTAGCAGGTTCTTTAAGGACATGGAAGTAAAACTAAGGTTGCGTAAGAGACGAAAAATTTCTTGACATATTGTCGTCTTCCATGATGTTAAGACGTGTAGAATTTTTCGCTCTTTTCGGCAAGACCAACTGTCTCCATCTTCAGAAATGCAACTACTTCTGTCCTGATCTTGGAGGAAGAAAGCCACACCGCAGCGTCACTATTCTTCTAGCAGATCACGCTCCGTCTTTTCCATAGGCCTTCAAACTTCACAGTCACCGACACGAGAATCTCACCCTCCCGAAGGGTGTGGACCAGGTGAGCTGTTATTAAATCCTGAAGTAGGTCAGTCCGTTATATTGGAGTCATATTACAATTTGTTACTGACATAAAATCCTGGCCCTGGGGTCGACTCAGCTTCTAACAGAAATGAGTACCAGGAGTATTTCCTGGGGGTAAAGGCGGCCGGTGCGTAAAGCTGACAACCTTACCACCATCCTGTGCCATTGTCACGAAATCTGGGAACCTTAACTTCCTGAAACCCCCTGGGCCACTCCGTGGGCCGGGTAGCTCAGTCGGTATAGCGACTGAGCTATGGGCTGGACGGTCCGTGATCGAATCCCGGTGGGGACGAGATTTTCCGCCCGTCCAGACCGGCCCTGGGGCCCACCCAGCCTCCTGTAAAATGGGTAGTGTGTCTTACCCGGGGTAAAGTGCGGCCGGGGCGTGCTGCTGACCACTCACCCCCTTCTAGTGCCGCGGTCATGGAAGAGTACAGCTATACCTCTACCCACCCTCTGGGCCACACCGGACCTGTAACAGGATCACTTTACCTTTTTTTCATTAAATTTGTTACAAGAAAAGCAAAGCTTTCCCTGTACCAGCTACGAAGCAGAAATGGAAATACGTGTACAGCTCGCTCATTCTCGTCCTCTTCACTAGACGGAATGACTGGTCAGCCTTACGCTTCAGACGATTTTATTCAGTGAATAGAGGAACCAGTAGCCATTGAATAAGAGCCAGTTGGAATTCCAGAGCCAGTGTGGACGTTGTTGGAGAACAGAAAAATCTCTTTTACCTGCCTGGGTCCAAACCCCGAACCGTCTAGCCTGTAGCCTAAACATTATATCGACGCTATCCCGATTCCCGAATTCGTTATAAGCTTTAAATAAATAGACGTACAGGGTCAAAGGAGAGCCAAGCGTTTAGATGATGAACCGCCTACGTTCGGAGCTTCCTTCTCTGTCTGGCTGTGTGGCTCGCTAAGATGCGGTGGAAAGGTCAGGCTCCCGTTACGAGTCCCGAGGACCGGCAGTCTGTGGCATTTTAGTGGCATTTTGAAGTATTGGCTGATGGCGATGTGGTGTGGTGGCGGATCCAAGCCATCCACCCGACACTCCATGCAAAGCAAATTTTGTGAGATTCAGCCGGTAGATACCTGTAAATTAATATACAAACTGAAAACACTAAAACTATAATTAAAATAATTTTCCGAAAGGTTCCTGGTCTCAAATTTTATTGAAATACCCTGAAAAAACATCCTAAGATGACGTAAGACTTGGAGCATAATGCCGTGTTGATTGGTAATTTCTTACAGAATTTCCTTTGCAGTGTGACTCTAGGCTACGCAACAGTAGACCTATAAAGGCCATGAAGGCGTATCGCGGGAGTGAAAGTACATCTCCACTCATGCTTCGACCCTAGGTGGCACCCCGAACCGGTCCGGACGCTTTGGAGAAGAAGAAATAAATATCTTGATCCCGCCGGGATTCGAATCCCGTATCGCCCAGTCTGTACCCTATTCAAAATTTGACTACACTACGTCCGCTCAAATAGTAAACTTGTGTCTGCAATAAATGAGCAGCAATTGCAATTAGATTAGTGCAACAGAAAATATCTATACTGAGATCATTTTTACCGCATTGACGGATATTTCCACTCTTCTTGGAAACCAAGACCGTTCCAATTAATACCATTGTGTATATATCCCGCAGTTTAGCTGAACGAGTCCTCATATAGACTTTCCTTCTTATTCTGACCTCGTTCTACCTACTGATTGTAGGTGTAGGTGGTTGTTATTGCTCCTGATCACACTTAATGAATCACACACTCAATCTAGAGGAGGGATCGGCCCGTCGCAGACAGTCTGTGATAGTCTCAGTAACTTATTTTCCTTTTTGTCCACAGAAGTTCTCACCATTGCCGATAGAGCGCACCGTGACTGTAAGCGACAGACTCATATAGTCTATACAGTTTGTATAAACGCTGAGGAAGAATATGCTGCTTCCAGCAGTGCACCCTGAAACTGCAATTTCATCGCACGGTCTCTTTCATTGATCAATCCGATTATTAAATTATGTGGTATCTGATATCCGTCTCAATAACATCTTCCCGGAAGGCGGTTTTCCGAAATAAATCAACAATTCCACAAAATCCTAACAGGCACAGCATACACTCAGCTGTTTCTTGTGGGATATGTCATTGTGTTTGTACCTTTGTTTATAGCTTGCAGACTACGTCTTACAGCGGGAATAGTAAGGTGGGATATGCTACAACGAACGGATGCTACAACGAAAAGTTTTTATCAATAAAATCAGGATGCTACAACGAACGCGGAAGAATACTATTGGCCGTCGTAGAACGCGCGTGCGCATGACGTGTCTGCCCTTCACGCTTAGATTAGTGCGTCAGTCACCATTTTTGTTATCGTTTGTAAGGTTCAGTTATCTGTTTAGTTCAGTTATCTGCTTATTTGCGCCTTGTTTATGTTTTTCAAATTTACATGTAGTGTGTATAAAAGTTAAATGAATTAATTTTGTACAATTTTTACACTTATATTTTTGATTTTGTATTATATTTCTCCTGTTTCGGTTGTTGTGTTGGAAGGTAACTTTGCTCTAGGCTGTGGGCCTGGAAGAGATTACCCATAAATACATCTATTTCAATATATGCTAGAAGCAACTGATACCATAACGAACGACGTTCTAGAACCAATTACGTTCGTTCTAGCATAACCCACTGTATATGGGAACTTGAGGGTTATTTGACGGTGCATCTTCCTCATGAAATAATTTGAAATGCCAAATTGATGCAACAAGGTAATTTTATTAACGTATTCTTAGCTCGACATGTTTCGGATATATACGCCCATCATCAGGAGCATCAGCTGTTGAGTTGCAGCATATGGTTTTCTGCAACGAGTTTTAGGATGGGTGCTGGTCTTGAGAGCCGTTGTGTGGGTCGTGTGTACGGTGCGGATGGTGCCGTGCGTCACACGGCAACATCCGCACCGCAAACACGACCTACGCAATGGCTCTCAAGACCACCATCCATCCAAAAACTCGGTGCAGAAAACCATATGCCGCAACTCAACATCTGATGCTCCTGATGATGGGCGTATGTACCCGAAACATGTCGAGCTACGAATACATTAATAAAATTACCTTGTTGCATCAATTTGGCATTTCAAATTATTTAATGTATATGGGAAATTGGAAAAGTCGTGCGATTAGACGTCCGTGACCTGTTTTAAGCTAACGTTGACAAATATTAACCTGGAGGAACTAACCCAGGCCTGTCAAATTTTTCATCCTATATACGGCGGGGCTGATATGTGTTGGCCAGATATTCAATGGACAAATTTTCTTGTCATTTATTCCAGCAGAATCCCAACAGCCGCGCCGCATAACGTGATCTTGGGGAAAGCAGGATCCCTGTTGTCTTCAATTCGCCACTTCCTCTCGCGGTCGTTTAGCCAGCTAATAGACTGCCATTAAATATGCCGTGACGTCATAACATGTTCAAAGGTTGCGTTTTATTGTTGGGCGGGGGGGTTGATGGTGTCTAATTCATAGAGTGAAGCCGACATTTCTGGAACAAATTGAACAGATAATAAATAAGGCAGAAACTACAGGAGTTCAGGCTCCAGAAACTGCAGGAATTCAGGCTCCAACAAGCAACGATATATCGTGGTTCGTTGTTTTTTGCACTGAACAGCTAAATACAAACATAATGATTGAAATGTAAAGGGTTTTAACGATGATACAATACACGTACAATAACTATGTATCTGGGGTATTAAATCCTTTATTTGCCCAACTAATGCCCACAAATTATTGTAAAATCGTTAAACGGTTAAAATCATTTAAAATTATAATAGCGGCTCCAACATGTTTCGGTTTACATAAAGCATCATCAGGGAGCTCTCCGGCTGTATTTCGCTAAAGTTTCAATGTTGAATTCGGTTACATATCGTTATTTGAAATTATAGGTATTGTTGTTGCATATGCAGCCACAATACCGATAAACTCAAATAACGTATCTGGGGGTGTGCATCGTCTCTTTTTTTTTTTTTTTTTTTTGGAAATGTTAGGAAATGTGAGCAGAGCGGAATGTTTCAGGCACTTTCTCTCTGCTATTGTCCCTAGAATATCACTTCGCGACTATTTTCAACAACAAAAAAATAACACTGACGATGCGAGAATTTGAGCTGTGTTTATCATTCTTCTGTGATGTTACGCAGCGTAGATTGGTAGTTAATTACCAACGTTTCGGGAAAACCTATCGGACCCATATTCAAAATTCAAGCAGTCCAAATCTGTTTCGCCCTTGCAGATAGGGCACAAATATTTCCCCTCTCTATGTCACGTTCAGACTGCCATTGTATCGAATGGGTAAAGATGGGCTTATCCCCACGGTAAATTACTTTGCATCATCTAGAGCCTCCAATCCGTCATACAGAAGACCAGTTTATGGAATTCTGCGTAACTGAGCACAGAGCCAACGCTGCACTTCTAGGGCAGATCTACAGGGGAAATCTGCAGACAGAATTTTATTTTGTCTCTCATAGGAAGATTCAATCGAAATTCGGTGTCCTCAAAAATCATTCTTAGTATAGAAAATGGGTAGGTTACGTAACAAAATATAGTCATTTTATTATGATCTCTCATACTGACTTTGAATATATTTACAAAAAAAAATGTGAATAGTGTATTAATTTCTCTATAAAATGCAGTAGATCTGTTGTTGAAAGTGTGCTGAACAGTAAACCTATAACAACTGACGGATCCAAAATTAACAAATTACCAAAAAACTCCATTGATCAGAGTCAATTGAAAGCGTAAATTTCTGCAGACAGTTAAAAAATTGCCCGTATTTTATGAAATCTGAATATTTATAACCAAGTTTCAAAGAGACCACCACTTCACCATATCCCGACTCAGATCAATCCAGTCAAAACTCTGCCATCCCATTTCTTTCAGATCTATTTTATCATTATACTCCCATTTTGCACCTATTTCTCCCTTACCTCGAGGTTTCCGCACCAGAATTCTGTACATATTTCTCTTCTCCCTCACATGTGCCACAAAACTCGCCCATCTCATCCTCCTGACCTGATGAACCTAACCATATTAGGTGAACGCTGCACATCACGAAGCTCCTCTCTCTCTCGCTTTCTCTCTCTCTCCAGTCTTCTGTAACTTTCTCCCTCTTACACTTATCTTTCTCTCTTACACTTATCTTTCTCTCTTACACTTATCTTTCTATGCACTCTATTCTCCAACACCCTTAACGTGAGAGGCTAGGTTTCACACCCCTCATATGCAAGCTTCTAAGACTAATGAGGGATTCAATATAGAATATCTCGAAACAAAAACTCTGTATATTGTGTTTGGTGTACATTTAAAAATCGTTGGAATGTCGTTGGGATATTGAGAGATGGGCGAATTTTCTTGACCCGCAAGTTAGAAAATTCAGCGAAATTTTACATCCACCAATAAGCTGTTTCGAAGCGCTGAAAAATTCGAGTGTTGTTTATCCTTATTAATTCGTGGAACCTTTCATTCGGCACAACAGTAGGCCTGCTGAAAATTTCCAGCCTCGAAATTTACTTAAAGTATTTGTAAATCCAATCCGGCGTAACTCAGTAAGATTTCTGCATATTGATACGTCTTATTAGGGCCTTCTTATTTGTATTGCGAAATGTGTTCATTTTTCCGTGCTGTATTTTATATCGCTTATTGATTCCTGTACATATTCATGTACGGAGTGAGAACAGGATGAATTATTTTGGGCCAACAGCAGGTGGCTGCAGGCAACTGCATATTGTAGGCGTTGTGGTCTCCGCAACATAGGCCTATTAACAGGGTGATAACATGAAAGAGGGTTAATTAGGGTGGAGTGTATGTTCCTACCTAACACAACTTTATTTTATTTGATGGTCGAGGTGTATTTGCATTTACTGCCTAAGGTACAACTACATGTTACGGCTTTTGATAATAACCATCTTCAGGTTGTACATGAATCCTTAGAAAGTAGTTATACAAGATAATATGATACATAGACCTAACTATTATTAACTGAAATATACATAATAACAGTTACCCCATGTACCCACACCCCAACCTCCATGACACGTACGAGATCTCGTGCCCACCTCATCTCCCACATCCCCACAGTACACAGCCCATATTGAATCTTGTATAACTACTTTCTAAGGATTCATGTACAACCTGAAAATGGCTATTATCAAAAGCCGAAGAATGTAGTTTTACCTTAGGTAGTAAATGTAAATACACCTCGACCATCAAATAAAATGAAGTTATGTTAGACAGGAACATACACTCCACTTTAATCAGTTTATTGAACACAACGGGGATGACGAACCTTATGATGAAGGTGGGTTAACTGTAAGGCACATCATATCCGAGACGACTATATTAATGACACATATAATGTTCTTTTATATTTTAGCTACAGGTTTCGGTATAAAAACAATCCACAATATGGCCAACTAAAAAAGGATACGTAGAGAACTGTCAAATTCGTCTGTATATTTTTGCCTCTTCTACTACGCACGATGGGACGCCTCACATCAAGACAAAATTAAAGACGAGATGCGTGGGTAATGTAGCAGGAATGTGAGAAAAGTGCATAAGCACACCTGAAAGTAACACAACACTTCGGAAACAGAGGCGTCGATGGAAGGATAATATTAAAGTGGATCTTGAAAATGTATATCAGAGCGTGGGTTGGACTGAACTAGCTAATAACACGAGACAGTCGTGGGCTTTTCTAAAGTCGTTGATAAAATTTGGAGTTTTATACAATTCGGAAAATGTAGTTAGCTGCGCGACAATTAGCTTCTCCGGGAGGACTGTGTTCCATGGGTCTAGTCAATAGAACTGAGCATGCAACAGGAAGATTTTTTTACAGTCTACATCTGCCAATGGAAAAATTAGTTTCTATAAAGTGGCTTATTGGTTACTTTATAATCAGCCCTTTGTTTGGAAAACGCATGTAAACAAAGTGAATGCCAAAGACCTGTAAACATAACAACTGTCTCAATACACAGACTGCTAGAGGCGCCGTGTGTTTCAGAGATGTTACTTCCAGTTTAACCGGGAATGAATTGACAAAGGGGTTGTCGCCGCTGTTGTGCTCGCATGGCAAGAGGGTTACCACCCCGTGTGAGAGAATCCAACCCCGTCAGCCATGACGGTGCATATCCCCTGGCTTATATCTCTTCCCCTCACTTGATGATCTAATTTGCTCGCCCTCGGATGGATCAGATTCCGAGGGTAGGCTGCATTTTTACAAACCGTGCATACAGCAGACGCAGCAGATATAAAGGAAACCGATGGATTACGCGTTGAAATGCAAGCGCTGACGACTATTTGGGATGGAAGCCTCAGTGACACCGAGTGATTGAGGGCAGGTCTAGCTTTACGTACCCGATTTAGCTGTGCAGAAGGCTCTCCACACTTTCGCCTGAGAACAGAAAGACAACCGTCAAGTTCTTCTGCGGGTGTAAAGTTAAAGTTATAGTACACCCTTGTAGAGGCACCGAGGCTTTGGACAGGCCGTACGGCCCACAGGGGGAGTAGAGGTTTAGCTCTACTCTTTCTTGACCATGGCACTAGAAGGGGGTGAGGAGTCAGCGTCACGTCTCGGCCCGTCTTTACCCCCAGGAAAGACCCGGTACCCATTGTACAGGAGGCTGGGTGGGCCCCAAGGCCGGTCTGGACAGGTGTGAAAAACCTCGCCCCCCACCGGGATTCGATCCCCAGACCGTCCAGCCAGTAGCCAGTCGCTATACCGACTACGCTACCCGGCCCACTTTGGGGGTATTAGAAGATGGAAAAACTTCAGGCGGAGAGTGACTGTAAATTTATTTTACAAATTTTAGGATACATCAATGTGGTCCCCTTCAAAATACTCCCCATTTGACACAATACACTTGTCCCACCTCTGTTTCCAGTGTTGGAAGCACCCTTGGAGTTCCGCTTCTCTTAAGCCCTTCAACAGCGATGTCATTTCACTTTAATCGTTCGGTCTCGGCGATTCTTTGTGTTTCCACTCTCTGCTCTGCGACTTCAGCTCGATGTCGTAATCGTAGATCCACGATTCGTTACCTGTGATGACCCTTTCCAAGAATTCATCGCTTTCCTCTGAGGTTTTCCAGTCGGCGCAACACTCCTTCCGTCGCAACTTTTGCTCAGGAGTGAGCAGTTCCGGTACAATCTTGGCCCAAACCTTTTTCATTTCCAAATGTTCAGTCAAAATCGTGTGAACGGACGATTTTCCCAAACCAAGTTCTTCTGCTATCATTCTAACAGTCAGTCGGCGGTCACTGAGCACGAGAGAACGCACAAGATCGATGTTTTCATTACCACTTGAGGTGGAGGGGCGTCCTGACCTGGCATCGTCCTTGTGGTCTTCACGGCCTTCCCGAAAACGCTGGACCCACTTGAAAACAGTTCTTTCCTTTAGAGCACACTCTCCATAAACCTGTTGCAACATTTGATGGATTTCGGGGCCATTCTTGCCCAGTTTCA
>Ga0136643_10002898_pt1 | contig 22707 bp, 21 predicted proteins | sample TergutLab28metaG_FD_96883 | JGI IMG/M metagenome (GOLD analysis project Ga0136643, IMG submission 96883) | Labiotermes labralis P1 segment gut microbial communities from Petit-Saut dam, French Guiana - Lab288 P1 (version 3) (version 3) | ecosystem: Host-associated > Arthropoda: Insects >... | reverse complement strand
TCGGTTATTTATGAAAAAAATAACGGAATAATGCCTCCAAGCCCCACAACAATAGCCAAAACAACAACAAGGACAACCGTGAAAATGCGAACCATACGTTTTTTCTTTCTTTCAGACATCATAGCTTTTACACCTCACTTTTTTTAACTTTTTTAGATTCACGGTACAGCATTAAATCCTCGACAATATTTCGCAAAACTGTTGCAATCGGTATGGCGACTATCATGCCTATAATACCGTAATACGCACCGCCAATAGAAATGCCGATTATTACCAAAAGGGGACTAACTTTTAACGAGCCGCCCAAAAGACGGGGGAAAATAAAATTTGCATCAATTTGCTGTATTACCAACATAACAATACCGGCAATCACGCCCATTTGTGTGCCATCTGCCACTAATATGATTATAAAAGCTGCCAAAGTCCCAATTATTGCGCCGAAATACGGTATAAGATTTGCAATGCCAAGCATTGGCCCAAGTGCTAGGGCATAGCTTGTGCCCATTATGGAGAGGGCTATGGTCATTATTGTGCCCAAAATAACGGCATCAAGCACTTGGCAGTATATATAACGCTTGAAATATTGATTTATTTCACGACCGTATTTTACAATGGTGGCATACACTTTTATGGATGTAATTGCACGTAAAGCACGACGGGCAAATTTGCCGACTTTATCGCCTTCCAGCATAAAATATATAGAGCTAATAATTGCCAGTGCAAAGCGGAATATGAAAGAACCCGTCGCCACAATAGCATCACCCACGACGGATAAGTCGTCTGTGCTAAATAAACCCATAATGGAGTCGAGAGTGATGAATTCACTAATATCAACCCAGTCTATAAAGGACAGGCTTTCATTGTATTGAAGCTGATAAATAAAATCAGCTATATTTTCCGTAAGAATTGGCAAAAATTCCCCAAAATCCCTAACGTTGGCGTAAATTTGCGGAAAAACAAGGGCGGATAAAAGCCACAAAAGTCCAATGGTCACCAAATATGTTATCAAAACTGATAAACCCCGTTTGCGCCGCATAATCCAGCCTTTGCCATTTTTGCCAGTTTTTGCTAACAATTTTTCTAATCTTTCCCGTGGTATACCAAGCACGTAGGCTATCATAAAGCCAGCAATAAAGGGCGATATAATGCGAAAGAACCCAGCAAGCCATCCAAAAAAAACTCCCGCATGGGACACTGCGTGAAAAATTACAATGGCGGCAGCTATTAAAAGCAAAAATGCAACCCAAGTTCTGAATTGATGCGGGTCCATAATTTTCCTCATCAAAATAAGCCCTCTTTTCGGAAATTTCAATATAACTGGCATTATAACACAACACATTGCCCATTGTCAAAAAAATAAACTGATTTTTCCAAAACTTTTTTGCTAAATATTTTTTCGGCAGCATGTTGGTACAATTCCATTTGTGGGCGGTATTTTTCGGCAGCATCACTTATACTCCCAAAAACTTGCTCTGTTTTATAGTCCAAAATATGTAATCTGTTATCTATTTCAAAAATACAATCGATAATGCCGTGCACAACCATAAAATCATTTGGGTTTGCCAAATTACCAAATTCCGAATTTATAAGCTCTGGCGGCATAGCGACGGCGAAAGGAACTTCACGATACACTGCACAAGAATATCTTATTCGTTCGGCAATATTAGATTGTAAAAAGTCTAAAAGCGCGTTGACATTGATTTCGGTTGCCTCTTCGAGTGTGAACATCTTTTTCGTAACCAAGCTGTCTATAAGTTCTAAAATCTCGTCCTTGCCTTGCGTGGCAAAATCTAAATGTTCTAAAATTGTGTGTATTATAATACCCTTGGTTGCTGCAGAAATTTTGGATTGGCTGCTATCTTTTACAAAGCTGGGAGGCAAAAACTCCTTGCGCTCTCTTTTTCTATAATCGGCAGAATCTCGTGTGAGTTCGTTAAAATACAGCCTTTTTATTTCGGAAACAGACATTTTTGCAGGAATGTATTGGGCGGTGATGTTTGGGTACTTATATTCGAGTTTTTTGTACAGCGAGGCAGTGTCGCTTGTATTTTGGCGGCTTTGATTCGCTTTGCCAAAGACGTTTAGCAAATTTTGCTGTTTGCGTGATTCACTACTGCGCACAAAGCCAGTGTCAGACTGCCTTATATCCCAAATGTTGTCAGAAGCAACTTCCCCCAAAGTCATTAAAATCCAGTCCATATAACTCTTGGCGGAAGCAATGTCGTTTGGGGTTGGCTTGCCGTCTAAATCGGAATATTTATCAAGGTTTTTTGTGCTTCCTATGATATATAACTTTTCTTTTGCCCGTGTTAATGCTACATATAAAACCCTCAATTCTTCTGAAACTTGTTCGTTGACGATTTTTTTGGAAATAATTGCTCGGCTAAAAGTTTGACTGGATATATTTCGCTCAAAATCAATACTTTTAAGCCCAATTCCAAGGTCAAAGTTCATTACCATATTACGTCGTGCATCTGTTAAATTAAATTGCTTGCCGGCTTGACACAAAAAAACCACAGGAAATTCAAGCCCTTTGCTTTTATGGATGGTCATAATGCGTACTAAATTCTCATTTTCGTTTGCTACATTGGCTTTTTCAAGATTAAATTTTGTCTTTTGCAATTTTTCAATATAACGCACAAAGTTAAAAAGCCCGGCATAACTTGCTTCTTCAAATGTTATTGCTTTTTCAAACAACAACATCAAGTTTGCACGCCGCAACTTACCGCCAAGCAAAAGCCCAACAAAATCAAGATAACCTGTGTCTTCATAAATTTTAAAAATAAGCTGGCTGATGGGCATAAATCCTGCATTTTTGCGCCATATGTCAAGTGTTGACAAAAAAGTGCGGGCATTACTTGCAATGGGTGAATGCTCTGCTTTGCAAAAATTTAATAACGCATCATAAAAATCGCCATCCCTGCGATATTTGTTAATTTGAACCAAATCATCCGCTTTAAAACAGAAGATTTCTGAAAAAAGAGCAGTTATAAGCGGTATATCTTGTCTTGGGTTATCAATTATTTGTAGAATTGCTAAAATGGTCATAACTTCGGTGGCGAGGAAATAATCATTTGCGGTTTCGCTAAATGCTGGGATATTAAGGCTTTTAAGCTCGTCCACAAAGGATTGAATGGCAGTTTTAGAGCGCAGCAAAATAACAATGTCTGAATGCTGTATCGGGCGTGTTTTATCACCATCTCTAATTTCAAATCCGCTCTTTAAAAGCTCTGCGATATATTGTGCTGTGGTCTTTGCCTCAATTTCCGCTTGCGAAAGCTCTGCTAAAAGCTCGTTGGTTTCGTCGTGCTGCTCGCTATCTTCAGAATTCTTGGCATCAATAATGTGCAAAACTGTACGAAAATCAGCATTTTTAACATTGCTATATGAAGCCGCAAAATTTAAAGCATTTCCGTTCTCGTATTCAATGCCGCCAATTTCCTGTTTCATTAGCTTTGCAAATATTAAGTTAATTGTATCAATTACATTTTGTCGGCTACGGTAGTTATCTAAAAGGCGAATTGGCGTGCCAAACTGTGAATCTGTATCAAATTTTTCTAGTTTTTCATTAAAAATACTGGGGCGTGCCATTCTGAATTGATAGATACATTGCTTAACGTCACCTACCATAAAACGATTAATATTACCCGCTTCTGCCACTGCCCCAAGAACAATTTCTTGCATCAAATTAGTGTCTTGATACTCGTCAATGAAAACTTCATCAAACATTGCGCCTATTTCATAGGCTTCTGGCGACAAAACTATTTTGCCGTCAGATGTAAAGTCATCAACTAAAATGTTTAGTGCAAAATGTTCAAGGTCATTGAAATCGACCTTTCCCCGCTCTTTTTTTTCTTGCTGAAAACGGTTGCTAAATTCCGCTACAAGCTGCACCAAAGCTGAGATAATGGGGTAAATATTTTTAAGGTCGTCTTTGGTCGCGTCTGGATTTTTTACGATAATTTTTTTAATGGTTTCGATGTCGCTTTTATAGGAATCCCGCAGGTTTTTGATTTTTTTTCTTATCTGCGCAATTTCTTCTGGGTCAATACCATCTACTTGTTTTGATTTCCCTCCGGGCAGTCTGCCAAATTTGAAGTCAACTGCATCACAAAATGTAGAAAAATCGTTTGCTAAAGCAACTTTTGCTTGCTCAATAAATTCTTTTTCAGCTGATGCAATTTCAAGATAGCTCTTGCTCACATGGGGGTATTGCGCAAGTTCTTCCATCTTTTTTGCAGTATCAAGGGCAGCATCGATTTTTTGCGTGGCGTAATTTATAAAATAATCATACCAAATGCTTTGCTCAAATCCATTTTCTAACAAATACTCATTGGCGCAAGAAAAAAGCCAAGCGGCAGGGTTTGGAGCTGAACGAGAGTAGTTGTGAAGCTCCAATACAGCCTTACGAAAATTTTCATCACCCACTCGCTGGTCAAACATTTGTGCAAGGCGTATAAAGTCAATATTTTCGCCCTTTTCGTAATGGCTCAAATACTTTTCCTCAAATAGAGCATCCAAAACGTCACTTTTTAACAGGTTAATTTCTGCATCGTCTGCTATTTTAAAATTTGGGTCCATATCTATTTTGTGAAAGAATTTTCGGGCAACCATCAAGCAAAAAGAATGTATAGTTATTATATTAGCTTTATTTATGAGGGCTAATTGATTTTGCAAATTTTTTCGTAGTTTTTCGTTGGACGGATTTTCTTTTATCCGCTGACTAAGAGTTTTTGCTACGCTGTTTTTCATGTGTTGCGCTGCGGCATCAGTAAAGGTTGCTATAAGCAACCTATCGATATTTATTGGCGGGTCGCAGGTTATTAAGTTTAGTACACGCTCCACCAAAACTGTGGTCTTGCCGGAGCCAGCACCGGCAGAAACTAAAATATCGCTGCCCCTTGCTTCAATAGCTTGCTTTTGCGGACCTTTAAATTCTATAAGTTTCACCAAGTACCTCCAAAAAAGTGATTATATCCAAAACGGCGGCTTTCACAATTCCTTGAGCCATGCCGTTTTTGCAAGAGCCTTTACCCTCAAATGTATTATTTAATTTCTCAAAAAATATCGTCAAAAATTCTGAATTTTCGCTATGAGCTACGTATTTATAAGTATCGTTATCGCTTACAAATACAACCGCCATTTTTGCTTGAACCGATGCCATTTTTGCCAACCTTTGGGCATCCTTGCTGTCCATCCTATTTTCAATGGCGTACGCCAAAACTTTGTTCGGGATGTTCGCAGTTTTTAGCTCAAAAATTTCATTTTGTAGTGTTGTGCAGTGTTTTTTAAGTGCTTCGTTCAAAGAAATGCGTTTTTCCAATGCTGGTACAATGCCGTCAACATCAGCAGAAATCATGCTTCCAATATTTTTGATAATGACATTTTTGCGTGAGTAGTCCCAAAGGGCATCTTGACCGCAATATACGTGCAAACGTATGCCGCCTTTGTATTTTTCATAATTTGCGATTTTGATGATTCCGACTTCTGCGGTGTTTGCAACATGAAGCCCAGCGCAAGCGCATTTGTCAACGCTAGGTATTGTTACGATGCGAGCAAAGTCGTCTTCGGAAAAATCACGCTTTGCACGGGCATCGGCATTTGACATATCTTTGCCGCAAATATTAAGAATTTCGACAGTTTTTGCAGAAAATACAACTTTATTTGCTTCATCTTGCAGTTGTTGCACCTGGTGTTTGGGCAAAGGAATATTCAAATCCATTGTAAAGCCACACTCTGACATATGAAACCCCACATTTGTTGCGCCAAATTGGGATTTTGCTAAACCCGATAAAATATGTTCGCCTGTGTGATTTTGCATAAATGCAAAGCGGCGGTCAAAATTAATTTTTCCGTTAATTTTCTCGCTCAAAGAATATTTCGATGACGGACTTTGCAACACATGGTAAATTAGTCCGCCGTCTTGATAGCAATCCGTCACATCAGCAGTATCGAAGTATCCCGTGTCAGCGGGTTGTCCGCCACCACCGGGATAAAAGCAACTTTGTTCAAGCGCAATATGAAGTTCGCCATCAATTTCTCTAATGTCAACAATTTTTCCCACAAAGTCTTTAATGTATGGGCTATCGTAATATAATTTTTGCATAACATCACCTAGCATAAGTTTATCCAAATAAAAAGGGATTGTCAAGGCGAAAAAAATGTGTTAAAATGGTGGATGGTGATGTAATGAGAATTGGTATTGGATACGACTCCCACCGCTTTTGCGAAGGGCGGGGTTTGATTTTGGGCGGTGTGTTGATACCGCATGATAAAGGGCTTGACGGACATTCTGACGCAGATGTGCTCTGCCACGCTATTATCGATGCTCTTTTAGGGGCAGTGAAATTAGGAGATATTGGACGGCTTTTCCCCGACAACGACCCTCAGTATAAAGATATTAACAGCATTATTTTGCTGAAAAAGACTTATGGTAAGGTGATGCAGGCAGGATACCGCCTGCTTAATATTGACACGGTTGTTATTGCTGAAAAGCCGAGACTTTCAGGATATATTGCGCAGATGGAACAAAGCATTGCCCTTTGTCTTTGCGTTGATGAAAGTATGATTAGTGTTAAAGCAAAAACCAATGAAAAAATGGGCTTTACGGGACGGGGTGAGGGCATTGCCGTCCATGCCGTGTGCCTAGTGGAAAAGGTGAATTGATGGAAACGAAAATAAGCGACATACGTTTTTTTAATACTTTAGGGCGGCGTAAAGAGAAATTTGTGCCTATACAACCTCAAAAAGTCGGAATTTACGTTTGCGGCCCCACTGTTTACAATTTAATACATGCGGGGAATGCCCGCCCATACGTTGTCTTTGATGTATTGCGGCGGTTTTTGGAATACAAAGGCTACGATGTGCGCCATGTGCAAAATTTTACAGATATTGACGACAAAATTATCAACAAAGCAAATGAAGAAGGTGTGGACTTTTTGGAGGTGTCAAACCGTTATATTGACGAGTTTTTTGTTGATATAGACGGGCTTAATGTGCTTCGGGCGCATGTTTATCCTAGGGTTACAGAAGAAATTGAAGGCATTATAGAATTGGTTGAAAAGCTGATAAATAAGGGATTTGCATATGAAGTAAACGGCACTGTTTATTTTAGCTCGCATAAAGCCAAGGACTACGGAAAATTATCAATGAAGAATATTGATGAGCTGGAAAGTGGGGCAAGGGTTGATGTGAACCCCGACAAGCGCAGTCCATCGGATTTTGTGTTGTGGAAGGCGGTGAAGGCTGGCGAGCCGCATTGGGAAAGCCCGTGGGGGGAAGGAAGGCCCGGATGGCATATAGAATGCAGTGTAATGGCACGCAAATATATTGGTGGCGTTATTGATATTCACGCAGGCGGAGAAGATTTGATGTTTCCGCATCACGAAAATGAGATTGCCCAAAGCGAAGCAGAAATGGACGGAGCATTTGCCAATTACTGGTTGCACAACGCAATGCTTTTGATGAATAACCAAAAAATGGCAAAAAGTGATGGCAACTTTTTCTTAGGGCGTGATGTTGCTAATGAATTTGGATATGATGTATTAAGATTTTTTCTACTTTCTGTGCATTATCGCAGTCCGTTAAATTACAGTGCAGAGCTTTTAGAGGCGGCTGCAAATGGTCTTGAGCGAATTAAGAATTGCCGCAGGGAAATAGGGTCGGCAAGCGAGAGTCGCCCATATGAAGGCAGTTTTCGGGCAGATTTTGAGGATGCTTTATCGGACGATTTAAACACAGCAAATGCAATCAGCACTGTTTTTGAGCTGGTAAAATTTGTGAATATTGAGTTAAGAAATGGTGCAAAACCTAACAAACAATGGCTTGATGATTTGGACTTTATGTTGAATATATTAGGCATAATTTTTGCAGGGGAAACCGATGACTGTTCGCAGGAAGACGCTGAAATAGAAGTACTTATAGCAAAACGCAACGAAGCAAAGGTGGCGAAAAACTTTGCTTTGTCTGACGAAATTCGGGATAAATTGGCTGCTATGGGAGTCGTAATTAAAGATACACGCGAAGGAACGAAATGGCATTATGATAGGTAGCGGTGAAATTACGAACGAAACAAAAGACTTTGCGCAACTCTCCCCATTAAACCTTGCTTTTGTGGGGGATGCGGTGTTTTCACTTTTGGTGCGCACAAGGCTTGTTGCAGGGTGCAATCAATCTGCACATCGACACAACAAGGCGGCTACTGAGCACGTTTGCGCTGTCGGGCAATCAATAAATTACTACACATTGTTGCCTTACTTGAGCGACAAAGAGTTGTCGATTATTAAGCGGGGGCGCAATGCAAATCCGTCGCAAAAAGCAAAAAATGCATCTTTTGCGGAATACCGCAATGCAACAGGACTTGAGGCTTTGTTCGGGTATTTGTATTTAAATGGCGAAAACGAAAGAATGATGGAGCTATTCAATATTTGTTGGAGTGTGAAGGTGAACGATGAAAAATAACCGTCCAAAAAAAAGGCAACCACAAAATCCGCAGAGAGGCGAAATGCCGCAAAAATCTGAAAAAATGCAAGACAGACCCGCTGTTTCGCAGGAAGAAACCGAGAATCTTTTTGAAGGGCGCAATGCGGTGATGGAGCTTTTAAACGCCGAAAAGACAATACATAGACTGTTTGTGAAAAGCGGTGAAGCCGATGGAAGCCTTCGGGTTATTTTGGCGAAAGCAAAAGAACGGGGCATTATTATCACTCAGCTTGCCAAAGATAAATTGGATGCAATGAGTGAAACAGGCAGGCATCAGGGCATCATTGCCCTTTGCCCCCCTTTTGAGTATGCTGAGCTTGGCGAAGTGTTGCGAAACTGTGCAAGGACTGGCGAAGAACCCTTTATAATAGTTTTGGACAAGATTTTTGACCCTCATAATTTTGGTGCTATAATTCGCACGGCGGCGGCTTGCGGGGCGCACGGCGTTATAATTCCAAAGCGGCGCAGTGTGGGGATTACGGCGGCTGTTGTTCGGGCTTCTGCTGGGGCGGCGGCAAATATGCCTATTGTTCGTGTGGCAAATATTGCCCAAACATTGGATATATTAAAAAAAGCTGGTATTTGGGCTGTTGGAGCAGAGGCTGACGGCGACATTATGTATAACGCTCCATTGACTGGCGCACTTGCGCTTGTCATCGGCAATGAAGACGAAGGTATATCCCGTTTGGTAAAGGAAAAATGTGATTTTTTGGTATCCATACCTATGCTAGGGCAAATGTCGTCTTTAAACGCTTCTGTGGCGGCTGGGGTGGCTATGTATGAGATTGTTAGGCGGAAAATTAATGTGTCAAAATAATTATACTGATGAGTATTTGGCGGCACAGATAGCTCTTGGCGACAGGGATGCCGAGGATGTCTTGTTGCGGCGTTTTTTAGGGCGTGTTAAAGTTTTGGCACGACCCTATTTCATTATAGGCGGGGATAAGGAAGACCTTATACAGGAAGGCATGGTAGGGCTGTATAAAGCCATGAGGGAATATTCTTCGGAAAATAGTGCTTCTTTCGCTACTTTTGCTACGCAATGCATTAAAAATCAGATACTAGACGCTATTAGAAGTGCCGCCCGTAAAAAACATTCGCCTTTAAACACTTATGTTTCTATGGATGCATCAAATCCTGACTTGGAACATATTTTTGATATTGGTCAAGAACCAGAGCAAATTCTTATTAAAAGAGAAGACAAGGCATATTTAGAAAATAGTGTAAAAGCGAAGTTGAGCAAACTGGAAAATGCCGTGCTAAATCATTTTTTGGAGGGCGAAAGCTACGTCTTAATTGCCGAAAAATTGAATATAGACGCAAAAAGCGTGGACAATGCTTTGTCAAGGATACGAAAAAAAGTTGGCAGTTGGCAGTAAAAATATTACGATTTGATGACATACAAGAATTTTTGTTGACAATGTATTTTTATAGATGTATAATGCAATAATCCTATAGTGGGAAATTTTTTTGAAAGGGGTTGTGAATTGTGGCAAATTATATCGTATTAAGAGGTGGCAGGTTATAGAATTGAATATGGTGTAGGGGAGGCTTTTTTGCGTACTTTTTCTATGCCGAAAATTAGCGGAATTTCGTAGGGCATTTGTGGTGCGATTTGGTCGCATCTTTTTTAATGCCCTTTTTTAGTACAAAAATAAGGAGATGGAAATTTTCGATATAACAAAATTTGGATATATAGAAACAGAAATGCCCGCAAACGGCGTGATTGTTGGAAGAATTACAGAGGTTCACAGAGACCAGTATATTGTCATGACACAGCATGGAGAAGTTAGGGCTGTAATTAAAGGCACGTTTTTCCGTGATGCGCAAGTGCGCAGTGACTTCCCTTGTGTCGGCGATTTTGTTCATTTGCTGTATAACGCAAGCGGAGTTTCACAAATTTCTGCTGTTTTACCTAGGCATTCAAAGTTTAGCCGTGCAAACTTCACTGGTAAAGGTGCTGGGTATGTTAAAAATGTTTTAGAACAAGTTGTTTGTGCGAATTTTGATTATGTTTTCATTGTGACCTCTTTAAATCAAGATTTTAATATACAGCGGGTTTTGAGGTATTTAACGCAAGCTAGGCGAAGCGGAGGGCAGCCTGTTATAATACTTACGAAAGCAGATTTGAACCCTAGCTTTGAGGAGCTTGTTAAAAATATGGAGCAAAATGCTCCAAATGTACCAGTTCATGCGGTTTCCAGTTATTCCGGATACGGGCTTGATGCTTTAAAAGAGTATCTGCAACCCACCAAAACCATTGTGTTTTTAGGGATGTCTGGTGTTGGCAAGTCGTCTTTGCTCAATGCATTAATGGAACAGGACGTTATGACGGTTAGTGACATACGTGAAAATGACAGTCGTGGACGGCACACCACTACCCATCGCCAGCTTTTTATGCTGCCAAACGGCGCAATGGTGATAGATACGCCTGGAATGAGAGAGCTTGGACTTTTAGATGCAGATGAGGGTATTGCGGCAGAGTTTGAAGATATTGAAGATTTGTTTTCCCAATGCAAATTTAGAAGCTGCGGACATGTCAAAGAACCTGGTTGTGCCGTGCTTGCGGCAATTAATGACGGCACATTACCCAAAGAACGCTGGAAACGCTATCTTGCGCAAAGTCGTGAAAATAAGTTTGTGGAAGATAAGAGAGCGTATTTGGCCGAACACAAAGCCGGAGGAAAATCTTTTGCAAAATGGAAGAAAGAAGCGAAGAGAAGCGGAGAGATTAGAAGATGATAATAATAGAAAAAATGATGCAAGAATGGAAAAATGACTTGTTTAATGAATTTGACTTGCAACCAGCCATCGATGAGATGGGTACAAGCGCATTGCTTAAAGTCTTTTTGGATAATATTGGAAATTTGGATTCTTTAACTCGTGAAAACGTTGCAATGGCGGCATGGACTCTGTTTGGGGCTGGCGGCACAAGATATTTAAGCGACGAAGAATTTCTTCACGCTATAAATATTGCGTTTTCCGAAACCCATTTGTTCAAAGGCATTGACGGCGGGGAAAGTGATGACGCTTTTATGCGTGGCTTTGCTTCGCTTTTTGTCCGAGGATTGATGACAGCAGATTGTAACCACGGCTTTTTGTCGCAGGAGCAATACGAGGCTGCTTTTGACAAAATGCTTGATTATATGATGCGGGAAAAGGACAGACGTAGCTTTGTTTATGAAGGAAAAGGCATAATACATGCAGTTTCTCACGGTGCGTCTGCTCTAATGAACTTTATCGACCATCCACGCTTTGCTGGGGTTTCTGAAAAGTACGTAAGCCGCATTTTGGATGTTGTAAAGCATAATGTGGTTTGCGAGGAGCGATTTGCGGCTGTAGATTGGGCGGATAATAAAATTGCAGAAGTCATTACGAATTTAATGATGCAAGGCATTAATGAGGACGCTGTGAAAACATGGATTGAAGTACTTATGCCAAACGTGGATGCGATTTTGTATACCGACACTCATTATACGTATATAAAAATAGGTACAAATATTGAACACTTTTTGATGTGCTTGTATTTTGCACTAAAAAAGGCAGGGTGCGGAAGCGAACTTGGCGAGTGGATTGTCGAATATTTGCCAAAATTGAGAAAAAAGGTGTATAGTTAAAGCGAGCATTATCAAGGAGATGGAAAAATGACTTTAAAACAAGCAGAAAAACACGAGCAAGATATTTTGGTGAATTTATTGGAAAAATATGAATACGAGTTTTCGCAATATCACGGCTGGGATGTGGAAGATTCTGGGCTTTATGGAATTGAAATGGAGGACGAATATTGGGATGAAAACAAAAAGCATACCGCATATTTAATTAAAGTTGATGGCAACTTGGCGGGCTTTGTTCTGGTTATTGACGGAAGCGAAGAAGGGGAAACCACGGATTATGCCATCGATGAATTTTTTATCATGTATAAATATCGTCGGTCGGGCATTGGTAAAAAGGCTCTTTTTGAAGTGCTTGACAAACATCGTGGAAGCTGGCAACTAACATATCATCCAAAAAACGCTGCTTCTGTGAACTTCTGGGAAAAATCGATAGGCGAATACACAAATGGTAAATTTAAAATTGACGAAGCCCATCCACATCCTGATTATAAATACGAAGACGGCACGGTGGGTAAAGTGATGTTTTTTCAAAACTAGACAAAGAAACTTTTTAAGGAAGTGAAGAAATTGATATTACAAAAAAGAAAATACAAAGGCATAGATGCATTGCGCATTCCTTTTAAAGCGGCACCATTTTTTGTTGTGGTGCAACTGAGTATAGCCTTTGTGCACGCATTGCTGTTTACGGTTGTTCTTGCTTTGTCAACGGCATGGTTTGTGGATACGGCAATAGATATTTTTGCCCAAGAAGCGGCGGCAAATGCAATATATTTGCCATTCGCAGTATTGCTGGCGGCTATTGGTTTTGGCAGCATAATAGGCAATTTGCCCCGTATTTTTGAAGCTCGTATAAAATTTGCATTGGAGCGCAAGCTCACACCTGCTTTTTTAGATATTCGTGCGGGCTTTAATTATAAACATATAGAGAATGCCGAAAGTTGGGAGCTTATAGAGCGTGTTGCAAAAGAGCCTATAAAAAATATTCAAGAAGCTGTACGGGCATACGGCATGTTGATTCGCTGTATTGTTAGTATTGCCGCCATTTTGGGTTTGATAATAACACAGGTTTGGTGGGCTGTTATTGTAATTGCTGCGTTTAGCGTACCGTTGATAGGCATTGCGTTGTGGGCGGGCAAAAAAAGTTATGATGCTGAGGTAGAAACACGTAAATACAACCGCCGCCACGAATATTACACAGAGGTTTTGACAAGCCGTGAAGCAGTGGAAGAGCGTACACTTTTTGGTTACGGTGAAAATGTAAACGATAGGTTTTTGGAGCAATGGGAAACCGCCCGCAAAATTGAATTTTGGGTAGATGTAAAAATGTGGATTGCAATGAAATCTTCTGGCATAGCAATGGCGGCAATTTCTGTTTTGGTTGCTCTAACTCTTATAAACCCCGTTATTTCTGACGATTTAAGCCCGGGCATGTTTATGGGCGTTGTTGCGGCGGTGTTTGGCTTGGTTAATATGCTAGGCTGGAATATGCAGGACGCAACTGAAAAAATTGCAAAATCAAAAGAATACATGAAAGATTTAACTGCTTTTATGGAGTTGAGCCAAGCTGAGGGCGCAAAAGACTTGCCCGATGACGAACCGCCTGCCTTTGAAAGCCTAGAATTCAAAAATGTACGCTTTAAGTACCCAACAAGCGAAAATTACACGCTGGACGGATTGTCTTTAAAGCTGGAAAAAGGCAAACATTACGCCGTGGTTGGCGCAAATGGTGCGGGAAAAACCACCACAACAAAACTTCTTACGGGGCTTTATGACGAATATGAAGGCGAAATTTTGCTAAATGGTAAAGAATTGCGTACTTTTGAAGCAAGCGCAGTAAAATCGATGTTTTCGGTTGTGTATCAAGATTTTGCACGTTATCAAATATCAATGGCGCAAAATATTGCCATTGGAGATGCCGCAAGAGATATTGCGGAAGAAAATATAAAACGTGTTGCAAGCAAAATAGAGCTTAATGAAACCATTGCCGACCTAAAAGACGGCATAAACACCCCTCTTGGTAAAATTATAGAAGGCGGGGCAGACCTTTCCGGCGGACAATGGCAAAAGATTGCAATAGCACGCTCTTTAATATCTAGGGCACCCATCAAAATTTTGGATGAGCCAACAGCCGCATTAGACCCTATTGCAGAAAGCCGTGTTTATGGTGAATTTGAAGAGCTAATGCGTGGCAAAACAACAATTTTTATCAGCCATCGTTTGGGCAGTACAAAATTGGCTGACGAAATTTTGGTTATAAAAGACGGTGCCATTGCAGAAAACGGAAGTCATAACGAATTAATGAAACTTGGCGGTATTTACGCCGAAATGTTTGAAGCGCAAAGGAAGTGGTATGAATAATGGGTAATGAAATTAATAATCAAAAAAGCAAAAAATACGGCGTTTTAAACCTTGCTTTCCGCACGGTTGGACTGTATTTTAAAACTGCCAGATGGTGGGGTGTATTGGAGCAGCTCTTTGCTACATTGCATTCTCTTTCTTGGATGGTCGGAATAGTAGCGACGCAAATTTTGTTTGAAGCTATAACAGATGCAAGTGTTGGCGGGCTGGATTTTTGGGGTGTTTTCACACCGCTTATGGTGTTGGCGGGCATAACATTTGCACAGCAGGTACTAAATGGAGTGGAAAACTTTACATCAGACCAAGTTGCCGTAAGAAACGAAGGGCGTTTTGTGAAAATGTTTCAAAGTAAATTGCAGCGTCTGTCTGCACGTAATTTTGAAAACACGGAGTTTTTGGACTATGTAAACAAAGCGAAAGTGGGGGCAGAGCATATTGGTTTTTTCGCCTTCATGTGTACACAACTATTTTCTTATTACACAGTATTTTTTGTGGCGATTGGATTTTACCTGTTTTCGCTTTCGCCAATACTTCCGTTGGTTATTTTGGCGGCGTTTATCCCAGCAATGCTTGGGCAACTTGCACAAGTCAAAATTTTTAGCAAGCTGGAAAAGGAGAACGCCCCAATACGCCGCCAATACGAGTATTATCAACGCACAATAGCAGACAGAGAATTTTACAAAGAAACCCGTATCTTGGGCGGTTTTAAATTCTTCCACCGCAAGTTTTCGGAAAGCCTGCTAATAGTTTCTAAAAAAACTTGGAAAACGGAGCGGAAAGCCGCCATTGTGCGTCTTTTGCTCAACCTTGCCTCTTTTGTGGGGCTTGGTGCATCTATATTCTTGCTTTTTAATGCTGTTATGGCAGAAAGTATTACAATAGGTGCTTTTGCTGCTGTTTTTGGCTCGCTAACCCGCATTTTCTATATTATGGAAGAGCTTGTTACGTCGCATATTGGCTATGCCAGCGAGAATATAGGCAAGATAGAAAATTGTTTTAGGTTGCTGGATTCACAAGAAGTTGACGGAGAGGTTGCGGGGCTAGACTTTTCAAAAGGAGTTGTGGCTCAAAATATTAGCTTTACCTATCCCGGCAAGGACGAAGCCGCTATTGATGGCGTGTCGCTTGCAATAGCTGACGGCGAAACTATTGCCGTTGTTGGCGAAAACGGTGCAGGCAAATCCACGCTTGTTCGTTTGCTGACAGGTATATATACTCCAGACGATGGTGTAGTTGAAATTGGCGGGTTGGATAGTAAAAAAACACATCCTAATACCATTTTTGGCGGTATTTCAGGCGTTTTTCAGCGTTACCAACGCTACAAAATGACCACAGAAGAAAATGTGGTGATAAGCGATGTATTAAGTGGTGAAAATGCCGCTGATGTTCAGGCTGCTCTTGACGAAGCTGAGTTTAATGAGCCTGATGCGGCTCTTGACACGATGCTTTCGCCAGAATTTGACGGCATTGACCTTTCTGGCGGGCAATGGCAGCGGTTGGCAATAGCTCGTGGGTTATACCGCACACACGATTTTATTGTGCTTGACGAGCCGACAGCGGCGATTGACCCTATTGAAGAAGAGCGTATTTATAATCAATTTAAGCGGTTGTCTGCTGACAAATGTGCTATCGTTGTTACTCACCGCCTTGGCTCTGCAAAACTTGCAAACCGTATCGTAGTAATGAATAACGGTAAAATCGACGACATCGGCACGCATGATGAGCTGGTAATGCGTGGTGGTAAATATGCCGACATGTGGAATTCGCAAGCAAAATGGTATGAAAATCGTGCATAAAACAAGAGGATAGGGGACCAAAATGATTACTTTACAACCCATTTCAGAAGAGAATTATGAGAAAGTATTGAAGCTGAGAGCATCGGAAGATTTAGTTTCGCCAAACTGGCACAGTTTGGCAGAAGCGTATGTTAGCTTAAAAAGGGCGGTAGATAAAAACAAGATGTGCTCGGCATATATGCCTTTTGCAATACTATGTAATGAAGATGTGGTCGGATTTGCAATGTTAAATTTCGATGACAGCAACTATTTTGGGTCGGGCGATTTTTTCTGGTTAAGCAGGCTTATGGTGGACGAGAAGCATCAACGTAAAGGCTACGGAACATCGGCAATGAAATTGATAATTGACTTTGTAAAATCAAAGCCAAATGGTTGCGGAGCTAAATATCTTTACACGTCTTATGGCTCTAATAATCCAGAGGTTAGCAGCATAGAAGGCACTGCCAAGACTTATGCGAACCTTGGCTTCGTGAAAACAGGACAGATGTTGGGCGAAGAAGAAGTGGTTCGGCTGGAACTCCATAAATAAAGCGGAATTATAGTAATTTAAGTTGAAAACCACAACTTAAATTACCGAGTCACTTCGCGATTCAGACACCCCCCAAACGTAATCTGTGAAGGGTGGAAATAACGCAGTTCAAATAACTTCATCACAAAAGCATTGAAGTTATGATAAAAATTTTTACTGTCTGAACAAAAAAGATAGCGCACTTATGTATCACAATGAATATGGTACGTGCGGAAAATTTATATTATCGGAGGTTAAGAAATTGATAGAGCTTAAACCAATATCCATACTAAGCGACAATGTTAAAGAGTGTATCGAACTTGAAGTAGCACCAGAACAAACAAGTTTTGTGTCACATAATGCTACAAGTTTAGGGCACGCATACACCACAAACAGCCCAAGGGGGCTTGGCAGCCGTGCCGTTGCTTATGCTATTTATGCAGATGATAAGATGGTGGGCTTTGTGATGTATGCTTACTTTATGCCTGAATTCGATGATGATTGCAACGTAGGCAAGCCCCACTACCATTTCTGGCGTTTTATGATGGACAAAAACCACCAAGGCAAGGGATATGGCAGGGCGGCTCTTACAAAAATCATTGAAGAAGTGAAAACAAAACCCTGTGGCGAAGCAGAAATTTTCTATACCTCTTACGAGCCTGACAACCCTTTACAAAAACTTTACCACAGCCTCGGTTTCGAAGAAACGGGGCAAGTGTCTCCTCATGGTGAAAATATCGCAATAATGAAGATTTAAATTTGTTGACTAACGAAAAGCCACCCTAGAACATTTCTAGGGTGGCTTTTTTAATTGCGATATGCTCAATGATTTTTACTATTAATATTGCGGCGGTGAAATATATTATTCCAAGAATTGCCTCGCCTGCGACAAGTCGGGCGTATTCTGCGGTAAAACTGCCGCCCATTGCTAGATTTCCGGCGGCGATAGAACGAAAAAGCGGGAAGCCGCCCGCAAAAAATTGTGTCCAACCGGGCAGTTGCTCCACAGGAAAATTTGCACCTGAAAAAATCATTATCAATACAGCAACAGTATTTGTTATAAGATACATGCTATCTGACAAAAGTGCTATGGCAGCGATTAAAAGCCCAAGCCCTATGCAGGCAAAGGCGGCAGCAATTACAGCAATGGCAAACATTCCGACATTTAATACCGCAAAATTTACACCAAACAAAAGCCCGCCTACAACAAAGCCCAAAGAAATTGTTGCAAATGAAACTACAATAGAGGGTACGGCGGAGTATAAAATTATTGTTATTTTGCTGGTCGGGCAGGCTATAATACTTCGTAAACGCCCATTGAAACGCTCTGCGTTAAAATACGTTCCCATAGTGGATACACATTCAGAAACGCACAGTACGAAGGCATTTCCTATAACCCATCTACTCAAATCTACATCTTCGCCACGTACGTATTGCTGTATTAAAACATACAGCGTAAGCGTCATTAACGACAAACCAACACGATATGCAAAAAATTCCGTTGCGGTCATCCCTGCGTACCGCACCTTTGTGTAAAGCAATACCTGCGAAAAAAATCTTGACACCATATTTTATCCCTCCTTACGCCATATCCAGCGTACCTGAAACTTTCGCTTGTTTAAAAATTGCTTTGTACAACAGCCCTGCCAAAAGTGTGAAAATTACTGTTGTGATTAACAGCGGAATTAAAGCATCGGTGAAGCTGTATGCCGTTTCGGTTACTGAGTACCGCATAAGCCGCACAGCCCATGTTGGAGGGAATACCCACGAAAAATACTGCACGGCTTGCGGCAGATTTTCAATAGGGAACAAAAAACCGAAAATGATTGCGAAGGGGTATGTGAGGCAGTTCATCCACAGCTCGGTTTTTTTGGAGAGAGTAAGCAGATATGCTATAAATATGCTGACGACTATGAAGGCAACAAGAGCCAAAAGCAGTGAGATAGCAAGTAAGAGCCAGTTTTGTACGGCAATTTCTGGGCGATATAAAGCAATGGCGAAAAACACGCTTAAAAAGAATGCGCCAAGAGAAAGGATGGTATTGCCTATTATTTTGCCAAGCAGAATTAAGCGGAAGTCCGCAGGGGCTGTAAATATAATGGAAAGAGTATTTGAGAAACGCTCCCTATTAATATCACCTGCGGACGAAAAAGCAATGGAGTTCCATAAATTTAAAAGCCCGCTGCCTAACACAACATATGCTACAAAACTTTCTGCACTGGCGTTTCTAAAAATTTCGCCGAGTATTATGGTGTACAAAAGCGGTCCGACTATCATTGTGTACTTAAACATAGGGCGCACAAAAGTCTGCTTCATTTGCAGTGAAAGTGAAGTCAAGATGATGGAGGATGATTTCATTATTCATCAGCTCCTTTCACAAGCTGTATGTAAGCGTCTTCCAGCGTTATTTCATCCCTAGCCACTGCTTCCACTCTGCGGGGCTTAAGGTTTGCTTTAATTTCTTGCGGCGTACCCAATTTTAGAATCTCGCCGCTTTTAATAATGGCAATACGCTCGCAAAGCTCATCAGCTTCATACATATTGTGGGTGGTCAATAAAATTGTTGTGCCATCTGCCTGCAATTTTTTAATGATTTCACGTAGCTTTTCTGCACCCAGTGGGTCAAGCCCGATAGTAGGCTCATCCATAAACAGCACTTCGGGATTATTTATAAGTCCACGGGCAATTTGAACACGCTGCGACATTCCTTTGGAGAAGGTTTCCACACGGGTGTCAGCACGGTCTGAAAGTCCTACCAATTCAAGCAGTTCATCCACACGTCTGTCCCGCACTGCTTTGTCCACTTTGTAAAGGTTCGCAAAATATTTTAAGTTATCACGGGCGGAAAGGCGGCGGTAAATACCATATTCGCCGCCAAAAATAAAATTAATGCGGTGGCGGATGTGTTTTTCCTGCCCAAAGCTATTAAACCCAAGAACACGGCAAGTTCCGCTTGTGGGCGCAAGCATGGTTATTAGCATTTTTATTGTAGTAGTTTTGCCGGCTCCGTTTTGTCCCAAAAGCCCAAAAATTTCACCTTTTTGCACTTCAAAACTAATGCCTTTCACAGCATTTATTGTTTTTTTGTTGCGGTTAAACATACCATCACCTGTGGTGAAATTGCGTACCAAATCATTTACTTCAATTACTGCCATGCTATCACACCTTTCATATTTCTTTCAATTATATAATGTGCAATAATTTTGAGCAAGCGGTTGTTTTTTCATAGGGCTTGACTTTTTAGGAGATTTTGATGTAAAATTACAATATTGTGAAAAAGGGCGGAGCGATTTTATGACGATTGGTGAAAAAATTAAGAAAATTCGGTGTCATTTGGGGCTTTCTCAAGAAAATTTAGCTAAAGACATTGGCTGTGGCGTTGCTACAATTAGCCGCATAGAACGAGGCATGGCAGAATGTGATGAAAATATGCTTAAAGCCATAAAAGCCGCCATGGGTATTAAAAATGCGCCGTTTAGTGATGCCGAAATTGCTGCATATCGTGAAAGTCTTTTTGTTTGGTTGGAGCTAATGGCGCACAGACGTATTGATGATGCAAAGGATTTGGGAAGTGAGCTTGCGGTCATATTAAACCTGCCTTTTGAGCGTGATTTGATAATGTTGTATCATTTATATGATGCAGGATTATGTATTACCATAGGCGATTTTGATGATGCCGAAAATAAGATGAATAGCCTTGACAAAGCCAAGATGAATGGCGAGCACCTTTTTCAATATTACCGTAACCTTGGCACGCTGTGTTTTAGGCGTGAAGATTATGAAAGAGCCTTGGAGTATGGCTTGCGTGCCATAGATTATTCAGAGTACACAAGAGGAAATTTGGCGGCGGCGTATTATAGTATTGCGGCGGACTATTCGATGTTAAGTCAGCCCGTGCGTGCCATAATGTATTTGGAAGAAGCCCGCAAAAGACACAAGAATACCCCATTAAGCATACTTTCTGTATTTATAGAGCATGTTCTTTGTAAATCATACTTGCTTTTAAATGAGTCAGAGCGGGCAAAGCCTATTTTAGATGCGGCACTTACAAAAGCCGAGGCGATTGGTGTAAAATTGGGGCGCAAAAAATATATTGGTATGATTTTAAACTTGCTGGGCGTTTACCATATGAAAAGAAGCGAGCACAAAGAAGCATTGGCCTATTTTAATAAGGCACATGAATATTTTTGGGTTGGCGGGCTGGATTATTTTCATAATAGCTATTATAAAGCCCGCTGTCTTTTGGAGTTAAAACAGGCAGCACAAGCGAAAGAGCTGGCGGCGGATGTTTTGGCAAATGCAACTAATAGCGAACGTTTTACAATGCTGTTTGATGGATTGCGAAAAGAAATGCACTTTAAAGAAAATGGTTCGGCAGAGAATATTGAAAATGTGATAATTCCATATTTGATAGGAAAAAGCGAGCTTTTCTTTGCGTTGGATTTTTGTGAGCATTTGGAATGCCGCTATAAAAAAGCAGGGAATTCCAAAAAAGCAAATGAGATAGCTATTATAATGCGTGATATTTACGCAAAAATAATTTTTGGTTAAAAAGTTGAAACTTTTTTGCTCTAACTGCGTCTAAATATATTGTGTAAGCAAATACTAAAAATAAAAAAGGAGAGTTTTAAAATGAAAAGGTTTTTTGCAGTTATGCTGACGGCGGGTTTGGGGCTTTTGCTTGTTGCCTGCGGCGGTAACGGAAATGACGAAAATAATGGGTATGACAATGAACCCGATTATAATGGGGATTACTCATTTGTAGATGGTAACGACAATGGCGAATGGAACCCTGGTGATTGGGTAGACCCTAGAGGCAACCCAGACCCTGAATTGGCGGCACTTATGGATAGACTATATGAAGGCGTAGAAGTGCCTATGGTTGAAACTTGGGAACTTACGTCAGATAACTTTTACAATGTTTTGTTCATTGACTACATTGAAGGCTCAAGAGGCGTTATGTCGCAGGCAATGATAAATGTTATCCCTCACGCTGTGGTTCTTTTGGAAGTACCCGAAGGAATGGATGTCGAATACATAGCGGCGCAAATTGAAGCTAATGCCGACCCCGCTAGATGGATTTGTGTTAACGCTGAAAAAATGGACGTTTTTGTTAATGGGCAATTTATTGTGATGGCAATGGCCACCGAGGCAGAAGTTGACGGCATTGGCGCAAATGTGCCTTATTTGTTTGACTAATTTAAGTTATGGTATTTTCTAGTCTGCCATTTTTATACATTTTCTTGCCGTTGGTGTTGCTGTTTTATTATGTTGCACCTCGCAAATACAGGAACACGGTATTATTGCTGTTTAGCCTTGGGTTTTACTTCTTTGGCGAACAGCTATATACCGTGTTGCTTTTGATTTCATCAATTTCTGACTTTATTTTTTCTTTGCTAATAGAAAAAAACAGGGACAAGCCACGGCGGACAAAGGGGCTTATGATTGCCGCTGTGGCTGTGTCGCTGGCTATGCTTGGCTTTTTCAAATATATCGATTTTTTTATTGTAACGGCCAATTCCATTTTTGGAAGCGATATACCTTTGACGGGAGTGCCTTTGCCCATCGGCATTAGCTTTTTTACATTCCAAACAATGAGTTATACTATTGACGTATACCGTGGCAACGTGAGGGCGCAAGCCAACTTTACAACCTTTGCAACTTTTGTGTGCTTGTTCCCACAACTGGTCGCAGGCCCTATTGTGCGTTATTCCGAAATTGAAGTGGAGCTAGAAAGTCGTAAAGAGCGGGTAGGGGACATTGCCGCAGGCATACGCCGTTTTTGCGTTGGTCTTGCAAAAAAGGTGCTTATTGCGGATTCTTTGGGGTATTTGGTGGAGATTTTCCGAGACTCGCAGGAGCAAAGCGTCTTATTTTATTGGCTATATGCCTTTGCCTTTGCGGGGCAGCTTTATTTTGATTTTTCGGGGTATTCTGACATGGCGATTGG
>Ga0136643_10002897_pt1 | contig 22710 bp, 12 predicted proteins | sample TergutLab28metaG_FD_96883 | JGI IMG/M metagenome (GOLD analysis project Ga0136643, IMG submission 96883) | Labiotermes labralis P1 segment gut microbial communities from Petit-Saut dam, French Guiana - Lab288 P1 (version 3) (version 3) | ecosystem: Host-associated > Arthropoda: Insects >... | reverse complement strand
CCCAATCCAGTCCACATACCCACATCCCACCTCCTGGAGATCCATCCTAATATTATCCACCCATCTACGCCTAGGTCTCCCCAGTGGTCTCTTTCCCTCCGGTTTCCCCACCAAGGCCCTATACGCCCCCCTCTCCACCCCCATATGTGCCACATGCCCTGCCCATCTCATTCTTCTTGATTTACTTTACCTACTGTGTCTGTAGATAGCAGAAGGGACAACTAATGATTCTGTACTGTGTGGTAGTGGTCAGTCAGCAAATTTTATGTGCCCTTCATTTCTTTGTGACGGCAGTTTTGATGTCTTACTGACAGTCCCATATACCCAAACTTTGCCTGAGTTTTAAGGATTTCTTAGCTATAATTGTACAGTGATTTTGATGTGCATTCCGATCTTGGACATTAGTGTGCTCATACTTTGTTTTGATCATCTTCACTGCTACAGCTTACAGAGCTGTTAGTAGGATGAATTATTACAATTTTATGTATTGTAACAAATGAGAAAATATTCTGAATAGTAGCTAACTGTCCTTAAGTTTTTTGTCTTTTAATTTCATTATGTATACCTTGTTTCTTTATTAATGCCATTCATATATATGTGCAGGGCGACCAGTAGAATGTTAGCAAGTAGGTTAGATGTCCAGGTGGCCAAGTGAACGAGGGTGACTCACTAATGTGCATATCATTCTACTCAAATATCCCCGTATTATTTTTCTATTTCATTAGCAAATTTTGTGGCAGGCTGATTTCCTTAGTGGAAGATTCTCATTTAACTTAACTGCAGAATTTTGTCATTGGATTATAGGAGGAGGCGGGATTATACAAGGAAAGAGAAACTGGCTATTATCAATTTCATCACCAAGTACCGGTTTCATAAATATGTGAAGGGTCGAGAGATGTGGCAGAAAGCAGAAGCAGCGCAGGTATGTGTACCAGTGGTTCCTTCATACACTTCATATGTATTGTACCTAGACTGTGTATCTTAAGCTTGAGGCATTGCCAAGATTTTTGTGTACTTCACAGTTACTGTCTTCATCTGGAATTTGGTGACTACATTGTACACTGTAACTTTGGAAAAATATATTCTTGGTAAAAACTGTGTATGTACTATCACTGCTATTTTGTTTTTCAGATTTTTGTATTTTGTTACAGATTTGTCGAAATAGGACATGGCAGTCAATGAAAGAACATTTTATTAAGCAAATTATACCAAACATAGAAACATATGAACTGTCTGAAGAGGAGATTCGTAAGTTCAAGAATCCGTAAGTAGTTCTGATAGCTATGAAAAATTATGACATCTGTAGATTACCTAAAGAAAAGTGGCTGTGTTAATGTTAATATAGTGGAATTTTCTTCAGGAAATTTTCAAAAGAGAAGGCATTTAAAACTTCATATATGGGAAATGTCTTGATGGGATGATTTTGAAAAATCATACTAAATCATTTTCAGCAGCCATTAAGAATGTTCATAATTCCTGTTAATAGTTGAGTACCTAATTGGAATTATTACTTACTTAATTACTCACTCACTCACTTACTTATTCACTTACTTATGGGCTGGACGGTCCGAGATTGAATCCCCTCCCACCCGTCCAGACCAGCCCTGGGGTCCACCCAGCCTCCTGTAAAATGGGTACCGGGTCTTTCCTGGGGGTGAAGTGTGGCCGGGGTGTGCCGCTGACCACTCACCCCCTTCTATTGCCGCAGTCATGGAAGTGTAGAGCTATACCTCTACCCACCCACTGGGCCACACCCAGCCTGTAATGGGATCACTTTACTTGCTTGCTTGCTTGCTTACTTACTCCATGGAGCAGAGTCCTTCTTGAGAAGCTAGTCAAGAAATTCCCCACATTTTATGGAACCCATAGGTTCAATACTGCATTCACCAGTGCCTGCTGCCTATCCCTATCCTAAGCCAGCTCGATCCAGTCCATACCCCCACATCCCACTTTCTGAAGATCCATCTTAATATTATGCTTCCATCTATGCCTGAGTCTTCCAAATGGTCTCATTCCCTCAGGTTTTCCCACCAAAACCCTCTATATGCCTCTCCTCTCCCCAATATGTGCTGCGGGCCCTGCCCATCTCAGTCTACTGGGCTACTAGTTTTTATGAAGGACGTGTCACCATAAACGATGACCCAAGGCCAGGAAGGCCGAAAACATCAACAGATGAACGAAGTGTGAAACTTGTGGCAGACTTTCTTCCACAAGATCGTCGAGCGACGTGTGAGGGAATATCACAAGCTACTGGGATTTCACCAACATCAGTATTCCATATTTTGACAAACAATTTGCAGAAAAGAAAAATTTGTGCCTAATGGGTCCCTAACTGCGTGACTGCTGAACAGAAACAGAAAGCACAGAAGCACAAAAACTGACCTAACTTGCTGGGGGATGGGCCACTCATTTTGCATGACAATGCATTCCCGCACCTGGGGAAAGTTGTGACCAATTTGCTAAGTAAATACAGTCCAGACCTGAGTCCACCGGACTTCGACTTATTCCACAAGTTAAAAGAGCCCATGTGTGGACACCGTGTTCCCTCCCTGGAAGAGGTTTCTGCAGCAGTTACCCGAGCCATCCGAGGACTGAAAAAAGTGGTACCCTAAATGGAATAGTAAATCTTCTGAAACGTTGGGATGCGGTCATTGAGAAGCAGGAGGACTATGTAGAAGGATTATAAAGAGATACTTCCTAAAATAAAATATAAGTGTAAGTAAAAAAAATTAGTGTGCATTATTAATGATATGACCCCGTATCTTAATCTTTAAATTTTTGGATAGGAAACTGGAAGACAAATGTTTCTGCACTTAATGATAGCAAACATTCCCTGACTTCAGTCTGCATTTAATTTCTTCCTGAATAGAATTTTGATTTGTTAAGGTTGTTCCCAAATATTTGATCTCTTCCATCCTTTCAAAGGAACTATTATCAATCTTTATATCATGACTTCATCCAACATTCTGATCTTGAGGCATGACCATGTACTTTGTCTTATCAGCATTTACTTCTAGTCCAGTCTCCTTAGTAGCGACCACTAAAGCTTTTGCGTTTTTATTTATAGTATGTATGCTTCCTCCCACTATATTAACATCATCAGCATAAGCCAGAAGCTGATGTGTACCATTTAATTTTAATCCATCCTGGTTTACCTGAACCCTCCTAAAGCAAAGTTGAAAAGCAGTGGTGATAAAGCATCTCCTTGTTTCAAACTAATCCTAATAGGAAACATGTCAGAAAAATTCTTGCTTACCCAGACTCTGTTATAGGTCAGTGGAATTATTAGAAAATATGTAATTCTTCTCTATGGAGTTATAAGAATTACATATTTTTTTTAGAGGAAAAATATTAAATATCAAATTACCAATAATTTTCATGCATGAATATCCATTCACATTCTTCATTATACAAAGTTTTGTACTTACCAATGGATTGGCTTTATTTCTGCCTTTGCAGGTTCCATATTACTCCCTAATTAACCAAATGACTAGTTTCATGGAGCAGAGTCATACTTGGAAGGCTAATTTACTCATCTGCTAAAGTAATTCTCCACACACATAGTACAGGAGCTGACCATTGGTCCATGTTTTGACCCAAATGAATCCAGTCCACAATTTGAAAATATCTCTTTCTGTGAGGGTTTCCAACAATCACTGTGTGTACGTTTTGTCCAATGCAAGCAGTGTGAAGCAAAAGTGCTCCTTTTTGCTTTGCATGTTTGTCTGCCCCCCTGTCTATCTATCCATGTGTTACAACTCAGAACTGCCGAACAGGTTTTTGTGCAGTTTGATTTCTGTTACTCTAATTTCAAGACACTATTAATTAGCATTTTGTGTGAAGAACTAAATATGCTTCTACATGCTTTTCAGGTGCAGTGCTTTTATATGGTAATTATTTTACTGCATACAAGTATTTCAAATGAAGTTGTATAGAAAATAATAAATTTTATGCCCAGTGCACTTCATTATGCTTTTCAAAATTATTAAACAAAAAGGAGCAAACTTGTCAAGATTGTTACACAATGTGCGCTGTTTCCAACTTTTTAATTTGGTTTTATAGTGGAGAAAATAAAGTTCTGCCTCTTCACAGTTTTAGGTGGTCTTTATTGATTAAAAAAAAGAACACCTAAAATTTGTGAAGTGGCATGTGAAAAGTTGAACAAGTGTGAGTTTTGTGAAAGTGATCTTGGTGACTAATGGGGGGTTACTTAAGGGTAAAAATGAATTTTTACTTGCAATATCTGTATTTGTCATCCAGTTTGCATGAAGTTTGGTATAGTTCTTCTACAAAGTGTCACTGAGCAGTAACGAGATGTCTCAAGATAAGTGCACCAAAAGCCATGCTTTACTGCCATTAACCTACTTTGGTTTACATTTTCATCTGATGGATACACTTTCGTATGAGAGATGTTCATAAAATGTATTGAGTGGTGGTGAGTTTCATGAAAATCATGCATTGAAAGCCACACTTAAGGGCTTCAGTGAAGTTATACCCATGCTTTCCCAATGTTGTCATCTTGTTTCTGTAAAATCTGGTATAAGAGATCACTTTGTGCTGTTGAGTGTGTATGAGTTCTGTAAAAATTTGTGCAGGGAAGGCTGTGCTTTCCTAATGGGTGTAAATGAAATTGCATTTACACTAGCCTAGAGAAATATGACATCTTGAAAGTAAAGAATATCTTGGTAAAGTCTGTACTGCAGCTATACACTGTTTGCAAGCTTGTAATTACACTTTGTTGTGTTCTCATTCATTTGTTTTTCTTGTCCAGCTTCCGCTAATGGCAGTGTGGCTACTCAGGAGAGGAACATCGTACAGGTGTGGTATTTGTAGTGATTACATTAACATTTTTTGATACAAAAAGAATGGTAATTTTTCTTGAAAGTCATCAATTTTCATGTCCAGTTTTAATTTCATTCTCATTGAAATTACATTTGCAGGGAGGAATGAACCACAGCACTTGCTGATATGTGTCAAGGAAAAAGGGCCAAGAATATGTTGTACAGGAACTGTTATAAAGTGGAGGCAGATAAAACTGATATGAGAAAAAATACTGAGTTTCAGCATCAGATGTATGGCTTGGTTGATTCAAGAACAGTGCCTGCATTGTATATTGATCAGGAAGTCCTGAGAAACCAGTACATGGTGCATACACACAATGAAAATGCCATTTGTGCCTGTCAGATGTCAACACACTTTAGTATACAAGAAATTTGGCCCCATAAGTGTGCAGTTCAAGTGCTTGAAGTACTAAAAGAAGCATCTTTAACCTTTTGTGGTTGGTGTTTTGAATGCAGGGATTTTGCTTCCTAGCTTATATTTTAGGTGCATTTGGAAAGTTGTCTTTTATGTGCATATGCATCACCTTGGCTCCCACTGGATGGTTTTGCATGAAGTTTGATGTTGGTGACTTATGACATTTGGCTAAAATTGGACAAAAATGTTGGACACTATAGATGAAGACCTAAGTGCATTTTATGTTGTTGAAAGTGATATGAATCTGCATAAAATCAGTCTCGCTAATCCAAATGGTATTTGGCTGTTACAATTGCCGTGGAGTTATAAGCAATGTGGAATATTTCATAGATTAGCAAAAACACTAAAGAGAACTTATTGTTGGTTCCATGGCAACACTTGTAATATTATCTTTTGTAATTTTTTATAAAAAAGAGAGAACCACACATCACGGTGTCATGCCACATGTACATTGCTTGCCTTGGGTAAGATGCGTGGAGATAATTTTAAATTATTCATGACTATGCACTTATGATTTCCTGTGAGAAATACAACCAATAAGTGCATATACAAATATGTATATTTATGGTATTTTAAATTTAAATTTTAAACATTTTGTTTAAAACTTCACATTTCATATTTGTAAATTTTTTGTTGTTCTGTGTCATACATCATTCAAGTACACTTCCCTGAAGATGGCCGCTATAGTTGGCTGAAACATGTAGGGAGCTACACTATTGATAATACAATAAATTTGCATATCTGTATATGCATTTCATGATTGTATATCTCATAATGCTTTTAGATGTCTGAAATGCACTGTTTCAGAAGTTACCATTACATATTAAAGCTACATGGTGCAAGTAAAAAGTGGATTTTTAAGAACAAGCATGCTGTATAAGGTTTCAACTTTGGGTGTGTATTAGTGTTTAAAATTATACATTTTTATTCTTTTGCTTTTATTTCACACATTACACTATAATCTAATTATTTTATATCAAATTTTTTAAAGTGTCTGAAACTTTGGGATTAAATTTGTCAGTGGTGGTTCCTGTCTAGTAGAGAGTTCTGTCAGCAGCAGAGTCCGTTTTTGATGAAAGACATCCTGTGCCTACAAGCATGGTAATAAAGGAGACAATCACACTATGTTAACGGTTTTTCATTTTAGAAGAAAGTGAACTGGACTATACCATCAGGCTTCTGTTGTGGTGTGAGGTCTTCACTCTCCTGGGATGTTATGCAGCATTGATTGCTGACATTTCAGGTCAGTGTTTCCATCCAACCATTAAGTGTGCCCTTGACTATCAAAGGTGGGACCGACAGGCTGTCCCGAAACGTCGGTAACGAACTACCAGTGGATGTTGCGTAACATCGTATGAGAGGGAAGAAGACCACATGGACGATACCATTGCACCTACAATTAGTTATGGTTCGAGTATCCATCAATGATTTGTGATTACTGGCAAATGACAAAATATGGCACCAGGTACAGACTGACTTTACACAGTATTTTGTGGCTGTTAGTACTGCGATGGGGGGAAGGGGACTTATTAAATCTACCGGAACCCCTGAGACAATGGAGGTTCTCCAGTCCAGTGATGTCAGGACACCGGAATGCTATTGTTTGCATGTATTCAGACATAACTTATGGGACAGCCTCAACGATTATTGACCAATAACTGAACTGAGGAGGAATCTTACGTTCCAAAGTGCGGTATTTCTTTTAGGCTAAGTCACGGGCGTTGGTTTACAATGCCACATCAGTTTTTTGGTGAATGGTAGTAGTACTGTCGCGTCATATGGTTCCACGGAGAGCACTGACTTGCCCACCTTTATCTCGGACCGACGGGTACAACTTGTAGCTCGGACCCATGATGTACGCGATCCGTGCTAGAGAGAGTTGGCGGGAAAGTATGGCGAATTACAATCATTTATATTGTTGAAAAGTCGTGTAAAATGCATGCTTTTTTAAAAACTGGTAAATTAAGTGGAGGTCAGGGAAGTTCTTCAAGCACGAAGGATAAGCCTGGTCAATCAGGCGTGCTAAAGAAGAAACCATCTCTTACGCCATGGGTGGAAAAATAGTAAGTTGCATTCAAATTCTAACCTAAAATTATGATGATTGAATGATTTTGATAGAAAGCGTAGTATTTGTATATACCACGTGTTGTATAAAACGATGGTAAAGGGATTCCCATTTTCACTTAGGTTTTAGTGCTGCATTAGATTATTTTGATTTGTTTTCAGTCGCCCTCGGACAGTGAACGATGTTGTAGAACAAAACGATGTCGTTGAAGTGATGAGGCAGTGTCTGAATGGTGCTGACCTGCCAAATCTTCTGTTCTATGGCCCTCCGGGTACTGGTAAAACAAGCACAATTTTGGCTGCTGCTAGACAACTTTTTGGTGATATTTATAAAGATAGGTTAGTTGCTACGTTGTATGCTGTTGTTTTTTTTCTGTTCCCTACACGATTTCAAAGCTTCTACCCTGGGAGCATGAAAAAATAAATGTTTTACCCTACGAAAATGTTGGTAGTATAGCCAAAAGACGAATGATATTATTCATGAATAATATATATATATACAGTTGTCTGAATAGGATAAAGTTTATGAAAACCTTCAGGAGTTGGTAATAAGTGTACCTGTGACATTCTTGCTCTCAAATATGGTCCCATAACGAGAACATCGAAGTAATATAACAAAAAGCACACAAATGTAGCCAATCCTCCAGAGTAACCAAGTCCCAGCAGATTTTGCAATGTATTAACATACCCAATTGTCAGGTTTTGCGATCCAAGGCAGTAAGATTTTATCATATGGTGAGGGATGTATATGATTCCCTATTCCCTGCTGTCTGTAGCCTGTTTCTCTGACAGCTTATTAGGGGATTCTGTAGGTCTGTGCTTTATGTGTATCATTATACTGTAATAACCCTATATTTTACAGCAAAAAAAAATTGACTTGCATATAGAGGGCTACAAGTTTTGTAGAAGTGTTATTTTATGTAGGGAAGTGCTCATTCCTCTCCTGAAAAGTATGTCATGTTTTGTCCTTTTGCCTCATTATTTGCTCCTTCACATAATCCATCTTAAATCTCAGACCTTTTTGGTAAATAATGAGTATGCCACTAACACAAGATCAAATCCCATATCAGAGAAAGTGGGAAAGGTGCAGTCAGTGCTGGAGTGCACATATTTTTCATGTATATTTTTTGTACCTTGTTGTTTGGATGGTCTGTGCTATTTAAAATAGCATTGATGAAGTTGTTAACAGTGCAGCTAACATTGCAACTGTCGAATACTGTGGTTCCTATAGTAATTAACACTTATAAAACCAATGAGTTCTGCTGTGGGCAGAACACAAAAATAACATTGTTGCCTGTGTCTGTGTTATTTGCAGACTTAAAACTGTATCTTTGACTATTAGACTGGAGGTTTTAGTTGCTTCTTAAACTATGAAACATCTATGGCAGTGGTAGAACACTTTTTTATCCTCCATCGTCGGCATTTTATATGCACTGTACATTCCATTCTGTTGTTATGTGCTTTTATACACAGTTTGGATTTAATGCAGTGGAGGTGTTCTGGAACACTGTTTTCAAATGTGGTTAAGAATGTTGCAGTTGGTCACAAAGAACTATTAAGATATATACTTTAGATGTTCAAATAAAGGGCCATTTTAGCTGGTCAAACAAGAGGCATTTTTGATCCATGAAAATGTGAAAGTAATGTTGTATCTGTAGTTTGGGAACTGACAATTAATGTGTCTCCACCTTGGCAAGTACTGGAGTAGTTATGCTGAGCAGGAGCAATGGATGGTGTTAAGGTTTTGGTTTTGGAGTGATGAATTGTACAGTCGTTGAAGTGAAACTATAGGATTTTTTGGTACTGACTCCGTAGAGGTGTTAACAGGTCTAGCCTGTTTGACTTCAAGTCTGAGAGTGCCGTTTCGGACTTGGGAACACAAATAATTAAACTGAACACTAGTATTAGACAGTAAGACCCAAACACTGACATGGCTTACAAAGGTTCCAATTAAAAAATAATGTTATTTTGGAAACTGAACGGTTCTCTCTCCCATCTGGTTCAGGAGATCAGGCTACCACTCTGGGTTGGGGGTCAAGTTGCCATAATGAAGTTGCTATGGGCCTGTCACCTTACTGTGTGGTGACATGTAGTTACTGTTTGGAATCAAGTCTTCTGAGATAATATAAAATAACATTACAACATTCATAAAATGAAATTACCAAGGTATTACCCACATATGACACTACCTCTATGAAACAATACATATAATATGACTCCTAAATATAACCTTATGTAACACTTGTATGTAACGTATCTAACACCTGCGTATAATGTTACATATAACGCCTGTATATAACAGTAAATTATCTGTTGAAGGATTTCCAACTATTTAATTCTAGTTTGGAGATGTAACATTGTTTTGGACTGATATTTGAGCTTGGGCATCATCCCGGTTTTTCCAAAGCACATCGTTTTGTAACTGGTTTTGTGTCCATCTTCAGAGGTTGAGGAAAACTAAGGAATCCTACCTCTTTGATGCCCTGGCAGAGCTAATCTTCAGATTCCTATCAGATTCTAAATATAAGTGTCTGAAGTGAACACACCATTGAAAGGTGTGGTATTTATCTTTCTAAGAACTGTTTATTCAGACTAAAAAGGATATCAGAAGAAGATATTTGGAATAAATGTAACCTATTTTTGTGTCTCATACCTGTGATTCATTTCAAACTTTGGGGATGGAGATTATGGGTCAGATTTGTTGGTGGTTTATAAAGATGTAAAACTTATTCTTCCTACTGGCACCATTGGTAGCATTATGGTCAAATAATCTTTCTGTTTATTCTTAAGTTATCCAGCCCTATCACATTTTTCTTTTTTGTGGTCATGATATAATAGCAGGACTACACTTCATAACTTGCATCAAAATTTCAGGTGTACTAGAAGTGTGTGGTTCAAAGTCTTTGTCCTGTTCCTCATTGCTTGTGGCAACATCCTCATTGCATTTATGTTAAAATGTTCTTGTAACTAGTAATGCATAGGTGCTTTTTCCTGGGTACTAACAAATAATATGTATTGTGCATCTTTCCAAATTGTGATGCTATTACTTTTAGTTATTATTTCTGATATTGTTACTTACAAAAAAGCATGCTATAATGTTATGCAGCACCTTGAACTTAGGACATGTTTATGGTAATGATCTACAAAATGGAAAATGAACATGAGGTTTGGCACTTGGAATCACAGGAGTTTCTATATATCAGGTTTATTGAAAGCTGTTGCAAGGAAATCAGCAAAATACGTATGTACACTTGATTTAGTAGAGTCCAGGAGATCAGTTTCCTGAGCAAAAAAGCCAACTGGCCTGGCCATTAACTGTCACTATGGCTAAGGAAGAGACTTAGCTTTAATGGAAATGTTGGTTGTCAGCCCTTACCCAATCTTAATACAAGCATGCCTTAAGTGTGGAGAGCAATTGTAAGTTTGAACTGCTAACCTTCCCACATGTCCTACATTTTGAATAACACAATTTTAAATAATGTTCTTGCTCTGTAAAATGGATAATAGCTAAATCAATTTATTTCCTTGTCTTTTGGAAGCTCAGCCTGAGATTTCAGCTATGGATCATGGACAGATACAGCAATAATTCAGACTCTGAAGCACCTCCACTATGAAGACTGCGGTGTGTATCATGTGGATGACCTTATCAGAGAGGACAGATTCATTAACCTGACTGGTGTCACTGGCGAGACATTTATCTGAGTAGTGCACACAGCATTGTCCACTTTTTCAAGGTTTTTCTTAATCCCTCCATGCAATTGCTAGGACAGTAGTGGGGATTAAGGCGTAACCACTTTCTTTCCGATTTTTAATAATCATCCCACTCTTCAACATTATGTAATCTGGCTCCTGACTGCATCATTAAATACACCATACATAAGTATTTGATGTCCGATTGTACAGTATTAAAACTTGCTTGAACATTTCAGGATATTGGAGCTTAATGCGTCAGATGAACGGGGTATTCAAGTTATCCGTGAAAAGGTGAAGAATTTTGCCCAGTTCTCAGCTAGTAGCATTCGACCTGAGTGAGTATGAATTTGTTGTATATACATGACTTTTAATGTACTTTATGTGATACATAACCTGACCTAACATAACCTAATCAAACCTGAACATTAAATACCTGATGTTTTCATGTATTTGACCTCTGTTATTGTTTTCTGAGTGATGTCATATTGTTAGGATGCATGAGTTTAGTACTGCTGTAGAGAATTGAGCAGCTGATGGTGGTGGCAGTGACACTGAGGCATTTTACTGTTACCCAAGTTAAGGCACTAACAAGCTCCTCCTTCTTGTTGGGGACATTGATTTACTTTGGGGTGTGTTTCAGTGGAAGACCATGCCCACCATTCAAGATAGTGATTTTGGATGAGGCAGACTCAATGACGCAAGCAGCACAGGCTGCACTGCGCCGAACAATGGAAAGAGAAACTAAAACAACCCGGTTCTGCTTGGTCTGCAATTACGTCAGTCGCATCATCCCTCCCATCACTTCCCGCTGTAGCAAGTTCCGTTTCAAACCACTTGGTGAGTACAGTTTGTTTCTTAGACTGCCTTGTAGCATGCTAAAAATGAAACATAATATTGCATATAATTTCTGTGTTTCATGATAGTGTCAACAATGATATCAGTCATACCAGTGATATTTTATACTGAGATATCCAGTTAAAACAGAAACGTAAAATGTGTCTTCATTTCTTGGTCATGCAGAGCTGTCATTTGACTTGAAGGCTTAAATTGGTGTCCCTTAAATATTGACAGATGTGACATTCTTGTTCATAAAATGTTTAACAAATAGTGGGATACACATTTTGTGTGCAGAATGTTCACATTACTGCTGTCTGTAATTAAGTATCACAAAAACATGAAGAAGGTAGAGGGAGTCAAGTCTAGTTCCATACATTTTTAACTTCAGTGCTGAATGGAAATGGGTCATAAGCAGCACTGTTCCATAATTTCAGTCCTGGACAAGATTGTCAGTTTATGCGTAGGAGACTGGGTGAGACCCGGGATTAGTCTGGATGTGGTGATGAGGAAACTCTGATGCTTGCTGAAATTTATCCCTGTCATTTATCCCCCCAGTTACTGTACTCACTTGAGTTTTATTAACAGGTGTTTTGTGTAAAAATGCTAAGAAATTTGATATGAAATATATGATAGTTCACATGGTAGTGGGCAATAAATTTTCTACTCCTACCAGTACAGTAACATGCCCATCATGTGTCTGTTAGGGAGCCTTTCTGGTGAACACCTGTGTATTCTACTGTCACAGGGAATGAACTGATTCGGGAACGGTTGCAGTTAATATGTTCAGAAGAGAAGGTTTCATGCAGTAAGGATGCTATGAACTGTTTAGTGGAGACATCAGGAGGTGATCTACGACGGGCCATTACCTGTCTTCAGTCCTGCAGTCGCCTCAAGGGCTCCAGTGCTGAGATATGTGCTAAGGATGTGCAAGAAGTGGCTGGGGTCAGTACCTGTTTTCCCTGGTCTAGGACAGATCAACTAGTTGGTCACTGTTATAGCCCAAATTACATATTTTAAGAAGTTCTAGTGGTTGATCAATAAAGATTACAGCACCTAGAACAGTATGCATAATAATGTTAGATTTGTGCCAGCATATAGTTATTTGTACTGTGCAGCTCATAGTGATTCTTGAAGTTCTAAATACCAGCCAGATTTATGGTATATCTAACAGGGAATCTTGGCAGATGTGTTTCAACCCACGTGAGGTCATCTTCAGTGTCATTTTGAGCGCTTATTATTAATCTCATATTGGTGCTGACAGAAGGTTATCCATTGCTACCAGTGTGCTTATAAACCCACAGACGCACAGTCTGTAAGATTCAGTGACATTGTATGTTTCTAGGTTGTGCCGGTGGAATTGGTGAACGGTATGTTGGAAGTCTGTCGCCTTAACAACTACGACACCTTGACAGAGTTTGTGGACAAACTGATGCAGGAAGGGTACTGTGTTGCACAGGTGGGATTCATCTCTACATAATTGAGATGTGTAATATTAAATTATATGAAGTTTGATGAGCTGGTTCAAAATGAAACACATATTCATGGATATGATGATGCCATAAAATAAGGAAGACAATTAGAAATTTCTGTCTGTCTTATGGTTCTATTCCTTTCTAGCTTGTTGAACAGCTGCATGAAGTGGTTGTGTTTGATACCAACATGACAGACACACAGAAGGCTTCTGTCTGTGACAAACTAGGGGTAAGTTGTATTCACTGTTTAGCTATGCAGGTACAGATGGTTCAGTGATACTTGAGCATTGTGTTATGTGAGATAGGTACAGCAGTACTTGCTGGTTGCATATCCATAGCTGCAGCTACTACACAAATCATTACTATATGTCATATCCTATTGAATGGCCTATTTATGGCATGTAATGAAAGATTAAAAGTATGTCAGGATATGTTGTTTCAGTTTTTGGACCACTAGTTATCTTTGTTGTAACACAGGTCTGCAGCTTCCGGATGCAAGATGGAGGTAATGAATACATCAATTTGCTAGATTTGGGCTGTACCATCATCAGAACTATGAAGATGTGAACATGGGAATGAAACTGGAATGTTGTTGAATGCTTGGTGAAAGAAATCCATGTCACTCTAGCACAGGTTAAAAAGTGAGGATAAAGGCTTTTTATTTATGGCAAATATAAAGTTGTATGTGATGTCTAATTCAGATCGTTACAGTTAAGACTTACGCTATTCTGTTTTAGGGGAAACACTGGTGCATGTTGGAGTGAAAACATGCACTTAATTGTACACCTGAATGCCCTTAATTTGAGTCCAAATTTGTCTTGGGTTCTTTTATCTGTGAAGCATTCATTCTTTATGTGATGATTGACATTGTTTTTAGACACATCAACATTCCTGCATAGCACCTATTTACCTTTATTGTCATAAGAGACCATGTGGCTGGTCTCTAAAATGTATTAGTGAATGGCCTAGCATGCCATATGCTGGTTCCTCTGTGTTTGCTTCATAGCAGTTTAAATGTCCTTGCTAAAAAAGATAAACCAGATAAACTCAGGCCATCAATGGGATACAATTGGCATTTAAATCCATCTCCTAAAGGTTAGAAGTGATCTGCCCATATGCAGACATGACAACTCAAGAACCACTGAATGGATTTCCATGAAAATGAAATTGAACTTTTATGACAATTGTCACGCAAACGGTTGTAGAGGAATGAAACACACATTTGATGTCCTGTACTCTTTCTGTAGGTGTTGTGGTTATGGAATAAAGAACAGGAATGCTGTGTGTACATTTCTAAACTTACTCTATGGTAAATCTAAAGCTATCACTGTACAGGCCTGCACAGGCCCTTGGGGTTCCAGGGGGTTGAGGCTGCCAGATTTCCAGACAATCTACACATGAAGGTGGTAAGATTGTTAGCTCTACACACCGGCCACCTTTACCCCCCAGGAAATATTCCCAGGTAGGTACTCAGTTCTGTTACACCATGAGTTGAACCCAGGACCATAGTGCAGCTGTAAGGATTAAGTCAAAGAAGCATTCCAGTGACACCATCGGGAATCAAACCCATGGCCTTCTAGCTTATAGCACAGTGCCTCAGCCAACAGCACCACCACGTGCTTCCCTTAGGATATAGAATGCAAAATGGTGCTGATAATATTCTTTGCCATCATCCCATACAAGATACAAAGGGAAGTCTTCTTTGACTTTGGCTGCATTGACAACAGATCTATTTGTTCTCTTAATGTAATGCTCTATTAACTCTTGTACTGTGTAACTAAATTCTAGACTGACTCCCAAACTGCTCTTAGTTGTCCAACAGAAAATTACAGTGAGTTTTTAACAACTACAAATTGAAAATCAAGAGGCAGGTACAGGATGGATGGTCTTCTGGTATAGTCTACTATATATGTACCAATGTCCAGGAAGAACATACTCGCTTCACTCTCAGGATCTAAGATGATGAGCCAGCAGGTCCCTCCAGAATGTTGATGCTTAGCTATCAGACCAAACAGTGTCACATACAAGAGGAGTTTCAGCTGCGTGTTCACAGCCATTAGAACTTTAAGGTCCTAAACGCTCACTGAGTACAGGAATAAATGAATTTTTGAGTAAAGTCTATGTATTAATCATTTGGAGAATATTTAATTGCACTGAATCATGTTGCTAGCCAAGTTGGGTAACAAATATGCCCTTTTAAACCCTTTTTTCAACTGTTTGTTTATATAGCAATGGCTGTTTTCTGGTGTGAAATTAGAATGTATGTAATAAAGCTTTCCATTACATGATATTGTAATAATGTGAACAGCTGTGGTAAGGACTGAGCCTGTTTTAATCACTTTTTTATTCAGGTTCTCCTTAGAGTTATGGAATGTAAGTCAAAGACACTTGTGGGCATAAGCTTGAGAGAGTGTGGCTGGCACACGTGGCCTGTTGTTGCTGCCGTTGTTGTTGCATAATGTTGTTCAGTTGTTCATACCACCCAAAATATGCCTCAGATATGGCACACGCCCTCATTTTGAAAGAATGTGTCTCAGAGGGAACAATTGTGAAGTTATAACAAATGGAAATATTGTCATATTGTTATTTTACTAAGACACTTTGATAAAGAATTCCTTAAATGAGTTACAAATATCGCATTAAAAAAATTGTGTTTTCACTGCTACACACTGCTGCGATTGGTTATGAGTTGCTGGAAAATATAAAATAACTTCTTCATAGAAGTGTTTAGACATAGATTAGGCTTGCCTTTAAGTTTGTGTATTTGTTCTAAATGAAGATATTTTATTATACTGATTTGGAGACAGTAAAGTAATTATGCTATTTCTGAAGTTCTTTTGTGCTTCAGCCAGGGTGACTAGATTCCCCAGCTTTACCCAGAGGCTAGAGGCTAGATTACAGTGTAACATTTATGACAATAATCCCCTGTCAGTCATGGGGTTACATTCCTGAAAAGTTCCATGCTGGCAATGCAGGGTCTAATGGAAAATTTGGAATTATGATAAACTGGCCACTGTAACACTCCTAGTTGCCATCCTTGTCAGAGACAGTGTGTACTTCTGTCATTTTCAGATATAAGGTGTTGTACAAGCTGTAGGTGTATTAATGTACACACTATGTGCATATAGCAGCTGTCAGATTACATATCTGCCAACCCACAAGCACTGGCAGATACAGAGGAGTTAATTTATCAGCATCCTATGCCATCTGCTTCTGGGATACATGAGTGTTTGTTATCATGTCTGATGATGTGAATGGGGGAGGGAACTTGTGTTAAATACAAGCAAGCATGCCTATATATCTCATTCAGCCTGGCATTCGGAGGTGCAGTCCCATTTATTCTGCAGTTTGTATTTTACACTTTGGAATGATGTATCACCAACTGAACTAATAAATATGTGCATAAAAAAGTACCTTGCTTTTTCCCGGTACCTCTGTTGTCCCAACCTTATAATTTGTAGCCCTGCTGTCACCCTGCATTGGCCATGGAGGTTGCTTGCTGATCTGTGTGGAAAGGACCATTGTCCAACCTTTTTCCTTGCAGGTGGCCACACTACAGGAAATTTGTACCCTAAGTGGGTTGTGAAATAAGCCAATTGGTTCCTCTTACTGCATGCTAAAATTGAGGAGACTTGTGCGCACCACATTTGTTTCCATGGTAGATAATTTCACCCGTACTCTGCTAATTTTGTTGCAATGCTATGTTGTCCATAAATGAACTCAAATTATGCTGAAGTCTGCATGCTGAGAGGTCACTGATCACTTGCTAGTAGATGTTGGAGCAAAGTGACATGGAGATAGAATTAAATGTAAATTTATTGCTGCAGCTTTCCTGTCCATTTAATTACTTCTTTATTCTTGGTGTTAATGAAATATGACTGGGCCTCTGCTGAATCCAGTTTTAATATAACATATTTTGTTAATATTTATAATAAATTTATCCTCCTCTTGAACCAAACAATCCATAACATAACATATAAATTTACAATATGAGAAGACTTGCCCCATACACTTGTAGAGATAATATGCCTTACATATTATCAGATATCTGCCCACTGAACTCCATGAAGGAGACTGCTTCTTCAGGTCCTCAGCTACTCAAGAAATTCCCTGCATTTTGTTGTTATTGAAAGTTCATAGCCATGTTCACAGCAGTTCACCATTCGTCCTTATTTTGAGCCAGGTAAAACCAGATTTCATTCCTTCACCATGATGTATATTAGAATCTGGCGCTTCTGAAACTCAGATGATGAAACCGACTGGACGTCCTGAAACGTCGATGAATTTTAAACACTTAGCGCCGCACAATAATTCAGAAGCGCCAGATTCAAGCAAATCCAGTCCACACTCTCGTATGCCGTTCCTTGAAGATTAATTCCAAAAATTCTCCCATTTATGCCTATGTCTTACAAGCAGTCTGCCTACTGCAAGTTTCCTAACCAAAACCCTGTTTCTCTTCTCATCCAACGCGTTCCTTCGGAACGTCGTTAAATTTGTACCAGGCTCTATGGTGTCACACCCCCAGAGGAAGATAATATTACTAGTCATAAGTAAAGTACTTTCACTAATAGTCACATGTGGATAGACCGACTGTGGGGCCCACTTAGTCTGCTATTCAATGAGTAACGGGTATACAGCGGCCGGGGCATGAAGGAATCACCTCCATCTAGTGCCGAGAGACATGGAGCTGCACATCTTTTCCCATATGCCTTCATAGCGTGCACGGAGACAACTATACCTTTTACACAGTTCAGAGCCTTAACTTACGGGGCTTAAATTCTACCTGCCCAGGTTGGAGAGATTTTATATTTAACAGGACTCGCAATAGTACGGTGTACCGAGGCCGGCAATGAACGGTTAGCATACCTACCTGAATGAGGCGCCCCCACCACACAGCTCATGCGCAGGCATGTGTTATATTGGATCGGGCCTGTTTCTATCACGTGCGGCAGATGGGTTTTTGCGCTCAGCGTAGAGTAGGGATTGGTGAGCGCGTCCGGATTAGACATCTTGTAAAAGTTCAGGTAATGCGTTTGTCTCAGTTGTTTTGTATCGTAGTGTATTACTTAAATATTTGTACCTATTGTGGTATTTAACCAAGTAGCAGTAGCGATTAGTAACTGCCAAATGCTTGGTGGAGCGAGTGAATTGTAACCAGTTTGTAAACCTGTCGTAGAGGTAATACTTTCGACATTTGAATGTCGCTGCTGGCGTTGTATTCGATTTGGAATGTGCCTGGTCGCTCGAGAAGGTGTTTGGAGGAGGAGGGAAGAGTTATTTCGTAAGAAAGTGTGTAACAGTGGTGAGAAGCATATTATATATGGGCCAGAGCAGGAGAAAAAGTGTTTGCGGGCCACGTTATAAATAATACATTTCTTACTTGCCTGTCATTAATGGTGATAACTCTCACATTCAGTAGTAGACGGTGCCTGAGAAAGCAATAGAAATGAAACAGGCACAGACCACTACGTGACAATTACTTTGAGTCATGCTGTGTTGTGAAGTTCGTACATTTCGCCACAACTTTACTTTTCCGTTTCGCGAAGGCAAATAGCGCGATAGTTTCTTTCATTTGAGGTGGAAATTCTGTTTGTATTTATATGCGAAGGTACATTGTATGCTCAATAAGACAGTGTGTGACGGAATGATATTGTTGTGTGAATGCAGGTAAAACAATTGTTTGTGGAATTCCATATCTTTGGTTATCGATTGTGACCTAGTAGACGAGGTTAGGAATAACTTTAATCACAAAATGCCTGACGGTTGGATCGGAGGAGGGGCGCTAATTGTCTCCCCGCCTAGGTCACCAGACTTAACCCAACTAGACTTTTTTTTCGTATGCACGTGAAACACATCGTATGGCAGTTTAAAAACAATGGTGTTAGCACTTACAGCCCGCAAAATGGCAATGGCAACTCGCAGGATGCTTAAAATAACGTGGATATAGGTCGAATATCGTCTGGATATTTGTCGTGTCATCAGGGGTGCTCATATTGAAATGTGTTAATGTGGATAGTAGACAGAATAAAAGTCACCGACGCCTGTGCAGTGATTAGATATCGAGACATAAACATCGGTTTATTTTTGCTTGCATATCATCCGGACGTCCTGTGCTTATACTTTATCAGAATTAAGTTCGGTTTTCGAATTGCTTTTCATGTATGATCTACTGAATTTGGTTGTGACATTTTCTGAGAGTAGTGTCTGAAGAAGGTGCCCAATGATACAGGTTAATTTGACAGAGGACCGTGCATCGTGATATATTCTTATGATGAAAGCCAACGAGATGCACTATTTCTCAAATGTGTTTGATAAAGTACTCTACATGTTCCAGACATGTCCACTGTCCATAATCAGGAGTATCTCAACGCTGTATACACGCAGTAGCTATTTGTCATTCTAGTTCTGTTGGCGTCTGCTAGCATGGTCATGACCACGCTAGCAGAGAAATAGTGAATGTCGTTGGCTTTCATTATAAGGATACAAGTTACCTTCGATCAGTTGACTGAAGCTGCCAGTGAACAAGATACGCAGTGTACGGGTAACGTATCGTTGTAGCTCGTTCACGTAATGTTTATACCCTGTCCGCCACCGAACATTTTACGGCGATTTAATGTCACCAGCAAGAGTAAACTGTGAACTGCTGGGGCCTTCACGTAAAATGCCCGATATTTTTGCCCGATTTTAACCAAACTTGGAATTTCTTGACGGGTTTTCATAAAGGTTCCAAATACCAAATTTCACTGACTTCCGTCTAATGGGATCCACGCTGATTCATGCGGATGGACGGACGGACGGACATGACAAAGCCAATAGGCGCTTTTCGTGACTGTGAACACACCTAAACATTACCAAAACCCCAAATTTCGTTTTTATTTCTGTGTGACGATTCTTACCGGTTTCTTTGAAAATATGAATAAGTCAGGAGTGATGAAACAGTCCAATTCTTACTTGAACAATCGGTTTGAGTATACGTAACTACCGTTCCATTGGCTGACCAAACGATTATAGGCGATAGTAGTAGCGTGTGATAGCGACGCAATGCCATATGCGAGATAAACTAATCCCTCAACCCGGAAGAAAAATCACCATTTAGATACCATTTCCAGTATTGAATAACTGGAACGTGACCGTCTAAAACTTTTTTCTTGCCTGTAGATACACCCTGAGCTATGACAGCAAAAAGAGCGAAGTTGGTGGTCTGCTGTCTGTCAGCTCTCGCATGCTGATTACTATGTATGTTCTTCGAGCCGTCTTTAAGACCTACGCATGATAGAATTTGGGTGCCAGACCTTGACTTCAGGGAAATGAACCGGGGCACGATTTATGGACATGCTCGCTCGCCAAAGGTTCATTCACGCATCGCCTGTACGACTAACGCACGATGAAACTCGTTCAGTGGGGCCGGAGTGGTCGATGCGGTTTGTTTAAGCAGAGAATCTGAAGTTGTGCGACGTTGCGTTATCTGTGGGGTGTGTAGGATGTACTGTACACTAAAAGCACACAATGTAGGTCATGACGAGACTGGCTTGTGAACCGCGCAGGTACTTTATTGGGATTGTCTATTCAAGGTTTTGGGCACGATGAACAGAAAAGTGTGTTGCGGGCCACGTTATAAATAGTACCTGTATTTTTTTTACTAATGTATCATTAATGATAATGCCCTGTGGTCGGAAGTGCTATTATTGTGGTGATCTGAAATTAATCTTAAAAATGTGAATTAATAATGTAAAATATAAAATTATGTTACTTGAAGGAGTTCTTTTGTCGAAAAATGAATCCGGAGGAATATGAACTAAGTAAGGACAATTTTATTTGCGTTCCATTTCTAGGTTCTCTTGCACTTCTCTTTGCGCTGTTCACCACTGTTTAAAAAAAAAACTTTAATGGGAAAGTCGACATTGCTTATTAGACATTAAAGTGTTAAAACTATGAGATATTTGAGATGGTGGGAGTACGAAGAGAGTTCTCGAATTTTTCGTGATCGATTCGATTTATTTATGGATTCATCACAGTATTCATCTATTGTCAAGTACCTACAAGCAGTCCTACTTTCAAAACGGTTGGTCGTTTGTTGTGAATGGTTACTGAGCACTGGAAACTGATTGCGATGTAAACAGAGTATATAGCAGTCGAGAAGTGTAGTATCCCGAAATTTGCTTTTTAGGGTTTCATCTCACTGTACATACATAATTTCTAAGTCCAAAGGGACAATTCCCTTTGTTCTGACTGATTTCCCCCTTGTGTCGCAGACTGTGAAAACACGAAAAGACGTTAGACGGAATCACGTCGAGATGCATGTTGTGTTTTCAGGTACAGTCAGTTATTCTATAACGTGACAGTTGCGTTCTTGTGAGACCTTGAGTTACAGAAAATGGCGTAAAAAATGGGGTCGTATAAAAAATGGCCCGTCAGTCAACTTTGTGTCTCCACACTAGTCTCTGAAATCTCGTAATAGCCAACATGGTTACGTGACAGTTCTCGGTGTACAGCGTTAACTTATTCATCAATTATGTTACAGCCATTTCGGGAAAGAAACGCGTTAACGGCAGAATTGTAATGGCATTTAACCACCAGCAGCGCCATAGTTTTATGTGAGGTGGGTCTTCTATTGGCGTTCTGTTGTAAACTTTGGAATTAGAAGTTGGTATTGTCAATAATACAGCTTATTTATGAATAATTTTTTGTATGAATGCGGATAAATAATTATTCGTCGAACTGCATATCTTTTTCGTTCCTTGTTTCTGAACATCGATTACGGGCCTCAAGCTAATCGATGGACTAGACCAAATGCCCACAATAGCAACATAACACACCGTTGCTACTGTGATTGCAACATTGGATGCAATGAGCTCTACGCTTGTCTCTGGGCATGCCACTTGGAATGCTTCAGCGTGGAACGCTAGTAATGAGGGGACTGACGCAACACTAGCGTAACGTTGTAAAGCTGGGTGTATAATTATGCCGTTGTACTGCGCACAACATGCACTACCACGGGACTCGTCGGGCTTGGTATTGTGCAGGCCTTTGTCTCTCAGGAAGGTAGTGATAAGTAGCCATGTACCTTTACCATTTTTCGTCGTCTGTCTGATCTTTTATCTGTGGGTGTTTGCATACTACTAGAAGTTTGCCCCAGCTGATTGGACGCCCAAAGATTTACGAGTATATCTTACCTTATTCAGTTATTGTTTACTCGTGCAGAAATTTTTAGCTGGATGTGTACTGTAATGTTGAGTGCAACAACTATAATAATAATAATAATAATAATGAGTTGAAGAACGAAATGAAAATTGTGCAAACAATTAGTAAAGATATGAATATGAATTTTGGTTTAGAAAAATGTGCAAGAATATGTTTAAAAAGAGGTAGTGTTCAAAGCAAAATGCAT
>Ga0136643_10002896_pt1 | contig 22711 bp, 19 predicted proteins | sample TergutLab28metaG_FD_96883 | JGI IMG/M metagenome (GOLD analysis project Ga0136643, IMG submission 96883) | Labiotermes labralis P1 segment gut microbial communities from Petit-Saut dam, French Guiana - Lab288 P1 (version 3) (version 3) | ecosystem: Host-associated > Arthropoda: Insects >... | reverse complement strand
TCTGGCCATTATCTCCGTAACCATTCAACTTTGGACATAGGTGTTTTGGGTTATATCGGTATACTTTAACATAAGGAACACCCTCCCGAAGTCTGGCACATTCCTCCTGGGACACCCTGTATACACACAAACATACATGCTTACATATATATACACACACACATATATACACATACAAACACACATACGTACATACATACACACACATACATAGACGCATGCACATACATGCATGTATACATACACACACACATACATACATCCCATGGCTCTATAAGTTTGTCACAAAGACAGCAGGATGTGGAACAAGTCATACATACAAATATAAACAACTTTTACGATGTAAAATAATAATATATTTAACTGCAAATGGGCTGTCGCCCAGTGGCAGTGGTTATTATGCACGCACATGAAATAAGGATCTAAGAAATTTAAGTCGGGAGGGCTACATGAGAAGCTTGTAGTAGCAACTTGGAGCCTTGGGAACCATCTCAGCATTCGCTTACAGACACAGGGAAATCAAGAAAAACATGTGCCAAGGTGGCCAGTCGCAGGACCTTCCGGATGCTGACTTCTAGCCAGCAATCCGGCAACTGAAGTATGTAAGACATCAATATACATACAGTAAAATAATACACATGAGGTAACAAAAATACACACAAGATAAAACACAATACACAAAAGACCAACTACAGTTACACAAGAGACCAACTACTACAAACATTTCACAAAACAATACTACAGATCATCTTTACACACAAAAATTTATCTACAAAACAAAAGGAGTGTGTATTTAAGTATTTTCTTCAGGCTGCTTTGAAGAAGTCAGCATGCAATAGCAGGTAAATGCTTTTAACAATGAGCATAAAATACTGGAAGCTTTATGATCACAACTTGCACACATGTAAATGTATGGAACTGCAACTTTCATTGAAACTGTGAACTTCTTTTGAGACATATCAGACATAATTTTCTCAGAATAATTATTCTGGATTATATTTACTTCATAAAGGTAATAAAAGGTGAAGTTGTTGCTGTGCATGCCCTGAAAGGTGGGGCAGACTGGAGGCACAGGTCTTCTCATGCTCGTAAATTTGGCACTTGATAGAGGTGAGTGGTCAAGCTTCGAACTCAGCCATTTTACCTCAAGGAAAAGAGCCCCTCGTACTTATTTAACCTATTAAAGACCTATGTTCACATATGCAAATACACATAGGAAAACACCCCTAGCATTTAGTTTCATATATTTAGGTGAAGGTAAAGCAATCACATTACAGGCCTGGTCAGGCCCTGAGGGTCCCAGGAGATTGAGGCTCCCAGATTTCAAGACAATAGGCACATGAAGGAGGTAAGGTTGTCAGCCCTACACACCAGCCACCTTTACCCTCCAGGAAATATTCCTGGTACTCATTTCTGTTAGAGGCCAAGTCAACCTCAGGGCCATGGTGTGGCTGGAAGGATTATGTCAATGAAAAGTTTCAATAACCCCCTCCTCAGGAATCGAACTCACGACCGTCTGGCTTGTAGCGCAGTGCCTCAACCAACTGCACCACTGCATGCCCCTTCATATATTTAGGCAAGAAGGAAAATCATCACATTATTAACACTTGTTGCATAATCTCCACTTCATTTTCCATAAAATGCCACATTTTAAAATTTTTTTCTTTTTTTGTTCATAAAATATTAACATTTTTCATAAACCTGCATTAAAATGTAAATAGTCACTCCGGTAGGATAAAAGTTAATAGGAGGCTGGTGGGTTCCTGGGATTGTCTGGATACTCTGGAAATAAACCATGATTTGTCAGTCATCCAGCTAGCAGCTGAGTCACTGTAGCAACTTGTGCTGATCCAAATTAAAACATTACAGTCCCTACCAATTGCTCATTATGGTCCGTCTTGAGATCCCACAGATGTATCACACCACTCTGGTCACCTACCACCAGTTCTGCTTGATTTGGATGCAAACAAACACAGTTGACAGGCGCTGATACTTGGAAAATACGTTGGCACTGCAGGTTCCTTGACCTAGATGGCAAACAAGAGAAAACCAAAAGTAAAAATTCTGTCTGTTAAGAAAATAAGACATGTTAGAGATGATTCATACGAAAACTAAGTTTGCCCACAAATTTCCCACATTTTATGGAACTCAAAGATTAAATGCTGTGCTGACACCAGCCTGCCACTTGTGTCAGTGCTAAGACACATTAACCCAGTCTTCCATGTCTACACCAAAAACCATAAAACCAGGAAATGTGTGATTTATACACTGTTGTTAGGATAGTGAAGTGTCACCAGTTACAGTGCATTGGATATATAGCTAGGATGGGTATTAAATAATTGGGAACTGTGTGTTTTATGCAGGTAACCTATCACTGTTAACACAGCAAGGCACAGGGCTGGTGTGCAGCTAGGATGGATATTGTATAATGAGAAACTCTGTGATTTGTACAGGTCATTAAGCAATGTTACAGTAGTGATGTGTAGGACATGATAGGCTGGGTACGTAGCTAGGATGATGAAAATCTCTGTGATTTATACAGGTCATTGAGCAACGTTACAGTAGTGATATGTAGGACATGATAGGCTGGGGATGTAGCTAGGATGGATATTACATGATGAGAAACTGTGATTTATACAGGTCACTGAGAACTGTCAGTGTGGTGAAGTGTAGGATATCACAGGCTGCATATGTAGGTGGGTTGAAGACTACTTCACAAGAAACTGTGTAACTTGTACAGGTCATCTGGTGTTGTTAGGACAGCAAAATGTACGTTCTCGTGAGTTTAACATGTAGCTACAATGGACTTTACTTAATGAGGAAGTGAGTGACTTACACAAGTCATCTAGTTGAATACATTTATAAGTAAATTTTTTATTTCCAACCTATTGCACTGATTTAATTATAAATGTGTTCATAACTAAATCTGTGCAATAAGTTGGAATTAAAATTTACTCCTCAGTCATCCCATGTTACTACAGCAAAATGCAAGGAGCTTTTAATGGTAAAGACATATGGCTAAAATAACAAAGAATGAATTAGAAAATTACAAGAGGGAAACCTTTTTCAGAAAGGCTACATGTTACATGAACAAGGCAATGAAGGTAAACTTCAAAATGACCTTGGATAAACAGTGGAGATGGGAGACAGATGGAAATGGCTTGAGACAGTGTCCAGTGCCAGGTTGTGGTGATGTTAGTGGTGAATCTTATACACCCAACTGGCTCTTGTATTAGATGAATCTGTGAGAAATGATAATAACTGTCATGATTCACTGATTCATCAAGCACCCTACTGCAGTACCTGAGGTCCCAGATTCTTGCACTGCAATCCTCTCCCCCTGTGTACATCCATTTCCCCTCTTCCTGGAAACCAACACCTGTCACATTTTTTGACACTCCTTCATAGTTAATAATAGGGTTTGGATTGCTTGAATTAAGGTCATACATGCGAATATGTTGATACCCTGCAACAAGCAAAAGACAGACACACTTGTCACCCAGCACATCGACATCACGTATAAGCTGATGTTCAGACAGGGATCCATTACTATGCTAGATGTCTTGAAATCAATAACACACTCTGAAACTTACTCTCCAAAACTGTGCCACAATAATTGATATCCCCCCCAGGCAAAGAAGTGATTCTGTAACATTCCATGTGAATGTGGGAGCTGCTGTACAGGTGAAAATGGTAAATGACTACAAGCCAGAATTAAAGAAAACAGAAACAATTTAAAATGGCAGTTGATGGAGAAGTCAAATGATTGCCCAGTATATGTTTGAAAAACTTGTACAATAAAATGGGACACCACCACTGCACCACAGACAGAGCCAAACAAATGGTGGAAATATAAAACAGCAGCATACACATTCCTCACAGAGAATCTCATGAACAAATTAAGTACAGTCTTCTCCCCAACTTGGACATCCACCATCTAGCAGGAATCTAATGACTCATAACCCCAGCCATATACAGCGTCTCCACTGCTGTATTCCTGTTAGCAGTTTCATTTCTGCCTATCTATTCTTTAATCGACATTCGCACTTGCAAATTCAAACATTTATTTATTCATCTTGTTTTCCTGCAAAATAATACCATAGTTTTATGGTAGCACATTTGTATCAATCAGTACTGCCAGCAGTCTTATACCTTCAACCCTCTGTATCAGTTCTATGCCTAATGATGATTAGCTCCATCTAAATGGCCCAACTGACAATGGGTGGGATTCCCCTTACCCCTTTTTTGACCTACAGACAGGAACAAAGTCAGTCTCTGATATGTACGGTTTTTTTATAATTGCTGCATTTTAATCACTACCATGATGCAACAGCCCCAGTGGGCCAAGGCCCCCCTCATTATCAAGAATTCAAGATCGCACTCAGACACACCACACTTGGTAAGACTCCTCTGGACGAGTGATCAGCCCGACGCAGAGATCTCTACCTGACAACACACAACAATGGCGGGATTCAAACCCATAATCTCAGCAAGTGAGCAGCTGCAGACACCGCCTTAGACTGCACAGCCACTGGAATAGGCGCATTTTAATCACACAATGGATAAAGTGTGTCAACAATGTGTAACCCTGTAAAGAATTGGCAATGTTTCAGAGGAACATGGTGCCTTCATCCTCAGGACAGAAGTGCCTATCAAGATGAAAGGAGTTTTGTTTCTCTGAAAGCTGAAAACCACCAACAAAATCACATATCATGAGAAAAATAAAAACTGATATTTCAATTAAATTAGTGTCTGCGTTTATCTTAATCAAAACTATGTTAAAGACAAATAAATAACCTTAACCCTATCACTGTACATCAGGCTTGCTCAACCTTTTATGTGACATGGGCAACTATTGCAAAATTTGGTCTGTATGCAGACAACACACAGGATGAAGAATGAATAAGTGTAAACTATGTATAATTATATGTAGAGTTATACCTGTGTATTTGTCTAACCACCATCTAAAATACAAATATACTGGTAACAGTAAGGAAAATTCATGCAAAAACACAATTCTCTCCTCAGCTAGGGTGTTGCTACTTTTAGCTCAATTTACTGCATGAATCAGTAATTGAACATCTCTCATGTTTTCAAAATTGCTTCAGCATTGTATCTCAGTTTTGCCAGGGAGAGGTTTAAAAGACGTTTTCTCATTTTAAATGTCCTTGCTAGCAGCATAATGCTGTGTCACGAGCAACATTTTGCCCACGAGATAAAGGTTGAGTGGGCCTGTTGTTAAACATGCTCTTGTACAAGTTGCTTAACCATTGTTTACCTGCAGCAGCAATCAGCTGTTTGTCTGGGGTAATATCCAATGCATTCACTTGCTATATTTGCATTAAGGAATATATTCTGACCGGTATCAAATATATATATAGTTCTTTCTATATATTGCTTGATCAAGTAAATTTATGCACTATGAAAATCTGATAGGGGAAGAATGTAATACTTCCACATGAATACAGGATTGCAAATAAAACTGTCACCGTATTCAGTAATCACATGGCTCTGAAAACCTATATGAAATTATTCCTGTGATTTGTCTTGTTCGCTACATACATCATTACTTCAAAAAAGTGACAATGCCCATCATTACAACTCTGTATGTGTTATGAATAGCCAGTACTCTTACATCTTTCTCTATTTGGTGTGGTTTCTGTTAGGACACCATCAGTACCTAAGATAAATAGAACAGATGGTTGGATGACTAGTGAATTACAAACTGGAAGGGATATGAATGAAGTTGTGACAGATAGTGATAAAATTCTTGAACTTGCCTGGTGGAACTAAGAAAAATCAACAAAAAAATATAAGGATAACTAGTGCACCAGGAACCTTCCAATCACAAGCCTAAAGTTTACTGCCACACCAACCTGCTCAATATTTTCACATCTGAAACGAATGTCTTTTTCAAAATTGTTGTAAGAATTAGTGATGTTAGTCACCATTTAAGACTTCTGCAGTGTAATGTCATGTTGGCGGTATATTTTTACTGGCATTTTGCAGAATCACAGTGCCCCCATTTTTGGGATCAAGCAGTCCAAGGAAAATAGCTGCACAGGAAGATGTGGGTATATTGTACAGATAAGGGAGAGTGGAGTGGTAGGGAGATGATAAACCAATCAGAGTGATGGTGCTATGCAGTGGTCAGGGAAATGACAGACTGGCTGCACTACTCTAGTGGTTGGGTGTGAGGTCCAGACAGTTAAGCAACATTGTGCAGAGAAGTAACTTGTTTCTTTAATGTTGCTGTGATTACACAGTGCTGCTAGGAATGCAATAAAGAGTGTCCAGGATAGAAAAATGTCAAATTCAAATAATAATAAAAAAGAATAAATAGGCCTTCATCCATCCAGGTTGATATTTAAATTTCTAAGCATGATTTATGAAAAATGTGAGTATTATTTGAACAGAAAATAAATGTCATTTTGTGGAAAATAAAAAAAGAGATTATGTAGCATGTCTTAAAAATGCAGTAAATTCCCTTGTTTTGTAAATATATACAAAATGAATTTTAAGGGATTTTTTTTTAAATCTACATTCACATATGCAGATACAGGTCAGTTAAAGGTTAAATAGGGAAAACTAAAGTGCCTGAGCTCCTTAGCATTGCTAGATATCCAATGAGGCTACTTGAGATTGATATGCGAAGCAGTTCTGGTGGAGTGTGGGAAGTTGTGGAGGTAATGAAAGAAGGACAGCACACAGATGTGTGTAATCCTGAGATGGGTCATTTGAAGTTTCTGTATGTCAAAAACGGGTTACAAATTAAATTAAATTAAGATCACCATCTAGATGAGGGTCCCTCCGTCTTCTATGAGGGAATGAATGAGGTTTTGATAGCCTGCTAAAGACAAAGCAATCCTCCGTGTCCATGCTTTAAGGATGGAGTTCAATCTCAATTGCCTCCATGATGATATGGGCCATGTAACAGGATTTTGGGCACAGAGTTTTACTGACATGAAGCAGGATGTGATGCTCCCTGCTGAAGCCATGTGCTGACGCTGCCACCTTCTTAGGACATGGATGGCAGTTGTGCAAAGGTGTTGTTTCCCCTGGTCTTAATCAACTTGATGGTTCACTCACCAGTATGGCATAACATCCCACATTATGTGAATCTTCAGTAGCTAGGATTCTTTATTTTTCATTTATTTTAAAGTTATAAACTGCAATGGTATATATATTAGAAATGTTGGTAGAACTGCAGCTTTTGAGTTTTGCAGCAGAAGCATTGTGCAGGTACAGTGCTGAAGCAAGTGATACATACGTAATTGGATGCAAATACTGAGTTTTTTTTTTTTAACATAATTTCTAGTTTGTCCTATTATACCAAGTACAAGTAGTTCCTTTAAGAGTACTGTAGTTTTGTCTCTTCAATGGCATACAATTATGGCCTTTGTCTCTCTTCATTGTTTTGTCAACATGACTCCAAAACTGAGATTCATTTTTGAGATATCATAGTAAAAGCTTATGTTACATTTCTTTCTCTTTGCATGATTGTTAACACTTGTTTGTCATTATTAAATCTGAAAAGGCTTCTTGCTGTGAACAAACCTACATTTTATGAGAGATTTGGGGTTCTTACAGTAATGATGATGAAAATTACAGTCATCTATGACATGACACCGTATAGATTGGAACAAGGTTACCGACGTTATGTAACAGCTTGGTGTCTTCATCTTTAGGGTCCAAAGGTCCAACTGCACTTGGTTCTTCAGTCTCTATATGACAGTAAATTACCATCATCAGCAAGGAATTATATAACTTAGTTCACTAAATCCTTAACCTTCTTTGCTAGCTAAGAGTTCTCTTATTTTCTGGTGGCATATTTTAAATCAAGTTATTTTTGGACTGCAAACTACGTCCCTTGATTGTACAACTCTTGACATCACGAACCTCCCCACCCACTGGGCCCTCAGTGAAACACATGAATCCCAGACGGGTAACATTTGAAGCGTTAACAGTTCATGTAAAGGATACAGAATCAGTGTGCTGTGCCGTTCGCTGGCAAACTCCAGTATGAGCTTGCCATAACTTAATCGTGTGGTCATATCCACCAGTGACCAATATAACCTGGTCACTGCTCCCTTGGACATCGCTACTCATACCTGGCCATTACAAAAATCACAACCAAGGGAGACTACAGTACAAACCGCAAAGAACTAAACTTCATAACAGTCCTTTCACTGAATGGGCCCTAATTTACAATATGTACTCAATACTCCACTGTAGATGCTGTTATCATGCTAATCTACCGCAACATTTCGCCACTTTATTTACCCTCCATTCCATTTTTGAGGATCCGTGCCCACTATGGCCAACTTCTAAACCGACAATTTTTAACATCCCATAAACAATTTATTTCTTAAATATACTGATTTGATAATACTTTAAAATTTATTTTGTAGACACTCGAAATTTACAGAACCAGAACACAACTTTATATCTCGTAGTTCTAACAAATACCACCTCAAGCTTTTTATAACAGACACACTCTCGTTCGGTTCAGGGAATTTCATAATTGTAATGTAGTGGGGCGGTCATTTCAAATGACGCTCGAAGAATTTGGTGAGCACAAAACAACTAGTTAATGCCGTATTATTATCATTAATTAAGAAAAGAAAAATGTATTCTTTCACAGATGTAAACAATATTTTCGAATCAAGTAATAATTTTACTTTTTATCAACATGATGATGATCAATATGTGGAAGAAAATGTATTACACATACCTAGAGCTACGAATTATGAAGAGGAAGGAAGTGACATTTCTGAAATATTTTCTTTCGATTCCTCACCCATAGCTACAGATGTCCAAAATGGAAATGGTATACTTAATCCTGAATCATCAGAAAGAAGAGACAATGGCTTGCGTTCAATTTATGAAATACGTATCCTTTATATGCACACTACATTAATTCATGTAGGGTATCAGCATCACTAACACCATTACATTTCACAAGTCTTATTATTATCTCATATATACAGCTCCTCTTCAAGAATTGTTTCCAAATTTTTATGTAATGCACTAGTTCCTTTTGACATTTAAGACAGCAGAAACATTTGTGACAAATACTTATATTCAGTGGTGATATATATTGGAATCTTTGCACAAGCTCAATCTAAACAAATACAGTTAACATTAAATGAACTGAACTACATATGAACGAGTAAGTTACTTTTATTTCAGACATTGATTTAGTAGTGGAACATCACAAAATTAACAATCTACTCATATAATTTAGAGAAGGGGAAGAGTGCTGGACTGTATGAAAGAGGAGGAAGGTGACCCAGAAGTTGTTCATACAGCAGTGGTTACCAACTTGAAAAGGCTAATTTGTATTACAGTGTCCAAATTGTAATGTACAAACCTTCATCTTAGAATCCTTACACGAGTTTGTGTGCTAGACATAGTTAGTCTTATTGACAGAAAAATTATTTTTGATAGATCAAATTCAGTGGTATAAATGGCTTTTCAAAACTAAGTACATTTTTAGTAATCAAATTGAAAACACGGAGAATGACAAACACACATACTGGAAATTCTTACAAAACATGTTCACAAAAATTATGACTTTAAACAGGCCTATGTGTTCCATGTTTTAGAACAGTTTTAGACACATACAAAAAACCTATGAAACTAGGCAGATTGCATCTGCTCAAGTTGACTCAAATTCAAATTCTGATTCTATCAATAAATAATGCAAAATCACATCCATGCCTATAAATCAATAATATTGCACAAACCATACCATGGATGTATAAAGTACTCATAACTGTGCTAACATATTGCACTGAATAAAATAAGCCAATCATTTCCAACCTAAGAATAATTAGTGTGTGAGAAGTAATTATATCTTTCACCACAAGGAGTTTTTTAAAGTAGGATTTAACAGGCACGTGATGATATTAGCATTAAATAAAATAAGTGAATAAGAACAATGGTTTCATTTTAATATCTTCTGAACATAATATGTGGTGGGGAGTGAACCTTGGCTGTTCCACTTCACAAGTCACTGCAATGTGCATTTAGAACATCAGATTTGAGATTCCCATGAAGGTGACTGTAAAGATCACTGTCTCCTGGGATGTGATGCATTGTACCTTGAGAGATAAGTACCAACATTTTGGAGAAATCTACTGCCTCCATCTTCAGTACAGAAGAGCAAAGCAGCAGGATCATTTGCAACATCGCCCACTTTCTGCCAAGCTACATGGCATCTCATCCCAGAACTAGAGCAGTGAAACACCTCGATATTGTAAATGACAGATGTGGAAGAAACTAAGAACAGTAACATTAAAAAATTTGCAGACAAGACAAACCTCAAGAACCTAATTTTTCAAATGAACTATCTGCTGTGAAAAAACAGTGACTTAAAATGCCTAAGTTTGAAGAGATAACTGAGTGCCTATTAGTTACCACGAAAATACAATTTTATATAAATATCTTTAACTTGTCATAGCTACAAAATATCAACATATATTTGCTTCATATCCATGTTTTAATGCCATACAGTCAAAAGTATTGGATGATGTTTTGTATTCAGGTATGACAGTAACTACATATTTCAACATTCTTGTAAATGTTTCCTATGATTTATAAACTGCTTTACAAGGACAGGTGGTGGGCACTTGTGAGTGCAATAATGATTCTGGGAAATTTCTTGACTAGCTGTGGTCCTTTTTAGCTTCTCAGAAAGGACTCTGTTCCTCGCAGAGAGTTGGTTGCATGCTTCTTTGTCAATAATTATTAAAGCCAAATGGCTTGTTTTAGTGTATTCAGAGAAGAATCAAAACAGTACCAAAGAATATTATACTGAGGTTACAGAAAAATATCTCATGGGTAGTGTGGATGACAGGGCTTCTGGCTTCCCTGTTTCATCCCACTGTTGTATTTCACTCCTGCTTTCTCTGGTCTATCATCCAACCCAAAGCACTTAGCTTTAATAAGTGATACCAGTACCAGCATTCTGGTGGGTAGAATGGCTAGGTGGCTAGAACGGTATATAGGAAAGTCTAAACTTAATATGGCATGCATTGCAATCAGATCAATAAAACCTTGCATATCACTAGAAACACTGAGATTGATTTATTTATCTTATTTTCACTCCTTCCTATCTTATGGGATTATATTCTGGGGTAATTCAGTACATAGCAAATAAATCTTTAGAATTCAAAAAAGAACCATTAGAGTTATCACAGATTCTGGAATAAGAGACTCTTGTCATGATTTGTTTAAAAAACTGCAGATCCTGCATCTTTATTCTCAGTACATTTATTCCTTACTCATGTTTCTAGTTAAAAATGGAGATTTATTTAAATTAAACTCCAATATTCATAAAATTAGTACAAGATATAAAAATGATTTTCTTTTGCCCTCAGCACAATGAAAGTTATTTCAAAAAGGAGTTTTTTATTCAGGAATTAAAATGTACAACCAACTTTCACTGACTCTTAAGGAATTGTCGCATGATGTCAAATGATTTAGACAGGCTCTGAAAAGATTTATCCAATCAACTCCTTTTATTCTTTGGAAGAGTATTTTGACTGTAACTGGAAACGAATGATGCTCTGTTTGTTTGTAAATCATATTTCCATTTTTGTAATAAAGTATGCTGAGTTTGATTTTGTTTCTTTATATTCTAAATGTATTAAGTCTTATTACTGTATATTATTCTTTTATTGACGAAATTTCTCTTCCATCTTGTATATATACTACTCCATGTTTGTTGTGCTTCTTTTATTGTTATTAATGTGACTATTTCCATATCTTTGTAAAAAGATTTGCGGAAAAATAAGTTACATGAACATGAACATAACAACTTAAGTGAGATGTAATGGAAGTCAATCCATGAGACTTCTTTCTGTAGCCTCAATATAGTAATAGTAACAAATTTATTTTGCTCTCTTACAGATGTATCAATAGTTGTGTCAGCCCCGACTGGATCAGGAAAAACAGCTATCTTTGAATTGGCAATCATCAGACTGCTGATTAAATTGGAAGAAAGAGAATACACAGATAAATACAAAATTGTGTATAGTAAGTAAACTTCATTGCCATGAAGATTTCATATAGTATCAAACTTATATACCTGCTTACATATAAATTGAGAATCAGAACATGGAAGCTGTACAGCTTGTCCTCTTCATCTGCAAGTTTCCACATCATGGTTACTTTTATTCATGTAAGAATTATCATGGCAACCCTTGTATATTATGGTGTAGGTCCCTTACTCATTCATGGTTAAGCTTGCATAGTCACACAGAGTAATACACAAGAGGCCACATCAGCCTGCCTGTGTCACTCAGTTGCCACTGAAAATCGTGTGATACTGAAAGCACTTCACTTTCATAAACTGTGATGGTAAATAACCCAAAAGATAAAAAGGGAGGTAAAAGTATGTCTCTTAGAGAAAGCAGAAATTTTAGATAAGATGGGCAGGAAAATTAACATTGTTGTAGTTGAATGTCATTATGGCATAAACAAATCAACAAGTCTGACGAGAAAATGTTTAATTTTGATGAGATCTTCACTCTTCTGGGATGATATGCAGCTTAGATTTGTGGTTAGTTGCCGACGTTTCGGCATAGCCTACTGGTCCCTTATTTAAAGGTTAAGCAGTCCAAGAAGACTGTTGGACTTCTTAACCCTTAAGGAGGGGACCGATAGGTTATCCCGAAATGTTGGTAAATTATCACCAATATATGTCAGGCAACATCCCAAAAGATCAAAGATCTCATATACACTATGGCAGAAACCTGAAATCACCCAATCAATGAGCTCTTTTATCAACAAAATTGATAACAAGATCATTGGAAGCACTGAGGTAGTGCCCCACTATGTGCAAATAATCTTGTCAACATTTCATGACCCCCTTTTTGAAAAGATGGAATGCACCTTGTGTGTACAGCTGGATGATAAGTAACAGGAGTGGTTGCCATTTGGTGGTGTGGTGGTAAAAGAGAACACCATGCCCATAAAGACTGGTTTGAAAATTATCTGAAGTCCAGGAATTTAGCATTCAAGGTCCTTCATATCCATAATAAAGTCCCAAGAAATCCACAGGATAATATAACCAACTCACTCACACAGTCACACCTAGTGGTATGTCACAACATTCAAGAGCTATTACACTTGTAGCACCTTCCACAGTATGTTGGATGTAAGTGAGGAGACCTTTGTTAATAACAGTGAATGCTGAATTTCTTACAACATAGTGGATTAAAAAATAAATGTAAAGAGCCCATGTACAGGCTGAAGTCCACGGTTCTAAATGGTTGCTGGAAATAGCTTTAGCCCTGAGCAGCAAATAACTTCTGGAGAATCCCCAGTCAGAAGAATAACATAAGGAACATCCTCATGTCAGCTCACAAGTTCCAAAAGAAGGATCTCTGCTTTTGCAGATGACTGACAACCTGAAGTTCTCACTTGTCATTCAGCTGAATCAAGTAAGGAGAAGACTGAACAACCAACAGTGTTCAGTGAAATGGAAGATGAAGATTTTGATACATTGTTGAACAGCCCCAGGTGATGGTCGTTGTTCTGATAAAAGACCTCCTGATGGCGATGACTTAATCATTTCTCTGAAGTCAATCACTTCTAGGACAGATGTCCACAATTTTAAGCTAAAGTGAAAGGTGTTGTAACACCATTCAAGGTAGTGTGTATGAACAAGTAAAAAAAAGTAAAGCAAATGATCACCTCTTTCTTCACTAGGTCCTCTGTCCCCAGTCCCCATCACATCCTCTACTCTAATCCCTATGAAACTTTCAGTCAGGACCACTGATGTTATTCTAATAAAGAAAAATGCAAAGGTTTTTTATGTTTATTAATAATTAACTTACACATTATCAGATTTCTGGTGTCTTTGGTTCCCCTAGCCCCATCTTTCCCACAAGGTCTTAACTTCATGCACAACAGTTTGACCATTTGTGGGATTTTTAAAGAATGTAACCTCTGCAGGTGGAAAGGGTGTGTTGTATAATAGTTATTCATATGTGCAAATAGTCCACACACTATGATGAAGTAAGCTGTCCTTAAACACTGCACTGTTCTTTGGTGTGATGCCATGTAGTCTGGTAGATGATGACAAATTTTTAAGATGACACATACTGCCTCATCTTCAGGGTTAAGTTACTGTAGGAAACAGTAGTATCATGTTGTTTCGTTGATAGTTAACCAGCTTTTCCAAAAAAAAGGAAGGAAAGACTGATCTGGAAAAAAGCATTTTATACAGGAGAGATGGTATAACCTGGTCATGTTTAGCATAGGGATTGGCTAATCACAGCCAATGATGGTACTGGGCAGACAGCCTGGTCAGGCCAACTGAAATGCTGGTAACCACCTACCACACTACACTGTGCTACAAACCAGGAGCCTGAAATGTGCATTTTCACCAACATAAAAACCTCAGATCTTGTTAACTAATGCTCTTGATCGCAACAGTGGCGCCAGTGAAGGCCTTGTGTTCAGAGAGACTGCAAGATTGGAGACCCAAGTTCTCATCTCTTGGCTTGAGGTGTGTAGAATACACAGGAGACACAGATGAAAATGAACTCACTAGCCTGTTGACTTACCACCTGATACTCACTACACCAGAAAAATGGGACTCACTCACCAGAAAGTGGAAGGACAACAAAGGAATTGTCCAGACAGTCAAATTATTCCTAATTGATGAGGTAGGTTATTAGAATGTGGAAAATACATATATGCACACTGATGGATTACTTGAGATAGTAGCATCTGATGTAGGTATAACATGTCAGTTTTGAGAAATGAACGTGCAAATGTGTCCCAGTAGCTCAGTCAATATAGTGACTAAGCTAAAGTGTGAACAACTGCATAATCAGAATCAAGTTCTTAGTGTGGGTGGAGATTTTCTAATCACCTCCATGTCCAAAGGGGCTCTTTAGCCCACACAGTCTCTTATCTAACACATACAGGGGGCTCTTCCCCTCACAGTACAGAAGCCAGAGTGTAATGGTAACTGTCGCCTTTATGTAATGCCAAATATTAAGAAAGACTGGAACAATAGCTCCATTAGAAGGTAAAGGTAAAGGTAAAACTTACCCTAGAACAGGCCACAAAGGCCCAGAGGAGGAATAGAGGTATAGGTCTACTCTTTCTTTAACCTCGGCACTAGATAGGGTGGGCGGTCAACGCCACGCCCCGGCTGCTTTACCCCCGGGAAAGAGACCCATTACCCATTGTATAGGAGGCTGGGTGGGCTCCAGACCCGGTCTGGACGGGTGCGGTAAACCTCGCTCCCACCGGGTTTCGATTCCCGGACCTTCCAGCTCATAGCGAGTCACTATACCAACTGAGCTATCCTGACCCGCGCTCCATTAGTATGCCAATCACGATGTAATGTACTGACAATCATTCAGTCTTTAACTAAGTCCATACAAACGTAAGTGCACATTGCCGTAACGTGTTTATGTCAAACAAGACGTTCTGTATAATGTTGTGGAAGTACATGGTTGTATTTTAAATGACATCACACATCCCTCTACACTCACATCAATATTTGCAACAGCAGGCACTGTGCCAGCATGACATGACAAGGGCCCATGTATTTTAGTTCAATCTATTGAGGTTAACATCAGGTTTCTACTCACTACATTTAATTGATGTGCTGAAAAGTGTTTCCCAGTGGCTTGCAGGCATGTGTCACACATAACAAACATGTTCACTGCACTTCTTAATTCTAATGGTAAAACTGAAATAGTTAATTCTGAATGCTTTCTTTCACAACATCTTTGTTGTAAGTGTTATTTCTCCATACTTTGTCCTTTAACGTGTCCCAGATAAAAATCATGGGTTAAAATCAGAAAAATGATGCGGACACAATTCTGTCAACAAAAAGCTGTAAACCATGCACAGAACTGTTTGCAGTACAAACTTTCACACTGTCTTGCTGAGGAAAGGCCTACATTCTCTCATAAACAGATAGGTGTTCAAAAAGCTGCGTCAAAAGCACGTCTCATATCAGTGTAAATTTATGGTCTCATAAAAGAAAATGGTCCTATAACCCTAACTGCAATCACAGCATACCACACACCAATCCTAATGCCATGTAATGGCTCTCAGTGGATGAAGATGAGGAACTTCTTATTCTGGAGCATTCACATATCCACTGAGATGAAACCAAGATTCACCATTAAACAGAATGAATGTGTGGTTTCTTTCTCCAGCATGCACTCAGTGAAGGTAACAGTTCACAAAATTCAGTTGTATCTCATGATTTGTGTCATTCAGTTTTTGGACTGTCTCATATGTGTGCTCATGCAGCAGATGTATTACATTTCTTGCTGATGATGCACACAAACCTGTGGTGTGCAAATTGAGCTAACTATGTGGTTGCAGACAACTACATTCCTGCTCCAATTTCTGCCACTTTTTCCTTGGCATGCTTCTTCTTCACATCACTGACTGTCTATAGTGACACCTGTCACTTGAAACCTTTCCACATAACTGTAAATTGTTTTCATGTTTGGAAGAAGCACATTAAAAATTACTATCTGAATTTGTATTACTTCTTTTAGTTAATGTATTTGGTGTACGCATCATATACAATTTTACATTGTGACTGCAGGTGATTCAGACATCATAACCTCTCCTCTGGAATGAGTAGGTGAGAGGGCTTAGTGTACAGCACACAAAACGTGACAGGAAGTGACTAGCGATTCTGGACGTATAATATAATGAACCTGTACATACATGATGGTCTTAATGTTATTAAATTTGTGTTTGCTCATATACTCTGCCCACCTTTCTGCAGCGTGATTAATTTTAGACTACTGAGGACAGAATACACATGGAATATAAAACAAAATATTAAATTATAGGTGTTGAAATTGAACATCACACGGGTTTATAAACAGGAAAATAGAATGAATTTTATTATTGTCTTAGCCCACAGAATTCAAACTAAATAAGATGATAAAAACTCTGCAAGCCCTAAACAACAACAAAAAAACAGCATTACAGATTTTTATTAAAAGTAAGCAGAAGACCATTAAAAAAAAAAGAACCCAACTGAAATTTTTTTAGATCTTACTAAAGCTTATGAGTATTAAATTATAATGTTTCATTGTCGAAACTAAACTCTTATGGTATTAGAGGTGTGGCAAAATTATGGTTTGAATCCTACCTATCACATGGAAACAATGTGTGGAAATAAATAGCGTTAAACAAGGAATATATGTCTCGACTACAAGGGAAATTTAGTAGGTTTGCCACAGGGTTCGATTCTTGGTCCAACACTATTTTCATTATAAATAAATGACCTACCTCTAAATATTATGGGATCAAAAATTGTGTTATTTTCAGTTAACACAAACATATTAGTATCAGAGGCAAATATGAACAACTTCCAGTATAAATTAAACATTGTTTTGAATGAATTGCAAACATGGTTTGCTCTGAATAGTCTTGTAGTTAATGTTGAAAAGACGTTGGCAATGTCTTTCCATACCGTGCAGAATAAAAAGCCAGTGTTACCACATGTTATATTTGAAGGTAGAGATATTGAATACAACAATGAAACAAAATTTCTGGGTATACACATTAATGAAAATATGAAATGGAATAGTCATATTAAATATTTAAGTTCAAAACTAAATACAAGCTATTATATGATTAGCTCCTTAAAGAATGTAATGATTCCATATGTCCTAAGAACCATATATTTTGCTTGTTTTCACGCTCATTTGAGATATGGTGTGACCCTGTGGGGTGGTGATCGTGAAAGTATAAGAATTTTTTTATTATAAAAGAAAGTTATAAGAATAATAGGTAAAGTGGGCTGACATGCTTCTTACAAGAATCTTTATAAAGATCTGAATATACTTCCATTGCCTTGTCTGTAAGTAAGTGAGGTTGTGTGTTGTGTAAAATCAAACATGCAAAAGATGAAATATAATGAAGAAGTAAATGACCATTGCACATGCCAAAATTAAGATCTTCATATTCAATTCTGTTGAACTGCTCTCTTTAAAAACAGTAGTGCAAATGTGGGTATAAAATTGTACAACAAATTGCCTAACACAATAAAGAGGTTAGAAAAGGTACAGGAATTTAAAAGAAGACTGAAGTATTTTTTACTGCAACATATTTTCTATTCAGTGGATGAATATATGTCCTCTTAGGTTCCACTATTACTCAGCTATTTATTATTATTATGAAAATTTTATTCTTAGTATTTATTAATTCCACCAAACAGGATACTAAAAAGTTATACATTAATGTGTGAGTTTTATATATTATATTACTGAGCTCCACTACTGATGTAAATGTATTGCAAGTTTCATTTGTTATGTATGCTGTAAATGAATGTTTTTACATAATGTAGAGAATGTAGACTGAGCTTCATGTATGCGATGTCATGTTTGTGACTGGATGGACTGAATGGAAGAATAAAGAATAAACTTGTCTGACTTCCTAGGTTCATCTTCTGAACGAAGAACAGCGTGGTCCAACTTTGGAAGCAGTTGTGAGTCGTATGAAAACAGTGCAGGGTGCTATTGGAGTGACACAACGACACCAGCAAGGGCCACATCAAAGTGACTCACAGACACTAGTAAGGAACCAATGACAAATGTAGTCAAGCATGTCTTAAATTTGTAGTGTGTAATTAAATAAACTGGCAAGTTGAAGTTCCAGTACAATAGAAAGCAACTTTTCCAAAAACAAGTAAAATAACCACTCATAGCATAGGGGCATAGATGACATCGATAGAACCATTAAAACATGTAACTAGTCAGCGTTACAATGTGGATAAATGGATGGAATTCTGACAATACCTACATTAGAAGTTCCACCATACAAGCATTTCCTCAATGTAGACTCTCAAAGAGCACACTTCATAAAATCAGTGTTTCATGTTCATCATGATGGAGCTGGAAGCCATCAAGCATCATTTACCAACTTCTTGACCAATACATACCAAACCATAACTTTTGAGTCAGCTCTCGCCTTAATACAACCTAACAGAGAATATATGCAGCCCTTGTTTTATGCCCCAATTGTTTTGTGTGTGTGTGTGTGTTTTTTTTTAATGCCCCTTGGCATTATACACTGTATCTTAACTTATGCCCTTTCATTTTCAGTTTAAAGTGCTTGGGATGCCTTTACTCTTTCTATTTACACCAACTTTTTCAAGCACACAATTAGGATGTAAAACAAAGGGTTGGTGGACATGCATTATGACAATTACATCATAATTTATCCAATCTGTACAGTAATCATGGCTCTTCAAGTGATGCACAGCTAATGCAGTAGTTTGTGAATGCAGTTCAAATCCTGATCAATATTTTTTCACTACACGCACCAACTTAATATCTCAATCCGAGTGCTGTTCTCTCTTTATAAAATTTTAGCAGTTATTTATTTTGACAATGATAGTAAAAGCAATCATATCTCAGGTAAAAAATGAGTCCTTTTGCTTGCATGTTTATAAAATCGACTATTTAGCCACTAATGTCGACTGCCATATTTAAAGATTGCTGTATATTATTAAATAAGTTAATTTACATCTCCAGTCATGACCACTCACATTGTATGTACTCTGTTATTTACAGTTAGTTCAGTATTATAAAACTATCCTCATTAAAGAGTGCCAGTCAGCTTCTACCCTGGGTGTACTGACATATGTGGGAGGGAAAGTGTGCGTCAATTGTATTTAAATTTTGGTGCACAAATAGTTGGTTAGATGGGTTCAATTTTATGCCATGCACTGTGCATAAAATGTTAAGCTACATATTAATGTTCATGCTTATCACTTAGCAGAAATCTATAAAACTTTCGAGTTTTGGCAGAGGCAAAATTGTTCTCACTACACATAATATTCACATAGCCTTCCAGTATTCTGAATAATATTTTATATTATTATGCTATTATAGCAATAGATCAGTGTGGCAATTTTTATGGCAGCTACAACAAAGAAAATTCTTTCTATGAGTTCTAAAAATTTCTCCCTATATGGTTTTGTCACTAATGATGCCCTGTAGGCCAGACATGGTATCGTATCCACATTGCCACCTACCATACTACATGGTGCCATGTCCAGGAACCATCTACCAGAGCGCACAGTGTCACATTGCAGACAAGTGTAGTTATAAAATTCATCACTTTGAGAACCTCAAATTTGGATGTTTTTTGTTCACTGTTAAAATACTCTGGTCATTTGAGTTCCATGCCTACAAATCTGGTAACATACATAATATTGCCATAAAGCTGTCACAGCGGAGGTACAGGTACAGTAAGAGAAAACATGACACAAAAATTAAAAGATGTCTTCTTTTCCACAGCTATCTGGAATACGCTTCCTAGCCATTTCAGCAACCATTCCAAATACTGAAGATATAGCATGCTGGTTGGGCGATTCACTTGACTCCCCTGCTCGATTCTTCAAAATCGATGAAGAGATGCGACCAGTTAAGCTCCAAAAAATTGTTTTGGGTTATCCATATCCAGGTGGTACCACTCAGTTTCATTTTGAAATGTCCCTGAGCTACAAACTGTGTGCAATATTGTTCAAGTATGCGGATGGAAAACCCACACTTATATTCTGCAGTACAAGAAAAGGTGTTGAACATACGTGCAGCACACTAACACAACAGATCACATTTCATTTTACTGAAGAACACAAGCACAGAATCTGTGAGGCTGCAACTGTCCTTACCGAGAAAAAACTAAAGGACTGTGTGATGGCTGGTGTGGGGTATCACCATGCTGGAATGATGAAGGAAGATAGACAGGTAAACTGCTAACATTTAGGGGAGAACAAATTATGAATCCCTCCTTACGCAATTTTTCCATCTTCCTGTCACTTACTCTTAGGTTTGAACATTTTCCTCTCAGCACCCTATTCAAAAACATTAATTGTGTTCATCCTCACAGTGAGGCACACAGTTTCATACCCACACAAAACAAAATCACAAATAATGGTGGATATTTAAGTGACATATGTGTATATAATCTGAACATCTAGGGCGATCTTAGCATTTCACACAAAATATGTGGAAAACAGAAACAAAGTCAGCCTGCAATCTTTAATTTCTCCTGCTTTAATGCAATTCTTTCCAGCTGTCAGCATTTGAAGCTCTGATCGTTTTCACAAACACACATCTTAACACTCTTTCACTTTCTGGCACTATGTCAAAATGAAATGGTATATAAAAAAATATCTCTCTTTACACATTTAAGTAGGCAGCTGAAAGTAGCATAAAGTGAAACAGAGTAAGACCTGAAGAGAAGGAAAATAAGACATGTAGTTATAGTAGCTAATTCACACAACTTGTGTTCATTCTTTTCCTGACCCAAATATATCCAAATTTAAATTGTCACAAAGACATATCACATTTCTTGTATGTCATTTAGGCAGTTGAATGTCTCTTCCGAGATGGAATATTGCCAGTACTTGTGACCACAAGCACTCTAGCTATGGGAGTTAACTTACCAGCACATCTGGTCATCATAAAGGCAACCCAGCAATATGTTGGTGGTTCATACAAAGACTACACAGACACGCAGATTCTACAAATGATTGGTCGAGCTGGGAGACCACAGTTCGATACCAGTGCAGTTGCCATTATTATGACTAAGGATACGCACAGGTATTAATGCTTTCTTCAGTGATAGTGAATTGTTATGAAGTTTTCTTGGACATTCAGCCATGTCAGAATGGAGTTGCAGAATGCCTCTCCTCTATAATCAGGGAGGGACCTGCTTCTTCTTAAGACTGTTGAGGTTTCTAGATCACATACAGTTCCACACACACAAACGCCCATTCAGACTCCTCAGAACAAGTGATCATCTTGTCACAGAGGCCACTACCTACACAACAAACACAACAGACAAACATCCATGCCCTCAGCAGGATTTGAACCCATAATCCCAGCAATTGAGCAGCCACAAACCTACACCTTAGAATACACAGCCACCAGGATCAGCACTTATTAATATTCTGCACTATTTACATGTTTACAGATAATTTTATACAGGGCAGTAATTTGAGGACTCTGTCTATAGGGATATAATGCTGCATCACTGGGTAACTAACTCCTGACTTTTCCAAAGAACATCATAACTTCATATTCAAGGGTCTAAGAGGTCTGAAAAGAGACACTTGAAAGATGAAAACAATTCCTTCCCTCAAAATATTAGGAACCACTTACCCAATAACAAGCTGTCATATACTAGAAAAATGGAGTCTCAAGCACACCACTATGAAAACCTTTAGACTCACAGAATAGTAATTTTGTTAACAAGGTATTAAATGACACAGATTATTAATTTATGTTGTAGAAGAACATTTTGTTTTAGATATTTGCTAGATCATAGCTTTTCTGTAGTAGCTTGGACTGTTATTCTCAGTTTCCACATTTTAATCCTTACCTCATTGCTTCATCTTAAGAAGGGCATTTGTCACTCACTGTTCAATTTTGACATCCAACAGAACTCAACAACACAGTGTCATATCAGTGAATTTCTAAAAACACCTTACAATAAAATTAATGCACTGCTATACACACACCAATAATATATGTGGCCACACAAAACACAAGAAGGGTTGAGTTCTGAAAATCTCATGATTCATAACAACCTGCTACAAATATTCTCTCTCTCTCTCTCTCTCTCTCTCTCTCTCTCTCTCTCTCTATACAGTATATATATATATATATATATATATATATATATATATATA
>Ga0136643_10002895_pt1 | contig 22717 bp, 10 predicted proteins | sample TergutLab28metaG_FD_96883 | JGI IMG/M metagenome (GOLD analysis project Ga0136643, IMG submission 96883) | Labiotermes labralis P1 segment gut microbial communities from Petit-Saut dam, French Guiana - Lab288 P1 (version 3) (version 3) | ecosystem: Host-associated > Arthropoda: Insects >... | reverse complement strand
TCGAAACCAACTACTCATTTCTATCATTGTTTGTTGTAGTGCATTCTCAAAATCAGTCTTGTTGTTGTTTGTTATAATAACACTTGTATCATCTGCAAATATTACAGAAGTGGCTATTTTGTTCAGTGCTATTGGAAGGTCATTAATGTAAATAAGAAACAACAATGGGCCCAACACTGAACCTTGTGGAACTCCATGTTCGACAAGTTCCCAAGACAAAAAGGAAATGTTGAAACATTTATCTTTAATTTTTGTTCTTTGATATCTACCATCTAAGTATGATTGCATTAATTTATAAGCAGTACCTGTAATTCCATAGTATCATTTTTTCCAAAAGTATATTGTAATTTACACAATCAAACGCTTTTTTGTAAATCGCAAAAAATGCCTCCAACATACCATTTTTTATCTAAAGACGACTGTATATTATTCAGTAAGGCATATGTAGCCATAGTTGTAGTAAAATTTTTTCTAAATCCAAATCGTTCACACATTTAGATTATTAGCAGAACATCAGCAGATCGAAGCGAGCAGCTTAATAAACCAACATAACCCTCCACAGCAAAATCCTGTACACTCAAACTTGTATGACATTCAAATATCGTCACAATTGAAACACTTGTGTATGATTCTGTTTTAAACCTCTCGTCTGTACAGACGTAGCGTTCAGCCTCTAATTAAGGACCCTTGTCATTGTTTGCAAGTACGGCAAATACCTTGGGCTATTTACTAGCCTACCTCTAACTTAGTTCAGTATGATCTGTTGTCGTGGGATGCCACCTTTTAGCCTCTGGATCACAGCTTGGTACTAGGATTGTGGCGTTCTGCTGCTTTTACATGATTATATCATTTATTTTCCTTCCGGCGTCACCCCGGTGAAATTTTTAAGTTAACGCCAGGAACATCCGACTGTTTGGCATGACTAGACCGCTGTGACTCGGTTCGTAGACAATCGTTGTACACCACAGTAGTTAGTTACGGTAGTTGCACGACGGGTACCTGTGGATGGGGATTGGGCGGTAGAAGTTACTGGATGCACTTCGTTAAACCTTGACCGAAACAGGTCTATTCAGGCCAAACTCATTACGAATAATGATGATGTTGTGGTTTATAGTCACAGATCATGTACGCTATACATATTTATATATCATAACAGTGGTCAACACTGCAATCTTTCGACTCTGTGAAATACATAACATCTTTGAAACACGTGTACAATGTACGGTGATGGATCATGCGAGGACATGTGCGAGCAATAGAGCGTAGCATGGACCAGAGTTTGGGACGAAACGTGCCCCTGTTATCGTCAAAATGAAAGTAGATTTTTACACCGTGTGGAATGTTGTGTTTTTACTTTTCTTGTTATGTGTCTTCTTGTACTTGCTGTTGGGGTATTTATTATTTATAGAATAGAATTTTTTTATATTCCATAGATCCGTTTCAGTACAAGGATGTCAACAAGTCATAACATGAATATAAGGCAGTAAAATACAATACAATATGAAATACGTTGTTTGTACAGCAATAAAAATGTCACATAACATAAACACAGACCAAAATACAGTAAGGTATTTGTGTCAGCAAATATTTAATAATTTGCACACCTCTTGTTAAAAAAGTACCAAATGCAAATTAGTGGAGTAAGAGTTAACAAAAAAATGCAATATCTTTGATAGATGTTATCATTACAAAGAAGAATAATCATAAAAAATTAGCAACAGTAGAAGACGGGGGTTATTCTGATCATAAAGCACAATATTGCACTTCAGTGTTAAGTAATGAACAAGAGAACATTAGAAGTTAAAACAAAGCAGTTAATTTAAATGTTTATTAAGTAAGGAATCATGACAAGAGGTATTTAAAACTTTGGAAGTTAATGCCACCATAGAGGTATTTACAAATACTTTTTGTTGTTATTTTAATGCAGCATTTCTATATAAATCTGTCTACATGAGTATATCATACAGGAACAAATGGATTACTCCAGACATAAAAATATCCAGTAAAGATGCGTTTTTGAACACACTAAATAAAAAAATATTGTTTCAAGGGAAGCACAGGATTATATAAAACAATGTCAACTTATGTACAAAAATTGCTAGGGGAAGCCAAAAAAATGAGACTGATAGGCATGTCAAAAAGACAAAAAATAAAATGAAAAAGCATTGTGGCAGTTGATGAATAAAGAAGCTAGAAATTTCCCTTCTTATGATAGAAAAATTGAATTAAAAACAGAATCAGGTACAACAACAAATCTGTAACACTTTGTAATGCACATTCTTTTCTTGTTCACATTGCCTTTCAGTGATGTGGTTAACCTAACCTTCAGAATATGGTATGCACACTTACCACTGGTTGCAGAAATTACTCTTTTTATAGCGTGAAACTTTTGTAGTATGATGCAACAACACTTACGGAGTTTGAGGAATGCATTACTCTTTAGTTAACATTTAGTATGTTACAAAAAATTGAGCATTTGTGTTGCTAATATTCAGAAGAAGAATGTCATATGTGCTCATATTCTGAAGTTGTTTTCATAACACAGTGATCTCTTGACAAAGCCCAGATTGTATAAAATGTCACCTACCAGCCCCAGATATCTCTTCAGTTCGTAGAACTGCAGCTTCTTTAAAATTGTATTCTGTTGTATTTGTGTTTAATTAAGAGCAATATGGCTTTTGGAATGCACCAGCACCTATGGGAACTTAGTAATGCCCCCTCATGTGGTGTAAATACCAGGACTATTTTGACGAACTTAAATATCACAGTAACTCAAATAAGATCTTGCAGAATGGGGATAGTCTAAACAGCAACCATTGTACTTCGCTTATTATGACTTGTGGACGTTTCCTTTTATCAGAGTAACCTTGCTTTCCTATTGAAATGGGATATTCATTCTTGGAGGATGAGCAGAATAAGTTGCAGTATTTGGACAAGTAAAAACTTGTAAAAAGGTAAAGTGATCCTGTTACAGGCCCGTTGTGGCCCTTAGGGTGGGTAGAGGTATAGCTCTATTCTTCCATGACCGCGGCACTAGAAGGGGGTGAGTGGTCAACAGCATGCTTCAGCCGCACTTTACCCACGGGAAAGACCCAGTACCCATTTTACAGGAGGCTGGGTGGGCCCCAGGGCCGGTCTGGACAGGTGGAAAATCTTGTCCCCACCGGGATTCAATCCCAGATCGTCCAGTCCGTAGTCAGTCACTATACCGACTTGCTGTTACTTGGGTTCCATGGTTAGTAAGCTTTGGTGATGGATCATAAATTGCTAATTTTGAAAAAGATCCATGAGTCACTAGTTTTGAGATATTCACATTTTTGTGGACTCATGTTCAACAAAGCAGTGCCACCAACATTTGAAAATGGCATGAGCCAAGTGTTCTGTCCGTTAAATATGGCCAGTTGTTTTATGTTTCTTTGGAAAAGACTTGAGTCAATTTGTAATTTTTGTTTTTCCTGGTGACTAAATGTGGTTCAGGTTTATGCCAAAGTGGTAGAGAGGCGAAAGCCAGAAACACAATCGATTCCTTCTGATTAAGTATGATCCACTTCTCAATTCATAATGTTGAATTGGAGTAACAGTAATCTGTGTTTTCTAAATATATATGCGTTAGAAAAATATGTTCAGCAACTTCAGAATATTCAACATTTTTTTGCATGCATTCTGGAGAATGTTGCATGCCTGTTTCACAGTAAATGAGTAGTCCTAGAATTGAAGAGTCACTCTTACTGCCCGTGACCTATCAAAGTACAATGTCAGACATGAAGAGCCACCTGAAGAATGAATATATGGTGTTCTAGTACGGCCTGCACATCTCACAGGTGCTGCAGATGAATGTCGCACTTTGATGGCATGTCTGGCAAAACAAATGTGAAGTACTTGGGGAGCAGAATTGTGCCACAGCTTCCTAACAGAATGCCTTTGCCTGAAGGTTCAGAGGAAGGGTACAAGAAGTGGCATTGAATGCAAATTGAATATGTAGAATGTAATATCTGAAGTGATTCTGGATGCGAACAGCTGCTAGAGGGAAATGTGATTCCTGTGGAACATAAACACCATATGACATAGAAGTACTTTTTTAAATTCTGGTAACAAAATCAATATTATTAAAATACCCCAAGTAATCTTAAAATCAGTGCAGTATGAAGACATGCAATCCATTTACCTAGCTGAGGACAGTGACAACTGACTGGCTGTGATGAACATAATAAAGTTTTGGGATCTGCAGAATTTGTTATGTCTTGAAAAGGCTCTGCTTAATTCAAGCCTTGTGTAAAAGGTGTAATGAACTCTCTTACTCCCCTTACTGCCTTGCCAAAACCCTTGTGGGTTGTCAAATAAATGTCATTGATACTCACCCATTCTCCCGTGTATATCCCCTCTTCCAGTCTTGGAGACCCCGTAGTCCTCCCAGTTTTAAGGGATTTATTCATAAATGCATCCTGGGATATACATTTGTAAAAGGTAATTCAAAACATGTAATGTAGAGAAACATATAATGAAAATTTATTAAACACAACCATGTCACTTTATTACTGATACATAAAGTGTAAGGCAACAGTACTCTTAAACATGTATATGTATACAATTGTTTCCACAAAACAGTATTTTAAAAAAGCATATATGAATATGTTACAGTAATCATGTGACCAAAAGTGGTAACTTGGGTTTCAAAAGTATATGTATCTGAAACTGTAAGAAAAATCACACCATGTACACAGTCCTGCTGAAGGACACTATGTAGAAGACAATGACCAGACCTGATTATACATGGAATTACTGGTCATGAAAGCACCAGAATATTTGTAATGCCTCCTTTAGATAAGCATTGTTTAATTCTTAACATATAAAAAAAAAAAAGACAGCCATAGAAGGTACTATTACTGCAGTGAGAAAATGCGTGCTTAAACCTCTCTTAGTGAAATATTATAACAGATAGGACAAGATTCAGTGGTTGTCCAGATGAACCATACAGAGTTCCTGGCTGCCACTTTTGTGCCTTTATATCATTATGTGGATACATATAGTACTTACAGCTAATGGTAATGCTGTTCATACAAGTGGATGAAAAAGTTATGTAGATACAAAAATAAAAATAAAAAAATTGTACAGGCGGAGTCATGACATTATTTACTTGCCAACAAGAACTATAAATTAAAGCATATTATTTGTAGAATGATACAAAAATTACACAGGTACAACGTGTGATTGGGTCACTTCCCGTAATCTGATTTCATTGGTGAAAAAATACAATCAGAGTATTATTTCATTTCACAGACGAAGATATGGTACAATATATAACTGGAGTTTCTGTACCTTCTTAAGAGTAAATGAAGGGACAAAGAAGGAAGAGGCAATTTTTATAACAAGGAGTTGGGGCCAGAACACCCACTCTTCTAAATCTTTTGTTGTTAATGTTATATTTAGGAATGTAAATGTAGAATCCCAACAATAACAAGCAGTTTGTCTCATGTGTTAGGTTAACATGTTTACCCCATGATTGTGAATACGTTACATGTGTTTTATTGTTGATATGATAGTAGTGCTGAAGTGGATATTCTTTGTTACCCCCTAGGTATATGTGTGTAGTGTCCCAGTGTGTTGAAGAGTTTATGATGTAATTTTACTTTGTTGTGTTTCTTCCTCAGTAATGCTTGCATATCCACCTTCCTTCTAACTGCTAGTGTTTCAGGTGATATAGCAGAGGTTGGCTAGGTCTGCAAGTGTGAAGTTTATTAGATGCGTAAATCTTGCAGCCTCTAAGACCACATCTATCAGTAAGCATTTCTTTTTCAGATGGTGAGTAAAGCTGCCTTCATGATGAGTGTTGACAAATGATCCAACTTCTGTTGAAAGAGTGCAAGACTTTTGATGATGAAGATACGTTCAACCGAATTGCAGTGAACCAACTTGAATGAGTCCAACACAAAATCAGAATTGAGGTGTGGCTAATAAATAACAAAACTGGTCGCAAAGACATACTTTACTAATGAAATTATGACATATACATGGTACCTCATTCAAAGTGACTTTCACCAGAAGCTACACATCACCCCATCTCAGCCATCCATGCATTGAAGCATTCCCTGGAGTCATTCTCCATCTACTCAGCATAATACATTGAACATTCCAACACCAGGTTTCTTCAGCTCCACAAGAAATTTGATGTTTACTTGTTTCTCAGTTTTTTTTTATCAAGAATGTTTTTCAGAAGTTAATACAACTGTTTACAGAAATAATTTTATTCCACGACACTGCATTAGGATAATAGAGTATGGTTTGGTACTTGGATGAGGGAAGGATCAGCATCAACTAGTATATATTTACTTTCGTGATCATGGATCAAGCCCAGAAGCTGTATATGTAGACATGTTACTTAACAGCCACACCTCATATTAAAAACTGATTATAGTGAAGGTTATAACAGAGAATGTTTCTGTCAGATGGAGGATATTCATTTATGAAAGAATTTTATGTTAAAAACAGATCCAAACAGGCAACATAATAATTTGTCAACAAAAGCAGCATGCGACAACATAATGTTATTCCACTTCGTGACCTGCAGACTTTAGCCTGAATCATAACAGCAGTTAAGTCACTCCAGATGTAGAATTTACAAAATACTCTGCAGTGGATAAATGTAAGGATCAGAAAAGAAGACAATTACAAGGTTATGAATGCAACTGATATGCATGATAATATTATTGAACTGAAAGCTGTTAATTTATGTGGCACTTTTCATATGAGACCTTGAGATAATACAATCATTAGTTGCTACATGTGGCACTTGAGTGGATATCTTTTACAAAGGGTAGAGTTGACTTGGTGGCTGGAAAAATGTGCTGATTATTGTATAGAATGTCAACCAGTACAGGGTTTTGGAAATAAGGAGTTGGCATCACATCAATATTTGCAGTTCCAGTAAGGATAACTGCCAGGTTTACTGGCTAAGACTTATGAAAGAATTAGGAAAGCAGCTAGAATGTGTGATATGTACAAACAAGAGTGTTCAACATTCATATAAGCTGTGAGCTTTAAGGGGCAACATGGGGGAAGTCTTGGAGTTCATAGAGTTGAAGCCACACAAGCCAAGGATTTACTGTAGTTTTTTTCAAAGAAGGTGTTGAGATCTTTGTGTCTTTACAACTAAATGTAAAAGGACTGAGATCTCAACTTTCTGATACTCGTCTGCATACTTTTTACAAGTGGCCTCAGGATGGCTTGCAATGAAGCCAAAACATGTAGCTTTGGCACAAAACAATACAGTTTTTATTAATACAGTTGGGTTAGGCTGATGTGCCACAGAATCTGATCCTTATATTGTAAACACACCAACATTTCTCATATCATTATTCAAGCAAATATGTGCAAACTTCAACTCTAAAAAATGGGCACATTTTAAAGTGTTAAATTCTGATGTACATATTTTATGAACTATCTGAATTATGAATATAAAATCTGTAGAAGATGGAAACCTGTTAAATAAAAATACTAACTGCAAGAAAATTTCATTAGAGTCAACAGTGGCCTAAAAACACCTGTACTTTGTATTAAGTGTGTGTTTCTGAAACAGAATAAAATGTGCCATACTGATCATAGAGGCGTTCTGTTTCCCACAGTTCTTCCAACTGTGATTCTGAAAGGAACATAGCATCTCCTGCATCAGAGTCATGATCCAGTCCTTCGTAGAACTTGTGAAATGCTCGAACTTCTTCACTTGCTTTTTCCAAAATCTGAACTTGGCCTAAGTTTGCCCTGTCAATGGCAAGGTGAGCATTATCATATTCCTGGTGCACCCGTTCCATATCCTTAGAGGAGAGCAAAAAAGAAACTTTCTAGACAAATTTATAAAGTGCATATTAGCTAGGCATATCAACCAACAAAGCAGGCAGTGTAGGTGTAACAATGTAGTATGTTTGCATAACCACTATTGCAGTGGAAATGCAACAATGCATTCTGTGTGTATTGTTGAGCTGCACATCATAAAATATTGCGTTTTGCACAAAAATACTTTTATGAATTTATGTCATGGAAATCCATCCAGTGGGATCCACGCTAATACAGGCAGACGGACGGACATGACAAAACTATAGGTGCTCCTCTTGACTACATTAACATGCCTAAAATACAACCAACACAGTACACTTTATACACTTACAATGATTATTTATTTCAATACTTCAATATGTTTTGACCCATCAGCCATCTTCAGGGATACCATTAAATGCAATGAGAATATATGTTACCTGCTGACAATAAGAGAAAAAAGGAGATAAATACAAAATATGAAATATCCTGATGTGATTACCAACAATAAAACAAAAAATACTTCCTTATGTGGAATATTAAAATATATGTCGTTCAGTGTAAATCTGAAGATTATTGTTTGTATTCATATTAGGACATTTGACATTTATCTGTAGTGATTTAAATCCACACAAACACTGATTAACTAGCACAATGGGACAATGTTACCTACTTATTTCTGTTACAGTTAGCACTGCATGTAATGATCTTGAGAATCTTCTCGTTGAATTTAATGGTATCTCTTAAGATGGCCGATACACTGAAACATGTTGGAGTGGTTAAATAAATAATCACTGTATTTGTATAAAATGTATGTTGTTGGTTCCATTTTCTTTATTATTAAATTGGAGTACACAGTATTGATGTATTATAAAATCAGCTAACTATAATTAATTCCCTTACAAAACGTGTGCCCCCCCCAACTGTTCCCATTATTTATTACCACACCCAACAGGAAAATATTCACCTTCACACAATATGTGTACATATTCCATGTAGAGCATTGTTAATTCTTAAGTGGTGACAAAAAAGGCATTTATATCCTTCAACTAATACCTACATGAGTAAATTAGTATGGTAAAATATCACTGCTTCCAGTTATCTCTCCAGCTAGATCTGTCAAGTATTATCAACATGTGTTCTTCTCAACAGTTCTCTAACATGCTTAAAACATGATGTGTATTTGGTGTGACAGTACAGAATGTTAAGTGCCAGATCACCTCGGATATGTTTTGTTTCAGAATACATCTTCTCAGTTGCATTCCTGTCTGCAGTTTGGTAGCAAAAGTCCATGGGAGAGAACATGCATTCTGATTTTCTTAATTTACTTTGAAGTCAGTTTTCCTGCATTTCATCCAGTACTTCCAAAGTTATTAATGTTGTTATAAATGTTTAGAAAAAAAATTTTTAAGCTTCAAAATTAAACACCAATCAGATGAACTGCAATAACCTAATATAAAACTGGCACATGAGGGTCAAGTTATGTATTTCATTAGGTCCTAATTAAATGAACATCATAACTGAATGATGTGCACACAGCTCTATTATAAGCAAGGCTGAAAGACATTAAATTTCTGTGAGCAATGTAGGATATATTTAAAAACAGTTATTTAAGTTTAAAATGTAAGTACTGCAGGTAAATTGAAATCTGCATTACAACTACAGTTACCTACCCCTTGTTGTTGGTAATACAACTGCAGCATCTGGCCATCAGTGCCATGAACATGACAATGTTTTCGCAAGATATACCTCTCCATGATTTGTTTAATGTTTAACTGCCTTAGGGCAAGCAGTTTCTGATTATAAATTCGCTGTTTCTCATAATGTATGTTCCTTCGAAGCTGCTCTAATTTGACATCAAAAACAGTTGTGCAAGACTGAGTTCGGGGACGTTTCACTACGGGTTGACTCGTGGTGCTTGCCTGTGGATCAGACAGAGATCGTTTATGGTGACCTTGAATGCTAGCAGGAACATCATTTACATTTGCACATGTCTGATCAGGAACAGTATCACTGTTTGTTGACACAGCCGATGCTGTCACCTTATTAGCATTCTGACGAATTCTCCAGTTACGGCATGTCAAGTCTTGGTTTGGATCTGGAATAGTAAGATTTCTCCAACGCTGCCTCACTGCACGATACCGTTCTTCATCTGTTTCTAATTTACGCAGTAGTTCCCATTCTGGATTGTTATTGTCAAAATTTTCTTCAGGATTGTTACTGATGTAATCATCAATATTTCTTGCAGTTCTGATTTGTTTCTGTTCCAGAGAATTTTGGTTCATACTTTCAGAAGGGAAATTTGAAGACTCAGACTTGGTGGTTTCCCAATTTACTGTGCCCATGTTACTGTCTTCTTTGACAGAAACAAAAATGTCTTGAATGCCATGACCTTTAACAGGAGTTGCATTTGCCAAGACTGGCGACTGCTCTGCAAAAAGTGATGAAGCCTGTAAACCATCATCGCTCAACTGTAGAAGAATTTTTATATCTCCAGCTTCATCAAATGCAACTTCTGCATGCTCATTATCATTATTCCTGCTTACCTTCATATCAGCTATATTGCTGTCTTCATTTACCTTGAAAAGCAAGCTATTACACATAAGACTTCTATGTTTTGTGCTGTGGGTAGACCCAGCTTCCTGTACTGATTTATTTTGCACTGGCGAATTTATACAGCTACATATAGACTGTTCATTCTCAATGAATTCTTCGTACTCATCTAAAATTAAAAAACTTCCCGCATTAGGAGATAAAAATGTTGGTTTCCATCGTTTTAGTGTGTCAGCCTTGATCTTCAATGGTGTACTTGAAACTACAGGTTCATTATCTTTGATCCTCGCAAAAGTACTGGGAACATCATCACCATCATCTTCATCATAAAACAGTGCATCTTCAAATCCTGTGGCATCTAACTGCAAGTATGATTCTGGACTAGATTCATGAATCACATCATCTACATCCACAAGTAATGAACTTTTTTTTACCCCACTATCATTATTATGACAAGAAATTGCTTCATTTCGCTCATCATTTGTCTCACTATGTGGTTTATATGTAGACGCTACTTTAGAGTTTAAATGTACCATAATATCAAAATCACATTTCTTAAGGGGCACCGTCTCACAATTATTTGAAATTATCACAGACTTTGTGCAATTAAATTTGTTTTCATTTGAAAATTCCAGTTCTGTTTTGACTGGGAGACCTGTCTCATGCCTTCTTTCAGTTTTCTGGCTTTCTTTTGGACAGTTCTTACAAGATGCTGTGTCAGGTTCTGGAGAATGTGTTGAATCAGTAATCTGTAATGTTTCAGATTTTGAAGAATTTGTTAAATAACTAACAGAATATGGTTTGCTGTCTTTCTCATGTTTTACACTTTTCACAATGTTGTCAGGAACCACATCAGTTTCATTCAATTCAGATAAAACTTTATGTTCATCACCATTATTATATTCCATATTTTGTGACTTTTCTTCAGGATCAAGTATTCCTTTACCAGCATTATTAAAAACATCACATGTAATATATTTATCATTATCTGTGACCAAATTTCTTTCAAATGTCCTAGAAGTTCCTGATTGCTTCTCTTCATATAGGAAGGAATCCAGTATTTCTCCTTCTTCTAAATCACTTAGACACACATCTACATCTGGCAAGTCATTTTCTGCTTCTATGTCATTAATGGTTGTTTCCAGTTTACTGATTTCTGCTTCTAAAGTGTCTTCCATTGAATTACTGTGGTCACTGCAACTCTCAACTGAGTGAATCACGGAAGTGTTTTTAGAAATTATGTTGGCCACAAGCATCTTAAAAGAGACAAAAAGGTAAGAAAGAAAGTATCAGTTACATTGAACTGTAAACAAACATTATGCAAGTTCACTTATCATAATACAATTAAGGAGTCAATAAATGGTTCAAGAGCACTACAAATTATACCGCAAAATCTTTCTGAAGCTATTAAAGTAGCAAAAAAAAAAAGATATCATGATAAAGTAATATTAAACTCTAAAAATAAAATGAAAACCACTTGGAATATAATTAAATCTGAATCAGGTAGAAAAGTAAGCAAGGAGAGTGTACATCTCCTAAATATGAATGGTAATTTAACAAAAATCAGCAAATGATTGCTGATCCATTTAATAATTACTTCTAACAACAGCAGATACAATTATTGATAACAATTGAAACGATAAAATGGGACAACCAAACAACAACAATAATCCAGTCAATTACACGCTTCAAATTTTTAAGTGCCCTTTCCCAAACATTAAATTTAATTACACATAACTAATGAGATTGAAAAAATTATTCAATCCATAAAAACAAAATATTCTCATGGATGTAATGAAAATTCAGTCAAGTTTTTAAACTGAGTGCTCCTCATATTGTTCTCCTTTTAATACATGTAATAAATCCCCCTCCTTAGGTGTCCTTCCAAATTAATTATGTGACACTGTTCAATCTGTTGACTACTTTTATATCCATATGGCTCAGTAACCTTGTAGGGATCCATGGAATGTGAATAAAGGAATGAAAGAATTAAAGCAGAACAATGCAACTGTTCCACTTTTAATAGAGTAAGGGGCCAACTCCCTTTCATTTGAAATTTCTGTTGGTACCTAGTGAATACATTTTGTTACAATTACAGGCTATAATTTTAAGGCCCACATCCTAATATTCTTCAGGAATATGACGTGGTTACACTTATTTCTTAATTGTTTATTATAATCTTAGTGCAATAACCCAGTAATCATTTTATTCTATTATTATCATCATAAGCAGCATCACCACCTTTATGCAGGGTATATACCATTATATGCCTGAAACATACCATGTTTCTAGGGTATATAGTTCTGCAACTGTTCTGTATATACAATTTGTGCTGCATGTAAATTTATTTTGTCTGTGAAATCTTGTTTTGTACGTTTACCTTAGCACTTTCTATAGATGTATGCATGTCCAATATGGCTGTTTTTTTGTAGTTTCTTAATTTCATCCTTTTCTGGTATGTTGCTCAGATATTGTCTGAGTGATTTTGAAATGGTTCCAATCACCCCTACTATTACTGGTTTTTTTTTTCTGTCACTGTATAATGCTGTATAAACTGTTGAGGGAACCAAGATGGAGTAGTCAGTATAGTGACTAAGCCTCTGGTGTTGCAGTTCGTAGCAGAACCAAGAGATATTTATCTCCAAAAATGTCCAGACCTGCTTTGGGTCCACCCAGTCCCCCTATTACGTGGATACTGTGGTTCTTTCCCCAGGAGTAAAGCAGCTGGGGCTCCTCCATCTACTGCCAGGGTTGACAATGAGTGGAGCTATACTCCTACATGTCTTCAAGGTGTAGACAGGGACTTTATTTTATTATGTAGCCATATGTTACATTAGGGTAATTATGACTGACGAATTAAGTCACTGCCTAAATAAGGAGCAGTCATGCCATTCATGGAGGTCGGGGCCTCTAGAAGGATCAAGAAAAACTTAAAAAACATAAAAATACCTACTTTTGTGCTGGAATTTTTAAATGTATATCAGTGGGATGTTACCTACATAATAAACCCGGCAAAAAATACATATTTTTTAAGTGCTGGAAATACCTTTTTCTGTGTATCATATGTGCTGGAAAGGTATGTAGTAATAAACAAAGACAGTCTAAAACACGTAATACTCAGCTACTAAACGTTTACAGGGTTTGGCTTTGGTGAAACTTGCCAGGCACTGATCTAATTTTAAAAGCCACAATCTTGGAGCCATAAAAGGTTTTAAAATTATTTGCTCTGTGCATTTTGAATCAATCTTTTCTTGTAATGTACCATCCCTAAAAAGTTATCATCTGTACCATCTGTTTGGAATAACTACATGATTATCTGGGCTACTACAGTACACCTATGCAATAGTCATAGTTTAATGGAGAACAAGAACATATTATTAGCAATTACTTCTATATAGAGGCAAGAGGTTTTATTCAGTGGTTAGTAGACGCAGACGTGGGCCAGGTAGCGTAGTCAGTATAAAAACTGGCTACGGGCTGGACAGTCCAAGGATCAAATCCCGGTGGGGGCGAGATTTTCCGCACCTGTCCAGACCGGCCCTGGGGCCCACCCAGCCTCCTGTACAATGGGTACCAGGTCTTTCCCTGGGGTAAAGAGTGGCCGGGGCGTGACACTGACCCCTCACCCCCTTCTAGTGCCGTGGTCAAAAAAGAGTAGAGCTATACCTCTGCTTCCCCTATGGGCCATATGGCCTGTACACTTTACCTTCTTACTTTATAGTAGATGCAGACAGTATTCCTGGAGTACTCATTACCATGACCACCCACCAAACCACCAAGACACAAATTTATATTAATCATTGCAGCCTCCACATATTCATGGTGTGGAGAGGGACAACTGTACCTTATTTTATTACACTAACAATTTCCTATGAATCTCATTCATATAGCTTACTATTTACATCCTTCCAGCAAAGCCAGATTTGTAACTTTGTGTGTATATACAATAATGAATGAGCATCAGTTCATATTCTATTTTACCAGACAAGTCCCTCAACCTTGGTGAACTAAGCAAGCTACATATTTGGTAATGTGCCTGCTTCAAATATGTGAGGTGCTCACACCAATCTCAGTCAGTTTCTTAAGTTTGTTTCTCCTATAGGTGAATGTTAGGACAGTATAGAAGGTGTCAGCAGTGCCACTTTGATGCCAAGACCATTTTTTTTCCCCTCCCACACGCAGAGTGTATCATTTATGATTGGCCTGAGCACCACAGCTTTCACGTGATGTCATAATAGATGCAGGCTTTCTATGCTATAAATCTAGCTCTGGTGAGCGATATAACTTATGTTGTGTAGGTACACCGTTTTTCTCACATGGTTCGCATGCTATCATTTGGTCAGATCACCCTCCGAAATGATGCCCATACCTGTACTAGAGACAATGAGTTATAGTACTATGCCTTCAGCCATGAACTGTCCAGAAACTTGATTACAGCTAACTGACACTGCAGGTACGTCCGGAGTTCAGTGTTGTCACACCATGGAGGAATGCCTCTTGCACTAAAGCCTAAGTTTATTATACAGACTAATAAGACTGGTGGCTGAACATGAAATGACAAATGTCATAACAAAGCAGCTACAAGAAGCATGGAGCCAAACCAAAATTTGTTTACTAGCTTATGTGTGGTCAAAACAGCCTGCCATCCCTTTCCAACCACATTACTGCTCCCACTTTTATATATACATACAATGACAAAAGCATTATGAAACTTCTAACTGGAGGCAAACAACTGATCTTTTAGAATTTGTACAGTTAATTTATTTTCATATTCCATTAATCCAAAGATATGGAAATAGTTATAACTACACATACAACACAGCACATATAAACAAATATACACAATAAACATATTAAAAAGTGCAAAAAGAGCATTTGTCATAGCAATGCTTAACAACAATACCTGTACAATATTACACAAATGTTGGACTATAAATGTATTGACCTAAGCCAAGTGAATAAAAACAATGGTAATTATAATTCTGCTGACTTCATATTAATTTTTATGTGAAAGGAACCAAGATCATGACATGTTTTGATTAAAATATTCCTCCAAACAATAGAAGGAATTATCCAAAAGACATCTCTTTAAAGCTGTTTTAAAATGTTTCCTGTCATTTGATAAGTTCTTGGTAATTAAAGCACATATATCTTTAGATTCTGTCATCAATTTTATAACCTCTATAGCTGACCATGAATCATTTAATAACCCACAGACTGGAAAAGGTTGGACGGATTTAAAAATGTGAGGCGGGATTTGTATATAAATGGGATAAATATTGAATATGGAAAGCTGCATTCCAGTAACAAAAAATATCTTAATTTTCACCAAACATTGTTAGGTGGAAGTTGAAATGATGTGCAATTTCCATGAGAAAAGACAAACCAGCAACATCTTGATGGCGAAACCTCTGGATTAGACGTCACTTAGTTAATTTCTTAATGCTGAAATCGGCAAGAAAAAAATTCATACAAAATTATACCTGGTCACAGGAAGAAGTCACTTGGGAGTTTATGCGTTAATGTGACGAAAATACCGGAATGCATATTGGTGAAATCTGTTGTGCTTACGTAAAATTTTTTAAACACGTCACAAGAGGGTGCGATGACAGATTTATGCGGTAACGACGATATATTTTCGTGTCCGTAACAAGGAAATACTCTAGCACCTGCTGATGGGGAGGGCTCTGTGCCAAGGGAGCACGTTACTCCAATGTATCATATTATATAATGTAGGTCTATAGTTTTATGGCACAAACCTTAATGTCCAGCGTCGTCCACTTTCCTTACACAGCAACAAAAAAATAATAGACAATAGAAACTTTTGGTCCTCTTGAATTAATTATCCTACACCTGATCTACAGCGATTCCCACAAAGCAAATCTATACAAAATAAAAAGCCACTATGAATGTCACAATAATGCAACGCGACCTTTAATCTCAAAGGCTCCGCTTCTCTCCACTCATGCTCTGTCTTTAAAATTCCTCCGACTGTGATCCACGCTTCTGGTTGCCGCTCGTGTAATGTTTCGATGTTGACAATCGATACCTGTAACATGACTTCCTAGTTCGATATCTATTTATGCAGGTCGTTTTAAACAATTATCGATAGCGTAAGGGTAATGGCCGAAGGTGTGGGATAAATAATGCATCTTTGTCATGGCTTTTCTTTGTCCTGTACGAATACGAAGAGGAAAGAAGAAGAAAAGTAAGGATTTAGTACAGTATTAAGTTACACAAGTAAAAAAATTAATCTTAAAATGGTATCAGTGCCATCAGAAACTTCGTTCCATTCACTTATTGATGTATTGTGTTTGTAGTTTTGGTTAGCGAGTTGGCCCTGTCTCATTTTATTTTAATAGGTGAGAGGATGTGTTATTTGTATTCAAGGTACATTGTTTGTAGGAGTTATAATAAAATGTACAGTTGCATTATTATCAGTATTTATAGTGCAGTCACAACCCTATGCATCATCACTTTACATTTATTTCAGCTCTTTTGTTTCATTTTAATACCAAATCTTGACAGCTTTCTGTATTAGTACATTACAGGTTATAACTGGTGAAGTACTTGTGATAAACGTGGAATGCAGTACGTGAGTTACTTTAATTTAGTTTAGTTTATTAAATTGACTTAGTCACAATGTGTGATGTTGGACATGTCAAATTATGTTACAATTTATATGTCATCAGATTATGTGAAAGAAATCAATACATAGGGAACACAGTGTTCTTGAAAAGTGTAACGTACAAATACATTAAAATGTAGAAAATTGAGTACACTTGAAGACAATATAAGTTAAAAAGAATTTAAGGTTCATCACATTTAAAATCGCTGTCTACAGTAAGCACTGTTGCACTTGGAAGGGAGAATAAAAAGACACGTAAAATTATTATACTACAAATGATGTTGGTATGCATGTGTTCATGATTTTACAGGGATGTAAAGTAATGTACACAGGATGGTAAAACGTTACTGAAGTCCATAATTTCATGAGTAGAGCTGAAGGTTTCTGTCAGCAGGTATTATTTTAATGCTGCCTAAAAGTGTTCCATGTTAGTGGACAGGTTTTTAATTTTATGTGAGAACTAACTATACATCTGCATTCCTGTATGACAAACACTCTGATTGATATTACATCTGTCTGTGTTTGTTTCTCATTTTGATTTTATGAAGCTTTGAGTTTGCTGGAACAGTCACATGTTATCAGCAGAAGTTGTCATTCATTCTGTTATGTACTATCCATCACATGGTATTATGTGGAATGTCTTAATTGAAACTTTCTGTGTTACCAGACTACATGACGTCACATTACGGAAGATGGTAATGTAATTAATCATGACTGAGTGTCTGAAATCTCCCTCTGCGTGACATGCTTCTGTTTGTATTGTATATGATTGATAGTATTCATTGAAAAAGGGGTATTCCATTGCTATGATCTAAATTTCTGTGAAAAATTGTTCCTTGTGATATGTTTGTGTCAAAGGATGGAGTGTACACTTCTCCTTCTCCTTATCCATTCCTTTGGTCTCTTGCTTGCATGCTGATATCTTATTCCTGTTATCTTTGAAGCCTCTTCAACCTTTTTATTGAGTCTTTTCCATGATCTTCATCTTTTCCTTGTTCCTTCCATTCTGGCCTATCGCTGAATTTGTGACATTCTTTCAGTACTCAAACTTTCAGTACGTCCATATCATCTTAATCTAAGTGCTTTTATAAATTTTACAGTGTCTGCCCCATGTGATAGATCCTGTATCTCCATATTTGATTTTATTTTCCAGCACTCCTAAACGGTCTCATGTGGTTGGGATTTAGATTGTATTGTTTTTGGAACAGATTTGTTTTTATGGGACTGAGGTGTTAACCTAATAACCCCAACCTAGAGGACCAGGGTGTCTTTCCTTGTCTGGATCCCCACTTGTGACCTGTCCAGTTTTGGAGACCCTACTAGTGGCTGTGTTGCTGCTGGCATAGTTCTTTATATTACTGGATCACTCAAGCCTCACCACCATGGCAAAGCAGAAACACCATGGGTGGGGGGGCCAGAGTACACAAATTGGTAAAATGTGTGTGTGTGTGTGTGTGCATATGTATATCACACACTTATATATTGTACACACACACACACACACGTGCGCACGCATGTGTATATATATATATATATATATTTATTTAAAATCAGTATACATACAATTGGAGAGTGTTTATGAGTGTGTTTGTGTTTCAGCGTCAGACGTAGACAAAGATTTGGTACGTACACCAGGGATGGGCCGCATTACAGGGAGTGCTTCCATCGAGACTTTAGTAAGAGTTGGTATCGAAAAGGAAAATGGCCTTGCACCTGATAGCAAAATGGTCGTGTTACATGACTTCACTCCATGTGTTGATGATGAACTAGAAGTGAAAAGAGGACAGGTAAATAACATTCTTATGGTAACATACAAATAGAACAGCACTTGACCCTTTAAAGCAAGTACATGTTGTGCCAGGTATAACATAAAAAAACTCTGCATTTTGCTGACACAGTATGTTTTATGTGGTTTTTAAAATGAATTGCAGTTTTTTCTCTATGCAGCATTAGCCAGTTGTTCTCTCTAATGGAAACCTACTATCTTCCTTTGTGAGGTATAAATTATGTTTAATTTAGATTAATTTTACCCATGTAAAAGCTAAATATTTAATATTACTGTGTCTGTCTGGAAGCTGTGTTAAGTTGGACATGTCCAGAATGGTGGCAGTATATCTGGCTTTATTATAAAATGTATGGCCATTTTTTAGCGTTCAGTATGAGGGTGAGGTTTTGCAGCAGTTGTTAGCTGGGCTGGCATGCTTAGTACAGTGACTAGGCTACTTGCTGGATGACCAAGAACTTGTGGTTTGATTCTTGGCAGGGACAAGAAATGTATCTTTTCACTAAAATGTCCAAACTGGCTGGTGGGGCCCAGCCATTCTCCTGTTCATTGCATACTGGGGTGGAAGAGAAATGCATACAAGGTTTTGTTTGTGAAATCTGAAGGAAAGAGACCATCTGGAAGTCCTAGGTATAGATTTCCAGATGGTATTATAATGGATCTTAAAAATAGGCTGGGAGGACATGAACTGAATCTGGCACATGATGGAGACTTGCTAATGTCTTGTGAACACAGTAATGAGCATTCAGGCACCGTGAGTAATTTCTGGACAAACATTTGAAGAAAGATTCACCTGCTTGGTTTAGTGAGGCATTGTCATGGCTCAGGTGGATAGTCACTAAACCATTAGGGCAGACGCCTAGATTTGATCTTGGGCTAGTGAAATAAATCAGTGTATAATTCCATACCTGCATTAGTTCACTTCTCTTATGTCCAGATATTCCTCTTTGAATGTTAATAGTTGATAATGTGTAGTTAAAGAAATACTTGTGGCTCATTCCTAGGTCACAAGCTGCCAAAGAGTGTGAAGCTGATCAAATATTGTTGCCTAGTGCTAAAGTTAAGAATGTATGGAGCTTTACTTCTGTTTCCCTTTATAACTTATGTCATGATTCTTAACCACAGAAAGAAGCATGCCTGCACATTTACTTTTATTGTTGAATTATTGCAGGTGGTGAATATTTTGTACCGTGAAAATGACTGGGTATATGTGATAGCTGCTGACAGTAGGCAAGAAGGTTTCATACCTCACTCATACTGTACACCTTATAACTCGCATCTAGGGGAGTTGGCACTTAGTAATGTGAAGAAGAAGCTTCCAAGAGAACAGAGGAATGGAAATAATAATAGCAATGGCAGTACAGTGGGTGCAGGCAATGGGGAAGGAGTTGGAGAGACTGACTTGCAAGAAACCAGGACAAATGGAGGTACAATATTGAATTTTTAGTTGTCTATCATAAAATTGAAAGCTCCTTAACACTAATGAGTTATTTCATATTGTACAGTTTAATGGGGAATGTTGCATTTTTTACAATTAGAAATGCCTTAAAAATCCAGGCCAGGAAGCAAAACCCTGGCAGGTAAGCAACATCTGCTAGCAGTTAACATTGCATGTTTTTTACGCACCACTCTTGTTCTCTCTAAGCGATGATAGTAGACTGAAGCCACAAGTCAATATCTGAGGTAGCTTTGCCTGTGTGGCCATGAGTGGTGGTCGTGGTTATTAGTGCACAGGGCAATAATTTGTTATCTAGTTTGTCCAGGGAATATATTTATGCTTTGGTCTCAAGGGAGGAAGTTTTTTGTTTTAAGTTTTAAATGCCTTATTAGTGCTTTCTTCTCATTAAAACATAAGCATAATTTTGATTCTTGATTTGAATGATCAAAGTTTATATATAAAGTTTACTTTGATAACTAAATTTGTAGTTGCAGATGTATCTGATTGTGAAAGCTATGGTAACAAGAAAGTAACCGTGGCAACACAGCAGTTGAACATCACAAGTTCACAAGCATCACTTCATAGTGTCTCATCTTCTCAACCTGATGTTCATCCTTTCTTTAAGGTATGTAACCAAGAAATCCTGAATGGTATCTGTATCTCCTTGGTCATAGTGACTGGCTGTGGACCATTTATTTACAACATCACCCATTGATGTGATATGCCAGCAGCAGATTGACCATTGCTTTCATGTATACCTCTTACTCCAATGTTGGCCATTCCAGGATCCATAAGATTGCATCGTTGTTTATACAAGTTCATTGCCTGGAATGAGAATGATGTGAGTGTGGCGAGGTAAATTTGTGACTGTTGTAAGTGGGGCAGCTATTGTATATTACAAAAATATTCTCGCGTTCCTACAGTTAGATCGAGACTTAAAATAGATGTATCATCAGCCTGTGGAATAATTGGCCAGCATTAAACTAACCATTGTTTTCATATATACATTATAATTTGATGCATGAATTTGCAGGATCCATCAGGTCGCTACATTGTTCTGTACACGTTCATTGCCCGGGATGAGAATGATGTGAGCGTGGAGAGAGGTGAATTTGTGACTGTTCTCAATAGGGAAGATCCAGACTGGTACTGGATAGTGCGAAGTGATGGGCAGGAAGGTTTTGTTCCCAGCGGTTTTGTATATCCAGCACATGTTATACAGGGTAAGCTATGATAATCTGATACATTCTGTCACAAAAATCAACACATTTCTCTTGTCCTGTCATACAGAATTTTGTGTTGAAATGTCTGAAGATGAACAGTTTAGTTACATGCTTGTTTGTTTTATAGTTATTCGCTGTATGGCAAATTGTGTTTGAAACTCAGATTTAAAAACACATAAATCAAAAAATAGTTGAGTGAGGCACAAACAAAGAATTATGGTGTTTTTTTGTGGCATTGGGACATTGCACATCTGCACCTACTGGTTTCACCATGTCTTTCCGCCTCTCTGCACGCAACCAAAGGGTCACTGAAATGATTCTCGTAAACCTGATATTTCAGAGTTGTTCTAAGATCTGTTGACATATTGGATGTAAAATAACAATACTACGAAATTTTGTGATGTCCAATATCCATGTGCCTCTGGAGTGTGACTCACTAAATAGTTGTTGGATTGGAATATGTTTCGAAGAACGGCACAGAAAAAAATTAAACATACATTCTTCATCAAGTACACTTTTCTGTATTGCAGTTCTTTATATAATTAAAAACCAAGCAGAGAAAATGTTACATAGTTGTTATGATGTGTATGTATATTTTGTGTCTTGATTGTTAGAGTCATTCAGTTCAATTAAAACATTAAAGTTACTCTGATTTGATACTGTGCAACCACCATTAAGACAGCATTGTTTGTTACCGTGCTTGTGAATGTGAATCCATGTGTTGATTGTGATTATGGTTGCTGGCATCACATTGAAGCACATTGTGCCTTAGATCCGCTCTCACTCCACTGGGGCTTAGGGGCTGCCTGCCTTAACGTCAGTATTCACTTTTACTGTGCAGGTGCAGGCAGCATGACCCTCCAAAACATGGGCAACACAGTCCACTTCTACACAGTGCCAACACCAAAAAACAGGGTCAGTGTGAACATTGAACTACTGTGAAACCTTAAAATAATTAAGACCATAAGTGATCTTGTGCTGCAGAAGAATGTATATAACTTTGCTCTTGCTGTATATTGCAGGCCATCTAAACCGTGCTGCAGAAGGATGCATATAACTTTGCTTCTGCTGTATATTGCAGGCCATCTAAACTGTGCTGCAGAAGGATTCATATAACTTTGCTCTTGCTGCATATTGCAGGCCATCTAAACCGTGCTGCAGAAGGACACATATAACTTTGCTCCTGCTGTATATTGCAGGCCATCTAAACTGTGCTGCAGAAGGATGCATATAACTTTGCTCTTGCTGCATATTGCAGGCCATCTAAACCGTGCTGCAGAAGGATG
>Ga0136643_10002892_pt1 | contig 22721 bp, 11 predicted proteins | sample TergutLab28metaG_FD_96883 | JGI IMG/M metagenome (GOLD analysis project Ga0136643, IMG submission 96883) | Labiotermes labralis P1 segment gut microbial communities from Petit-Saut dam, French Guiana - Lab288 P1 (version 3) (version 3) | ecosystem: Host-associated > Arthropoda: Insects >... | reverse complement strand
CCACGTGACACCCCTCTATCCGCAAAAGTTGGCACTAACTTCGCCGACCGGCGGCGGCCGCTCTGTCGGTATAGTTCGCGTGCGGACTAAGGCCACGGAGTTTAGTTTAGTTTAGTTTTAGTTCAGGTATAGTGAGCATGATATTATTATTTCTTGCACAGTTGAGACATCTTCAAATAATTTATTAGCATTTAAGTTGTGGGTATTTCAGAGGCGTGTCTAAATTTTACATCTTTTTATACGTACATGAGCTTACTGACAGTTAAACCACGTTGCTTACAGTTCCTCATTTAAATTAGCAATTGCTGGTTCGTGGTGCATTAGGTTGACATAACCTCGCGCTACACCTTTCGAGTGCCAATGCTTGGTGCAAGTCATAATTACCGGCGCCAAGTGTTCAATACACTGTGTTCCCATTACTGTGTTACCGTATAATTACTCGTATCTTTTTAAGAACTCTGTCAGTCATTGGGAATATGTAGCGTCTAATTATTACACGATGGCGAATATCGAATTGGAAATGCTGTAGAGGGATCTATCATGGCCTATATTGGGATCTACCGTGCCATTGACATTGAGGCAGTGGAGCAGCTTGTGGCTTGTCAGGACAGAGCTGCATTCATTTCAGTTACATGAAATCATACCTCTTCAAACATTATGTTAAGTAGTTTAATTATAAGTTTGGTTATAATCTGTAATTAGGTCAATGTATTTAGCGCACATTAGATGCCATTAGTTGATCCTGAACATGTTTATACTATTTAATTGCTAGACAAATGACAGCTTTGTGAACACCGTTTTGCGTATATGTGAATGAAACGCCATTTATCTGTCCTTTGTTTGAGGTCTATGTTTGTAGTTGTTTCATTCTCGGGAACCTACGTTATTCTCTCTGCACAAACGTTTCAGTTCATCAAGTTTGGGCACTCGAGACTGAAGGCCTGTTATTCAGGAGGATGTACCTTTGTTTGAAATGCACACAGACGTTTCTGTGAACATGCTATGCTTTCTTCAATGGAGAGGTCATAACAATCTGCTAGTCTGCACATCTCACTTGACAGAACATTCGGCTGATGTACAACACAAGTTGTCGAAAAAAAATTTAACCACAATACTTTAAGGAAAAATCTCACTCCATCTGATAACCGTATAACAAAAATAACACGTTACGTCACTGCGTGTGTGTACTTCCTAAGTAAAAATCCTAAGACCTTTCTTGAAGTGGTAAAATAATGAAATTAGATTTTCATCATAAGCGTGATTATCATTACCATCATAAGCTTCTAATATTAATTTGATAGCCCATTACGCTTCCTCGGTTTGTTGGGCCAGTTTTGTTTCTTCCTGCTTTATATTTTTCGTACAGTTTCTTTTAGATATTTTATTTACGGAGGCTGAACACACCTGCGATTGCACACAAACGTTTCTCGAGTCAAGACGGGGTTCTCTTCGGACTACCATTTTGTGAATGGACGTTGCTGTAAATGGAAAATACCTAATATATAAATCGACTGCCTGCTGTTATTATTTATCATAGCAATGCATATAATTGGTGGTATCATTTGTTGTACCTCAACTTGACAAACTAGTATGTTAAAAACTATTAAATAATAAATAAATATAAATAATATAATATTTTAGAGTGCATGCAGTTCATTTTCGTTTTCATGATACGTAATGGGATCCATAATAAAAATGTGAGTTATTTGGAATTTGCGTTAGTAAATGCACACGTACACGTGTGCTGCTGGGGTAAATAGAGACAAAACACCGCTGAACTGCGGTTACTGCAACGAGAACCAGGTACCTTAGTAATCTCAGGAACTTCGTTTTACTGCGAGTGGAAAACGAAGAAGAAGAAGAAGAAGAAGAAGAGAAGGAAGAAGAAGAAGAAGAGCAAGAACAAGACGAAACTTTGTAACAAGATAGAGCACGGCCTGCTTTCATGAACTTTGTATGAATTTGAAGGGGGCCATCCCGTTGTGAATCTTCAATTATTTATTATATTAGTGCCGTCAATACACACATATACAAAGATCAGATGTATTAGTACAAATGGGTTATATCTGGTCTTTGTATATGTTGTGTATTGACGGCACTAATATAATAAATAATTTGTATGTATTGTTCTAAATGTTACATTTAGAGGTTGCTGAGTAGCCCTAATTCGCTATATTCTGGAACTCCGGATTTAACGTCCGTTGACTTTGCTTTTTGTTTTCGTGAAAGCACAGTGTGTGGAGCCTTTTGGCATGCTGCAACACGCAAACGCAGGATTGCTGCCCTCCTGAAACCACATCGGAAATTCTTCGTGTATAGACTGAAACAGAATATCATATGAAAATCTACCGCCAACTTTACAAGAGTTTCACTTGTGGAAATTCACCAACGTGAATTCCAAGTTCGTTCCATTCAGGTACTTACGTTATCACAAAAACGTGACAGTTTTGAAACGTCACATTTACTTTAAAGTTACTCCGTGCATTTGTGTGCACAGTGAAAGGGCACAACAGAAATAGCACCCACGACCAAGTTAAAAGCAGGTTTAAGACGGGGTACTGATTGCTGCCATTCGGTCCATCGTCTTTTGTCTTCTCTTTTGCCGTCTTGAGTTATAAAAATTAAAAACACATAGAAATGTGATGTTGCCTATTGCTTCGTGTGGTTTGAAACTTGGCCTGTCACATTAAGGGAAATATTCTACATATTTATATAGGACGAAGGCTGTCCAGAAGAAGTGTTGGGCGAGTTATTGGGGTCTAACAGGGGGAAGTAACTGAAGGATGGAAAATATTTTATAATGAGGAGCCTCATGATTGGTACTGCTCATAATAACACGTCATGAAAAAGGTAAAGGCAAAGTGTTCCCGTTACAGGCCTGGTGTGGCCCAGAGAGTGGGTAGAGGTATAGCTCTACTCTTCCATGACCGCGGCACTAGAAGGGGGTGAGTGGTCAGCAGCACGCCCCGGCCGCACTTTACTCCCGGGAAAAACCCGGTACCCATTGTACAGGAGACTGGGTGGGCCCCAGGGCCGGTCTGGACGGGAGGAAAATCTCGTCCCCACCAGGATTCGATCCCGGACCGTCCAGCCCGTAGTCAGTCGCTATACCGACTGAGCTACCCGGCTCACTAATACGTCATAAGGGCGAGAAAATAATAGAGAATAATGGCGCTGACTGAAGGAAGAGAGAGAGAGATACAGGATTTTAGTCGGAAACGCTAACGAAAAGACCACATGGAAGACTTATGCGCAGATGGGAGGATAATATTGAACCTAATCCAAAAGAACTCAGATTTAAGGACGTGAACTGGACTTGTCTGGCTAAGAATAGAGACAAATGGCGGGCTGTCGTGATCGCAGTAATGAAGCTGCGGCCTTCAGGAAATGCAGAGGTTCTGGTGCAAGCTGAGGGACTGTTAGCGTCTGAGGACTCTACTTCGTGGCCTTTGTCAGTCGGTCAGTCCGTTCGTAACCCACCCAATGAGTTAAAGTAGACAGAGTGGTGGTGTTTATCATGTTCATATCCGTGCAATAGTATCACTGAATCAAATAAATACTGACAAGTGATATCATATATTATTAAATCACCACTTTATTAACAAGAAACGTAAATCCATCTCCCTGAAGATGATTCTTTAAGGGTTGAAACATGTTTAAGTTAGGTCTAGTGTTAATAAAGTGGTGATATAATACTATATGAGTGTGTTTGTAAGCGTTTATTCGGTATAGATCAGTGGCGATTCAAAATAAAGGAAGGCCTAATTTACAAGCAACATTGTGAAGTGAAACACACTTGAAGATTGTTGTCTTTTGTGTAATGACGCCGTGTCGTCTGGTAGAAGTATGCCAAAGTTTCAGAGAATCCGCCGAAACGTCGGAATGCTTCCACCAGTCTACACGGCGTCACTGCCCACAGGACACAAATTCTCGTAGTCATTGCTGTGAAAACCTTAAATCTCACTGACACTCAATTACCCACCTACTTTACATGCTTGCAAACATGAAAAGATTTCAGCCACTTTTAACTCTTCGAAGTAAGAAATTTTTCTCAGTAACATTTAAATCTGAAATATATTCCTTGCAGAAGACAACACCACATTTCCAGTAAAAAGACCAACTGGTTAATTCTAAATGTTGACGTTTTTCTGACCGTGCATCTCAGTATATTTATCTCAGTATTTAACCAACTTGATGCATAAAATTTGTTTCACAATAAGTTTTATTTTATGCCTATAGGTGTGATGATACCAGAGGCTGTTTAATGCAATTTTGACCTCCTGATGATGAGCACATGTGCTTGAAACATGTAGAGGCATAAAATAAAACTTATTGTGAAACAAATTTTGTGCATCACTTTGGTTAAATATTGAGATAAATATGGTTAATAATAGTTAAGGAAGTAATCCGCATAAAAGGCGTATATAAATTCATGGTTTGTGCGTAATATGCTTACAGATTTTTTTTTTTAAATGCTAAACCATGTGACAAATATTCTTACCGCTGAACTTTACCAGTAACAGGTTTGACGGATAGCTGCGATTTTCCTATACAGTGAGGTCTGATATTCACCTTGCTTTATAAATAACCTGGCACTAGTTTTGCTCCTATTTAAACGTGTGCTTGCTTACATTATTCTCGTTTTATAGCACGTTAAAACTTCCTGCATTTAATTTTGCCTCACCAATGTTTTTACTGCTCAGGCATGTGCTGCATGTGCTGCAAGACTGAACCGAGTAGCAATGTTTTGTAGGATCCTTCAGGATTCAATATTAGTAATGCAGTTAGAAAATGTGCATATTTTACTCTTATAAGCATACTCTTTTGCTATTATGTATGAGCAATTCCCCTTGATGTTTACGTACAGTAGAAGTGTGTCAGTTGTTTCTGAATCAAACGTGCTACACGTCACAAGGCCAAGTCATATTAAGCTTTACTTGAAGTATTCTGAACAACGACATAAGTTGTGAACACTGTTAAGATGTTTAGGTTGTAATTACGTGTGAATTTTTTAAATTTGGTACAAATTCTTATGGGCTAGGATTTTTTTGGCACTTTCCAAATGAATGGCGCAAAATGCGCATATTAGTTTTGTCACGTTTATCTGTCCATATGTCCACATGTACAACTATTGAAAACCCACTGAACAGAGTTTGATTACATTTTTTTGGGTAGTGTAGCAACGCATTCGAGTGTCTGTTAATATCTGAAAACAAGCGGACAGTTTACATGTAAATGTACTTGGCACTCCATCTCGCATGTCGATCATAACTCGCGAAGCCATAAATTATCTCGGCGAGAAAAATAAATGAAATAGAACCTCAAGAAACGTAACGTATACACTACGCCTAATAACTCTGTTTCCTGTATGTCTTAGGTTTGTCGACGTAATTAAAAGGAATTGATTTTTATGACCTGCTATCTCCTGCTGGAAACCCATTAGACTAATTATAATCTTTTTTTGGGGTCGTGGCGAAAATATGCAGCAGCAATCTTTGGTTTTTAAAAGATCGGCGCATTGAAGAAGCGCGTTGCACGGTGATCATAAAAAATCACAAGTTTGCTTTCAGTTCTAATCCCTACCAAGCGCCTTTTTTTGACTCCACGTTCATACAGGGATTATAATGATTTTCTAAACGTCTGCGCCATTGGTTGATTCAGTATATGAATATTAAGGTGGACAGTGTGAAATGTCTGGGGCAAATGATGGAGATTAGCTGGATGTAATGGACTCACCGGAATGACAATACTTTTGAAATATACTCTTATTGACGTTCAGGTGACCGTGCATCGTGATAAATTCTTATAGTGAAACCAACTAGATGCACTAATTTCTCAAATTTATTTTTGGAATAAAACTCTGCATGTTTCGGACAGTTCCTCTGTCCATCATCAAGAGTTTTTCACAGTACACACAGCAATGATTTATGTCATACAGGTTTGCTGCGTGTACAGTGAAAAACTCGTGATGATGGACAGAGGAACTGTCCGAAACATGTAGAGTTTTATTCCAAAAATAAGTTTGAGAAATTAATGCATCTAGTTGGTTTTATTATTAGAATACTTTCATTGATAACGGATTCAGAGGCAGTTTCCCAAAGGTTGTGCTTTTAAACCAATAAAAAAAAGTACAAAATGTCCAGTACATGTGCCAGTCCAGTAAGATATCTTTGTCATAAACGTTCAGATTTGTTTGATGGTAATATACTTTGTGTGGTCGGTGAAGATACTTTCTGTACACTAGTACATATTCACTTACTTACTTCCTTACCTACCTATTTACGCCATGGAGCAGAGTCCTTCTCGAGAAGCTAACAGGTTTTTAGCCAGTCAAGAAATTCCCCGCCTGTTATGGAACCTAACTGTTCATTACCGCAGTCACAAGTGCTCGCCACCTGTCCCTATGCTGAGCCACCTTGATCCAGTTCACACCCCCACATACCACTTCCTGTAGATCCATCTTAAAATTATCTTCCCATCTAAGCCTGGGTCTCCCAAGTGGTCTCTTTCCTTCAGATTTCCCCACCAAAACCCTGTTTACGCCTCTCCTCTCCACCATACGAGTTTCATGCCCCGCCCATCTAATTCTTCTCGATTATATCACCCGAAAAATATTGGGTGAGGAGCACAGATCTTTAAACTAGTAGGCTAAATAAATAATACCATGTACATAGTTGTCAACAATTCTCTGTTTGTATAGAAATTTCTTTACGGAGTTCATAGAATCATATGTTGGTAGCGTCGCTAAATAACCAACGAAATGCAAGCGGCGTTCTGCGGCAGTGGGTAACGGTGCGGCTGCACTTGAAACTAAGCCAAGGCTCGATATGGACCGGCGTGTTTGGACTGTCGACTGTGTGTGTTGGGTTGTGCAGCTGGCTTAGTGTTCTACCGGCTAGGAAGGAAACTGTAAATAGCTCTATAATGAGAACACTACCAAATACAAAATTGATGTGGTCAGAAAGTTCAGTTGAAATAAACCGAAATATATTTATGATGTATTTAATTAACACACCAACAAATGCACATGTATATATTATTTAAGAAATCTAAAATTTACATTAAAACACTTAAAACGCTCCTACATGTTTCGATCACACGATCATCCTCAGGGAGCATACATTGTTCCTTACTAAAGTTATAGTTTATAAAACAATCAGTGATTTACTTTGTTATGCTAACTTGGTGCTGAGGCACCATAACGAAGCAAATCACTGATTGTTTTATAAATTATAACTTTAGTAAGGAACAATGTATGCTCCCTGAGGATGATTGTGTGATCGAAACATGTAGGATCGTTTTAAGTGTTTTAATGTAAATTTTTTATTTCTTAAATAATATAAACATGTGCATTTGTTGGCGTGTGTAATTAAATAAACTACAGAATACACGGTGCAATGATAAAGACATTTATACTCTGTTAATAACGTATTGAAGGGGATATTTTATGTCGTAAACGAACGTTGTTCTAACCGAGGAGTATAATATTATGGCAAAGGCGAGGGATGTAACTGTTGCCACAGAATATCTGACGTTTTAGACGAGGTATCGTACAAACCGATGTCGTTATAACCGGCTTTGAATGTATAGTACACACTCCATTTCATTTCACACATCTACGGTCGTTGTTGGTGATTCGTACGTTAAATAGCCTGATTTATATGTGATATTAATTACACTGCTTCAGAACATAACTCTGTTTTATGGATCTACACATATTTGCTTACAATCATCTGAAATAGCTGAACCGGAGATACAGTAAAGAGAAAAGAACAAAAAGGATATAACGAAAGCACGGAGCTCGTTTTGGAGATTAAAAATGTTCTGCCATTTCTACTGCAAGAGTATATTTCACGTTCTTTACTTTGTCTATGTGCCCGTTGACAGCGATTCCGTAACGCGTCGTTTGTAATTTTTTTTTTTAAATTATTCTACGACGAAAATTGGAGACAAGTTTACAAACTGATTCAGTTGCACCCAAATTTAACCAAGTTAGACGCCTCCGTTGATGATGATGATGGTGATGGTAATGATAATAATAATAACAATAATAATAATAGCTTGGCTTTCGGTTGAAATAAGTCACAAGGAGGCGCATTAAAATAGCCTATTAATGAAGGTCACGGCAGGGCATTGATTTCAGTGTCGTAGAGGACGTAAAAGACTTGAAGTACGTGAAGGGAGATCGTTGGAAGAAACAACAGTTTAGGGAAATATCTTGGGCGCATACTTTGCTCTATTTGTTTAAGTCCATAAAATGAGCTATCACAGGGGTGTTTTGAAAGACGTTCCACTAACATTAATAAACACGACAACGCTTTAAACGTGGTCCGTGGCAAAACGCTGACATTAAAACATAAATTACAATTACGCATTTGCAGTGTGCTTGTGTGGCTTAAATACAGTGTTATAAATTGTACGTTTTAAAACTTCTTATCGAGAAGAACACATTTGAAATCTACTTTGGCTTTTACTATGAATTCTCATAACTCTTCTTATTTATCCTAATTTTTTTTTACATACGCTTGAGAGATAGGAATAAGACAAACACACACACACACACACACACATGTATAGATTAAAATATTCAAAACAGACTCTCCTTGACTAACGGACACTATAGATTAGTTACTGTAAGCTTCCTGTTGTATTTCTGAATATAATTTGGAATACAGCAAATTTTGCGTGTGTAACCTTAAAGAATCCCAGTGCCTAAATGTCTGCTTGTAATATTTTATCATAAAAACTTATTCCAAAACCACGTCTTAATATATTCATACTTTACCTCCGCACAAAACTCTACATGCATATCCCCAGTGATTCGTTAGTTATCATCAGGAAACAGAAAGTTAAATTTATTTTTCGTGCAGCGATTATAAATCTGCTCTAAAACGTATATTTTTAGACCTGAAACCACACGACATTTTGTGATCTCGAATTCACTTGTACTAGTTTCGTTCCCGCCCAGTAACTTTGCACTAGTGCCAGTATTTGCCGCGCTGACAGGAAATTATAAAGCACGAAGAAGGAGAAGAAGAAGAGTGATGACAGCTGGAGGCATGATGTGTTATACCAGGCTGAAAGTTTCTCCAGTTGGTTCAGAAGTTATTATGGGAGTGAGAGAGACACGGACTCATAAGCCGATCTTTCCTTATGAGACTGGGGATGAGGCTATAAGAGAAATGATCGTTTCGCGAAACTCCCAACTTCTTTGTGAGATGAAAATGTGCAGTTTTTAAGTCGCGTTTGCATTAGTAACGTGGGTTCAACTAACCCAACTTTGCAATATACCGTCGTGCAACGATGCAAGTACCTACGAAGTAAAGTTAACACTAAGTGTAGAACGTATACATGATTTTGTGACGAATTAGATTTTATTAGCACCATGTTAGGGTGAGATATTCTGGGAAATTGATTGGGTTTTAACTGCTATAGCGTTACATGAGGGTTGGTCGAAAATAAGTTTACATTGCGACATTACTAGCTTCCGCCGCATACGGTTGAATACTTCGCTGTTTTGGGATGATGCTGGTACTACCATCCTACAGCGCATAACTCACCAGAAGCGGGAAGACTCAAGTTTCAGTTCTGATGTTTGGGGTTCTTTATTATAAACCCTAGCAGGTATAGTTCAAACTCGATTCTACCGTTATGTTACTAATTTTCTCGTAGCTTCCGCCACCGTTAGGCATTTTTCTGATCGCCTTCGATACAAATCCTTGTACTCTGTTATTAGCCATCCTACCACAGTCGTTTCCATCTCATATCATCTTTAAATCTGTGGGCGGCAACACCTTGCTTCAGCGCTGGTAACTAATGGCAAACACACGGTGCCAGATCAAGTCCTTATGCGTAAGATACCAAAGGTCTTCAAATAAGGGCGCTATGCACTCTCAGTTAAACTGAGCGATTTTACTGTGTGACGTCATACCTGATGGAAAAACTGAGTAAACTGCTCAGTTTTGGCAGGCAATAACGCAGGCCTCAGAATTTTCCTTTACAGTCGTATTTCACACGAAGAACTGAGCAATTCACCTAGGGAATCCCACAGTTTCCTCGGTTTATCTGCCGATACCACGATGGCATCATCTCGAAGCACTAAACCTTCCAAAATGATTAAAAGAGAGGCGACACTTGCGTTCATAGAAGCGAACTGAGTCACACGCACAAGAAGACACACAGAACTGACCAAAAAACTGACAAGCCTGAGGGGAAACCTGTGCTGTGCCTGAGAACATTCAGTTCAGGTTTTCGAACAGTTTTTTTAACACAGTTAAACTGCACAGTTTAACTTTGGGTGTATGGGGCCCTCTACGGAACTGTACGCCATGTAAATTAATTTGTAATCTCCAACCTAATTTGGTAATATAGGCCTCGAATGTGTAATAGGAGGAAGGCCTACATTGTAGCGATCAACAAAAGAGACATGTAAACAAATCATCATTTGGAATGGCTCTAAAACAAATATTTGGATACAGAGTACCATTCTAAGAGCAGTGGCAGTCTTCTACAACCACAACATAAAGACGTAGAACATTTGAGTGTCTAACCATTATTCGCAATGAACTTGAACTGTGTGGATCAACAAGAAGGTTGCAAGAGTTGTCACGTGATGAGATGTAAGCCATTCAGAGAGAGCCATCCTTCGTAACTGCTATTGTTAAGCCTTCTGTCACGTCTTTCACAGCTTAGGATGATTTTTGGTATTTGAGGATCTTCCGTGGTGAGTTCGCGATCACAGTTTCAAAAAAACGCGGCGTTTTGTTGCGCCATACCTTTCTGCCGCCCTTGTGACACCTCGGGAATACAGAATTATAACATCTTACAGAGGAGCACTTTGTTGCAATTTGTTGTCAGATTTACGCTTAAATTTCCTTTAACACTGACCCACTGTCACGGATGTACCTACTTTAAAACCTACACGTTGTACACGAAGCGAGAAACACATTTTATGCCAAGTAATATTTTTCCTTATTTCTGACAGTTTTCAAGATGGATACAATTTAGGGAACGCATCAGATTGTTACATTATGCTTACAATCTCTGAGTTTTATTTAAACGATCGATGCTTGATTTTGCTAGGAGGGAATAATATATTGCTTATTAACGTTTTTACTGGTTTTAAGGGAGTCAATCCAAGGAGATCTGAAGACATTGTTACTTTTTACCTCCATCCTTCGGGGCTACAAGCCGTCAGTCACTCTCTTTATTGTGCTATTATTACAAAAAATTAGCTTTAAAAGAATGTTAAAAGTGTTGACATCTTTTTTTCACAAGGAATGAAAAATATATAATTAAACCTTTGGACGATTCGCTTTTGGTTCTAGTTGGTATTAAACTTCCTTACTCATTACTCCTCGACCTTAAAACTTAGCAGAGACGTCATGTGATTAAAGGAAGCAGTGCTCGCTCCGTAATTGGAAGAACAGGTCTTCGGTCCTGACTAGTGCAGTTCGCTGGAGATTTCCAGCACAATGACAATACATCAGCCGTCGGACCTTTGCAAACAGCGCTGTCGAACTGCTGTATGGCACCTAGACACCGACATCAACACCGAAATAAACACCAAAATTAATTATGCAGTCATCTAGCCGGCTGGCATCGATTCGCCGGCGTGAGCCAAGAAAGGATTGAAGGAAATAAAGCATACGGATACAAAAGCGACAGAGAGACAAAGAGAGGGCGGGAGTGGGGTGGAGGACGGGGCCATAAATGACGTGAGAAGTAAACTACATAATAGAGCTATAAACACAGAAAGAATGTGTTTCTGAGTTCCGTTTGGTTGTCTTTAAGTATTCAGATCAATCCGACGGAAAGCGTACTATGACTCGATTACAAAGAGCACCAGTTCAACGTTCTTTAGAGAACAAGTCGCTGTTTATTGTGAGGATCAAACGAAACACGTGAAATGTAGGCAAAACGTACACAATTTACTGTTATCGTAGGTGGTATATAGAGTTACTACTCTGCTTTGAAGAGTCAAATATTGCACGAGTGTTACGACTTGTGATTTCGATCTTCGATTCTCTGCAGTAGGAATTTTACGTGTAAGTTGATGAAAGAGGAGTAGGCTGACTTCTCATGAGGCCTGCCTAACTCTCTGCAGTACTCGTCTTTGATCTCAATGCCGGTCGAGTACAGCTAGCAATGACGCTTCGTCATAACGACTGACGTTATCTGAACAAGACAAAGGCGTAACGTCATTACAGATGCGACGAATAAACGCATAGTTCTTAGCCTTCCTCAGATATTCCACGGCTTGGAATTCCACGATGATACACATAGAAAGTCGCAGATTAAATTGCGTTGAATGCATATTACCGTCGTTTTAAAATCTCTTGTCTTTCTTATTTTCGTTGTTACATCGTGCATGTTGTTGAGTTACTCAATTATTATACCAACTACTGCACATATATAAAATTTATAAAAGTTACACATTAAAACATTAAAAAGATTCGACATGTTTCGGTCCTAGGACCATCAACAGGGAGCCGTATCGTTCTTGCTAAAGTTACACTATAAAAAGTCACACTAATTCCGCTGTACCAGTTGGGTATTGTGGCATCATGCCGTGTTGTGTAATGTTATGTTGCGAAGAGTGCCCTTCTACGGATGTGCATTCTGTGCTTCGTTGCGTGATACGCACTCTTCGCAACATAACATTACACAACACGGCATGATGCCACAATACCCAACTGGTACAGCGGAATTAGTGTGACTTTTTATAGTGTAACTTTAGCAAGGACGACACGGCTCCCTGTTGATGGTCCTAGGATCGAAACATGTCGGAGTTTTTTTAATGTTTTAATGTGTAAATTTTATATATGTACAGTAGTTGTCATAATAATTGAGTAACTCTTGTCTTTCCTTCTGCCGTGAAAATACGTAAAGCCTGTAATACTCACACTATGTAGGGTTCTGTTTCCCCTCTTATTTTACGCACTGTAAATGGATTGTAAATCCGTTGCCACAATTGCTCGTTCCGTTATTTTGAGGTCCATTTAAATCAGTTAATTAAATATATAAATAAATAAATTCTGTTCTTAAAATAAAATAGTCGTTTAAGCACAGCGGGATGTGATGGGAAAGCCGTATAAAAAGTGAAGTCCGAAGGGAGATTGCTTCCGGGAACGAGCTTGCGCTTTCGTGGTTACCTTTTGTGCTTCCGGATCCGCATTACCGTATATCAATCTCAGCTGTTCGTTATGACACTGTTGCACGCAGCGAGGTGACGTTGACGGATGTGTTTCCGTGGTAATGACGCCCGACCGCCGTGACACCCATCACATCACATCTTGCAGGTTGCATGCAAGTATTGACTGGCGCTGCCATCTAACTCACTGCCCGTGAAAATGAAACACGTTAACATGCTTTCAGAAAACTTCCTCCAACTTGCGCTTTCCCATTTCCTTTCGGCTGCAGCATAAGAATTGCTTATGCGTTAGCACGATCGTCTGTGTGCGTATACTCGTACTTCACAGTAAAGGTAAAGCAATCCCTGGACCGACCCTGAGGATCCCAGGAGGATGAGGCTCCCAGATTTCAAGACAAGGTGGTAAGGTCAACCCTACGCACCGGCCGCTTTTACCCCCCAGGAAACATTCGTGGTACTCATTTCTGTTAGAGGCTGAGTCAACCCCAAGCCCATATTGCGGCCGGAAGGATTATATCAATTAAAACTTCCAATGACACCCTCGGAAATCGAACCCGCAACCTCCCGGCGTGTAGCGCAGTGCCTTAACCAGCCGCACTACCGCGTGTCCCCGTGCTTGAGAGTAGAGGTACTGAAGTGTAGGAAAGCTGAAGTATCCAGAAATTATCTGGAACTAACAAGAGAGCACCGTTCCCACTGGTCGCGCGGATTAAAGCGCGGGTCTGCGGCCGTTCCCTTGCTGGATTTGCGGGTTCGAATACCGTTGAGGGCATGGATGTCTGTCTTCGTATGAGTGTTGTGTGTTGTCAGGTGGAGGTTTCTGCGACGGGCCGATCACTCGTACAGAGGAGATCTACCGAGTGTGAAGTGTCGGGAGTGTGATCTCGAAACCTCAACAAAGAGGAAGCTCTGACCCAATAGGGACTGTTGCGCCATGCAAATATAAAGCATGTAATCGCAATACGCAATACGTTTGCCTATATAACGGAATATGAAACTTGGTGCACAGCTGGACTATGACGATGCAAGTAAATTATGTACGAAACTTACAAACGATATTTCGACGAGCTGAACCCTGGAGGTTATGCATTACAGACAAATTTAACAAAAGTCCACTTAGACATAAATAATAAGTAATTGACAGTAGTATATAACAGGCTGTATTAATATTAATTCTATAATATTTCGACAGTTCTGAAGAACAATGCATTATGGAACCCCAGTCGACTGACGTCACAACTATCTGAGAAGATTCAATGTTGCAATCATCAGAATGTGCCCCAGTGTTACCCTATATGTACATTTCCTCTCCTAGTCCAATGTTCCAATATCAGAGCATACTAAACCCATTTTTAAATTAAATATGAGAAAATGTGAACGTTGTCGGAAAATTCCGATTTATTAGTCATATTGATCCATAATACATTCCATAAATGGGCTTTCTTGACACACACACATAAATATGTGGACCCCTAAAATGTTATAAACGGACTGCAAACAAGTTAATATACCATAAAGACAGCTGCTGGTAATTGTTGTCCTACTTGTGCGGTCCAGTCATTGTTATTCAATGTAATAGCTTTATCTATGAAACCATGTATGGTTGACTAGCAAGAAACCAGCGACGGGAATATATGCATTCGCAGAGTGCAACCAACAAGATGCAGCGTTTCACAATTTGTTTATTTCTGCTGCTAGCCGGCCAGGCTAGCAGCAGATAGCAGTAATGGTCTGACAAATACCTGACGCTGTATGTGCAGTTTTGAGCTCCTGATGATGGACGGAAAACCCGTCTGAAACATGCACAGCGTCTTACAGAAATAAACAAATTGTGAAACGTTGCATCTTGTTGGTTGTATTCTGCGAATATATTAGCAATGCACGGACCTATGAATGTTAAATTTAAAACGGAATATGTATATTTACGAAAAGAAATTAAAAGAACGACAAAGAGTGAAGAATGTTTGAGGCGAAGGATTTTGTATATGCGTAATTTAGGAATATATTGTGCATTCAAAAGTATCAGACCTATTAATAAACCCATCTTTTTACGTAGGGAAGTTAACTCTATGGAGTAAAATGGTTTTTCGGAAAGTTATATACATTGATCTACTTAAGAAATTCCTAGCCTTTTGAAGTATCCTAATATTCATAATGGTTTTCACAAAGGTTCATCACTGCTCCATATTAAATGATATTTATTAAAGATGTAAACATAAATTTATGAATCTGATGTTTATTGGACCGTGCTTCATTACGATAACTGAAGAAGGAAAAAACCAACTAGATGCCACGTATTATTTTATTGTACTTCTTATAGGTTTAACATGTTTCGGGCATTACTGTATCCATCATCAGAAACTCTCGACTATGATGTTGATTACCACATTGGTCGTTTCGTTCTTGGTTTCCTGTATGTTGGAGGTTAGGTGCGGTTAGGCTGGAGTAGTGTCCGGGCTGCAGGCTATAGCCCGCAGCCCGGACACTACTCCAGCCTAACCGCACCTAACCTCCAACCTGCAGCAATCCAAGAACGAAACGACCAATGTGGTAATCAACATTATAGTGGCGAGCTCCTGATGATGGGCACAGTAGTGCCCGAAACATGTTGAGCCTATAAGAAGTACAATAAAATAATACGTGGCATCTAGTTGGTTTTTTATTCTTCAGTTATCATAAAACTATGAAGTATATTTTCGCACTTTAATAAATTATATGAAATGCAGATTATATATTATTTATAGAACTGGGTGTGTGAAAGTTTATCCGTACAATATGAACCAACTGGATGCACTATTTACTTTCAATTTATTTCAATAATTAACATCTTCATGTTCGAGCTGGCTTACTTTTTATCATCAGTAGATACTACTCTGTATATACCAGTTGCTGTATATACAGAGTAGTACCTCCTGATGATGAACAGTAAGCCTGCTCGAAACATGTAGAGGTTAGTTACTGAAATAAATTGAAACTAAATAGTGCATCATGTTGGTTCTTATAGTATGGATATATCACAATGCACGGTCAACAAAACATTAAATACGTGAAAGTATGTAAGAGAACATCATAATTATCATTGTCAATTGATCATAGGTTAGATCGTCTTCTGACAAAAACTTTTCAGCACTTCCGTAGCTCTCTTCCGTTTCAGTATTGTGTCTTGTACGTCTTCGGCCTGTAGGAATCCCCAGTTGTCATTTATTTCGTACTTCTCTTCATTTTTTTCTCTCAAAGGGTCGAATTTTCGTGCACATGTAACACGTGTTCTTGTAGTGTAGCGTACTGTGACCACCTTCTTTTGAAGTGTTACTACTGATTCCTGGTTTAGGATTTTATCCCTTTTATTCCTTCCTGTTCATTTGTTAATACCCTGTAAGAGCGTCGCTTCTATACCCCCATAATCTGCTTACATGCTTCCTGCTCCAAATTACAAGCCGGGAAAATAATGCTTTTTATATGACACAAGTTTAAACACCAAGTAATCCTGAACACTGCTAATGCGTACTATATATTCTTACATGACACTCTGAATTCCCCCAATAATAAGTTGTTTTCCACCTTCAGTTTTATTTTCAACGGTTCTCCGGAGACTGTTTTGGGGCCGTTCATGAATAACCGTTAATAGCTGTGTTACACTGCACTGAACGTCCATTAACTTTTGATGCTCCCACAGAAAGGCTGTATACGGTAAACTTTCAGAGCACATACATTTATATTGATTTTGACGGTTGTTTGGCCGTGCATCTTCATCATGAAATAATGTGAAATGCCAGCTTGATACAATAAGGTGTTTTTATTGATGTATTCTTAGTTCGACATGTGTCAGGTACATACGCCCATCATCAGGAGCATTGGATGTTGAGTTGCAGCATGTGGTTTTCTGCGCAGAGTTTTTGGATGGGTGGTGGTCTTGAGAGCCGCTGCGTAGGTCGTGTGTACGGTGCTGATGGTGCTGTGCGACGCTACCATCCGCACCGTACACACGACCTATGCAGCGGCTTTCAAGACCACCACCCATCCAAAAACCCCGTGCAGAAAACCATATGCTGCAACTCAACATCCAATGCTCCTGATGATGGGCGTATGTACCTGACACATGTCGAGCTAAGAAAATATCAATAAAAACACCTTATTGCTTCAAGTTGGCATTTCACATTATTTAAATTGGTTGTGTTTGAAGGAGATAATACTACAACTGTTTGCAAAGTGATAAAATATAGTGAATTTTAATATTAAAATAATGTAATGTTCATTTCCTAGTGAAGTCAGTTGTGATCTGATTGAATGTAGCAATCGCCAGTAAGATTATTTGTAGAGGTATGTTCTAATTCAATGAACGTTATTTGCAAATATGTCAGTAGCAGACTGGTGAAATCAAAGCTTCTAAGGCTGCCGTGACTGGAATGAGAGAAAACAAGGATCAAAACCAGGTAAAGAAAACGCAAACTGAAAGCGGATGGAAGTGACGCGTATAAAATAAACATTGGGGCAGAATGGAAAGAGAGGAACTATAGATGCAACGAAAAATGACATGAGGCATAGACGTGATAAAACAAATAGGACACCAGAAAAAGTAAAATAAACCAGCCGACAGAAGAAGAAAAAGATGGAATGTAAAACGGTTAAATGTAAGAAGGAGAGAAGAGGCGAGTACGGGAAAATAAAAGCTAGGAATTTCTTACATGAGAAACAGAATAATAATTGGATAAGTTCCGAGGTAGAAACTGAGAAATAGATATGCATGTTGCAACAGAGGGAAAGAAGAATTTTGGTTAAGAGGAAGCAGAAAAAGAGGAAACGAAATAGACTAAATTAAACTGAGCTGTTGACGGCAAAATGAAATAGAATGAACAGACTGGGAGGTAAACGTGACGTATCGCACAATACATGCGCATAAAGAACTGAGAATGTGTCCATTTAAAGACGAAAATTAATCTGAGTTACATTTGAAGATTCAGTTCGTACCACGCAGTAAACGAAAACCCTCTCGATTGTAAAAACTAATCAGTCAAGCTGGATAGGGAAAGAATTGCTCTCAGATCCATTACAATCATATAAATATTCGCGTATTATAGGGAACATCATAGAACCTTTTAATGCTAAACCCGATGGAACATGAGTCAGCCATTAGACCTTAAAGTGGAAAGCAACACAAAGGATATGACCGACTGGCTGCATGTAGCAAACTTCGTCTTGAAAACTGACAGTTCCTCAGTTAGTAAAGAAAACTCATTTTATAAAACTAGAAGTTTCATGACCATGCTCACAAGACCCCGCCACTTACCCATATCCTGAGCGAGATGAATTCAGTGCATGCAATCCCGTCTTATTTTAAGACATATTTTAATATTTGCATCCCATTTACACCTAGGTCTTCCATGCTGTCTTATTTCGTCACGTTTTCCACCAAACCCTCTTATTTTCTCTCCCTTATGACGTAAGAAATACCAGATAACAAAAGAGTAATAAAAATTACCAAAAGAGATGGCTTGAGCATTCACAAAGTGTATCTATAAGTATAAAACGAAAGCTTTTGAAGCTTATATGGGTGTAAATGGAAAGGTAGAGGGCGTCAGACAGTAAGATGGGGTGTCCGCATTTTGTATTGCCGTGCAGTCAGATATTCTGCTTAGCACGTGTGGGCATGCTCATTGATTAGAACACAATCGTTCCAAGTAATGCCACGAGCAGAACTTTGCCCCATTCCCTCTGGTCAAGAAGCAACATCACCTGTCACGTCGGTCAGAAACTGAGGTGCTCCACTAGGGTAGAAACCATAACTGGATGCAATTGAAAAGGCTTCCACCATATCGAAAATTTGTCGAACGTGACCAGGAATTCGGATTAGCGGTGACTGCACACACAGCATAAACGGAAAGCATTTCATAGCATGAGAAATGACAATACTAAAAAGTAAGGAACTTCGGAATCGAAATAATAATTTCATTTCTTACTTGCTTATTTTGCGACGCTGACAGTAGCCCATCCTTAGGCCTACTAGTATCGAATGGTAGGATATTTAAAAAGTGTAACATTTCAAGTAATGTAAGTCTCTGAGCACTGATGTTTATCTGATTCACAGAGAATGTAAATCTTGCCCACTGTGAATACACCAGCTGGTCAGTTCTGTCTGTATTTGTTGTGGCATTTATAATAAGCACACAAACTTACCTCGTGAGCAAAGAAGAAAGTTTCTGGATGTTACAGGAGGTGGCACGTATAGTCGCCATTGGGCTTAAAATCTAAGCAGAACTCTTTTTTTTTTTGTTTAGTTCGAGATTTTATGGCAGCATTTTGCAGGAGTAACAGAAAAAACTCACTAAAATACTGTGACTGTAGCCGGTCTGAGGGCCGAGTTGAGCCAGTGACTTCCCGAATACAAAGTGGGCGTGCCTTCCACTCGAAAGTTACTTCATGTTCACATTTGTATTGTTTTAGAAAGAAGTACTCCCGACTGCAGATTTCGTAATGTAGTATGTCAGAGTGGATATTATTTTTTACACGGACATTTACAGGTAATTGAAAAGAAAAACCTCGGAGATTTTGGTCTTCTGAGGTGTTAGGCAGTGGCTCGAGCAATCTAAGATATTCTGACGTATGGAAAAACCAAGCGCTTTCATCCTCCAGATTTGGTGCGTCCTTTTGTATGCGTGACTATGGCTGTCTACTTTGCGCAGAACGATTCGGAGTTTCAAGAATATTTGTTTATGATATTAGAACCCATTTACACTCAGTTACCATGGGCTCGCCACTGCGGTGTATGATCAGGGTTAGTTTAGACACAAACATTTCGCCCATTGTGGCTACCCGAAAAATTACAGACTCTTCGTCCGCGTTGCGCTCGTTCCACCATGGCGGTTCCGCGTGTAGAAGGCTATAACCCATTAAATTATGAAATTCAGTTACTTTTATTTCCTACCTTAAAAACGCACTGCCATTGCTTACAAAGACCAACTAGTTTATGCTGTACGGGAACATAATTGTCATTTTCTTTAAGAATCACGACAAATATGAGGGCGCAATAACCAGACGGTATGTTACAATGAAGTGCTTCCTGCATATGGAAGCAGGTGACCTCTTTTAAACTCTTAATGGGTTGTTTGTGATTTCATCAAATTTTCACTATGTATCTCATAAAACAGAAAGAGACCTCAGAACAGGACAGGTTGCCCGAAGTATTCAAGGTATTACACGCTGGAAACGTAAGGGAATATTCCCTTTTTCCTGTTGCCTGCTGCGCCTATGGCAGTGAGATAGCCGTGCGAGGTGTAAAACACAGTCCAGCAGTTTCCCACCGTCGTCACAGACCCGATAACTTCAAAGCAAATCACCAGTGTGGAACGATTCCTGCTATGGACACCAACTTGCCCGAGTTGCACATATTTAAATTAAGCTACTCCAGCATTACTGGCATGTGATCCATTATTTTGAGATTTAAATGAGAGAATGTAGGCAGCTTATTTACCTTCGATGTTTAAACGGAAGAACGAGACTGAGCGAAGAATACAAACCGTGGAGTATCTTTGATAGTTTATATACTTTAAAAATACAAATTTTGCTGCAGGGTTAAGTTTTTTCAAAGAAACATAGTTTGGCGTTGAAAAACGCAGAACACTACCAACAGCAAGAAACCCAAATATTAAATACTACACTTCGCAACATAACGGGCGATATTGATTTGTTTTATGACGTATTATTCTGCCGCGTTACTCACGATGCTGCAATAAATAGCAAAAAGTTGTGAATATTTATGATTCATGACGTCATCTTGTCTCAAAAGTCTCTGTCCAATGTGTCTATCCATGGAACGTGTAATCCATTCTGTATAGATATGGACGACGTAATTTGGTTCAAAGAACACAGTGCGTTAAGAATGCTCAAATGTGCGGTATGCCGGGTGGATTGACCTGCAGTGCTTGTCACCACAAGAATAGGAAATGTATGTGCGTATAGCGTAACACTGTGGCACTTCCGCTTAACTATTGTTGCCTTGGGAACACAACAATGCATTCCGTGTGACTTGGAAAATTGTATGTATCAAACACAACTGTGTCACACGAGGTGTGACACAGTTGACGTGCGCGTGCATGCTTATAGTAAGACCTTATGTTCCCCTAAGACAACCTGAAGATGGCCAGTACAGGCCGAAACATGTAGTTATCCATTATATAGTCATTATATACACCTCATGTGACACAGTTGTGTTTGACTACATACAATTTTCCAAGTTTCACACACACAACGGGGATGACACACTTCCTAGACATTCCGTGTGTGTTGTTAAGCTACATGTCACTGTAAACTATATAAAAGTATTGAGTTTTGCACAACAGCTTTTTAATGAGAAATTTATATCTGTAGCAAGTATATAAAACGCACGTAGGTATTCACATAAAGTGATTGATGCTGCATTGAAACAAAAGGATGTTCGTTTGATCATCGCCTTCTTGAGACATACTGTTTGGCGAAACAGATCTTTATGGTAGAAAAGTCGCTAGCGCGTTCTCTCAGTTTTTGTGTTGCCGTAAAAACGCATTTTGCAAGATCAGACGGAAATAATTAATTATGAAGTAGTAAGAGCTGTATTTTTGCCTCAGTTATCCGTCGTGAAAATCTGCCCTTTTCTATGCCGCATTACATTGTCATCTGCTTCCTGTCTAGTTCTACCATGTTTTTCCACATTATCTCACAAACGGCAGGATTTTCGGAAAATAAAAAGTTTTAAATAAGAAATGTGTTTTGATTTTATCTACAACTTTTGTCTGAAAGGTTTGTCGCTCTAAGAGGAATTCAGCAAGACATTAGCATTAAAGTACATAGATCATAACCTGTACAGACTGGCCACCCTGGAAAGTTCAAACTTGCAACAATCAAACCTCGTTTGGGTCCTTACCCCAAATTTAATTTTTTTTTTAGATTTATTCAATCAGTTACGAACATTGTTCGAAGGGCATTAAAACTGATCTCTGAAACCAATTTCATGAGAGCCTTTGTTAGGAAGTTGTTTAAAAATCATGCGTGTTCTACCTTACATGTTCTTGATAAAGTCATTCATTTTTTTTAAATCGTTAGGGAATGTAAGTGAACCCTTGGATCAGAGTTCTGGAGAGGCTCAGTAAGTCAAGAAATTTTCCAATTGTTATGGAACCCAAATTCCATTGCATTGCTCGTAACACCCTTCAAACGGACACTGTCTTGAAAGAGGCGAATTGAATTCGCATTCCCAATCTTACTAGATATGTCGCCAGTTTCACCTACCATAATTTTGTTGCCCTGACATTGTTCGGTGAAAATTACAAATTATCAAGCTACCTGATATCTGTAGAATAAGAACCAACCAGATGCTACTTATTGTTTTATTATACTTATGATAGGTTCAACATGCTTCGGGCACTGCTATGCCCATCATAAGGAGCTCACGACTATAGTGCTGATCACCACATGTCCGGGCTGCCTACACCTAACTTCCAACCAACAGCAACCCAAAAACCGGACGGCCCATGTGGTAATCAGCACTATAGTCGTGAGCTCCTGATGATGGGCATAGCAGTGCCCGAAACATGTT
>Ga0136643_10002888_pt1 | contig 22729 bp, 18 predicted proteins | sample TergutLab28metaG_FD_96883 | JGI IMG/M metagenome (GOLD analysis project Ga0136643, IMG submission 96883) | Labiotermes labralis P1 segment gut microbial communities from Petit-Saut dam, French Guiana - Lab288 P1 (version 3) (version 3) | ecosystem: Host-associated > Arthropoda: Insects >... | reverse complement strand
TCATCTTGATATTTGAATAAAGGTAGACCAACTAGATGACACTTGCTTTATTATGTCAATTTACTGCTCAACATGTTTCAGATGTTAATACGTCCATCTTCAGGAGCTTGCGACTACTTGTTGCGTTGTTGTGTACGCTGACTTGAGGCGTGTTGGTGTTATGTAGCGGGATTGGCTGATGTGGTATCCGAGTGTAGGCTGAACCACTGGTTCAGCCTACACTCGGATACCACATCACCAACAGACAATCCCGCTACACAACACCAACACGCCTCAAGTCAGCGTACACAACAACGCAACAAGTAGTCGCAAGCTCCTGAAGATGGACGTATTAACATCTGAAACATGTTGAGCAGTAAATTGACATAATAAAGCATGTGTCATCTAGTTGGTCTACCTTTATTCAAAAGTTAAAGTGAAGATTGATGGTATGTGTGATGATTACAGGATGGTGGAGAACGCGAACGCAAGAGTCGACTGTTTGCCAGGGATCGGAATCCCTCAGCAGGGAAGACCAAGAAGCAAGCTGAGAAGACTTTGAGTGTGGAGCAGAAGCCCCCATCTGTAAATACAAACCCCACTGGCAGTGATAGTTGTTTTAATGAGGTCAGTTTATGGGTAATATTGTTTGTTAATTTAACAACACTTTCTCAGATAGGCCTAATACCTTTTTGATGAGATTTTGGTAGCATGCTTTTCTGTAGCTGCTGTAAGTAAGAGATATGAACATGGCCATGTATTTCTCAATGATGTGTTGGTTGAATCATTACATCAAAATCTGCTCACACAACAGCCTGGTCTTAGAAGAAAATTTCTGTGGTCCCATGACTGTATCAGAAAGACACTGAAAGATTACCTCCAATACATGGAAATAGTTTTAACTTTTGACTGCTCGAGAAAGACTCTGTATCAAAGTGTAGAACACTTTTTTTTTGTGTGTGTTGGACCATGCATCATTGTGATAACTGAAGAATAAGAACCAACTAGATGCTACTTATTATTTTATTGTACTTCTTATAGGCTCAATATGTTTCAGGCACTGCTGTGCCCATCATCAGAAGCTCACGACTAAAATCTTGATTACCACATTGGTCATCTAGTTCTGTAAAGATGGAAGAGGTAGTGTTAATGTAATGTAGAACACACTGTTTTATATCACCCACGTGTTGTTTTTTAGGTGCCACGGAAGCAACTCACAGAGCAGCTGTTGAGGGTGCTGCCTACTGATGATGTCTCAATCCCAGATCACATCACACTGGTGAATGTGGGTGATCCTCAGGGCTCATTATTGGCAACAAGGTTACAGGAGCGACAGCAGAAGGTTATCAGTACTCTTGGTCCAGCAGACATCAGAGCAGCTGTTACATGTCTAGTCAGCAAGATCCAGAAATTGTGAGTAGCATCACATGTGCTGTCCAGACAACTTGAAACAGATGTTGAACCCTATACCTGCATGGCTTTTTGTCATAGTAGCCTGAAACCAGCACATGTAGAAGATATATTTAAATTTCCTGTGATGGTACATTCAGATTTCTATACAACACAACTGTCAGGTGAGCTTATACCATATAGGTGCCTCACTTATACATCTCATATCTTGGTGCTGATTCAACTCCTGCAACAAAACCTGTCTTGTGCAGTAAGCATGCTTGCACTGAGTTGTTTTATTTCCTCTGTCAAAATGCAAGCTTTGAGATGTTCATTGGACAAAGTGATCGTGTGCAATGCGTGTCACAGAATTGATTCTGCAAGGAAGGCAAGTACAAGATTTAGGTGTGAATTTCAGGACCTTGCAGTTCAATGTACATATACTGGTTATATGAATGTTAATAAATGAAGACACACAAGATCATAGGTGGACAAAAGAAAACCAAAATTTGCTATAGTAGATGTGGAGAAAATCAGTGCCATGGTTAAGTGTCCCAGAAATTGTGAATCTTTAGGCTTCTTGAGCAGTGTGGTTGATGTCTGTTCTTCTGGATATGGGCTTGCATCACTGCGTAATTAGTATTTTTGGACATTGTGACCTTTTGAGATGAGACCTTAGTGTTTTTGGACATTGTGACCTTTTGAGATGAGACCTTAGTGTTTTTGGACATTGTGACCTTTTGAGACGAGACCTTAATGTTTTTGGACACTGTGACCTTTTGAGATGAGACCTTAGTGTTTTTGGACATTATGACCTTTTCAGGTGAGACCTCTGTGTTGTTGCAAAACGTCAAACACCAATTACACAGTGGCATGGCATCAACTGCCAGAAGGACAGAGACCTCATCTTGGATATTCCTCAGGTGCATCAGTTACAACCATACTGACGTGGTGGATTTTTTTAACTGGATCTTTCACCTCAGGATTTTCTTTCCTGGCAAAATTTTTCCTCATTTACACTGGGAGTTAGATCCACAGAATATCAGGTACTGGATTTAACACAGACAAATACATGATGTTCCACAGCATCATTCCAAAACTGTTGTGTAGTTTGATATGAGTAGAGACAGAATAATCAGACTGATTTCATTGAGGACATGGTCAGTTCTGAAACATACATGGATCAGATACTGTACCAATTTTCCAAGCTGCTGACCAATGCTGAACTGCTTTTGTACATTGTTTCAACAGTATTCCACTACTGTCTGTACAGCAAGGGCACTCATGGATGCTCTGAGTGGAGTATTTGCAAACAGAATTATCAGTGGTGATTTGTGACCACATTGCTTTGACCTTAACCCATGTGACATTTGTGTATGGAAAACTGTCTGTAAATCAAACCACTTCCATACACAGCTTCAAGGCGAAGTATCAAAAAATAAATTTTTGTAGTTCACAGCGAAAAATCCATTCATGTAAGGAGGTACCTAAGATATGAAACAATGGACAGCCTGTCCAGCATCTGCTGTAGTCTGGGCAAATTCTATGTGTGATATCCATAGACTGTAGGTGTGTCAGTTCTGGCAGCAGGCAAAGTCTCTTTGGGCCTAACTGAGCAGAGGAGATACAACTGTTTCCACCTGACACAAGTTGAATGATTTGCATAGCTGCTCACAAAAGTCTCACTATAATGTGATTTTCCTTGCTGTGCAGGGTTTGAATGGATTTTAAGATTTTTTTCTGTTATCTTGTGTCCTGTAAGGTTTATGTAGTGAAATTTTGTTTATTATTCAAGAAGCTTATAATAATGTTTGCCAAGTATCGATATTTGACTGGCATGGCAGGATAATTTTTGGACATTTGCAAGCATGAAGTTCTGTCCCATGTTACAGTACAGAATGTATGCTAGTTCACATCCATATCCTTTATCATGTGGTGCCATACCTGCTTTCTCACACTTCAGGAAGCTGAAAAGCTATATCACATATATTTATGAACTGAATCACTCATGCTTCAGACTTGCTGTTCTTTGTACCAATCACTCATTGTCCTCAAATATACTCTCTATTTTCATTTTCAGGAAGTGTGCAGTGAGTACCACTTTTATAATGTAGTATGGTGTATTAACCAGATGTAGGTTTGTTTGTTTTTGGCGCAACATCCCTCATTGGGCCAGGGCGTCCTCATTCACGAGGTTTCTAGATCACACATAACGACGCAGCACAGTCGGTAGGACTCCTCTGGATGAGTGATCAGCTCATCGCAGAGACCTCTACCTGACACACACAACACTCACAACAGACAAACATCCATGCCCCCAGTGGGATTCGAACCCACAATCTCAGCAGGTGAGCAGCTGCAGACCTACACCTTAGACCGCGCGGCCACTGGGACCAGCTAGATATAGGTTTAATTAAATAAAATTATAGGCATTCTACTCCCAAGCATGAGTTGAGATTTAGAGGATCCAGCTCTTTGTATTTGGCTCTAACCCCTTTATTGCCATATTTTCTTCTCTCACGTACTTATTCCATTGGCAGTTTATTTGTTTTTGTGGAGAAGACTAATTAAAAGGCATAAAAATTAATGAGGTGCTGTTCACTTGGTAGTAATATGGTGTTATACAAGTCACCTGTACAGAATTTATTTTCACACAGTGAGGTTTGACTAGATGTGTGTTTGTACTGTTGATGGTTCATTTAGCCATACAAGACATTGAAACGCCATAATTTTAAATTAATTACATTTGTGACATGTCACAGCATTTAATATTTCCATATTCAGATAAACCGACACAGTTCAGAATTAATTATATATAGTCACAGTTAGTTGCTAGTTACTTTTGGTCCAAATTGTCTATTGTCACCTGTGTGCTGTTCATCTGATCTGTTTCATTTACAAGCCATGTTGCATAGACTGCAACATTAAGTAAGTTACACACAAACATAATTTTTTTTAGTTAATGGCCACTTAATGAATAAATTCAGAACAGTGTGCATAAAGCAAAGTGCAACAAATATTATATCCCAGGTTGGTGTGGCTCCTAAAATTTCCAGTGTGGTGCCCATTAGTTTCTGGAGTGCTGTTCTGAAGTCTTTTGTACAGCCTAATCATGTATGAAAAGTTTTAAAGTTATGGCTCTTAATTTTGATTCTGTCATACACCTTGAAATTTTGGCCAGTGATGGCACTATAAACTGGTTTATGGGTGGTAAACATAAAATTCACCCTGTAACATGCTATGAAAGCACAGATGGGAAGTAGAAGTATGCCTTTACCCATAAATAACCTCAGTGGTGGAATGGTGTGGTTGGTCAGCACCACACTCCAGCCATTTTACTCCTTGGAGAGACACCCAGTACCTGTTGTGCATGATGCTAGATGGTCCTTGCAGCCAGTCTGGACAGGTATTGAAAGTCTTGCTTCCACCAGGATTTGAACTGCAGACTGTCCAGCCTGTAGCATCTGCCTTGTATTTGGGAGGTACCCAGTTCAAATCTCTGTTGGGACACCAGCTATCATAACTGAGGCTTTTCTAGTTTTCTCTAGTCCCTCTAGGCAAGCTCTGAGATACTAACTCAGTTTGGCCATGGCCATTTCCTTTCATATCCTTTCAGTTCATCATTTACCAACCATCCTGTCACTCTCAGATACTACTTATACAGCAACAAATAATAACCCACCAAAGAAACCCAGTATGTAGAGAAGTGTGGAACATCATGATTGGCATAACCAGTGATTAGAAATGGAACATTGTACTGGGTTGGTACAAGTAAATATGTAAAGTCCCCCCCCCACAGTGTGAAACGTGTGAGGCTTGTAAATATTTTGTAACCACTGAGCAGAAGAGACATGTTTTTATATTCATTTCTATTTCATCCTGGCTCCTAGTTTTTTTAAATTGTATGTTACTCTGTATAAAATTTAGTTTCTTGGGCTAAGATGAGAAACAAGCATTATACATGCATGGTTATGGTTCAACTCTGCATGAATATATTTTTCTTAGCATTTCCCAACATTTGGTACAGAGTGGAATGTGTCATATTTCTCTTGGGAAATGCTATTACCAATGCAGTTCAACACCATCCCAATATGGGGTAAGTCGGGCGTTGTTTCAGCTGCAACAGCAACGCGAAGCCACCACCTCCAATGAAGGTGCTGTTAGCAGGGTCGGACAGCTTTGTCAACTCGGTGCTTCGGAGCTATGTGGAACAGCTGTCAATCAAGCCTCCCGATTGGCAGAACTACATAAAGTTCCTCATTGTTCCACTGGGTGAGTTGCTGTACTGGGGAACATGAATGCTTATGCCTCTTATTGTAGGAATGCTTGTAGTTGTCCTGTTTGTGTTTTAGATGCAAATGCTGTCTTGTGTCTCACACATTTTACAGTACAAGACTCTGCAGATCTTTACAGTAACTGGGTGTGCTAGTATTTCAATTTTACCGCCTTAGTGCACTTGTTTATTTTCTGTAAATGCAGATCTGCACACTGCACAGACCACACTGACTAGAGAAGCAGATATTTTTTTTTTAATTTCATTAAATATACACAAATGAAATATATTTCAAATTAAAGTTGAAATCATAGTGATATTAATATTGTATGTCAACACACATTTCTTAGTGCTGAGCAATTTTTTTTTTAAAAATGATGGTGATTGGTTGATTTGAGGTTCATTTAATGTGGTTGTGTTGGACCAGGATACATATCCAAACCAATGCATGTAGTAACTTCTGATAGACCACAGTAGCAGTTTGTCTAATTAGTTTTAGAGACATTTCATCCCTTAGAAAATTATTTGGATTGTGATCTTTTTGACCCATAAACTTCAGTAACTGGAGTTTATGATGGACTTGAAGGTTTGAAAAATATGTTAATACTATAAAAATTCTTTTACTGTGTTTATGGATGTCTGGGCTTTTGTTTTCACTTGAGCTGATGCCAACAGACTAGTTGTTACCATATTGTAATAACAGTCACTTGGATTCATGTTATATCATGCAGCAGTTGACGGAAAATGAAAGACATACACATCAACTGTCTGCACAAAATCCATCTCCCAAGAAGGGAAAAACACTGAACTGAATAATTTGGAATGAATAACATGCCTATTTGTTGGGTAGAAGGGTCTAGACCAGGGCTTGCAAATCTTTCTGATGGTGCATGCCCAAATTGTCCATACATTTCAAAGAAATCCTCCCACTTGCGCATGGAAACTTTGAAGAGCAAAATCAGATCTTGGAGTCTTCCATAATTATTATTAGTTACTGCATTATTATCATTAATGTGTATTATAATTATACAGTTAATGCACAGTAAAATTTCTATATTTCTAATAAATGTCTCCTTGAAGAATGCAATGAGGAAGAACATATGAAAGTAACTTGGACTCCTGCTACTTCTGTTTGAAAAGAATACTGTAAAACATTTTGTCCAATGTCACATATTCGCCCAGTCACCTCCCGGCTGCCGCCCCAGTGATACATATCCAGCCAACACTTCGCACCACTCCCAGTTTGCGTAAAAATGTTTCACTGGCAGCATTATTTGGCAACAGTGGTAATTCATGCACAATCTCTGCACAGTCGTATATGTGTATATACACATATTCTTCACAATACAGAGATGCTGGTCAGGCAAAATAAATAAAGAAAAATTGGGACAGCAGTGAATGCTGCGTGCCAAGGAAATCTTTTCACATCCATAGGTTCACCAGCCCTGGTCTAGACCTTGTTGTTAGGTTCCTTATCTGGCAGCATTGCATGTCACCGCAGGTTTCAATTTTTGTGGCTGCAGTATGTGAAAGTGTATATCAACTCAAAAAGAACTGGCCTTGTATAGAGATTCTGAATGCTGCTGCTGCTATGAGTGTGGGTAAGTGAGTATCCATGCTTGTAAGAAGGTTGAATCCTTAATAACTGCCTGACTTTTGCAGAACTCAGTACAAGGTCGTGCCATTGACAGTGCTAACCCTGTGAAGTTTTGAAACATTGTTACTGAAGTTGAATTGTTAATATGTATAACAAATAAATGTATCAACATCACTTATCTTTGCATAGTGATTCATCCTTGGCATTAAATAACCAAATAAACTCACAGTTTTACTGAATTGATTAGACTGAGCAGTTAAATGAAGTGATTTGATTTTTTGTTGTTACTCAGGACTTATTGCAGTGTATTGTGCAGGAAACAACTCTCTGGCACGTTACCTCAGCAGTCTGGATGGCGCGTACGCGTCGGCTTTCTCCGCCGACACGTGGAAGGAACTCCTAGAACGGGCAGAGCTGCAGAAAACAGACTGTCAGGAGATGTTAAACCGAGTCCATCGGTACCTGCACAGTGCAAGTGTAACGATCCAGCTTCCTATAGCTGAAGCCATGATCACGTACAAAGAGAAGAGGTTAGCCCACATTGGGTTACTTCATTGGCCTCTTAGTATTTCACAGTATAAGAGTGATTGTCTGGATTACAGTCTTATGTAATGTGACTCTTTGTAGCTTTGCAAGTGGGTACCTCCATTTCAGAGGAATCTGCTGCATCTGTCTTTGTGACAGAAGAGGCCACACATACATCTGTTTATCCGTCTTCTACCCTGAAGATGGAAGCAGCAATTATTCATGGAATGTTGGTATTCATCTACCAGGATACATGGCAGCTTATCCCAGAATATCTTACTCATAAGAGCAAAAACAGATGCATTCACAGATGGGAAATTTTGTGGATCACCAAGTTTGATGGTGCAAGTGATGTTATTTCCTTTCATTACAGTGTATAGAGCAGGTTGGTGTAGTAGCCATACTCTGTTCTTGTGTTTAGGAGGTATCTGTTACAATCTTACTCCCTGCCATCAGATTTTTCTTAGTTTTATTAAACCTTCTTCAAATCATTACTTGTTCAGCATTCACGATCAGTGTCCTGTATCATTTGTTTTTCATGAGCCCAAAAATGTTACTGTAATTATATAGCGTTAACATTCACTTTATTAATTTTAAAAGAGGTTTAATTTTTGTGTGCAGCACCACACAAAGCTCAGTTAACAAAATAATACTCCTCAAATCATTTCAAAATGTGCAACTGATGTTAAGAGTCTGTAAGCAGTACTCCATCATGCTAATACTTTGTTTTGTTTTGTTTATCCCCAGTTCTGATGAAGAATCATCTCAGATTTTTGTTCCTTTTGTTAATGTAAGTATTACAATCTTTATGTACTATATGTTGCTTATTAAAATAGAAAATGTTTTGTATTGTGATTCAGATTATAAATTGCCATTGTGTTCTTCACTTTTCAGAATACTTAAAATTTACTAGTTTCAGCAATAGGTATATGTCATATAGGTTATGCTGACTTCTTGCTAGCGGGATCAGTTCCATCCTGATCCCGCTAGCACTCAGTTAGCATAACCTCTATGACATATACCTATTGCTGTGTTTACAGTACTAGACTCCTGATGATGTACAGAAAACCTGTCTGAAGCATGTAGAGTTCTATTCCAAAAATAAATCTGAGAAATTAGTGCATCTCATTGGTTTTATTATAAGAATATATCACAATGCATGGTCCTTTGAATGCCAAGTTCAGTAATTAGTTACGAACCTAATGCATACACAGCCAGACATTGTAGTGCCTATGTGCATGACCTGAAGTTCTCACAGTGCTGTTGCTGAATTTCCATTTCTCATGGGATGTAATGCTGCATTGCTGGACAAGTAGTTTCAGACACTTTGAAGTATCTTAGAGCCTTCATCATCAGTGTCCAGCAGTGACCAGTGTCCCACATCCACAGTACCAGTGAATGCACCGCATCCATCTCTTTGTGACCGCTGTGTAATGGTTTGTTGTAGGATGTTCGCCTGGGATCACCCGAGACTTCAGCATCTGCGTCTGTGGATTTGGATGAGACCCAACTGACTGTTCCCCAGTTGTCTGGCTCACCCCCCACTCTTGTGTCTCTCCCTGATAAGAAGGACCGCATTACACCTCCTAGTTCACCAAACATTAACAGCTTGTATATAGGACAGAACAGGTGAGCAGTCTGTAACTCGTGGGAATTATTTACTCTTTATCTGTGAATGTTTTCTGCTCATATTATTAAATTTCATTGCCACACATAACTACAAAAAATCTATTTGACATAACCAGTAATATTCAGGTTGACTGTCACATATCAATATCTTTGTAATCCTTTGAGGTTTCCAACAATGTGTGTAGTTTTTATCAGAGCCTTGTCTGCTTTTTGCTGTCAACTTTTCTCTTTATGGTTTCAGATCTGGTTTGGTGTGTAACATGTATTTATTGAAACCAAAAAAGTTCCATTGACAAAATATGGGTAACACTCAGCAGCAGCACAGGCTGCAACCCTCTCAGAAATGTTAAGAAAAACTAAATTAATATCTGAATAAAGGTTTTTATTAGAGGCCCTAACAAAAATGTTTATTCAGATATTTATATTAATTTTTCTCAAAATTTCTGGGAGGGCTGCAGCCCTTACAGGTAACCTGCCCCTGTTAATAATTATGGTGGGCAAGTGAAGTGATGAATATGTTGAAATTCTACAGGGACCAGTCGCTTTCAGAGCCCATGGAACTACAGTTGGATTACTGGTTGGTTCCTGGCAAGGCGAGTGAGGCATCTGCAGTTGGCAAAAGTAGCAAAGGTGACACTACGAAGTCAACCTTGAAGACAACATTCCGTTCCCTTCAGATTCAGAGACTTCCCCTGCCTGGGGAGCAACCGACACAACACTTCCTCATGAGCTATTCCACAAAGGAAAAGAAGCAGAAAAGTAAACACAATCACGTGATCCAGTTTACTTAAGAAAACTCTTTCACGGCCACATTTATTAACAGTAAAATTTTCTGTGCCCATTTTCATCATTTGAGGAATTGAGGATATGACTTTGGCCACATTCATAGTTGAATGTATTGATTATCATCATGTTCATTTTAAAAATAATTATAAAATATGTAAAGGGTACTAATCATTGGGTAGGTAAAAATATCTACACATAGAATTTGCTGAACTAAATGCATGGAACAGAGTCCTTCCTGAGAAGCTTATAGTTGCTCAGTTAATCAGTTAGTTTCCACCTTTTATGGAACCCAAATATTCATTATGATGTCCACAGTAGCTTGTCACTGATCCCTATCCTGAATAAATTAGTACAGTCCACTTGGTCACCCCAAATTCTTTTGACATCCAGCTTTTTCACTTAAAAATTTTGTACACTTTTTGTCTCTTTTGAATGTGTTAGATACCTTGTCGGTCTCATTGTCCATGACATGATCACCCTATTTGTTGTGTTTTGAAGGTTACAAATTATGAAGCTCCTCCTCATGCAGTTTTCTTGATCATAATGTTACTTCCTGTCACTCTGGTCCAAATATTTTCTGCAACATATTCTGTTACAGTTCAAATGTATGTTCTTCCCTTTGAGTGTGAGACTAAGTTTATGCCCATGCTAAACAAGAGATAAAACATTCCAAAATACGAGGCATATTGTACACCTTCAACGTATTTTTCCCTATTAAAACCATGTTGCAATATATTCTCCTATTTATCTACAGTTATGCGCCTGGGTAAAAAGAAGGAGAAGGAGAAAGAAAGTGAGCCTAAGAGTCAGACTGTTGAAGGAGTATCGCGACTTATCTGTTCTGCCAAGACTCACAGTGTTCCTCTGAAAGGTAATATTTCTGCATTAAAGTAATGCATGCATGTTTTGAAATATACTGTTGCTGTTCTGCTGATAGTGTTGCAAAATACAGTGCAGTCCTTGAGACACGGTACATATCACATGGTAAGTACGCAACTTAAATTTGAAACTGCTTGATTGTGCACATTAATGTCTTATGTTTGACTACGGGACATTGCAAAGCCTGTTATGTTTTGCAACCTGTAAGGCTACTGGCCACAGATGGTGGCTGAAAGTCAAATAAACCAGATGTTTTAGAAACAACTCTGTTCTTGTCCTCAGGGAAGTGAATTCTGTTCTTGGATGACAAGAACAGTGTTGGTTCTTGAAATGTTGGTTTTTTCACCTTTCAACCACCTGATGTGTCTGGTATCCCAAGAGAGTTTCATTGTATTCAGTTGCTGTGAAAACTTCAAAATATATCGTTAACATTTTGTGAGTGGACCTCTGAGGATCGAAAAAAGCAGTACATTACTGTTACAGGAAATGTGAAACTTTTGTCATAACAGTTACGTTATGAATTACTTTCCCTCTCATGTTTTATAATGGTCCAGGGATCAAATCCCTGTGGGGGCAAAATTTCCACATCCTTCCAGACCAGCCTTGGGGCCAACCCAGCATCCTGTATAATGGGTATGGGGTCTTTCTTGGGGGTAAAGCACCTTGGGGCATGATGTTGACCACCCACCCCATCTAGCGCCAAGGTTAAAGAAAGAGTAGAGCTATACTTCTACCTCCCCTCTAGGCCTTTGTGGCCTGTTCTACGGAGAACTTTTTTTATCACGTTTTAGAGGACTAAGGCCTTCACTCTGTGGAATGTTACACAGTGTGTGGTGGTAATTGTTGGCCAGCATTTCAGGTCAACTGCTTGACCTTCAAGATGGGATGGATAGGCTGTCCTCAAATGACAGTAAAGAACTATCAACAAAGGTTTGAACTACATTACAGAGGAAGTGCATAAAAACGTGGAATTGTTGACGGAAAGACCATCCGAAACATGCAGAGTGTTACTCCAATAAAATTAATTTGTGACATTGATGCATCTCGTTGGTTTCACCATAGAAATGTATTACAATGCACGGCCCTTGAACGTCAAACAAGTCTGCTATGATCTCATCTGATCTGATATTTGTCTTTTAGGTTGTGTTTTCCTTATCTGTACAGAATTATAGTAAATGATTTGAAAACTTGAATTACAGTGAATGTTCATACTGTTGCAGTAAGCATTGATGGAACAGAATGGTCTGGGGTTAAATTCTTCCAGCTGTCAGCACAATGGCAGACACACATCAAACACTTCCCCATAACACTCTTCGGCTCTCCCGAAGCAAATCTGTAGCTGAAGAGTAACCCACAGCAGCCATCAGTGAAAGCAACCCAGACCAGCAGGATGCGTGCGTGGATCACACTCTTTATTTTCCCTGGGTCAGGCTCATAGATGGTTATTACACTGACGTAATTGCTGTGAATTCGTGACTTGAATTGGCAAGCCATGATAAGACTATATTGAAGTGAGATTCCAAGTTTAATCTCTACAGGTGAATGAATGAATGAATGAATGCATGCATGAATGAATGGATGAATTTGTTGGTATGCATGTGTGCATTCATGCATGCGTGTATGAACTCTAGATAGTTCCTCATTTAGATTTTAATTCTGAAGAAACAAATTTGTAAAAAAACAAAAAGCATTAAATGTTATAACAACCACATTGTGGGACCAGCATACAGTCATTAGAGTGAAGATAAAAATTGACATTTTCAGTTCTATTGTGTTTGAAAGTCTCCCCTAAAAAGTGGAAACTAGTCATGTCATGTTTTTCCCCATGCCATGAGTCATTCTCCATACATCATATGCTGGTCTACTCGGTGACTTCCTTTCATCAACGATACATGAAATGTGCCCCATAGGCATAACTTTGTTATTAAGTTACGTGGGATTTGTTCAGTCTTGGTGGCCAATTAGTTACATGAGAGCTCAGTCTTGTAGTTGTAAATGGTGAAAAAAATCTGGTCTTTTACATGGCATTCAAAGGGATCTTAAGCTTCCCGTACTAATGCTGCATGAATCCCCATTTTTAGTGCATGGACAATACTCGTTTGTTGTTATTTCCACTGAAGGAAAGTTGAAATATTTAAGCATTATAAAAATAATTTCACCCTCTCCCTCCTACCTGTTCCCCAGGAATGTACATTTCGTTTTTGTTATTACACTATAGACATATAGTGTATAAAGATGTGGTAGTGGAGTGATCACTGTCATAAACATGTAGTATTCGTCAAGCTCCAAACATTTTCCAGACTGGTACACAAACCTCGATGTCATATCCTGCTCCACATGCTGTGTAACTCTGTTTCCATTAATTCACCATTCCATTGGCCAGACAAATAGATTGTTAGAGTAGATGTGTTGACACCACATGCCCTGTTATTGCTCAGGATATGGCACAGGGGAATTCATACTTTAATAAACAGATTCAAGAACCACTGCCAGGCTTTATTACATAAACTGTACTCTGACTTGAGGAGTGTGACACATCACTTTGGCTTCCAGTTTCTTAATTTGAAATTATATTTTCATGTAAACTTATTAACATTTGTTGATAGAAAGGGTAAAGCTTTACAGTGAGCCAAAGATATAGACAAAATAGAAATTGGACTCTATACTCAAACGAATACTGTTTATTTGCAGTATTGCTATGCTGTGATCAATAATTTTCAGTGTAGTCAGAGTCAAATACAAAAAACATTCAGCTTGATAAATACATGTTGACATTGGTGTGTTAATTTGTAAAAATTATAGTCTGTTCATTGAATTTTCTAAATCACACATCACAAAAATTTTGTAATGCAAGGGACATTCAAAAATATGAATGCCAGGATTTAATTTCCCTTTTATATAACAGTAAAGGTGGTGCAAAACCTGAGTTTGATCAAGTGATACACAGGTGTAGTCTGATTACTTCTGTGTTTTGAAATGTGACAAGCCCTAGGCGCGTCTGTAAAGGAGAGACTCTGTACTAATTGTTGTGTATGCTGTACAAAGCTACGCTGTTGAATGTGATTGTGCCCTAGTGTATTTGTATGTTTGTCAAAGTGTTTTTCTTCCTCACTCCACTTTTGAGGTATAAACTTCTTGTTGAAACTATCCTTTATATAGTTGGCAAATGTGTAGTGTCATATGAACATCCTGTACTTACCCTCCACTAAAACTGTCAGACTTAACTGTATTGTTTCAGACCAGAAACATAGCAAAATCAGTTTGGATATGCTGTATTTTTGTGCTTTACTTTAAAAGAAAACTACACAATTTTCAAGGTCATAGTTAAGTTAGATATTCTTGTTCCAGTGATATATTTTATACATAAATATTATATAATTTCTTTAATTTTATAAGAAGCAAATTTTGGAAGAAACTATGTTTAAATAATACAAACATTTCAGTAAAAAGGAGTAAAGTTAAAAAGAGAGAATTTACAGCTTTGTTAGGCATGTCCTTGGCAGAAGCAGTCTTCAGGTTGCTCAGTCAGTAGTATCCATACAAGTGCTAACCTTTGAACCTTTAGTGTTCTCCATACAGCCTCCTTGTTCATTGTGTAACAAGCCTAAAGTTACAGTTGCCATTACAATTCTATGAGCAAATTGTAAACTGTCTGATATACTAATAACAGTGTTATAAAAGACAGAACAAAACAATAGTTGTATTGATATGTACAGCCAAGATAATGTACAACTCAAAAAAAAAAAAAGAAAAGACAAAGAACAGGCATAACATTGTATTCTCATTTTTAGGTGTTGAACACTAAGTCCCAGTATATATCATTTTTCTTCATATCAGTGCTTCCCAGTTTCCTTAAGAACCACCAATTGCAGCTTTCTTACTATTGGATTTCCGTTTCCATTTATGTGAAACATTGTGTCACTTCATCAGCACATTAAACCTGCATTTCCCTGTTGACATATTCCCAGGAAACCTAAAAACATACTCCATTAAAATGGCAGAATTCTTTCCTCTGATGCCATGTGGCATACATATAGGTTTATTTTGATGCTAGCTTACAGTCTGAGGAATGCCAGTTTGTGACACGTAGTGCTGCATCATTTTCATTTTCCACTTGTAAGAATAGGTAAGACACAGATGAGAACATAATGGACCATAGGAAAGTAGCTGTAGTGATATTTTGTTATGGTACTGCCTAAGGAATTGATTCGTCAATGATCAGTGATGGAACCACATATACCATTCATACAATTCCATATTCTTTCTTTTCGTTCTCATTTCTCACTATACTCAGCATTATTTATCCCTGATTAATTGATTTTGATCTACATATGTGTGCCAGTACAATTCTGTCCCTGTTGTACATTCTGTTACATTGCTATAGCTCTCACATTGTGTTCTTTGCTCTTGTTTCTTTTCTTTTTTCTCCCTTCTTGTTCTCTGCCCCCCCCCTCTCCAGGGCTTCCCCCCCTTTAATTTTGTGCAGGAGTGAGAAACTTTTGGCCTGTGGGCCTTGATACAAGTGCACACAGCTTTTTTCCAGCCCCTGTAGCTGGTGTGAAAGCTCTGTCTATAATATTTACTTGTCCATTGGTTTTGAAAGTAAAAAGTTGTTGAACAAATTTGTAAAATTAAATGGTTAACGTAGCCTACTCTGTAGCCAATAAGATTAAATACAACTGCAGTGCAGAAGCAGCATATTTGTGATATCCAAGCAACCCTATCTTCCTGCAGATGCACATGCAGCATTTTTGTGATGACTGCATTATCATACCCTACTGTGTGTGGCTGCATTTAGATTTCCACTTTTGCACTCCTCGTATAGTTGAAACTAAGCTTTCAATTATCAGAAGTCTTCAAGATGATGATTAACAGAGTCAGAATGGAGATAGCATTACTGTTGCACCTACGTTTAAACCTTCGGTTCTGGCTTTATTGCTCTGTACAGACCACGTATTTGCAGATATTGTCTGTCCATCTGCTTCTAAACTAGTATCACTGACTAAACCATCTTTCAGATTTTCATGAAATTCAGTATAGGATTTCTTCACAAAAAGGTGAGCAAGCTGAGTTTCATGAAAATTGACTTAGTGACATGTCACACTTAAGGGTGTAAGTTAATTTCTCCCTGTATGTCTCATATTTCTCGACCTTATAGCTTGCTTACATTGACTACAGTGTTTTAGCAGGTTTTGTAATGTTAACGTCCACAATGTGTGGACCTACAATTACATTTAAAGGCTATGTGAGATCATGATTTTATTTCCAACAGATATTTCCACTAGGAAACACTGGAAGATGCAAGATTACTTCCACTATTCTTTGATGCATTCCCTTTTGTATAGCATTTTGTGTAGGTCGTGGGATAAGACAGTTTGTATATTTACATGAATCCAGCATGGCCAACCAAGGGTGATATGGAAATCACATAATTCATTCATTCCGTATCGTTCCATTCCTTCCTACTACCCTCAGCTATTTATACATTCTGCACATTCTGGCTCAGAGTTTCTAGGACACATACTTCTAGACAGATGGTGAATTTGCTGGATGAATGCCATGGAGAATGTATTGGATACTGACTAGGTGAGTTTGAAATACACTTGTTTATTAGATGTAAAAGACAGAGTAAAGGCTAAGCAGAGAGTTTGGGTAAGGAAGCAAACAGCAGAAAGAGGTGTCAAATACCTTAATTCTTTGTACAGCATATAATTGGCATTACCTGGAATCATATGTGCTGTGAACTTTGTGTATATAACAACATTTTACTTACATCCTAAGTAAAGCCAGTGTTTAGGCTCTGAGGCACTTGCATATGTGGTAAACAATACTGTGGTCACGTAAAAAGTCATTTTGTTGAATGAATATTCCCATTTCTGTCTATGTAACCATTCTGCTTGGTTGGGATATAGATTTTACATCCAGTGGTTGAAGTTTATTTTATCACACTGTCAGTAACCCATACTATATAGCATGCATGATGTCTGTACACTACATAGTGTCACATGATGGCATGGTAACAGATAATAAATTCGAAGGGAGTGCAAGTGTTTGCCAGGACAGACTGAGGAGCACCACAAAAGCCTCAGTATAGTCAGCATATAGTTTCAGGTTCAAAAATTTTAGCTTTCAGATATTCCTTCTTTTTATTCCAGAAATGTCTGCTAGCTTCACATCTTACATTGTTTAGATTATCTTCATTGCCTTGGTTTGGATTCTGTAACCACTGCATTTTAGCCTGCTTTCATTGATCTAAAAATCGTGAACATTCTTCATTGAACCATGGTTTAAGTTGCTTCAATTCATACAGACTGAGATTCTGTAGCTAAGGTTTTGATAGTCTCTTTGTTTTAGCAAGCCTTGTTTATGTCCTCGCCATCATTTAAATTCTCCAAAGCTGTAAACCTGTTTGAGATCTTAATCTGATACTATTTCCTAACCTCTAGCTCACTTAGCTTTCATGAGATTAAATCTTTCAACATCAAACTTCTGTGCTGCTTGTTTACATACTGCCAGCCTTTCCCTAATGCTTGCAAACACCAGATAGAGATAAGTATCACAGTCACCTCCCTTGAAAGATCATATATCGAGTATACTCAAGTGCCATCTCCTGTCTATCAATATGTAATCTATCTGGTTGTGAGTCTTCCCATCAGGCAGTCAAGATGTATTTATGAAAGTTTTAGTGCGGAAACATCATGCTCATAACGACTACATTTTTTGATGTGGTAAAATTTACTCTTCTAACACCATTGTCATTTCTATCCTGATGTAGACCCTCACTCCCAATTGTCAGTTTGAAAATATCCTCTTTCACCAATTTTGCATTAAAATCTAACAGACTTTTCATATGGTACTTAGGAAAATGATCGAAAACCTGTTCTAATTTCTCATAAAAACTGTCTTTTGAATCGCCACTTATCTCCTAACTTTGTGCATGCACATTCAAAATGATATTACACCAGTGACCTCTCAGAACTATATATGACACCCTGCCACTGCCACTAACTCCAATCTCTTAACTGCTGATACTGTTCTGTGGTGTACAAAAAATCCTGTTCCCAACTGATGATTTTTATTTCCTTTTCCACAGAAAAAAATATAATCCCTGCTCTTACCGTGTCCCCTGTGTCTCACCTTACATCCTGTACACTCATTAAATCAAATGTATACGTTGCTAATCCCCTGGTTACTGTTCTAAGCGACTCTGACCTATACAAGCTCCTTATGTTCCATGTACCAAATCTCATGTCCCTTTTTCATTGCTTAGGTCATATCAAAGGATCAGTCTAGGCCTGAGGCACACGTATCGTTTTGTAACAAGGCCAGTTTTTACGGGGAGGGGTTGTTAGCAACTTGCCTAACCCCAAAACTGGAGGACCACCACTTGTAAGCTGTACAACCCCCAAACTGGGGACCACCATTTGTAAGCTGTCCACGAATGCTTATTCAGTTTACTCGCAGCTACCCTCCATATTGGAGGCTGTTCCTCCATCCACAATCTGAGAACACGCCATAAAAATATTAATATATTTAACTGAGCATTCAACATAAGGAGCAACTGCTGTATAAAAGAGAAATAACAGCCTAGTATTGGGAATTCCCACATCAGCAGAAATAGCTCTTCAACACTTGTGGCATAGCAAAATTGCCAACTTAATACACAATCGCCATGTACTCATATTTTGGAAATGCATAAGGAAGAATAACAACAATGCATGTGGAATTGTAGTCTGTGCCAATGAAGCAGTGTTGTTTGCACTCAGTGGAAACAACATTGTCATCTTTTATTTATCTTTTGTAATTTATCTTTCATTAATTCCATTGTGCCTAATTTACAGGACAGAACAGGGCAAAATGCCTTTTTTTGCAAAGCACACTGTATTCTTGAAACGTGAATGCATTTAAATAACTTTCACATAATTATTATCAGTTTGTGAAGCCATTTTCTGTCAAATAAATAATTTTATTTTTGTTCTTGTGCTAGCAGTCCTTTATAAAGAAAGACATTTGGCGTGTGTCATCCACAGAGTGTTATGTTCTGCCACCTAAAAGTGCATTGATAAAAAACATTTTTGATAAATCAGTGCAAGCAGTATTGACAGCAACAATTACTTATAAAATGCTATACATTATAATGATTACTTAAAAGACTTTATTTCATGAATAAAATATACAAACTGCAAATTTACTTTGTACAATATCCTTTGGTGAAATGTGTAAAGGTTTAATGTGCCTTTCCTCTCTCATACAAAACTGAATTGGCACATTTAATCTATATGTACAAAATTAAGTAACTTCCCCATTGTGTTTATTTTCTCCTTGTACAATTTATTGACCCATTAAGTTGAGTCTTTAACATCTGTGGTGGCGGGAAGGAAGATAGGATTTGTAGTAACAAACTCTGTAAATATACTGAAGTTCATATACGCCAAAATTATATCATACTACAGGATTTATGGCTACAAAGAACGAATGCAACAAAAATTACTAAACTGTTAAAGCTCAGATATAACATATCAGAAGTGTGGCCTGTCATACATCCAGCACTGACACAAACAGCATGCAGCTGCACATCAACTTTCCATTGCAATTAGAGGTATACATGTTCAGTGATGGAGCAGTGGTCTGAGACCACTGGCATGGGAGGCAGCAGTATTCAACCCCTGCAGTGTGGGAATCCAAAAAGAATGTAACATTATCTTGTGCAAACTTTTTTTTTTTTAATGAAAAAAATCTGTCATAATGCACAGAGATCTGACATTGGTTTCCTCTGCTTATGTTATAAGGAGAGAGAGGTGTGTAGCAGCACCACAAAATGAGTTACAATTATGTTTGAAACCAATGGCATCATTGCAATACAGACCACCCCATATTTGTAGTTTTTAATTTCAGTATTGGTAATATCAGTATGGTGACCATGGTAACTTGTAGGGTGAGAGTGATGCTTGTCCTGAAGTCTACATGGTAACAGACTTAAACCATGAGGCTGACCATACTTCTCCATCTGATATTGAGGTCTACAATGCATGATTTACCTCCACATACACATGTTTAGGCACTGGGATAATTTTGCCTTTACTTTGCTCTTGTGTTTTGTTACGGGAAGTGTACCTTGAACCTTGTATTGGACAGTAATCATGTCAGTGCATTTTAGATTATTTAAAAATAGTCTGCCATTTTTCAAGCAATATAGAGGAGGAAAAAGAAACAAAAGAAAATACCAACTTCAAGCGCTTTACAAGAAAAGGATAACAATTAAAGCAAGCTGCTGAAATTAAATTAGGCCCCTTGTTTCAGAAGAGTTGTATGTTCGCAAAAACACAGAAGATGCTGCATATAAAAAATGCCTTATGCAGCTATCAAATAAATATCCTGAGGTTGGACCAGTCAGTCAGTATAAGTTAATTTACATGTATGTGTGTGTGTGTGTAAACAGTGGAAATATAAGTAGACAGGAAATAAAAGGTAAAGGTAAAGTGCACCCTTGTACATACACTAAGGCTCTGTACAGGCCGTACGGCCCATAGGAGTAGAGGTATAGCTCTATCCTTGAACATGGCACTAGAAGGGGGTGAGGGGTCAACATCACACCCTGGTCGCTCTTAACCCCCGGGAAAGACCCAGTACCCATTGTAGAGGAGGCTGGGTGGGCCCCAGGACCAGTCTGGACAGGTGCAGAAAATCTTACCCCCACTGGGATTCGATCCCCGGATTGTCCAGCCCGTAGCCAGTTGCTATACCAACTACACTACCCGGCCCATGGACAGGAAATATTGCCAGTATAATCTAGTAGCATGTATTTTTTGTGAAAACATGTCATAAAAGTTAGAAAACAAATGTTGCAGTTGAGCGCCTAGCTCCCCTGCTTCATGTTAAGTAGGTCCCAGGTTCAGATACCAGCCCAGAAAATAGCTATTCTGAGGTTCCTTGTGATTTTCCTCAAGATTGTTCCTCCAGGTATGACACAGATGCTTCCTTCAATATACTTCACAATTCATTGTTCACCAATCCATTGCTATAGTTATGTATGCCAACATTACATGAAGTATTGAAAGCATCATTAAATAAATCATAAATAAATTAAAAGTGATTATACATACATGTAACAAACTAAAGGGAAAATGATATTTTAATCTCAAAATGTTTTTACCATTTTATCACAGTCTGTGAACTATTAGCAGCAGAAGTCACAACATGTCAACAGCTCATTTAATTATATACATTTTTACATTTACATATTTGAAGCACACATTAGTAAAATTTAGTGTTTCTCTTATCATAAAATCTCAAAATATTAATTATGAACCATAAAATATTCCTGAACTACAGGAAGGTGAATTTAAATCTGAACCCAGATGCAAGGCACACTTAAGGCCACAATCACTTACTTAGTATGTAAAATATGTAACTTCCTGCATGTCAGAGTAGGTGCTTGACACCTAGTGAACAGATTATTAAATACTATTTGAAGTTCTTCTCTAGAAATTGCTGATACGGCACAACAAGTTTTAACGGCAGTGCATGACTTGCACACTGCAAGTACTACCATCACACATACAGTTACACTGAATCACCTCAGTAACACAGTCCAGTTTAACCCTTATCCTGCTAAAGTGGAGAATATGGTGAGCTAATAATGTCAGCAGATGGGATTTAACTCAGCGTTTAAAGGGTTAATCTGCTGTGTGTAACAGACGTGTGAAACACAGTGTAATGAAAATTTTTGTTTGTGAGTATGCAGTACAGTTTAATACAAAGGAATTTTCATTGTGGAAACCTTATAAGGAAGAAATTGAAAGAAAAGTGTTGTAGGGAATTTAGACTATGCTTTCCTGCTCTTTCAGCTCCTCTAAAATGAAGCATTTGTGACAGATGAAGGAGACCATTTACAACACCTGCTCTAACGTGCGGTAAGATATGTGTGTTATATGCGGCAATGTAAGGCCATTATGCTGGCCATGCATCTGAGTACAGTTTTCATTTGTACTCCCTGTACATTTGGTAATACACTATTGCAAATACATCTCAAGAGTTCTGTTTGTTGGCCCAGTGTTAACTGTATTAGTGCCTCTTGTAACTGGTTGTTTGAAATAGTGCAACCTGCACATTGAGGTGCTCACTGCTGCCTTGCAGTGCTTCAGAATACAACACTCTGAAGACTGCAACAACTCATGTGACTTCAGAGTTACATTATATCCCTTAAATAATTCAAAAAAGAATTGTTTATCTTTGGTACCACAAAGTGAACTGTGAAATTAGCAATGTGCATCATGCACATACACATACATGTGCACATGCATAAATCTGTAATCACAGTATTATGATAGGGTGTTCATTACTGATAACAATGTCATGTTAGGACTGACTGCTTCAGCTGGAGTTCTTTCACTCAGCTTTTGATGCAGTTGGCTGAGCAGATTTACTGTATGGTGTGTGCAGGGTGTGTGTGTGTGTGTTTTCAGTGGCACAAGAAAATGACATTTTCTTAACATAAACTCAGATTTCTGAATTGCTGTCTTATTTGTAACTGTTCACTTGCAAACAGTATTTCATATATGTAACATATCCACATACATATGAAATAATGTTTGAAAGTCAACAATTACAAATATGACAACTGTGCAAACTTCCTTTCTTTTTCACCAGCTGCTTTGTGTGTGTGTGTGTGA